>Ga0181560_10004582_pt1 | contig 12464 bp, 12 predicted proteins | sample 011ome_20_FD_133751 | JGI IMG/M metagenome (GOLD analysis project Ga0181560, IMG submission 133751) | Coastal salt marsh microbial communities from the Groves Creek Marsh, Skidaway Island, Georgia - 011509CT metaG (megahit assembly) | ecosystem: Environmental > Aquatic > Marine > Intertidal...
AATTTTAACGAGTGGTTGCAGGACACCATTGATAAAGCAGCAGATTTTTTCCATCATGAGCTGCAATAACCAGGCCGGTAATACAGATTAGGGCAGTCATATGAAGCATGCAGTTTCCTGCTGCATGGACAGTTACTGCAGGCTGCCTGAAGTAATGAATAAAGAAGCAATGAAAACGGAGCAATTGAGATGACCGAAGAAAGAAATGATGACGAAAAAAATGATATGAACGTTTGGCAAATTATCATTGGCGGTGGGATCGTTTTACTGCTTGTGCTGATTTTCGGGTTTTATTTCATGATGCAGTCACCGCTGAACTGACCATCATCAACATTTTCGAGGCACAACAGGAGAGCGCATTAATACCTGTTTGTATTTTCTGGCAGAATTTTCTGCAAAAGCGCAACTATCCACGCCCGATGTAGGGCATGGCATTTGCCATCACGGTCATGAACAGCACATTGGCTTCAAGCGGCAGCGAGTCCATATACACGATGGCATCCCCCACATGTTTCACATCCATCATCGGTTCTGTCCTGATAGTTCCATCCGCCTGGGGTGCGCCCTGTGAAACATGAGAACCCAACTCCGTCTGGGCATTGCCAATATCGATCTGGCCACAGGCTATATTGTATTTTCGACCATCCAGTGAAGTAGTCTTCGTCAAACCGGAAACTGCATGCTTGCTTGCCGTGTAGGCAATGGAATTGGGCCTGGGCCTGTCAGCTGAAATCGAGCCATTATTGATTATGCGCCCTCCCTGGGGCTCCTGCTCTTTCATCATGCGGTAAGCCCCCTGCAGACAGAAGAACGCCCCGTTGAGATTAGTGTTTACCACTGCCAGCCAGTCTTCCGCGGCCAGTTCCTCGATCGGTGCACCAATACCGATACCGGCATTATTGAATAGCAGGTCCAGGCGTCCAAAATAGCTGTCAATTTCACGGTAAAGATTGTCAACGGAATCCTTATCCGTAACATCCGTAACCACGCACAGTACATCTTCATGGGTAGCTCCAGTAAGCCCGGCTGTAATATTCAGGGAATCCAGAGTACGTCCTGCCAGTACCAGTTTGTAACCCTTTTCTCCCAGGGCGATGGCTACAGTTCGACCAATGCCGCTGCCGGCACCGGTAACCAGGGCAATTTTTCCACTCATTCGATATCCCTCAATGCAGTTGGTGCTTTATTACCGACCATAACTGCATCCAGGTTTTCCAGCACACAGTCGGCCATTGCTTTCCGGGTTTCCTCAGTTGCACTGGCTACATGAGGCGTCAGTACAACCCTGTCAGATTCCATTAGTGCCTGGGGTACATGCGGTTCATCCGCAAACACATCCAGGCCAGCACCGGCAATAGTGCCTGATGCCAGTGCGGTAATCAGTGCTTTCTCATCCACTACGGCGCCACGGGAAATATTCACCAACCAGCCATCACTGCCAAGTGCGGACAGCACAACACTATTCACCATGTTTGCGGTTTCAGCATTGGCGGCACAGGAAATGACCAGAACATCCACATTCTCAGCGAGACTCCTGGCATCCGGCTGATAGGTATAAGGGACATCCCTGGTAGCCCGACTTGTATAATGCACATCGCCAAAAGGAGCCAGTCTGTCAGCAATAGCTCTGCCAATAGCACCCAGCCCCAGTATGCCAAAGCGACGGCCTGTCACCTTTCGTGCCAGTGGCATTTCTCCGTCCAGCCACCGCCCCTGTCGCACATAGGTATCACCAGCAGGAATCTGTCGTAACAGTGAAATTGTCAGGCCCACGGCAAGATCAGCCACATCCTCGCTCAGCAGGCCTGGCGTGGTACTGACATACACTCCTCGACTGGCGGCAAGATCAACATCCACCCTGTCAAAGCCAACCCCATTAGTAGCAATTATTTTTAGATTTGGTAACGCTGTCAGCAAGTCAGTGGTACAACCGATATGCCCGGCCGTAGCAACGGCATTCACCGTATCGGCCTTCACTGACAGCCAGGCTGAATGCTCATCCACAGACATCCCATGCCAGGGAATCACATCGAAACGTTTATTCAATTCACCCTCGAGGTAATCAGAAAAGGGAAATAACTGGAGTAGCACGGCCATATCGGTTTCCTTTCATTTACTGCTGTTTTATTGTTCTGCCTAAATGACGGACGTAATACCACCATCCACATAGAGCGTTTGACCATTAACGAAGGCAGAGGCATCCGAAGCCAGGAATACTGCCACCCCATGCAGGTCTTCCAGTTTTCCCCAGCGCCCGGCCGGGGTTCTTCCTTTAAGCCAGGCATCAAATTCAGGATCTTCCACCAGGGCCTTGTTCAGCGGCGTATCAAAATAACCGGGACCAATAGCATTAATCTGAAGACCATGCCTGGCCCAGTCAGCGCACATTCCCCTGGTGAGATTCTTTACAGCACCCTTGGAGGCGGTATAGGGGGCAATGGTCGGTCGGGCCAGTTCGCACTGGACACTGCCAATATTGATAATCTTGCCGGCTCCCCGGACAATCATGTGCCTGGCTACCGCCTTGCTTACATAGTAGAGACCGTCCAGATTGGTTGCCATCAACTCTCGCCAATCCCTGTCGTCGAACTCTTCCAGGGGAGCCCTGCGCTGTATCCCGGCATTGTTGACCAGGATATCAATCTGGCTGATTTCATTTTCAATAGCATCAATTGCTGTATGGACCGCTTCAGCAGCAGTAACATCGAATGCAGCAGTTGCCACCTGGATGCCCTCGGTCGCTAATGACTCGGCAGCCTGTTGCAGCTCTGCCTCGTTACGACCATTGAGAATAACCCTGGCACCCGCATTACCCAGCGCAGTAGCAAGGGCAAAACCGATGCCGCGGGAAGACCCGGTAATCAACGCAGTTTTTCCATCCAGACTGAAATTGGACATGCTAAAGAGACCTTCGTCGAAAAACCGCAGAGTAAATCACAATCACCACTGAACTTCACCCGCCGTTTCCATGTCCGGGTTTAATTCAGTATGATTGCTTGGAGCGAGTCTCGGCCCGCGTGAAAAGTTAATCATGGAAAATAATAATAAAGGAAGTGGCCACCGCGTTTCTTCCCTGCCTGAAAATTACAATAATAGACTCCGGGGATATCATCATGGCTTCAACGGAACCATCGTCACCCTCTGATGACTCATCGTGGCCTTCACCTGGCCGCGGATGGGTACTGGCCGGCCTGCTCGCTCTGGCATCCATTATGTCGCAGTTCGACAGGACCGTTATCAATCTCACCGTGGAACCGCTAAAGACCCAGTTTGATCTCAACGACACCCAGTTTGGCATGCTGCAAAGTGTGGCTTTCGGGATTTTCTATACGCTGGCCTGCTTCCCTGTAGGTCGCCTGGTCGATCGCTATGCGCGTAAAACTGTACTGGGACTTTGCCTTTTCTTTTTCAGCCTGTTTTCCATGGGATCTGGATTGACCAGGAATTACCTGCAGCTGTTCCTGACACGTATCGGTGTAGGCATTGGCGAAGCCAGTGTCACACCAGCCGGGTTCTCCATGCTGAGCGATTCATTTGCACCAGGGAAACTGGGCAAGCCCATGGGCTTCTTCATGATGAGCGCACCGGTCGGCCAGGGCCTGGCCTATATCTGGGGCGGCCTGCTTCTTCAGTGGCTGAACGACTCACCGGTGCTTGCAGGAGAAGGATTACTTTCCGGCTTTGAACCCTGGCAGGCGGCATTCATTATTATCGGTGCCCCGGGTCTTCTGCTCGTGCCTTGCTTCCTTATGTTCAAGGAACCCCAACGCAGGGGCGACGGCTCCGAAGCACCTCTTGCCCTTGCCGTCGTGGGAAAAGTGCTCAGTGAACGACGCAAGGCACTGATTCCCATGTTCATCGGCTTTTCCATGGTCACTTTGGTGTCCTATACCCTGTTTGTCTGGGTCCCTGCCTTCATGCAACGAACCTATGACTGGAATACGGCCCAGGTTGGGCTGGGATTTGGATTGACAGTACTGACTTTTGGTACGGCAGGGGCCTATTTCGGTGGCTGGATGACTGACAGGTTATCCGCCAGGGGAATCATGGAAGCGCCCCTTAAAGTAGCCGCCTTTGGTTTCGTAGGATGTGGTGTGTTTGGCGTCCTGGCAACACAGATGCCCAATGGTATTCTGGCCATGCTTTTTCTTATCCCTACCGTTTTTCTCAGTAATACCCCTTATGCCTGTGCCGGTACAGCTATACAGTTGATCATACCCAACCGCGCTCGTGGCCAGGTTACGGCAATCTACATTACGATCCTTACTCTGATTGGTTTGGTAGTAGGACCTACAGTAGTTGGATTGATGACTGATTATGTGTTCCGGGACCCGAACCAGATTCGCTATTCACTGGCCATTGTTGTCGGTATTCCGGCCCCCATTATGTTCCTTCTTCAACGCAGCGCCTTTCCTCATTACGCCAAGCTCAGACGGGACATGGAAGCCTCATTGAAAGAAGAGACCTGATATGAATCGCCAGTCCACAATCACCTGTGCCTGGCACTGACTCTGTTTACACAGCTAATTAAATACAATACCCCAGAAGGAATTTAGTTATGGCAAAAAAATCCATACGCCAGGTACTCGAAGAAGCCAGTCAGTGCGTATTCGCTCCCTGTGTCTATGACTGCGCCTCTGCCCATGCCGTCCAGATGGTTGGGTTTCCTGCCATGATGCTCTCAGGCGGTGAAGTCTCAGTGGCCATGAACGGTGTTGTGGATTATGGTTTTTCCAACCTGACTGACCTGGAATGGATTACCAGTCGCATCTCCCAGACAACAGCCATTCCCCTGGCAGCAGACATTGAAGATGGCTTCGGTGGTCCCCTGGCTGTCTATCGTAGCGCCAGGCGTATGGCCATGGCCGGTGCCACTGCTCTGCAGTTGGAGGATGCCGGTGACATGGAAGAGAGTACTTCTCTACTGCCCCGTGACCAGTACCTGGCCAAGGTGAAAGCAGCCCTGGCTGCGCTGCAAGGCACCGACTGTATTCTCATTGCCCGCACGAATGCGGATCCCGCCACGGAACTCGATGAAGGGATTGCCCGCTGTAATGCAGCACTCAAGCTTGGCGCCCAGATGACAACAGTAGTGAAACTCAACAAATATGATGATGCGAAATATGTATCTGAACGCGTACCCGGCTGGAAGATGTACCCGGATGTAGCCGTCAAGGCTGACGGTACTCCCGAAGTGACTACGGAGGAAGCGTGGGAGATGGGATTTAATTTCATGACCAGCCATTACACACTCAAGGCGGCGATGGATGGTATGCTGGAACACGGCCTGGAGAACGTCAAACGCCAGAGTGTGGAGTACACCTGTAACAAGAAAGATGCCACGGGAATCATGGGCATGAGCGCTTCACCGCTTTTTGATCCCCAGGGCTATATGGAACTTGAGAACCGTTTTACCGGTGGCAACAAGGAATACACAATTGTCGGCAATGAAGTGGAAGATTTTCCGGAAGGATTTTTCAAGGCAGATATTGAAGACCGTCTGTAATTTTCAGCCCCTTCCAATAGTGAACAATTATTATAATATATGAAGGTGGCCCGCATGGTATGTGGGACCAGCCTCACAGATGAACGACTGGGATCAGTTTGGTTGGCAATATGCTGCAGGAAAGCCCAACAACAGAAGAGAATCGTGATACCCATCAGCATCTTGTAAAAAATACGGCACTGATGGTCGCTCTGGCCGGGGTAATAATGTCATTTATTACCCTGTTGGTGGATGTCACCACCGTACAACAGCTGAATATCAGCAGTATCCTGTTAAACACCTACCTGATCTTTATCGGAACCCGTTTGAAACTGGGTAAATCCATTCCCCAGCCGGCCGTGCAGGTTGTCATCGGATTCACGCTACTGTTTACCCTGGTTACATTCAATGCAGGTGGTATCAACAGCCCCATCATGGCTCTGTCACCGGCCATACCATTGATGGGGGTCCTGCTTTCCGAATACAGACTTGCTGCCATTACCACTATTTATCTACTCGTCCTGACCTCACTGTTTCTATACCTGGGATTGTCAGAAGGCGTTCCGGGTCAGGCTCGATACCTGATCATGCGCTCGACAGGACTGGTCATGGTGATCCTGCTGTGTTTCTGGACAGGCTGGTATTACAGCATGCTCAATTCGCGTCTACTGAATGAACTGGAAATTCGCAGTAACACGGACTACCTCACGGGACTGTTGAACAGACGTGCCCTCGACAATGTCTTTGACCGCGAATTTCACCGGGCACTTCGTACTGAATCCTGGCTCAGCACTATCATCATCGATATTGATGATTTCAAGAAAATCAATGACACCTTTGGCCATGAACAGGGAGACCTGTGCCTGAAATTCCTTGCCTCCACTCTCATCGCCAACGTCATGCGTGCCGGGGATACCATTGGTCGTTTTGGTGGTGAGGAATTTTTTATCGTATTGCCCAGCACAGACCATGAAGGAGCCATGATTGTTGCAGAAAGACTGCGCCAGGCTGTCGAGACCAACAGCCAGCACACCGAAAATATTCCGCCCATGACGATCTCCCTGGGGGTCGGTACTGCCAGCATCACCCGTCATATCAACCAGGAAAACTTTTACAGACAATCTGATGACATGCTTTACGAATGCAAGGCCACGGGCAAAAACAAGGCGTTGGGATGCATCATCACGCCAGAAAGCGAGCAAAAAAAAAGCCCTCCCATTCAGGAGGGCCAAGTAGCGCCCGAAGCCAAGGCGCTTTGAAGGGAATCATTGGCAATTCGCAAAAGTTTCTTCTGGATGACCGCTAGCCAACCGATTTATGCCGCCTGTCTACAATGATCGGCTGTCCCCGAAAATGTTTCCAGCAATAGTGACTGGCCTCATCCACGGTCTGGTGAATTGACTTCAAATGCCGATGCTCATCGATTAACCAGACTATGTCATCTGATAGTATTTCTATGATGTATCCCGGCTCTGCCGTTACCATGACCATTTCCTCACGAAACTCCACTAGGTTTAATCAGCAAACAATTTCTCCCTGTTATACAGGTACACCCTCCTTCTCAGAGTCCAGTTCTGGTATCCTAGGCTCCTTTTTTTCAGGGCATCATCAGTATTTTTCCCTGGAAGGGAGCTATCTGACAGAAATACGCTTCCTGTGAAGTATCAGACCTGTTAATCAGTTGTCTGTTACTTGTGGTACGGGGATTGTTAAGCTGGGATTCATAGAAAAACAAAGGACAATAGTAAAACGCGATGACGATCACATTTTCGGACGACTACAACCCTGCCGCCGTCGAATCCGAGGCACAGATTTACTGGGATACCAACGACAGTTTCCATGTGGATGTGGACCCATCCAGGGAAAAGTTTTACTGCCTATGCATGTTTCCTTATCCCAGTGGCAAATTGCACATGGGCCATGTACGTAACTACACCATTGGGGATGTAGTCAGCCGATTCCAGCGTATGCGCGGCAAGAATGTCCTGCAGCCCATGGGGTGGGATGCCTTCGGTTTACCTGCCGAAAATGCAGCGATGAAAAACAAGGTGGCTCCTGCCAATTGGACCTACAGCAATATTAATGACATGCGTGCTCAGCTTAAACAGCTTGGTTATGCCTATGACTGGGGAAGAGAGCTCGCAACCTGCCATGTGGACTACTACAAATGGGAACAGTGGTTCTTCATTCAACTGTATAAAAAAGGACTTGTTTACAAGAGAGAGGCCGAAGTGAACTGGGATCCGGTCGACCAGACCGTGCTCGCCAACGAACAGGTAATCGACGGCAAGGGCTGGCGTTCAGGAGCCCAGGTTGAACGGCGCAAGATCCCCCAGTGGTTCATCAAGATCACCGACTATGCCCAGGAGCTGCTGGACGACCTGGATAAGCTTGATGGATGGCCTGAACGTGTTCGGGTAATGCAGCAGAACTGGATTGGTCGCAGCGAAGGTCTGGAATTTGAATTCCAGGTCAAAGGTTTTGATGAACCCATGCAGGTTTATACCACCCGCCCGGATACCATCATGGGTGTTACTTACTGCGCCGTTGCACCGGAACATCCGCTTGCCGAAAAAGCCGCCGAAAACGACCCGAAACTGGCTGAAGCGATCCATAACCTGGAAGTCGGTGGCGTCTCCGAAGCAGATATGGCCACTATCGAAAAAGCCGGCGTGGACACTGGCTTCAAGGCCATTCATCCCATCACTGGTGAAGAAGTGCCAATCTGGGTGGGCAACTTTGTGCTGATGAGTTACGGCTCAGGTGCCGTTATGTCAGTACCAGGCCATGACCAGCGTGATTATGAATTTGCAAAGAAATACGGCATTGAAATCAAGCAGGTCATCGAGCCTGCTGATAGCACCATTGAGTGCAATCTGGGGAAGGAAGCTTTTACCGAGAAAGGGATCTGCATTAATTCCGGCGATCTTGATGGCAAAAACTTTCAGGATGCCTTTGACCATATCGCCGCCGACTTTCAGGAAAGGGGTATCGGACGCAAAACCATCAACTTCCGCCTACGCGATTGGGGAGTAAGCCGTCAGCGCTACTGGGGCACCCCGATCCCTATGATCAATTGCGACAGCTGTGGATCCGTGCCAGTACCTGAAGCCGATCTGCCCGTAAAGCTTCCCGAGGACGTCGAATTTGACGGTAGCGGATCACCTATCAAGAAAATGCCCGGGTTCTATGAAACCACCTGTCCAGGCTGCGGCGGCAAGGCCGAACGGGAAACAGATACGTTCGATACCTTCATGGAAAGCTCCTGGTACTACGCCCGTTTTGCGTCTCCTCGCGAAGACGATGCCATGCTGGACAGGGATGCCATGGATTACTGGCTGGATGTGGATCAGTACATCGGAGGTATCGAGCATGCCATTCTCCATCTTCTCTATGCCCGCTTCTTCCATAAGCTGTTACGCGATGAAGGACTGGTCTCCACCGATGAGCCCTTTACCCGTCTGCTGACCCAGGGCATGGTCCTCAAGGATGGACACAAAATGTCGAAAAGCCTGGGTAATACCGTGGACCCGGAAAGTATGATCAGGAAATATGGCGCTGACACTGTACGCATGTACATGATGTTTACTTCTCCGCCAGACCAGAGCCTGGAATGGTCCGACTCCGGCGTTGAAGGTGCCTATCGTTTTCTTAAACGCCTCTGGAAGCTTATTGGCGATTACCGCTCAGTACATATTCCGGTTACCCGGGATTCGCTCAACGATACGCAGAAGGCCCTGCGTCTGAAAACACACAGCACCATCCAGAAAGTCACCGATGATTATGATCGACGACAGGTGTTCAATACGGCTATAGCTGCCGTGATGGAGCTCTACAATGACCTGAACAAATTCGCCAATGACAATGACATCCATGATGGCGAACAGAACCAGGCAGTCTTTCAGGAAGCGGTCGAAGCCATCGTGCTGTTACTGGCTCCTATCGTTCCCCATATGAGTCATGTGCTCTGGCAGCATATCGGCCATGAGGGCGCCGTCATTGACGCCCAATGGCCTGCATTTGATGAGAGCGCCCTGGTACAGGACAGCATTCAGATGGTTGTTCAGGTCAATGGTAAGCTGCGCTCCAGGCTGGATGTGGCTGCCGATATCAACAGGGAGGATATGGAGGCAGTGGCACTGGCCGATGAAAATGTGAAAAAATTCACTGATGGTCTGACCGTTCGAAAAGTGATTGTGGTGCCCGGTAAACTGGTTAATGTGGTAGCCAATTGACGATGAAACTATTGCGCATCACAGCACTGCTGACTGCCGGCTTTCTGTCATCCTGCGGTTTTTCCCTGCGTGGTGCGGCGGAGCTTCCTGTCGAACTTCAGACCATGGCGCTTGCCAGTCCGGGAGGTAATTCCGAGATTTTACGTCAGGTGCGTCGTTCACTGCAGGCCAGCGATGTGACCATTCTGGAGGATGCCTCTCTTTCCGCCTACACCCTTGTCATTGGCGATGAATCCAGCAGGGAACGGGTGCTTTCCGTAAATGACAATGCCAGGGCAGGTGAATACGAACTGTCCCTGAGTGCTCCCTTTCAGCTCAGAAAAGGAAGCGAAATTCTCGTTGGCCCTGAAACACTGACAATCGAGAAAGTCTATCTGGCTGATCCCAACAGCGCTGTCGCCAAGCGCGAGGAAAGGGAACTCATGGAAGATGAAATGCGCCGGGAACTGGTCAACCAGTTAATGCGTCGTCTCCAGGCCGTCACATTATGAGCCCACTGATCCGTCTTGTTTCACTCCTGATCCTGCTCGTCCCGTTTCTGACAAATTGCACCGCTGTTGCCGTGGTCGGAGCCACAGCTGGTGCTGCCGTTGCCGTCACTGGTACGGCAGTAAAAACCACCGGGGCAGTAGCTGGCGCTGTCATACCAGGTGATGACGATGATGAAAAAGACTAGCCTGTTTATCGCCTTTCCTCTGCTTATCCACTTACAGGATTTTCCCTGTTAGACTACTCTGAAACACAGGCAACCTCCCGGGAAGGAGCCTTTCATGACACTTGTTTCTTTCCTGTTTTTTACCGGCCTGGTTGCCGTGCTCACCTGGCGTATGACCCGTGGTGATGACCATCACACCAGCAAGGGATATTTCCTGGGAGGCAGATCCCTGACCTGGCCATTCATTGCCGGTTCCCTGCTGCTGACCAACCTCTCCACCGAGCAAATGGTTGGACTGAATGGCTCCGCATTTTCTGACGGGCTGGCTGTCATGGCCTGGGAAGTCGTGGCTGTTATCGCCCTGGTTGCCTCTGCCCTGTTCTTTCTACCAAGTTTCCTGCGGGGTGGGGTTACCACGGTCCCTGAATACCTGGAACAGCGTTTCGATCACCAGACTCGGGCCATCTGCACACTGATCTTCCTTGCTGCCTATGCCATGATCCTGCTTCCGATTATTCTTTACACAGGAGCCACCGGACTCATTGGTATCCTGGATATCCAGACCCTGATTGGTATTGAATCCTACAACGCGACTATCCATATCGTTGTATGGGGTGTTGGCTTCATCGGATCAATCTATGCCCTGTTCGGGGGCCTCAGGACAGTTGCAGTATCGGACACCCTGAACGGTATTGGCTTGCTCATTGGCGGCCTGCTGATCACCTGGTTCGGGCTCACGGCGCTTGGCGACGGCAATCTCGGTGATGGATTGCTTGCAGTAGCAGAAGGCAACCCCGGACGCATCAGGTCCAATGGAACGCAGGACAGTTCTGTTCCTTTCAGCACACTCTTCACCGGCGTTTTGCTACTGCATGCCTTCTACTGGACCACCAACCAGCAGATAATCCAGAGGACGTTTGGCGCCTCCTCCCTGGCTCAAGGCCAGAAAGGTGTCCTGATGACAGGATTCATGAAACTACTGGGACCACTTTACCTGGTGCTTCCCGGCCTGATCGCATTCGCCATGTTCACGGACCTGGATCGTGCTGATCAGGCCTATGGCCTGCTGGTCAACCGGGTGCTGCCCACTGGTCTGGCCGGTTTTTTTGCAGCGGCCATGATGGGTGCCATCCTGTCCAGCTACAACTCCGCGCTGAACAGTACCTGTACCTTGTTCAGCCTGGGCCTTTACCAGGGCCTGCTCAACAGGAACGCAACAGAAGAAGATGCTGTAAGAAAAGGTAAGGCTTTTGGCTGGATCATTTCCATTATTGCCATGATTGCGGCTCCCCTCCTGATCGGCCAGGACAGTATTTTCGGGTATCTGCAACAGATGAATGGCATCTACTTCATCCCTATTTTTTCCGTGGTTCTGGTGGGTATGATTTCTAAACAGACACCGCCTCTGGCGGCCAAAATAGCGCTCATTGCAGGCCCCCTGGTTATCGCAGCAGGATATTTCATCGGACCATTGGCAGCGCTGGTTGCGGTATTTCATGAGTATCATTTCCTGGGACTGATGTTTGCCTGCCTTGTATTGTTGATGTTTATCATTCGATATTGTCGACCCCTCCCTGCCCCCTGGCAGGAAGTGGATGTGAAAGCCGTGGACATGACTCCCTGGCGCTTTGCCGTTCCTTCCGGGATTTTATTGTGTATCCTGGTTGCCATGATCTACTTATTTTTTGCAGATTTTTCATAGGATCCGAACCATGAATCGCTTTCCCGTTTTGTTACTTTTCCTGTTGTATACATCAGCGGGAACAGCGGCTTCACTTCCGGAACACCGGCCAATTTCAATCCTAATCGTGGCCGACGAAGTCAATCCTCACCAGTTATCCGCTGAGCTTCTGACCCAGCCTGAAGATCTGGCGCCTGCACTTTCCCGAAGCACTAGCGGACTTGCTATTGCCAGCATTAACACGGTCGACAGCCAATGCGTTGATGATGCGCTCGTGTCGCTGGATTCAGACAATCCACCCGATGTGCTTTTGTATTTTGCCCATCGTGGCGCGACCGATTGTGAAGGTAGTAATGCCCAACCTGAATTCACCAAAGGGGTGGAAAAGGGCCTGCAGGAAGGCATGGG
>Ga0181560_10004587_pt1 | contig 12459 bp, 7 predicted proteins | sample 011ome_20_FD_133751 | JGI IMG/M metagenome (GOLD analysis project Ga0181560, IMG submission 133751) | Coastal salt marsh microbial communities from the Groves Creek Marsh, Skidaway Island, Georgia - 011509CT metaG (megahit assembly) | ecosystem: Environmental > Aquatic > Marine > Intertidal zone...
CCGAAAATCTGGGCGTGGCGCGATTCTCGATGGCGAAAAAGCGGCGAACGACGCTTGGCTGAACCCGCGCGAGCGAGGGAAATCCGCGCGCCGGAAGGGCGGACGCGCGAATGCCCCGCTCGATGCTATCAGCGCCGTACCTGTCCTGGCCTTCCTCGGCACCGAAGGCACCGGCTCGTTCATCGCGTCTCGGCTCTGCGGGGCGAAGTTAAGCGGAGTTCAGCGGTCAGGCGGTCGCGGTGAGGTCGAAAATCGATTCGCGGAAACAGAGCGCGCCACCTTGCGGTCGATTTTGAGGGCGTGGCGCCGGAGCGACACGGAGACGCGCGCGTACGCGCGGCGCGACGGCGGCGAATGCGGGGCGGCGCGGCGTTCGTCGTCGGATAAGTCCCCGCGATGCATCGGCTTCCGGGGCGCGCGGTGTCGGGAGGGCTCGAACGACGCGCCTCGCGTCGGTGGCGATCGTCACCACGCGCGTACCTCAGGAAAAAACAACTCAGACGAGCGATAAACTTTTTGCCGTCGCTCAACGGCGCGACCGACGAAGGCGCGCCCAGGCGGTCGCGACCTTCTAGGCTGGGACGCGCGAGGGCGGCTCGAGGCGGCGAGACGCCGCGAGCTCGTCTACGCGCTCGGGGACGCTTCGAGAGCCGCGCCGAACCCCGAAGCCGCGAGGACGCCTATCGACTCGCTCTGCGAACAGACACGGTGGATTACTCACCTCCGCGCGAAATGGAACGAATGTTACGTTTGGCCTTCGCTCGGCGAAACCTCGGACGACGTGCGCTCGACCCCGCGAATCACGCGTCGTCGCCGGTCGTGCAGCCGCGCCGTGTCCCGACCACGCGGTCGCTGGAATCGCCCGGTCGTGCCTCTCTGTGGCGCGCGCGCGTCCCGCGCGACTGAAGACGGCGCGCGCCGAAGTCGGGGTTTATTCATCGCAACCGATTCAGAGAGAGACACGCCGCGAACGCGCCGTCCTCGTCCGGTTTCGCGCCAGATTCGTCCCACGGCCGAAGCTCCAGAAAAAATCGGTTCGCCCCGTCAGCATGCACCGTGTATATTTTTTTCCTCGAGTCACGAACCCTCGCGCGCGCCCGATCGATCGATCGTCGTTTTAAAGCTTCGGTACCTGGTACCGAAGGCGAAACCCGAAAGTGCGCTGGTTTTGAAGTGATCGTTGCTCGGAAGTTTGAAAATCAGCGGCGGGGTGGATGGGTGGGCGCAGAGGTGCGCGCGCGGAGCGCACGCGCGCAACCGAACGCGATGTCGACCCGCGTGGAAGGCTTTCCGCCGGCGCACGCCGCCGGCGGCGCTGGCGTGTCCGGCGAGCTCGAGGAGCTCCAGGGCTTCTCCAAGCACCTGCTGGCGAAGCTGGACGAGTCGCGCAACATGGGGCAGTTCAGCCAGGCGGAAATCGAGCTGCTGCGCAAGAAGCTCAGCGTCGTGGTCAACGCGTTCAGCGCGGAGCGCGCGAAAATAGAGGGCGAGCTCAACACGGTGCGTGTCTCATCGCGCGGCTCCCGCGTCGTCCCCGCGGCGCGGCTCCCGAACGCGCGTCGACGACGCGTCGTCGCCCTCTTCCCCGACGTCGTCCGCCCCGCCCGACCCGCTCCACATTCCCCTCGCGTCGTGCTGACCGCCTCTCTCTTCTGAACGCCCCCGAACGAACGATGCGCGCACACACGCACGACGATGACGGTCCAAAAGATGGCGCACGCGTACGAGCAAGACATCGCCGAGCGCGACTACGCCATCTCCTCCACGCAGCTCGAGCTCGCGAACGCCAAGCGGCACATCAAGGTGCTCGAAGTGCAGCGCAGCGCGCTGTCGGACGACGTCGAGTCGGCGCGGACCGAGTACGAAGTGCTCGTCGCGCAGCTCGCGGAGGAGCAGGATTCGGGGGACGCGCTCAAGCACGAGCTGTCCTCCCTGCGCCGGGCGCTGCAGCAGGCGGCGCACGGCCTGAGCGAGGCGGACGCCGAGCTGGCGCGGACCAACCGCCGCCTCGAGGAGGCGCGCCGGGACGCCGCGCGCGCCGAGCGCGACGCCGAGCGCGGCGCGCGGAGCGCGCAGACGACCGACGCGCACGCGGCGGCCACGCGGCTGGCGCGCGCGGAGGCGAAGCTGGAGGAGGTGACGCGCCGCGAAGCCGGGCTGGAGCAGAGGCTGATGTTCGAGCGCGAGGCGAAGGAGGCGCTAGAGGAGACGGCGGCGCGCGAGCGCGCGGCGGCGGCGCGCGCCGCGGAGGATGCCAGCCGCGTCGCCGGCGAGGCTGCGTCGCTGCGCCGCGAGGTGACGGAGCAGCGCGGCGCGCAGCACGAGCTGCAGCGTTTGCTCGCGGAGCGCGACGGGAGCCTCACCGTGCTCAAGGCGCAGCTGGCGGACGCGGAGGGCAAGTACGCGAGCACGCGCGCGGGCACGGAGCCGGAGCTGCGCGGGCGTCTGCACGAGGTGGAGCGCCGCGCCGCCGAGATGGCGCGCGAGCTCGGCGCGAAGGGCGCCGCGCTGCAGGCGCTGGAGCGGCAGCTGGGCGAGCGCACCGCGGAGGCAGCCACCGAGCGCGAGCGCGCGGAGCGCTCCAGGCACAGGGTGCGCGCGCTCGAGGCTGAGCTCAGGGCGGAGCGGTCCCGGGACTCGAGCTCGGCGGGCGCGTCGGGAGGCGCCGGGTCCGACGCGTCGCGCGGCGACGCGGGGAGGGGGGAGAAGCGAACGCGCGCGCCGCCGCCGCCGCGGTTTCCGGCGGCGGAGCGCAAGGCGCGCCAAAAGCGCGTCGCCGAGGTGGAGGCGCGGCCCGAGGCGCGGTCCGAGAAGGAGAAGACGGCTTCGAAGGAAGCCGCCAAGGAGAAGGCGCAAGCCGCGGTGGCGGCGGCGGCGGAGCTCGAGACGAGCGGCGCGGACGGGTCGCTCGGGTCTCTCTTCGCCGGGGACGGCGCGAACGCCGTCGTGGTCAACGTGCTGGACCACCTCAGTCTGAGCGGGTACGTCTCGCCCTTGGCGAAAGGGAAAGCAGCGGCGGGCGAGCCCGCCGAGCCCGCCGCGGCGCTCACCGTGGGCGGCTTGAACCTCACGCCGCCGGGAACGGCGGAGAAGCCGTCATCCTCGGCGAAGGCGCGCGCCAAGCGCGTCGCCGCCGCGTTCGAGAGCGACGGGACGACGAGCGAGGCACCGACGGACGCACCGGAAGCGCCCGGGCCCGAGGCACCGCGAAGTGAAGCGCCGACGGACGAGCCCGCGGGCGACGCGAAGGCGCCCGCGGGAATCGACGCCGACGTCTCGAAACCGCCGGGCCCCGGCCCCGCGTTTGCGGACGACGACGCGTCCACGGAGGAGCTCGAGGCTCCCGATTCGGGCGAGGAGGTTGCGCCGCGCGTCACGCGGTCGGCGAAGAAGGCGACGCCCGCGAAGCAGGCGAAGGGCGAGACCCCGGGTAAAAGCGAGCGGGGCAAGACCCCCAAGGGCAAGCTCATCGGAGGGCTGCGCATGCCTCTGGCGAACCTGGGGCAGAAGAAGGCGAGCGATTCGGGATCCGCCGGCGACGCCGCGAAGGGCGCGGCGGAGGCGGGCAAGGAGAGAGGCGGCGAACGGAAAAAGCGCCGGCTGCTGAACCAACACACGGTGGGCGCCGCCGACGAGACGCACCCGTCGTTGCTGTTCGGGGTCGGGAGCGACTTCGCGGTGCCCAAACCGCCGTAGGAGCGCGTACGGGCGCGCGAAAAGTCGCTCCGCGCGGTTTTCGGCGATACGCCGTCGTCGCGGTAGTACATATACACACGAAAGGAAAAAAACATCGTACATCGTCGTTCTCCGTCGTCTCGCTCGAGCTACGAGATGCTCGTCTATTCACGATCTGCTCGTCTACCCGGAGGGGAGGCTCATCCGTCACCCACGCGGAACGCGTCGAACAGAGTCTTCTGCTTCACGTCGCGCGCGTCGCCGTCCCGCCCGCGCCGCCGCCGCTTGGCCGCGGGCCCGCCTCCGTTTTCGCGCGCGCGCGCGCGCGCGTCGTCCGCCTCGGTCTCGCGCCTCAGCAGCCCTCGCGCGAAGTGCCAGTCCTCGTGCTCGGCGCGGTCCGCCTCCGCGACGACGCGCCCGCACGCGCACGCGTACGTCGCCGCGGGAGCGGAGGCTTCGGTTCCGGGATCGGGATCGGGATCGGGATCCCTCGGGATCCGCCCCGCCGCCGCGTCCAGCGCGGCGTCGACGCGCGTCTGCTTCGCGCGGGCGCGCTCCGACTCCGGCTCCGCGGCGGCGAGCTGGCTCGCCTTGACGCCGAGGAGGCGCACGCTCCCCAGGTTTTTCTCCCCCCGGAACAGGCTCAGCGCCGCTTCCACTATGGCGCCTTCATCCGAAAACGTCTCGGCGCGGTCGGACCGCGACGTCTGCCTCTGCGTCACTTCGAACGTGGCGCGCTTGATTTTCAACGTCACCGCGCGCGCGACGACGCCCTCCTCGGCGAGCGACCTGGAAACCTCCTCGGCGAGCTCGGCGACCTGGCGCTCGAGCACGCGCCGGTCCGCCGTGGGCGCGAACGTGCGTTCCTGGCTCAGGCTTTTGCGCGCGACCTCACCCGGATCGGGTCGTCGCGCGCGCTCCGGGCGCGTCTCCGTGCCGACGCCCATCGACGCCGCCAGCAGAAACTCAAACGCCGTCTCGGAGAAGAGCGCGGCGAGCGTCGAGCGTCGCTCGAAGATCTCGCCGCAGGTGGTCATCCCGAACGCCGCGAGCACGCGTTCCTGCACCTTCCCCACGCCGCTCACCTTGCGCACGGGCAGCGGGGTGACGAAATCGACGACAGCCTCGCGGTCGTTCGCGAGAACCATCTGCCCGTCGGGCTTGTTCGCGTCCGAGCACACCTTGGCGAGCCGGCGGTTGGGCGCGACGCCCGCGCTGCAGGTGAGGCCGCCGGTTTTCAAACGGACCTCGGCGCGCAAGTCGCGCGCGGCGGTCTCGGCGTCGACGCCTCTGGTCTTGAGGTACCGCGTGACGTCCAGGAACGCCTCGTCCAGCGAGATCGCGTCGAAGTCCGGGTCGAACGCGCGGAACACCTCGCGCGCCAGCGCCGCGTACCGCGCGTACCGCGCGAAGTCGGGCTTCACGAACGTCAGATTCGGGCACAACTTTTTCGCGATGAAGCCCGGCATAGCGCTTCTCACGCCGAACGCGCGCGCGACGTAGTTCGCGGTGGAGATCATGCCTATCCCGCCGACGGCCATCGGGATGTTCGCCAGTGAGGGGTCCTCCAGGGTGTGCACGGCGGCGTAGAACGCGTCCATGTCGACGTGGATCCACGTGCGGGACACGTCGCGCGCCCGTTCCAACGTCTTCACCTTTTCGTCGACGGTCTGTTGATATCGGGCCAGCCGCTCGGGCGTCAGTCGGGCTCGCGCGGCTCGCATCTCCCGAATCTTCGCCTCCACCTTCGCCTCCTTCCGGCTCTCGTTCCTGTAGTGCGCGGAGTTCTTGGACATTTCGTCCACGACGCGGCGGACGTGCGCCTTGTCCACCCCGTCCATCCCGGCCTTGTGGTTGACGAACGCGGAGGTGTAATGGCTGTGCGCGTCGGAAGGCCCCGCGTCCCCCGCGTCTCGCCGCGAGGACGCATCCGCGAACTCCTCCACGAAGCCCTCATCTTCCTCGGAGGATGTATCGCCGTCGTCGAAGGCGTCCATGGAACGGTGAGAAGAGCGCCCCCTCGCGCGCGCCGAGATCTGCACCCCCCAACTAAATGTTGGCACACGTTGGGCTGTCCAGTGGAAAAAGCTTGGGTGCCCACAATCGTGTTTCGTTGCTTTTGAACGCCGTCTCTCACAGCGTGACGCGCGCGGGTCGCGACGAGATTGGCGAACAGATGGCCGACCGTTCCCGCGACACGCACGCGCGAGGCGGCGAAGCGCCTCGCCGCAGAGACAGCTCACGCGATTTCGATCGGCGCCGCGACGACGGCGGGCGATCCTCCAGCCGGTGGGACTGGAACAGCGGGGACCGTCGCCCGGGACGCGACGACAGACGCGGAGGAGGCTCGCGACGAGCGCGTTCGCGGGACCGTGCCACGGACGACCGACCCACCAAGCGGTTCCGGAACGATCCCACGCGGGGACCCCAGCCGGGCGGGCGCAATGCACCCCATCCCCCGCGCGCCGGGGATGAAGCCGACGACGAGGCGCTCGACAAGATCGTCTCCATCGCCGAGGAGGAGGCTTTTTTCAAGCTCGACGACGACGACGACGAAGACGCGGCGCGCGCCGAGAAGAAGCAGGGCACGTTCGTCTCGTCGAAGTCCGAGGAGGACGACCCGCGTCGTCTGGAGATGCGCCAGAAGCAGATCGACTTCGGGTACAACACGCTCGGGTACGCGCGGTATGTCGAGCTGGTTCCCAAGGCGCGGCGGTCGCGCGACAAAAATAAGCATCCGCGCACGCCGGACGCCAAGCAGGTGTGTTCCAAGCGCAGCTTCGACGGGCAGGTGAAGAAGTGGAGGCGTCTGCTCCACGCGTGGGACCCGCCCGTGGAGGAGGATGAAGAGGTGGTGGACGTGCCCGGCGTCGGCGGCGTCGCCGCCGGAGGCAACGAAGGCGCTCGCGAAGGCGACGAGGAGACGGCGACGGCGGGCGTCGGCGGAGACCGTGTCGGCGCGGCCGCGGATCGCGACGCCGCCCGCGGCGGCGCCGCGTCAAAGACTATCTACGACGACTGGGAGGGCTCGGACGACGATTTCGGGGGTGTGTAGGGTGCTCGGGTGTTTTCGTGGTACCGTTTACAACGCGGCGGGGTCGACGCGGACGCGACCGCGGCGAACGCGCGAAAAAATCAAACGTCGTCGTCCTGGTCGCTCGGCGCAGCCGTGACGGGCGTATCGGTCGTCGTCGCCACCACCGCTTTTCTTCCGTGTTGGTCCAACTTCGAGCGTTCCAAGACAAACTTGCCCTCTTTATACTTCTGGCTCTGTTCGAACGCGCGCTCGTACCGCCACCCTACGACGCGCAGACACTTGTTGCAGTGGATGTCGTGGACCATGTGCTTCCCGGTGGTCATGATCCGCTCCTCCGCCTCTCCGCTCCTCCACGAGACATTCACGACTTCATCGAACAAGTATGCTTTGCCGCTTCGCGCGTGGAAAGATCGGGAGAATATCGCCTCGACGCGCGCGAGGTGCGCCTTGCACGACTTGCACATGTACAAAGGACCGTCCAGATACTCGAGGAAAGGACGCCCCATGGGCGCCTCTCGGTGGATACTCGTGGACGGGGCACCGAGCAGTGCGCGTCGCATCTCTCGGAGCTCCCCGAAAAATTTCCCGGGAAAAGAGAAAAGAATCGCGCTGACGCGGAGAAGATCGAATGTCCGAACGGCGCACCGAAAAAAGAGCCGGCGCGTTTTCGCGCGCGTCTCAGCTACGTATTAACGCGCTAGCGTTGTCTACCTCGCGCAACTCCCGACGCCACCGGATCACCCGAGCGTCTCAGCGAACCGATCCCGTGATGAAACGCGTCTCCGTCACCTCGCCGCCTCGCCCTTCTCCTCGTGTCTCTGGTAAAACAGGATGTACCCCTGTTCGCTAGAGCCTTGGTTTTCGCGCGTGTTTCCGTACAGGCGCATCACATCCGCCTCCTCGGCGATGTCCACGGCGTCGTCGTCGTACGTCAGCCACTGCCCGTGCGACTTGACCAGCGAGACGTAGTGCCCGTGGTTGGGCCCTGACCCCGCGTGCACGACGATGGCGAACAGGTCGTAATACGCGTCTTTCTGCTCCGCGGACGCCTCCTCCGACAGCGTGTCCAGCCTCAACTCCGGCGGGAACACCACGCGGTGCATGAGCTTCGAGTGGCGCCCCGCGCTCTCGATGTACTTGAACCGCTTCAAGTGCAGCGCCAGGACGGACGGCGCGGATTTCAGCACCATGCGCTTGTGCGCCTCCTGCAGACCCCCGCACTTGTCGCACTGGAACTTGTCGCGGTTCGCCAGGAGCTCGTCGGAGGAAAACTGACGCAGGCACGCGCTGACGCTAGCGTTTTGCTCGACGTCCAGGCTCAGATCCAGAAACGCCTCGTCGCGGCGCGTCACGTTCTCGCACCACAAACACTCCGTCTCGTTCGTGAGGTGCCCCTGGAAAATCTCGTGGATCCACGTCGTCACGGGCGCGCGGTGATTCGTAGCGTCATCGTCCGTCTCCGCCGCCGGCCCCCGCGCCGCGCGCGCCTCGCGCTCCAAGATCTCGCAGCATTCGTTGAGGGTGTAGTTGAAAAACTCGTGCGCGTCCTGGTGCATGAACGAGCGGAACAGCTCGTTGTCGCGCTTGAGCCTCGCGATGAACCGCTTCGGGGAGTACACGCCCGTGCGCTTGTTCTGCGACGCGATCTCAAAGAACAGCTCGCCCAGGCACGTCAGCAGGTTCTCTTCGTGCGTCTCGGGAAGGCGCTCGTAGTACTCCAAGAGCCCTTCTCTGAACGGTCTGCAGAAGTACAGCGCCTGCAGCACGGAGTTGGCGTAGCACGTGTTGCCGAAGTTCTCGAGGCCGTAATACCGCTCGCCGTTGGGGATGTGACCGTCGATGGCCTTCTGCAGCTTCGTGGAGCTGTTCCCCTGCGCGCGTGGAGAGGGAGGCGACGGGTCGGGTGATCCAGAGTGTCAGATTCGCGGGCGGAACGCGGAGGCCGGGGGAGGCAGACGCGCCGGGTTCGGGTCGGATCGCGCGCGTACCATGGCGCGGAGAGACCTGCGAGGTCGGCGCGGTCGCGGGAAGGCCCGGGGGAAGTGCGCCGCCGAGACGCCGGCGCGCGGGGCGCAGTGTTGCCCGCAGACGTGGACGAGAAACGTTTTGGTGGTGGCGGTGAAAAAAAATACCTGTACGTATACTTTCACTATAAGTTGATCACAATAAGTGCATCACTCGCCTCGCGTGCGCCGCACCTGTCATCCCCGTCTCGCTCGAACGGTGAGACGTCCTCCTCATCGAGCGCTTAGAAGATGCCGAGGAACTTTTTCTTCTCCTCGGGCGCCGCCGCCTCCGCCGCGGGCGCCGCGGGCGCGGGCGCCGCCGCCGCGGGCTCCGCCGCCGCCTCCGCCTTTTTTGGCGCCTGCGGCCCCGAGCTGGCGACGCGCTGGTACCTGTCGGCGAGCGCCGCGAGGCGCTTCGCCTCGCCGGTGGCGCTGGCGAACACCCCGGGTGCGCCGACGCGCCAGGCCCAGTTCCCGTCCGCGATGCCGGGCGTGTTCATGCGCGCCTCGTTGCCGAGCCCCATGACGTCCTGCATGGTGAACACGCACGCCTTGCTGACCGAGGACATGCCCATGCGGATGAAGCCCCACGCGGCGCCCTCGGCATCGGAGATGCCGGCGTAGTTGGCGAGCTTGAGCTTGGTTTTCTCGTCCTGGTTCTCGTACCAGCCCTGGCTGGTCTCGTTGTCGTGCGTGCCGGGGTAGCAGAACGAGTTCTCGTAGTGGTTGTGCAGCAGATGCGGCGAGCGCTCGTCGTCGCCCCAGGCGAATTGGAGCACCACCATCCCCGGCGCGTCGATCCCCTCGCGCAGCGCCACGACGTCCTCGGTGATCACGCCGAGGTCCTCCGCCACGATGGGCGCGCCGCCCACGGCCTTCTCGATGCCCTTGAAGAAGGACTCGCCGGGGCCGACCATCCACGAGCCCGTCTTGGCGGTTTTGGCGTCGGCGGGCACCGAGTAGTACGCGGCGAAGGCGCGGAAGTGGTCGATGCGCACCTCGTCGTGCAGCTCCAGCGCGCGGCCCAGGCGGCCGGCCCACCAGCGGTAGCCCTCCGCGTCGTGCGCGGGCCAGTCGTACAGGGGGTTGCCCCACAGCTGGCCGTCCTCGGAGAAGGCGTCGGGGGGGACGCCCGCCACAGCGCTCGGCTTGCAATCGCCGTTGAGCAGGAACAGAGACTGGTTGGCCCAGACGTCCGCGGAGTGCCCGCCGACGTAGATGGGCATGTCGCCCACGAGAGCGACGCCCTTTGCGTTCGCGTACGTCTTAATCGCGAGCCACTGCTTGTCGAACAGGAACTGCGTGGCGCAGAACTCGTCGATGGACGCGGTGGACGACGCGCGCTTCGCCTCGAGCGCCGCGGCGTCGCGCGTGCGCAGCTCCGCCGGCCAGTCCCACCAGTCCTTCCCGAGCAGCTCCGGGGTCTTGCAGATGGCGTCGAAGAGCGCCGCCTCCTTGAGCCACGTCTCGATCTCGGGGCGCGCGCGCCACGCCAGGTACGCGGACTTGAGCTCGTGCGAGTCGGGAAGCGCCAACAAGTTGTTCGCGGCTTTCGCGATGACGGGCTCGTTCTTCTCCGCCACCGCGTTGAAGTCGACGTCTCCTCGCATGTTGTACGGATGCGGGAGCTCGCTGGACTCCAGCAGGCCGTCCTTCACCAGGTCCGGGAGGGAGATCATGAGGGTGTTCCCGCAGTGGGCGTCGCGGCCGGAGTAGGGCGACCAGTAGTCCTCGCGGATGCCGGGGATGGGGCGGCCGGGAGGCACCAGCGGGAGCACCTGCCAGATCTGCATCTTCGCCTCGGCGAGCCAGTCCACGAACGCGTACGCCTCCGCGCCAAGGTCGCCGATGCCGTACGAGCCGGGCAGCGAGGTGGGGTGCATGATGACGCCCGCGCGGCGGTCCACCGGGGGCTGGGGGAACATCGTGGTGTAGCCGTCGACGACGGGCTCGCCTGCGGTCGTCAGGAAGGAGGGGACGGGGACGGGACGAGGTGAGTCCGCGGCGCGCGCGGTCGGAAACGTCGCTTCGAGCGCGTGGGAGACCGCGGCCGCGGGGCGGTCGAGGCGTCGAGCGTGGCGCCTGGAGCGGGCGGCGGCGTGCGTCGAGCCGGCGCTCGCGCGCGGGCGTCGTGAAAATTAGATCGCCGACTTCAACCACGCGCGAGGGGACGCGTTCGGGCCTCGGCCGGGCGCTCCACGCGCTTCGCGCGCCGGTTCGAGGCCACCCGCAGAAAAAAACAAGATCGGCGTCGCGACGCACCGGTCTTGGGCGCGGCCATGGCACGGACAGCGCGCGCGACGCGCGGCTTGCCGGCCGAGCGCGCGCGCCTGAGCACAGACGGCGCGAGAGGCACCGCTTGGGTAGCAGCGAAGGACGCCATGGCGCTGCTGGGTGCAGCCGCCGCGTCCGTTGGGAAGTGTGCGGCGGCTTCGATGCGATTTCAAAAAGACCGTTCAAGACTCAAGGAACCACCCGCTTTTGTGGCTCAGGATCCTGCTTTTGTGGCTCAGGATTTTTCCAAGCTGGACTGCTGACCCCCTATGGGTTTCGTGGATAGCCTTGTATGGCGATATCACAGGCCCAAGATCATCTTCTCAGTTTCGCGAAACGAACACCGGTGCCGAGTCTCTCGCAAAAAAGCTAAACAAACCCGGAGCGCTTGTTCAAGCACGACACGCGCGGTCACGCGCGCGGCAGACGCGGGGTGTCGGACCGCGTTCCCCGCGCCCCGATGTCGTCGTGCGTCACCGCGGTCGAGGTCGCTTCCCGACGGACGCGTCCCCGGCCGCGACCGCCGGGTCCGGGCCGCGTCCTCCGGGCATCCGCGACGCGCGTTTCGGCGGTTCCGGCGAGCGCACGCGACGTGCGCGAGTGCGTCCTGAGCGTGGACGTGGGCACGACCGCGCTGAAAGCCGTTCTCCTCGCGCCCGACGGCACGGCGCTTGGCGTCTCCGAGCGCGCGTACGCGCGCGGCACCACGCGCGGCGACTCGGGTCTGTCGGGCGCGATGGAGCAGGACCCGAACGAATGGCTCGAGGCGTTTGCGCGCGCCGCGCGCGACGTGCTCGCGCCGTTCGGCGACGCGAAGCCAGCGGGCATCGCTCTGAGCGGCCAGATGCAGAACGTGGTGCTGGCGCGCGCGGGCGCAAGCCTGCGGCCGTGCCTGCTGTACTCGGACGTGCGCGCGGTGGAGGAGGCGGAGCGCATCCGGAGACGACTGCGTTCGGACGGCGTACGTGACGACGCCGCGTTTCCGCTCGCCAACTTCAAGGGCGCGGCGGCGTGCTTGTGCAAGTGGCTGTGGCTCGCGCGCCACGACGCGGAGACGCTCGCGGAGGCGGAGACGCTGTTGCTGGGTGCGCACAGCTTCCTGGCGTACGCGCTGTGCGGCGGCGACCGCTCGGCCGCGGCGTGCGACCCGACGACGGCGTCCACCACCGGCCTGCTCGCGGCGGGCCCGCCCTCTTCCGCCGCGCGCTGGGCGAAGGAGGCGTGCGGCCTCTTCCCCGGGGTGGACCCCGAGCTGCTGCCTCCCCTGCTGCGCGGGTTCGCGCCTCCGCCGGTGGGGGAGGTCTCTGGGAAAGCCGCGGAGACGCTGCGGCTGCCGCGGAACCTCGAGGGCGTGCCCGTGTTCCACGGCGTGGGCGACCTGGCGAGCACCACCGTCGGCGCGGTGGGCGTCGGCGCCGCCGGAGGCGCGAGCTACGCGTACTGCGGCACGTCGGGGTGGGTCGCGCG
>Ga0181560_10004592_pt1 | contig 12456 bp, 10 predicted proteins | sample 011ome_20_FD_133751 | JGI IMG/M metagenome (GOLD analysis project Ga0181560, IMG submission 133751) | Coastal salt marsh microbial communities from the Groves Creek Marsh, Skidaway Island, Georgia - 011509CT metaG (megahit assembly) | ecosystem: Environmental > Aquatic > Marine > Intertidal...
AATCCGGGGAATCCGGGTAAAGAGTAAACCCGGGAGCCTGCCTCGAATTCTTTTCCTTCGTTTGGTCCAGCCTTGGCCCAAAAATATGAGTCAGTTTTTACTGGCCAGGCATTCCAAGCAGGGCAGCAACGGCCTGACGACCTTCCGCAGATACGCGACGTCCTGGTCGTGTGCTTTCAACCACTTCCTGAAGCGCCAGGTCCAGAGGTGTGTTGCCCTGGGCATCCTGTATTTCCGGGTCTGCACCGCGATCAAGAAGGACCTTGGCCACTTTATCCCAGCCCAGTTCGGCTGCCGAGTGGAGGGCTGTGCGGCCTTCGTTGTCTTTCCAGGCAATATAGGTATCGAGTTTTGCGGTGAATGTATGGCTGTCATTGACCTGGGCATTGATGTCGGCACCAGCATCCAGCAGCATGTTAATTGTCCTGACCGCTCTTTCCTGGATGTCATCACCATTGGAACCACTAGGGCCTCGACCATTGCCGCTCATACCGGAGGCATACATCAAGGGCGTAATTCTGAAGACATTACGCAGATCCACTTCCGCACCATGCTCAAGCAAAACTTCAATGGCTTCATGGTCATGGGTAAATACAGCTATCATCAGGGCATGGGTGCCACCGCGCATATCATAATCGGCAAAACGTCCCCGGCCAGGACCATTCGGGCGCATGCGAGTAAGTTGGTGATTGACATCAACGCCCATGTCCAGCAGGCGATGAACAATGTCCATGGCTGTTATGCCCCGATCATTATTGGCCAGTGGGTTGAAAGAGTCACCAAAACCACCAAATGAGCGTGGTACAAATGAATTCATGTCCACCGCCATATATAGCGGTGTGCGACCAGTCATGTCCCATACATCGACTTTGGCGCCTTCGTCGATCAGGAACATGGCAATGTCGAAACTTTTGTTATCTATAGCATTGAGAAGAGGTGTAACACCATCCGGGTTGGGCTGGTTGATGTCTGCACCGCCTTCCACAATGGCCACAGCGCATCGGTAACAGCCGGAGCGTGTGGCATAGAGAAGTGCTGTGAGTCCACCTGTCGGGCGAAACTGGGCACGAGGCTCTGAAGTCATTTGCCTGGGCCAGTCATCGTATACGGCTTTGACCGAGACATCGGCGCCATTGGCCACAAGCAGTTCGGCTACATCAGGATTGTTTTCTGCTGACGCCCACATCAATGCGTTCTGACCACGGAAGGTTTCTATCGCATTCACATCGGCACCTGCATCAATGAGTATCTGGGCGATTTCCAGATTGCCGATGTAGGCAGCCAGCATCAGGGCCGTCTGGTTATCCAGGTTGGGAGAATCAGGATCCGCACCAGCGTCCAGAAGCATGCTTACAAGTTCTGCATCATCAAGCTTGACGGCCTCAGCCAGCGGTGTGGCACCATAATTGTTGGTTACATCAACATCGGCACCGGCATCAAGTAGTACTTCAACCAGTTCATGATTGACTGAATAGGTTGCATAAAGGAGTGCCGTTGAGCCATCAGGCAGCTCTGCATTGATATCAGCACCTGCTGTGATGGCAGCAAGTGCATCATCAAAACGACGATCCTTGATCAGGTCTATCAGGGATTCCTGGGCCTGAAGTACTGTCGAGGACACCAGGAAAAGGACAGCAGCAAGAATTCTGATTGTTATTTTTGTAGCAAGATTTTCCATATTCAGATAGCTCTGGAAATTAGTATGTTGGGTCATCAAAAAGCTTTGTGGACAAAATAGCCATTTTCCAAAATTCATTCGCGGTATCAGACGACGTTGCCGCCAAAATTGGTGTAATGTGCCCACAGGCCTTTGGCTGCATCATAAAGAAACCGGTAAGGATCATCGAAGGTCCGGTCGATTTCATCCATCACGCCTGCATCAAGGATGTCCTGTGCACTGCGGCCGTTGTTCACCAGGGTTGAGCAGCGTTCCCAAAGATGCCACATCATATCCCGTTCCTGTTGAAAGTCTGCCATGGTCATCACTGGGCCATAGGCAGGAACGACGAGTGTTTCGGCATTGGCAATCTCGAGAATATCATCCATAGCATCCACACGGCCGCCAAGCCAGCCACCGGCATACCAGTCCAGTGAAGGATCGCGAAGTGGGGAAGCGACATCGCCCACAGCGAGAATATTACTGTCACGCAGAAAAACGTAAGCATCACCCCGGGTGTGTGCCTCAAGCAGATAGCCGTATTCAACAGTGTTATCACCAACAGCTGTCTCACCCTTTTCGCGGAAAGTATGTGTTGGACGCCCGTTCTCAGGTACGGCAGCTACCCAGTAATCCTCAAAAGGCACATAGTGATCTGCGCTTAACCATTGTCGGGTGATTTCATGGGCATGAATAGCCGCACCGTTGTCACCAAATAACGCGTTTCCGCCAGATTGATCCCGGTGGTGATGGGTATTGAACAGTGTATGTACACGGGCATTATCAAGAGTCAGTTGAACTGACGGGGCCAGTTCCGCAGAGCCGCTGTCGATCAGCATAAAGCCATCACTGGTCTGCAAGGTCAGAATGTTGCCCGGCGCGCCAGAGATAATGTTCACATTGTTGCGAATGGACTCAACTGGCAGTCTGGTGGGCTCAGGCAGTGGTGCTGCTTCGGCCACGGTTTCCATGGACTGTTCGTCTGAAGAGCAGCCGGCCAGTCCGGTGAGCAGTGGGGCTGATGCGATGCCCAGGCCGACCTTGAGAATGTTTCTGCGTTCGTACTTCTTCATGAATTGCCTTGTTTCCTGTCTCACACTTCGGAGATGATGCCCGTGCTGTTCCCGAAGCTTTCCTGGGGGATGCCCAGCTTGTCGAGGATAGTCAGATGGACATTTGCCAGTGGCGTCTTTTCAGGGGGCGTTACATTTTTGCCACCTTTATGGGCACCGCTGGCGCCACCTACCAGAATTTCTGGCAGTGGGTAGTTGTCATGCTGGTTACTGTTGCCCATGTTGGAGCCGTAAAGGAACAGTGAATGGTCAAGAATACTGCCGTCGCCATCCGGTGTATCAGCCAGCTTCTGGATGAAACGACCAAAATGTTCCATGTGATAGGTCTGCACACGAATCAGGTCCTGGATGCGTTCCAGGTCATTGGTGTGGTGGCTGGTCGGATGGAAACCACCGGCAACATTTACCTGGGGGTAAGTGCGGTCAGTACCTTCCGCGGCCATGACCAGGGTGCCTACCCGGGTCAGGTCAGCCTGGTAGGCCAGGGCCATCAGGTCAAACATCATGGTGATCTGTTCATCGAAATCCTCGAATACACCGATCGGGGCTGATGGAACATCAATACCGGACATGTCCTGGTCCATGGAAATCTGGACTCGACGTTCAATTTCGCGCACGGTGTCCAGGTAATTGGACAACAGGATTCTATCGCCGGCACCCAGGTCTTTTTGCAGCTCCCGGGTTCTGTCCGCAATCATGTCCAGGATACTCATGTTCTTGTTCAGGATCAGCTCGCGTTCTTCCTGGGTGTCATAGGGCCCCATCAGCTGGATAAATACCTTGCGGGGATTGAATTCCATGGGCAGAGGCTGGTTCTCTGAGGCAAAGGAGGTGGTAACAGCATAGAAACCACCATTACCTGCAGCGACCTGAACAGTGGTTTCTGTAGCCAGTTCCAGGGAAGGCAGGGCTGTTTCCTGGCCTAGCTGCTGGGCAATGACCTGGTCAAGAGTGGTTGCCAGTTCGGGTATGGAACCTGTACCAGGGCGAACGCAGGACAGCCATGTCGCCGGGTTGAGTGTATGAACCGAACCCAGAGCAGCATTGTTTTCCAGATTTTCAAACGTAGTGACGTACTGCTTGAATGGCTCCAGGGATTCCATCATTTTGCCCAGCTGGAAGCTGTCACCCGAACCCGTACTGGTCCAGTGGTCAACGTCCTTGCCGAATGGCGTATTGTTCATGATGGTGCCGTGGGGCAGGTAGAAAAAACCCGCGCGTTTTTTCGGCATGGCATCCACCTGTGCAAGCGCCGTTCCGGCAGGCACCATGGCTTCAAGGAAAGGCAGCGCCAATGCGACGCCACTGCCACGCAGGAGCTTGCGGCGTGAAAGATGTTTCTTGGTCAGGAAATTAGCCATTTTCTGTCCCCCAGTCTAGTTGGATGCTACGTCATGAGCGTCCTGTTCATGATGTTCTTCAGGGCCTTGCATCCTGAAGACATCGTGATTAACCAGTTCGGCCACGATTGAAGCAAAAGTATAGTTGTCATCGGCGGCGCCGCGGACGATTTCTCGAACGTAAGGCATATCGAAATATTCGACCTCACGATTGAGGGCGTACATCATCAGTTTTTTTGCAATTGTCTGCGGTAGTTGGTCTTCCTTGCTCAGCAGGAAGTTACGCAGTTCAACGGGGCCGTCAATTTCCAGGCCGCTGATCAGTACAGTTGAAGAATTGATTGGTGCATCTGCCTGTTCATCCACATCACGCCAGCGACCGGTAACATCAAAGTTTTCCAGGGCCAGACCCGGAGGATCAATGGAACCATGGCAAGCCATGCAGTTGGGGTTTTCACGATGCTGTTCGAGCCTCGCGCGCAGGGTCGTTGGTTTTTCACCTTCACGGATAGAGAGGTCAACTTCCACATTGGGTGGTGGTGGTGCAGGCGGGGTGCCCATGATTCGGTCAAGGACCCAGGCACCGCGCAATACCGGAGAGGTCCTGTCACCATAGGACGTTCTCAACAGGGTAGCGCCCTTGCCCAGAATACCCCAGCGGTTCGGATTCTCAAGATTGACACGGCGGAACTGGGATCCATAAACACCGTCGATATCATACTGGCTGGCCAGGGACTCATTGACGTATGTCCAGTTAGCGGTCAACAGGGTATGCACTGGGTGGTCTTCCAGTAGGACGCTTTTCAGGAAAAGCCTGATTTCCGTTTCAAAATTGTTACGCATGGCATCATTGAAACGCCTGTCTACCGGTTGCACCAGTTCAAGTTCATCCAGGTTTAGCCAGGCCAGGGCGAAGTTCTCAATAATGGCTTCGGCGCGGGGATCATCGAGCATTCGGTAAACCTGGTTTTTCGTCACCTGCGGGTCAGACAGTTTGCCCTCGGCGGCCAGTGAGATCAGTTCCTCGTCTGGCCCCTGACTCCACAGGAAAAAGGAGAGGCGGGTGGCCAGTTCCAGATCGTTGAGAGGCCTGGGCTGTTCCTCAATGATGCGCATTGAGCGGTAGAGGAAGTCAGGGCTGGATAAAATCGCTGTTGTCAGTTCAATGATACCGGCATCAAAACCGCCTTCCTCGGCGCGTCCGACTTCGTAGAAAGGCATCAGCCAGTCCAGATCCTCATCGGTTACAGGACGTCGGAAAGCCCTTGCAGCCAGGTGGCGGGCAATGTTTTCAGCACAGGGACGTTCTTCGGCTGCTTCCTTGGGCTCGCAGACAAAGATTTTTTCGCGGCTTTCATTCATCGACAGGCCTGTTGGATTGAAGGGACCTTCAACTTCCACACCAAGCGCGATAATCGGCATCCCGGTGATACGGCCATTACCCGTGGCGTTGTTACTTGCTGCCCAGGATCGTTCGATAAAGGTCACCATGACCTCATGTGTGCCAACTGTTATATCGGCGGAAAGCCCGGCCAGCTTGGCCAGAATCACATCGCCACCGGTAACGCCATCTCTCGTAGCAATGGCAAGATCTTCAGGACCACCGATATCCACCCGGTTGACTTCCTCGCCGTCGACCAGAATGACCATGGTAGCAGCTGTCTCCATACCGCGTGGATAGAGACCGGCATCGATATCGAGGATACTGAAACGGTATTCTCCATCCGCGGGGAAGAAGTGGGTGAATTTCATGCCCCCACGTGTGCCCAGCGGAAAACCATCAATATGATTTCGCGCTGAGCTGTTACCTCCAGCGAAACCAATATTCCTGTTTGGGAGCTCATGGAATACATTGGCAAATTTGGGGACGGGATTACCCACAGCCTGGGTGGCTACCTGACGTGCGGCCGTTATGTACTGCTCGAGGAAGGCGGGCGATGCGCCAAGCGCATTGGCGATATTTTCAAAGCCTTCCACTTCAATTTCACTGGGCAGGATCTGCGCCGGTTCGACTACCACCCCCAGCAAGTCACTGACAATGGTCGCAAATTCGGTACGATTAAGGCGCTGCACCGGCACATGACCAACGGGCCTGTTTTCAACGCTCTCATCAATGGTGTTTTCCAGGAAGGCAACAAGGTTGTCAACGTCGTCCTGGTTTGGCTGCGGCTGCCCGGCGGGCGGCATCAGCCTGCCACGGAGTTTGTTGACCGCTTCTTCCCAGACATCCTGGTCATTGCTGACATGATTAATGTCCATGAGATCGAATGCCACCCCCCCGGAGAAGTCCTCATAGTTGTGGCAATCCATGCAATAGGTCTGGATGAGGGCTTCAGGTGAGTTACTGCCCGAGTCCTGGGCAGTGGCCAGCTGGAAACACGAGGCCAGCATGGCAAGACAGAGTCCTGTCTTTGTCAGAGCATATTTGGGGCGAACTACATTTAGCATGAATTTTCCGTAATATAACCAGTGTTGCGTATAACTACGGAATTGTCCCATATTTGGCTCTTAAAAGGGGATTTTCCGTGCATCGTTTCCCGGTTTTTACACAATTTTACCGGCAATGTGGTCTTCATCGTGCATGGAACAGTTTTTCGATTACAATCTTCCAGGATTGCGGGTAACCTGACACAGTGACCCTGAATGTACTTTTACAGGGTTCAGGTATAAGCTGGAACACCGTAAATAATTGATAATTATAAGAAAATAAAATTCTGAAGTATGATGACAGGGTTCCTGATGGGAGCCCTTATACAGGCAGAATCCAGAGGAATTGACCATGTTTCTTACCAAAAAGCATTTAAGCCGTAGAGCGCTACTGCGTGGTACAGGTGTTGCTGTGGCTCTCCCGTTTCTGGATGCCATGGTGCCTGCCCATACTGCCCTGGCCAATACCGCTGCTGCTGGCAAGATCCGCACCGGTTTCTTTTATATTCCCCACGGCGCCATCATGCATAACACGGCCCATGGAGCGGAGTGGGACAACTGGACACCGAGCGGGGCCGGTGAGAGCTTTAAGCTCAGTCCCATCATGGAATCTCTTGAGCCTCACAAGCAGTATGTAAACTCCTTTGGTAACCTTGAAAATGCCGCCAGCGCGGGATCGGTGCACACATTGAATCCGGCGACCTGGCTCAGCGGGGTTCGCCCGGATGCTGATGCAGCAGGGGCCAGTATGTCCACAACACTGGACCAGGTGATTGCCCGGCATATAGGCCAGGATACTGCCTTGCCCTCTCTTGAAGTGGCAGCGGAAACTACCGTCCAGGTCGCTGCCTGTGGCGGTGGTTCCGGTGGCTGCTACTACTCTTCAACCCTTTCATTCCGTAATGCCACATCACCCCTGCCCATGGAATTCAATCCCAGGAAGATATTCCTGCAGTTGTTCGGCGAAGGAGACAATGCCCAGGAACGTGAGGCAATTATTGCCCAGAAGGCCAGTATACTGGACCTGATTGCTGAGCGTACCAGGGCGCTGCAGAAAACACTTGGCGCCAGCGACAAGGTGATACTGGACGGTTACCTGGATACAGTCCGGGAAATCGAGCGCCGTGTGAATCTGGCGGCAGGACAGGATCTTTCCGGGTTTGATGTCCCTGATGCCCCGGTTGGGGAACTGGACCGGTTTGATGAACAGGTGACCCTGCTGTTTGATCTGCTCGCCCTGGCGTTCCAGGCTGACCTGACGCGTGTGGCCTCCTACATCATGGTGTCTGAAGGCACTAACAGGACCTACAACCACATTGGTGTTCCGGATGCTTTCCATCCACTGTCCCATCATGCCAATGACCTGGAGCGTATCAAGCGCCTGGTCAAAATCCAGACCTGGCATATGTCAGAATTCAGTAAATTCCTGACGAAGATGGCTGACACTCCTGACGGTGAAGGGTCTCTGCTGGACAATGCCTTGTTCATGTATGGATCCAATATGAGTAACAGCGATATGCACAATAATTATCCGGTGCCCAATATTCTTGTTGGTGGTGGTGCCGGTACCATGAAGCTTGGCGGCCAGCACGTCGATTTGCCGACTAAGACACCCATTGCAAACCTGCACATGACAGTGCTGGAAAAGCTTGGCATAGAGGTGGATGGCTGGGCCAATGCGACAGGTATCATCTCGCAAGTCTGAACTTGGTCGTCAGGGGATAGAAGGCGGGCAGTTCAGCGAAGACCTGGAGCCTGGATAATTATGTTTATCCTATAATTCCCCGCATAATTCCGAGATATTATGGAACAATTCACCCAGTCCCTGCTTCTTATCTGTGTTCTGCTCAATCCCTTCATCATGAGTGTCTACCTGCTGTCGCTCATCAAGGAAGTCCCACTGGGCCAGTTTTCCAGCATCATGTTTCGTGCCGGGCTGATCAGTTTTATCGTGTTTTTCCTTTTTGCCTGGGTTGGTGAGGTCATTTTTGACAGTGTCCTGCAGGTGCGCTTTCTCGCATTCATGATTTTCGGAGGCATCACTTTTCTGATAATCGGTGTCCGCCTCATCCTTGGTATAGGTCCACCCATGGCAACCATCAACCCCCAATCCCGGGAGATTGCCGGAGCCATTGCCATGCCTTTTATCGTGGGTCCGGGAACTATCAGTGCCAGTGTAATTGCAGGCACCCAACTCGGTTTACTCAGGTCCACAATAGCGATTGCCCTGGGACTCACCCTTGCTCTGGGTTCCATTATCCTGTTCAAAAAGCTCCATGACTTTGTGCAGAAAAGGAAAGAGCGCTACGTGGAGCGGTATGTGGAAATTGCCGGCAGGATAACGGCTCTGTTCACAGGATCATTTGCCGTCGACATGATTCTCAAGGGAATTGAACGCTGGGTGCAGCTCGTTTTCTGACAGAGCTAGCGACAGTCTCTGTTTGTGAGCAGACGTTTGAGATTGTCGGACACAGGGTCTTCTCCCAGCCAGAGTTCGGTCAGGGCGGGAACAAGAGCAACGGTGGATTTCCTGACATGGACTTCGCCATTGATTTTAAGAATCTCCCCGTTTTCAGGATGGAAAAAAAATTCGACAGTGTCTCCATTGTCCACTTCATCATAAAGGTCCTGCAGAATGCCCAGATATTCCCTGGAAAGCTGCTCAGCGAGGGGTTCTTTCCATAAATCCGGTATATCTTCGGGGAGATCCCCCTTGTACAGGACTTTCAGCAGAAAGATACGTGGCCGCCTGGAATCGATTAAATTATCCGAACCGGTATCTGGCTGGTTGAGATAAAGTCCAAGCAGATAAATGTCACTGAATAGTAATTCTCGCAAACCGCAGCCATGGAGCCTGTAGTCATTATCAAAACGTTGAAGTGAATCCGGCAGGGAAGTGCCACTTATTTTGGCGCTTTTCAGGAGTGTTGTTGGCAGGGAGACCATCAGCAGCAACAAGAGTAATGAAAAAGCTGGACGCATTAAAAAAGCCTGATTGCTTTGGACATTATAGGCGTTGTTATGGAATATTTGTTACTGGACTTTCGATGAATGATTTAAAGGCCTTGATGAATAGTCAAAGCCCTGATGATGAGGCCTGACCCTTGAAAAAAAGGATGTTGAATTTACTGGTGCTTGTCCAGTTCGGCCTTGGCACGTTCTGGGGGCAGCCAGTACTTGCCGGTGATGAGGCTGTCATTAGACATTTACCGGATGTGTCTTCACCCGCGGAGCGTGTCCGAGGTGAACCAGGTCAGCTCCAGATTGTAGATCGCTCCTGTCGACAATATCCTGTTACCAGGGTGCGCCAACGTATAGTGGATATTGCCCTGCAGGAATGGCGATGGTTTGGCGGTAGCATACTGGACATGACCGGGCCGGATATCGAGCCTCCACGCAAACCGGGAGAAAGGCCCTGGTGGTGGAGTGACTGGCGGACACCGGAAGAAGCACGAAGGGTGGCAGATGATATTGCCGGCTATTGGGCAGCCGCTCCTGCCAGTAGCTGGATAGTCAATAAACAGAACCAGCGCTGGAATGAACTGGGTATCACTGCCCGGTGGCGGGACTTCTGGTCTGCCGCTTTTATCTCCTGGGTGATGTGTGAGAGCGGACTGGGCAGACCGGAACAGTTTCAGCGTGCCATCGCGCATCATACCTATATTGACCAGGCAATCAGGGCCCGGGATGGGCAAGATACAGGGGCCGCCTATGTTGCCTATGATGTCGGTGAAGCTGAAATATTGCCAGGTGATTTGCTTTGCAGGGGAAGTCGGCCAGCCTACATGAATCTGTCCCAACGCCGTAGCCAGATGGGGCAGGGCGCGCGGACTCATTGTGATGTTGTGGTTGAACTTGATGTTGGCAATGAGCAGATCAGAGTCGTTGGTGGGAATGTCAGAGGGTCAGTAAGGATGAAAAGGCTACCTGCCAAAACCGGGGTCAATGGTTTATTGCAGCCAGTCCCCTATGGTGGCAGGCGAATTTTTTCTCATTTGAAGCTCATGGATCATGGGGAAACCATGGCTCTTTCAGACTGTGTCGAAGACGAATGCGCCGCGACAGAGTCATGATCATTTGTATGGACTGGATACTGCATCAACCCTGATTTCTTTTTTCGGGCTTTTTATTAATAACTTAACAATCTCTTTGATAATTTCACTTGCAGTAACCTGAACAGTCAGGTCTGGACCCTCTTTTTCTTGCCTGGTTGCTAAAAAGTGTGTTGCAGTTCACATTCTTGCCTTTTGCTCCCTCATGAAGGGAAAAACTCTCGTTTCCATGGGCATGGAAGAACAATACCTTTACACTCTGTCGGTACTATTGTGTCGTATCCATAGCCGGTTATGGCATTTTGATATTACTTCTCTGTATACTCGGAAAGGTCCTTGAATGGGCAAATAATAAAAATAAATTTGCCAGCCGACATGAATATTAAAACTACAAAAATAGGAAAGTCGGAAAGCCTAATGTCTTCATTGGACATCTCCAAACCTGCTGATGGCAGTCGGGTAATTCAGTATGGCGGTGAATCCGTGCTGATCGGGCAGCCTCCGGAAGTCTTGAAAGGACTTTTGCTCCAGGCAATTCCTACCTTTAATACATTGGTGCTTGTCGATAGCAAGGAAAAAGATGGATCCTTGCTCAATAATCTCGAATTTCCCCTCTATTTTTTCCTCTTCATGAGTAACGGGCTGGCACAAGGCAGGAAACTGAATCTGGTGGGGTACAAAGAGGACATCAGCCAGGTATTTCGGCTGTTAAGATTGACACTGCTTGGCCCCACTGAAGCGGAGCTGGAAATGGGGTACCCCGGACAAGCTTAAACAGGAATGGCTGAATACCTCACGCCATCTTGCCCTGAAACATGAGGATGGCAGCATCCGGGATGTTGAGAGTTTCTTTAATATGATTCCTTTTGACAACGATGTCGCAGAGGTGGATCACTTCACTATTCGTCATTGTGGTGTTGATCAGTATGAAGTGAGCGTTGGGAGAGAATCGGTAAACGTGGATATCAATGAAGATGATCATGTTTATCCACCCTACAGAATGCAGTCGGATTTTATCCCGCGAGATCTGGTGAAACTGGGTCTTGAAATCCTCGGTAGTGCTTCCGGGTTCTCTGCGAACGAGCCCTGTACCGGTTTGGCACTATGTCATAACGGCTCCTATATCCTGATTGATTCTCTGCCTTACCTGGACAAGCATCTATACGCCAGGGGTATTTCCAAAAATTCCGTATCTGCCGTATTTCTAACTCATCTGCATGATGATCATTGCGCCATGTTCCCTCTCATCCTGATGCCGCACAGAGTGGAAGTCATCACCACAGTTGAAATATTTGAAATGGTGATAGAGAAGCTCAGTTGCCATCTGAACTGGAAAGCCGACGTCATCCGTGAGTATTTTCACCTGGTGGAAGTGAAACCGGGCGAGACGCTTCAGTATTTTGGTATGGAAATCGATCCGCATGTAACTGTACACAGCATCCCTACTATCGGTGCCACGTTTTCTGTCATGCACAAGGGTATTCAGCGCCGCATGTGCATTATTGGTGACAACAATGGCATGCAGTCCATCCGCGAGATGAATTCTGAAGGGATTGTCAGCGATGATACTTTTAACAATCTCAGGCGGGTTTTCTCGGAACGGTTTGATCTGCTGGTGGCAGACGGTGGTGCCGGAGCCATCCATGGAGATCCCGAAGACGCACTGAGTTCGGATGCCGACAGGGTTGTCTTTGTGCATGTTGAGCATCTTGCCCATCATTTCACCACAACTTTTTCACTGGCAAGTTCCGGTAAACGCTATATCGTTGTTGATGGTGACAATACCATTTATGCCTCCCTTATGAATCAGTATCTGTCTACCTGGCTGGGTGAGCCCTTTTCTGATCGCTGGGCAAGAACCATCCTCGCGGAAGAGGAAATACGTCGCTATAACAAGGGTGATGTCA
>Ga0181560_10004593_pt1 | contig 12456 bp, 5 predicted proteins | sample 011ome_20_FD_133751 | JGI IMG/M metagenome (GOLD analysis project Ga0181560, IMG submission 133751) | Coastal salt marsh microbial communities from the Groves Creek Marsh, Skidaway Island, Georgia - 011509CT metaG (megahit assembly) | ecosystem: Environmental > Aquatic > Marine > Intertidal zone...
ACGTCCACGGGTAGAACGTCGGGAACAGCAACGCGCCGAGCATAAAAAACGAAATCGAGTACGTCGTCACGGCGCGCCGCCAAACGCTTTCCCGACGTTTTCCCGACGTTTTTTTTCTTTTTCTTTCGCCCGCGCTTTTCTCGCGCTCCGCCTCCGCGAACCCCCGCTTCGCCAGGAACCAGTAAATTCCCGGCGTGACGCTCAGGAAGCGCGTCGTTACCTGCACGTGCATCACCAGCAGCGCCACGACGCTCATGACCGCCCACTTGAACAGGTACGGCCGGACCGAAGGGGAGAGCATCCAAGCGTCGTCGCGTTCGGAGCCGTACGCGATGTTTCTTTTTCGTTTCAGCGACGCGTTTTTGTTTGGAAATCCTCCGCCGTCCCCGGCGCTTCCGCCTCGCCGACGCGCGCCGGCGTATGAGTGATTAGTCGGTTCGTTCTCGTCTCGTTTTCGCGCATTCGTGTTCACCCGGTTCAACGCGGTCCACCAGGAACGGCCCGCGCTGGCGCTCACCGCGAGCGCCGGCGCGGCGAGCAGGAAGTTTGGAATCTGCTTCGCTTCGTAGTACCGGAGGAAGCCGACGTTCCAGTAGTGGCTCTGCACGTGCGCGTACACGTCGGGGAAAGGACGCCACCGGCCGCACCACGCGGGCGTTTCCGCCCCGAGCGCGCGCGCGCAGTACGTGCGGTACCCGTAGAGCTGCACCGCGAACAGCGGTGCGAGCATCGTGGCGCACCGTGCGGCGAACGCGAACGTCGCCGCGAAGAGAGGTAGGACGAGTACGGACGCGAGGGACGCCTCGCGAGCGTTTTTTCCCAATCCGCGCTTGTTTTTTTCCAATCCGTTTTTTTTTTTTTCCAATCCGCGCGCCGCCGCCTCCGCGACGGACGGCAGAACTCGCGCGAAGAAGTCGTGCGCCAACACCAGGCCGTTCAGCGCGCCGTTGGACCGCGCCGCGCACGCCAGCGCGAAACACAGCGCGGCACCGTTTCTGTTCCAAACGCTGAAAGCGCTGTAGGTAGCGCTTTCACTCGCGAAACGCGCGCCCGCCAGCTCCAAGAAGTAAAACCCGGCGAAGCCGGCGAGGGCGAAGACGGATTCCGTGTAAAACGGCGCCGAGTGGAACACGGAAGCCGGGTTCAGGGCGAACAAAACCGCCGCCGAGCGCGCCACGTCGTCGTCGCCTTCCAACACGAGCGTACCCAGCCGTTCCAAAACCACGGCCGCCGCGACGTGCGCGCCGTTGGAGATCAACAGCGCGCTCGCCGCGCGCGCGCACCGCCGCGACTGTCGCGGCGGCGGATGATGAGTTTTCGTTTTCATCCCGTTTCCCCCGTCGCTCGATGTCGCGCCCGCGAGCGCGGACGAGGCGGACGCACCTAAAGACCCTAAACCCCGGGTCACCGCGGGGATCAGCGGGAAGAACGCGTGCGTCTGCTCGTGTTCGTACCCGACCTCCGAGATGCGCTGGAAGTACACGGCGTCCCACGTCACCAGGCCCTCCACCGCCGCGCAGAGCGGCGAAGATGGCGACCGGAGATGCTCGTCCGAGACGGACGATTTCCCGGAGACGCCGTCGTCGGGGGAGAGGCGCCCCGAGGTGTCGTAGTCGTCCACGAGCGCGTCGAAGGTGAGCATCAGGAGGACCATCGCGACGCGGGAAAGCGCCGCGATGCGCCACACGGGAGTGACGCCCGTCGCCTTGGTCGCCATCGCGGCGGTGAGCGCGCACCGCGCACTGAGTCGTGGCGCAGAATCACACGCGAGGACACTGCCGCGCCGCGCCCGGGCGCCGGCGTCGCGCCTGTTTTTTTACCCTAGCGACGTGATCGGTCCCCATTCGAGGGCGCACGACGGTCGTGCCGCTCCGAGTCACGATGGCGTCCGCCGACGATGGGGACCTGTACTACTACGTCGATCTGCAGGTGCGCGATCGGCCGAAGCGACGTCGCGTCGCGCGCCGCCAACGACCGAACGCGTTCCCGCGTCGTCGGAGGTTCACGCGCGGAGCGTCTGCGTCTCCCGCGCGGATCGGCGGGCGATCCCGACCGACCCGAAGGCCCCCCGACGCGATCGCACCACCTCATCGCGCGCGTCTCGGCGAACCTCGCGCGTCTCTGACCTCACGAAACCATCGCGCCCGCGCGCTTTTCCGTGTCCATCTCCCCCCGCGTCGTCTCGCCTCCACCTCCAGGGCGTCGTGCAGGGCCCGTACGAATGGCAGATGATGGACGCTTGGCTCGCCAACGGGTTCGTCGGCGAAGACCTGCTGGTGAACAGGGCGGGGGACAGCGAGTGGATCGCGCTCAGGGACATGGCCGCGAAGCGCGCGAGGGAAGGGCCGCGCGCGCCGAGGAGCCGCGGAGGCGCAGCGCCACCCCCGGCGCCGCGACCGAGGACCGACGCCGCGGACCCGGGGACCGCCGCGAATGACAAACGAAGAAGCGAAGAAGAAGATCTTTCGTCGCCGCGCGGCGGCGCGCTCGCGGACGAGAGCGCGCGGAAGCGAACCGTCGCCGTCTCGTCGCGGTACACCGAGAGCGTTGACGCGCGCATACGACGCATGGTCGCCGAGGGCAAGTTCGGGCCCGCGCTCACCAGGCTGGCCACGGGGGGGGGGAAGGCGGGCGACTCGGCGGCGGGCGGCGGCGGACTCGGCGACCCGCGACGAGGCTCGCCGGCGCCCGGCGCGGGCGCTCCCGCGACGGACGCCAAGGGCTCCAAGCGCAAAGCGCCGCGAGACGCCGAAGCGCCCGCGGCCGGGGGCGCCACGAAGAAGCGCGCGACGGATTCAGCCGGCGAGAAGGTGTCACAAAAAGGCGAAAAGGAGGAATCGGCGCGGAAGAACGAGTGGCGCCACGCCGACGGGTACGCGCAACTCCCGGTTTTCGAGCCGGCGAAGCCCGTGGAGGTTCCCTCGCGGGAATCCGAGAAGGCCACGCCCGACCCGCGGAAGAAGAAGGAGGGAACAGACGGCGAGAAGCCTGAGAAGCCTCTCGTGGACTTACCCGTCCCCGCGTGGTGCGTGGAGGATGCGATCGAGAAACGGCGGAGGGCGTCGGATTTTGATCGCGGCGGGCCGCGCCCGGCTGCGGACACCAAAGCCGATGACAGCGACGGCGAGGGAAGCGACGTGAGTTGGTCGGCCCTGCCCGGGACCGGGGAGCCCGTCGAGCTCGTTGAGGAGAGGAACAGGGCGAAGCAGGAGGCCATGAGAGCGGCCAACGCCGACATTCTCGCGAGTGAGGCGGCGGAGGCGGCGGCGGCCGCCGCGCGCGCCGCGCGCGCCGCGGCGGCGGAGCCGTCGCCTCCGGCGGACGCGGCGGGCGCGGCGCGCCTCGCGCTTGAGGCGGAGACGGCGATGTGCGCGCGGGACCCGGACCGGGGCGAGTGGCGCGTGCCCGTTCCGAGCGACGGGTGGCGCTGGCGCGACGACGGCGTGGACGCCGAGACGCTCCGGCGGGAGATGGACGAGGCGGAGCACTCGGGGCCGCGCCGAGTCGTCGCGCGCCGCGAGACGGATGACGCGTTCCGAGTCTTCGGCGTTGCCGGGTACGGCGAGGCGTTGCGCGGGGTGGCGCTGGATGTACCTACCGGGGGCTCTGGAAACGTCTCCAGTGATTCGCGTGACTCCTTCGCGCGTTCTGCTTCGAAAGAGTCGAAAGAGTCGAAAGAATCGCAAGGGGGCGGGTTCGTCAAGACGGCTGTTTTTTCGGCGAAGCGGGCTTCCTCTGACGAGATCCGCGCGTGGTTCGCGTCGACGACGTCGACGACGTCGCCGAAGTCGCCCGCGGCGTTTCCGGAGAGCGAGCGTTTCGGTCGCGCGGACCGCGCGACCGGCGGCGACACGGACGGTGACCTCCAAAACCGTGACCTCCAAAACATAGAGGCGTTTCGTGCGTCCGCCGCGAACCTCGGCGCGGGCGTCTCCGCCTCGGAGTGGTTTGAGGCGTTCACGAAAGACGTCGCGCTCGCCGTCGGGGAGGCGAGGCGTCCGGCCAAAACACCGGCGTTTCTTGGCGCCGAGGTTCCCGCGGCGGGTGAGAAGTCGGAGAAGTCGGAGAAGTCGAAAACCAAGCCGGTGGTCGCGACGATGGCCCCTTCCGAGGCGCAGGAGGGCGCCTGCGCGCGCGTCATGGGGGCGCTGCACGACGCGGTGATGCGCCAGCGCGCGCGTGTCTTCTACGAGCTCATCAGGGACGACATCAAGCGGTACGCGTGAGGTACGCGTGAGTCGACTGGACGCGGGGACGGTTTCCCGCGAGCCGCGACCCGCGACGTGACGTGGGACGTAAACAGTCATGCGACAACGCACGGTCCAATTGATACACTCTGACCTGACTCTAACGCGCGACGCCGACGTCGACGTTCACTCGTATACGGTACCTTCGCGTTCACTCCGCCTCCGAAACGCTCTTCTCCTTGACCCGCTCCAGCGGCCGTTTGAGCGTGCCGTCCGGGTTCCGCACGAACCCGCCGCCGGCGTTCGCGTTCCCGCCGAGCCCACGGCCCGCGCTCTGCCCCGCGCCCCTGCCCAGCGGCGCCCTCGGCCGCGGCAACCCCCCCCCGCCCCGCGCCGGCGGGGCCGTGTACCCCTCCGGGGGCTCGGAGGTTTGCTTGCGCGAAAACTTGGTCCCCCCGGGCCCGTTCTCGGTCACCTTCACGGCCACCGTCGACCCGAGCGGGAGAAAGTCGCTCGTCTCGATGCGCGCGGCGTCCCACTGGTACTCGGTGACGTGCAGCATGCCCTCGTCCAGCCCGGGCGTGCGCAGGATCCAGCCGAACGGCTTCACGTCGATCACGACCGCCTCGATGACCGCGCCCACCGCGAGCGGCGTCGCGATGGCGCCGACGCGCTCGACGGCGAGGTCGAGCGCTTTTTTGTTCGGCGCGAAGATGCCGACGCGACCGCCGCCGCCGCCCGCGGTCCCCGCGGTCGGCTGGTCCACGCTGATCGTCGCGCCGGTGGTGCTCTGGATCTCCTTTATCGTCTTCCCACCCGTCCCGATCAGCTTGCCGATCAGCGCGACGTCGATGTCCATCGCGTGGAACCGGGGCGAGTTCTCGGGAACCTCGCCCAGGTCGGCGCGCCGCGCGCGCGGAATCGCCGCCTCCATTTCGTCGATCACCTTCGCCCGCGCGCGCTTCGCCACGGAGAGCGCCTCGATGAGGATCGTCAGGGGAATTCCCGCGGGCTTGCAATCGAGCTGAATTCCCGTGATCCCCGAACGCGTGCCGGCGATCTTGAAGTCCATGTCCCCGAGCACGTCCTCCAGGCCCATGATGTCCGCGAGCAGCGCGTGGCGGGCGACGGCGCCGTCCGCGTCCGTCTCGGTGACCAGCCCGATCGAGATGGCGCCCACGTGCTCGCCGATGGGCACGCCCGCGTCCATGAGCGCCATGGACCCGGCGCACACGGCCGCCATCGAGCTCGAGCCGTTGCTCTCGGTGGTTTCGGCGTTGAGGCGCACGGCGAACGGCCACGCCTCCGCGCTCGGCAGCGCCGCGGCGAGCGACTTCTCGGCAAGCGCGCCGTGCCCGATTTCGCGCCGGCTCAGCCCCCCCCGCCTGGGCGTCTCGTCGATGGAGAAGGACGGGAACGCGTAGTGCAGCATCAAACGCTTGTTCGCCGGGCCCACGGGCGCGTCCAGCCGCTGCACGTCGTTCAGCGACCCGATCGTCGCCGTCGCCAGCGTCTGCGTGTTCCCGCGCTCGAAGAGCGACGAGCCGTGGGTCACGGGGAGCACCGTCGCCGCCGCGGCGAGGGGCCTGACTTCGTCCAGCCCGCGGCCGTCCACGCGCGTGCCCGTCTCGAAGATGCGGTCGCGCATCACGCGCGAGCACGCGTGTAGGTACGCGCCGTCCAGGTGGCGCTTCATCGCCGCACGAACCGCGGCGTCGTCGGCGTCGGCGCCGGCGCCGGCGCGCGCGACGGCGACGGCGTCCGCGACGGTCTGACCGACCGACCCGGCGTCGCCCGCCGTCGCCATCGCGCCGACCAACTCGGCGAACACCGCGTCCTTGAGCTCGGCCATTTTTTTCCCGCGCGCGGACTTGCTCTGGATCTCCTCCGCGTACAGCGCGTCGAGCCGCTCGCGCGCCAAAGAAAGCACGGCGTCCCGCACAGCCGCCGCCGTCTCCTCTTCTCGCGCGTCGCGCGCCTCGCGCTTTTCCTTCCCCGCCTTGGCCGCCAGCCGCCGCTGCGGCTCGAGCATCTCGCGCGCAGCCTCGTGCGCAGCCTCGAGCGCGGCCGCGACCGTGGCCTCGTCGACGCCCCCGGGTTTCATGGCCACCGCCTCGACCATCAGCGTCTTGTCCTCGGTTCCCGCGTAGGTGAGCACGAAGCGCGCGGCTTCGCAGTCGGCGTCGGAGGGGTTGGCGACGACGTCGCCGTCGTCGTTCACGGCGACGCGCGCCGCGCCCGCGGGCCCGTCGAAGGGTATGTCGGAGACGCCGAGCGCCGCGCTCGCGCCGTTCACCGCGAGCACCGCCGGGTCCTGGCTCTGGTCGGACGCGAGCACCACCACCTGCACGCTGGTCTCGTTCCGGAAGCCCTTCGGGAACAGAGGCCGGAGCGCGCGATCGACGACGCGCATCGCGAGCACCTCGCGATCTTTGGGCGGCCCCTCTCTGCGCGTGAACGTCGCCGGGATCTTGCCGTACGCCGAGGCGCGCTCGCGGTAGTCCACGGACAGGGGGAAGAAACTCGCGTCCGGGTCGGGCTGGCGCGCGGTCGTCGCCGCGCACATCGCGACGGTGTCGCCCATCGAGGCGACCACGGCGCCGTTCGCGAGACGCGCCACCCGACCCGTCTCGAACCCGACCGTCGCGCGCGTCCGCGCCGTCCCGAGCTCGACGTCCACGCGCTCGCACGTCGCGCCGGCGAACACGGGCGTCCCGGCCGCGGTCGAGGCGAGCCGAAGCGACGCGCCGAGCGCGGGCCGGGCGCGCCACCCCCGGGCGAACGTCCCGGGGTCGACCGAGCCGCCGCCCGGATGTTCGGGCGTCGGCACGACCGGTGTCGCGGAAGCGCCACCGCGCGATCGGACGAGGCCCCGCCCCACGCGGCGCGACCAGCGGGCGAACCCGCGCGCCATCGCCTCCGCGGGCATCCCGACCGACTCGGTGCGTGCCACGTGCCGGTTTCGCGCGGGGAGACGTGGGAGCCGTGGCGTCACGGTCGTTCGACAGAAGGGGCGTTCGGGCGTGCCAAACGCATCGAAGAGGCGGCGTTTCGGGGAGCAGAAGTGTGGCAGAAGTGCGACGGAAAAAAACCAAGCGCCGCCGTCGCGCGCTCGTCTGTTCTGTTTTCATTTCCCTCACGACTACGTAGCTACCATAGTATGGCGACACACTCGAGCTATCGAGCTAACTCCTTTAGCACTCCTACGCCTCAGCCTCGTCGTTCTCCCCCTCGGTTTCCCCCGCCGCGAGCTTCGCGGCGATGTCCTCCTTGGCGACGCGGGTGACGCGGTTGACGCCGTATCCATCCACCTCGTCGTCCCAGTTTCCCCGGTTGGTCTTCTTCCGGACGTGCTGCTGCATGCCCGCGATCTGGCGCCGCAGACGCTCGTGGTCCCTCGCCAGCGTGTCGTTCATGTGCAACGCGGCGTGCGCACCCTTCTCCAGCAAAGCCGAGTCCACCTTTTTCTTCCCCAGGCTCCTGCGCAGATCCAGCATCTGGTGCATCACGGTGTGCTTCTGGTGCGAATCCGTGAAGTCCGCGGAGGGGGCGTGCTGCGTGTCGAGCAGTCTCCCGTGCAGAAGATCGAACCGCTTCGAAGCCTCGTTCGCGCGAACCTCGAACGCGTCCACCTCGTTCATCTCATGGTTCAGAAGTCGCCGCGCGGCAGCCTCGGCGCTGCCTCCGAGGCCGGGATGGGGCATCTCCCGAATCGTCTTGGCCACCTCCGCCTCGAAGGGCTGAGTCGTGGTCAGACCTTCAGATTGCAGGGTCAGGCCATCGTTCTCCTCTTCGCCTTCTCCGGCGGGGGGTGCCTCGTCCGACATCGAGCGCGCTCGGACCCACGGAAGCGGGGGCGACGAGCGGTCGGGACGCGGTCGCGCGACGCGGCGCGCGCGTCGCTCTGTGACGACTCACGCAACGTACGTTATGGTCCCCCTTGAAGTCGGACGTCATTTGTCGGCAATCCCGAAATCCACGCCCGAAGTTCGCGAAAACCCGACGACGGCGGGCGTCCCGACGCGACGCTCACGCGTCGCGTCACTCCTCGCCGCGCGGACGCGACGCGCACGCCGTCGAAGCGTCGCGCATCCTTCGCCTCCGCCGTCGCGCGTCGCCGTACCTCGACGCCCGCCATGCCTCTCAAGACGCGCGTCACCGAGCTCCTGAAGATCGAGCACCCCATCGTGCAGGGCGGCATGCACCACGTCGGGTACGCCTCGTTGGCCGCCGCGGTGTCCAACGCGGGGGGGCTCGGCACGGTCACGGCGCTGACCCAGCGTTCGCCCGAGCTTCTGCGCGCCGAGATCCGCAAGTGCGCGTCCCTGTGTCCGGGCAAGCCCTTCGCCGTGAACTTCACGCTGCTGCCCAGCCTGGCGCCCCCCGACTACGGCGCCTACGCGCGCGTCATCGTCGAGGAGCGCGTTCCGGTGGTGGAGACGGCGGGGCGCAACCCGGGGGAGTGGATCGCGTATTTCAAGAAACACGGCGTGACGGTGGTGCACAAGTGCGTCGCGATCAAGCACGCGCTGACCGCCGAGCGGCTCGGCGCGGACTGCATAAGCGTGGACGGGTTCGAGTGCGCCGGGCACCCCGGCGAGGACGACGTCGGCGCGTTGGTGCTTCTCGCCAAAGCCGCCGAGCGCCTGAGCGTGCCGTACATCGCGTCCGGGGGGATCGGCAACGGGCGCCAGCTGGCGGCGTGCCTCGCGCTGGGCGCGGACGGCGTCAACATGGGCACGCGGTTCATGGCCACGAAGGAGGCACCTGTTAAGGACGGGATCAAAGACGCGCTTGTGCGCGGCGACGAGCGGTCCACCACGCTGGTGATGAAATCCGTCGGGAACACGGAGCGGGTTTACAAAAACGCGGTGGCGGAGGAAGTAAGGGCGATCGAGGCGAAGACGCCGGGGAAAATCGAAGCCATCAGGCACCTCGTCTCTGGTGAGAATTATCGAAAAAGCTTCCAGGAGACGGGGGACCCGAACACGAGCGTGTGGAGCGCGGGGATCGTCATGGGCCTGATCGACGACGTGCCGAGCTGCGCGGAGTTAATCGAGCGCATGGTGGCGGACGCCGAGGCGATCATCACCAAACGCCTCCCGAGCGTCGTCGTTCGCGCTGTGAGCAGACTGTAGCAGACTGTAGGGCGGGAGCGCGGGGCGGGAGCGCGGTCGTGATCACGACCGCACGACAAAACGCTTGTGGTCTCTATCACGAATGGACATTCGTAGTTAAAGGAGTTACGCTTCGCGGTGTCGTGTGTGTCTGTTTCGTAGTTACAAGCGTCGCATACATCATCTCTCTCAACCTCCTCGATTATTACGTATGATACTCCGCCGCGTCGTCGTCGCGTTTTCGCGCCGCCTCCGCGCTCGGCGCGTATGTACACGCGCATCACGCGCTCCGTCTCCAGAGCGCCGCGCGTCAGTTCGTCGTCGCTCTACCGAGTCGCCTCGGCGAGCGTCGCCTTGGTCCGCTCGTCCGTGGCGATGAGCTCGAACCTGTGCGCGTTGAGCACGATCGTGGCGCCGACGCGGAAGTCGCGCGCCAGGTACGGCACGTTTGAGCCGGGCTTCTTGACCGCCTCGAGCGTGCGCTCCAGGAACTTGCCTCCCAAGAGGCCCGAGTTTCGCACCGGCGGCTCGTACACGCTCACCGTGCCGTCGACGACGTGGAACGTCACCACGAATCTGCGCTCGTCGTTCGGAGGCGTCACGGTTCGCGAACCGTCCGGACCGCGAGCGCCTTCAAAACACGCCTCAAACGCCAGCGTCTTGCCGTCGTTCTTCTGGAAGTTCTTCACGTCGAACGGCGCGCGCTTCGGGATGAGCGACGCGAGCGAGCAGTTGCGCAGCGAGTCCTCCTCGCTCCCGAAGCCGTTGTGCGGAGGCACCGCGGTAGGCGCCTTGGGCGCCGAGTCGCTCATCGGCCGAGGCGCCATCTCCGCGAGCGTGCGCCCAAGCGTCTTCACGTAGTACGCGCGTGTGCTCTCGTCGCAGTCGTGCACGAACAGAGACCGGCCGTACACGCCCACCTCGGCGCCCACGCGAATGTCGCGCGCGCGCAGAAAGTCGCGCGCGCCCGCGCCCAGCCGCCCGAAACCCGGCGGCCCGACGTCGAACCCGCCGTTCGCCGGCAGCCGCGACCGCGTGAGCATCTTCGGGAACGGGTCCAGCCCGGTGTTCCGGCCCTGCTCCTCCAGCACCTCCACGGTGTCGTCCCGCGTGAAGTAGTTGAGCGTGTACTTGGTCAACGTGCCGCCGTTCGCGCGGCCGTCGTACGAGCAGAAGAAGCGGAGCACGGTATCGTCCGAGGGGTCAAACTTGGCGGATTCGCGCGAATCAGCCGAGGATTCATCCTCCGAATCGCGTAGATTCGCGTTGGGGTCCTTCTCCGCGAAGACGCGTCGTCCGCCCACCCCACGCGTCCCCATCCCGATCGCGCCCAGCACGCCCGGGCCCTCGTCGACGAGCGCCGCGGGAACCTCCGCGTCGGGCGCGACGTCGACGCCGTTCCTCGTCAAAAACGCGCGCGTGAACCCGTCGCACTTGGTGATGCGATACTCGCGCCCGTACAGACGCACCGCGCCGCCGACGACAAAACTCTTCTGTGAAACGTTCTGTGAAGCGCTCACCCGGTGGCGCCGCAGAAGCACGCCCTGCGCGAGCCCCGAGTTGTCCGTCCGCGGCTCCGTGACGTCCACCGTGCCGTCCTCCAGGTAGTACCGCAAGCAGCAGACGCGCACGCGGTCGCGGCCGTCCAGCGCGGGCTCCCGGAAAAACGCCTCGAAGGCGAGGAACATGCCGTCGAAGGCGACCCAAGCGGGAACGGCGCTGCCCTCGCCCAGGTTCATCTCGCCGAGCGCGCGCAGCGCGGGCGCGCCGGGCGCGGGGGGGGGCGCGTTCTGGGGGTCGACGGAGACGGACCGCTTGAACGTCGCCGAGAGGGGGATGGATTTGTCCGTCATGGGGCGGTGCTCCGCCCCGATGCGGGCGTAATCAGCCATGCGCGAGGTTACCGGCCGGGCGCCGTGGGGCTGGTCGGGCAAACCCGCCACCTGGATGCCACCCTCCTGATACTGGAGCGTCTGCGGGATGCGGCGCGCGGGGACCTGCGGGGATGGGCGGAGAGGACGTGGACGTCAGCGAACGCGCGCGTTCGCAACGCGTTTCTTCGAGCGAACAGAGGGGGGAACCAGATTCTCGAATTTCGCATTGGCGACGACGCGTCGCGCGAAGGCTGCATGCCGGCATGAACGCACCCTGGGGTCCCGCACGTCGTATCCCGGTAACAGTGGGATGTCCGTCACGAGGCTCATGGCCGCACGGGGCGTGCGTCACGGCGCGGTGGCGAGTGAGGAGCCCTCACACTCGTTGTTGATTTCGTGGCACGAGTCCCTCTGTCCCTGTCAGCGCCCGCGATCTCTGGAGGCTGGCATATTTCGTCTTGGAGCTGGCAGTCGCGATGTTCGACGAGCTTCGATGGATCTGATGAGGAGATCGTCACAACGACGCCGCGCGGCGAAGTCAAACGGCCGCACGCCCCTCTGTCTCGTCGACCGTCGAGCCCTCGACCGAAACGCGTCGAGCGCATCAATCCCGGACGACCGCGCTCGATCTCACCGCCGAGCGCTTGACGACATGCCCTCCGGCTTCGACTACAGCAAGTGGGACAAGCTGGAACTCTCGGATGACGAAGACGACCACCCTGGCGCGAAGTTCATCGAGGAGAACACGCTGAGACGCATCAAGCGCGAGTCCCACGAGCGTCAGGAGGCAGAGCGCGCGGCGAAGGTGGCTGAGCTCGAGAAGACCATCGATTTGGAGACCGAGAAGCTCAACGAGCTCACGAGCTCTACTACCGCGGGAGATGCCGAAAAAAGAGATGCCGATGCCGAAAAGGTTCGCATCTTGGGCGCCATAGCGTCGGCGCGCGCCGAGATTGAAAAGGAGGAACGCGAACGTAAGTTCAACGCGGACGAGATGTGTTACGTCGCGTCCGAGCGCAGCCTCGTCGGGGCGCAGTGCAAGCCGGACGCGGGTGACTCCGATCTGGATTACGAAGGGTACGTGAAAAAGTACGGCGGCGAGCTGGAAGCGCTGGCGCGCGCCTCCTTCTCCGAGCGGGGGCTGGAGGACATGGCGGATTTTTTCAAGACTCGCGCGCACTTGCTCACCGAGCACTCCATGGGTTGGATGCTGCTCAAGTGCCTGCGCATGGAGATGCAGGGCGACACGAACGGCATGAAGCGCGCGGCGAAAACCGG
>Ga0181560_10004597_pt1 | contig 12453 bp, 9 predicted proteins | sample 011ome_20_FD_133751 | JGI IMG/M metagenome (GOLD analysis project Ga0181560, IMG submission 133751) | Coastal salt marsh microbial communities from the Groves Creek Marsh, Skidaway Island, Georgia - 011509CT metaG (megahit assembly) | ecosystem: Environmental > Aquatic > Marine > Intertidal zone...
GCTTTCCAGATGGCGCAGAACATCACCCTTGGTGATCCGCCCGTCACGGCCGGTGGCCTTGATATCGGCCGGATTCAGGTCGTTTTCCTCAACCAGTTTGCGCACCGCCGGGGCCAGCGGCAGATCGGTATTCGCTGTCCCGCCGGATTCGGCAGGCGTCTCGGCCGCTTCGGCTTCGGCTTTGTCTTCGGTGGGCTGGGCCGGTTTAGCGGGCGCGCCCGCGCCGGTCGTGATCCGCCCCACGACCGCGCCGACTTCGACATCGGCGCCTTCTTCGGCAACGATCTCGACCAGTGTCCCGGCGCTCGGGGCCGGGAGTTCTGCCGTGACCTTGTCGGTCTCGATCTCGACAATGGCTTCATCGGCTTCAAAGGAATCGCCGACCTTCTTCAGCCAGCGCCCCACCGTGCCTTCGGCCACGGATTCCCCGAGATCCGGCACGGTGATATTGATGGCATCGCCCTCGCCGGATGCCGCGCCGCCCGATGGTGCTGCGTCGGATGCGGGCTTGTCTGCCGCCTTGTCCGCTGCGCTCCGCGCCGGGGCATCGTCGGATTTACCGGCCGATGGTGCAGCCGTTGCGCTTTCGTCGATCGCTCCGATGACGCTGCCAACCTCCACATCGACGCCTTCCTCGGCCTTGATCTCTGTCAGAACGCCCGAACTGGGTGCCGGCACTTCGACGGTAACCTTGTCGGTCTCGATCTCGACCAGGGGCTCGTCTGCCGCGATGGCTTCACCGACCTTCTTGAACCAGCGGGCCACCGTGCCTTCGGTGACTGACTCGCCCATGTCGGGCACTTTGATTTCCGTCGCCATTTTCTAAACGTTCCTGTGGTTGTCCCGATGCCTCGGATTAGAGGGTCAGGGCTTCGTCAATGAGTTTTGCCTGCTCGCGCCGGTGGCGTGCGGCATTGCCCGTGGCGGGAGAGGCTGCTTCGGGTCGTCCGACATAGACCGGACGTTTGTGTTGCGCATCGATTTCGGTGAGAACCGCTTCCAGGCGGCGGTCAAGGAAGGTCCAGGCGCCCATGTTCTCTGGCTCCTCCTGGCACCAGACGGTCTCGGCGTGTTTGAAGCGCGAAAGTTCCTTCACCAGTGCCTTTTTCGGGAACGGATAGAGCTGTTCCATGCGCAGGAAGAAGACGTCCTTGATGTCGCGTTTGGCGCGTTCCTCGAACAGGTCGTAATAGACCTTGCCCGAGCACAGAACGACCCGCTTCACATCCTTGTCCTCACAAAGCTTCTCATCGTCGTGGATTACGCGGTGGAAACTTGTGCCGGGCCCGAAATCTTCCAGTTTCGAGACGCAGAGCTTGTGACGCAGAAGCGACTTCGGCGTCATCACAACCAGCGGCTTGCGGAAGTTGCGATGCACCTGGCGGCGGAGCGCGTGGTAGTAATTCGCGGGCGTGGTGATGTTGCACACCTGCATGTTGTTCTCTGCGCAAAGTTGCAGGTAGCGCTCGAGTTTGGCCGAGGAATGTTCCGGGCCCTGTCCTTCGTAGCCGTGGGGTAGAAGCATCACCAGGCCGGACATGCGGAGCCATTTGGACTCACCCGATGCGATGAACTGGTCGATGATGACCTGTGCACCATTGGCGAAATCGCCAAACTGGGCTTCCCACAAAACCAGCGCATGGGGTTCGGCCTGGCTGTAGCCATATTCGAAGCCGAGCACGCCGAATTCCGAGAGCGGGCTGTCGATCACCTCGATCGGGGCTTGCCCGTAGCGAATGTTCGAGAGCGGGAAATACTTGTCCTCGTTGACCTGGTCGATCAACACCGCGTGACGCTGGGAGAAGGTGCCACGACCGACATCTTCGCCGGAAAGGCGAACCGGGGTGGATTCACACAGCAGCGTGCCGAAGGCCAGCGCCTCGCCGGTGGCCCAGTCGATCCCTTCGCCGGTGTCGATCATCTTCCGCTTATTCTTGAGCTGGCGGAGGATTTTCGAGTTCGCGTTGAAACCTTCGGGTGGTTCGGAAATGGTGTGACCGACCTCCTTGAGGAGTTCCATATCGGCAGCGGTTTCGCCGCGCTGTTCCTCTTCACCGTCGGCCATGCCCAGATCGGCCCAGCGACCTTCCAGCCAGTCTGCCTTGTTCGGCTTGTAGCTTTTGGCGGCTTCGAATTCCTGTTCCAGGAAGTCCTGGAACTCTTCGACCATCCGGTCGCCGCCGCCCTGGGGAATGACGCCTTCGTCTTCCAGCTGCTTGGCGTAGAGCGCGCGGGTCGTCGGCTGTTCCGAGATAGAATCGTACATCAGGGGCTGGGTGAAGGCCGGCTCGTCGGATTCGTTGTGTCCCGCGCGGCGATATCCCCAAAGGTCGAAGACAACATCGGCCTTGAATCGGTAACGGTACTCGGTCGCGATCCGGGCGGCGTGCACCGTGGATTCCGGATCGTCTCCGTTCACATGGAAAATCGGCGCCTGGATCATCTTCGCGACATCCGAGGAATAGGGCGATGAACGCGCGGCGGTCGGATTGGTTGTGAAGCCGATCTGGTTGTTCACGATCACATGGACCGTGCCGCCGGTGCGGTAGCCGCGGAGCTGTGACAGATCCAGAGTTTCGGCCACGAGGCCCTGGCCCGCGAACGCTGCATCGCCATGCATCAGGATGCCCATCACCTTGTGCCGCTCTACATCCGAACGAAGCTGCTGCTTGGCGCGCACCTTCCCCAGAACGACCGTGTTGACCGCTTCCAGATGGCTGGGGTTGGGGGTCAGGGACAGATGCACCGTGTTGCCGTCGAAGGTGCGGTCCGAGGAGGTCCCGAGATGGTATTTCACATCACCCGAACCCATGACGTCTTCCGGGTTCGGGGAGTTGCCCTCGAATTCCGAGAACATGGCGCGGAACGGCTTGTCCATGAAGTTGGTCAGCACGTTCAGCCGGCCGCGATGGGGCATGCCGATCACCAGTTCGCGCAGGCCGAGCTGTCCGCCGCGCTTGACGATCTGTTCGAGCGCGGGGATCAGGGATTCGCCGCCTTCCAGACCGAACCGCTTGGCCCCGGTGTATTTCTTGTCGAGGAATTTCTCGAAGATTTCCGCACGGGTCAGCGCACCGAGGATGGCTTCCTTGCCGCGCTTGGTGAACTCGGTGTGGTTGCGTTCGCCCTCGATGCGTTCCTGGATCCAGGCTTTTTCTTCCGGACCCTGGATGTGCATGAATTCGACACCGATATTGCCGCAATAGGTCTCGCGGACGACATCGATGATCTGGCGCATCGTGGCGGTTTCCAGCCCGAGCACGTAATTGATGAAGATCGGACGGTCCATGTCGGACTCGGCAAACCCGTAGGTCTTGGGGTCGAGTTCGGGATGGGCCTCGGGCTTCATCAGGCCAAGCGGGTCGAGATTGGCTTCCAGATGACCACGGACCCGGTAGGCGCGGATCAGCATCAGGGCGCGAATGGAATCCAGTGTCGCACGGCGAACCTGGTCCGGGGCCGCGCTGGCTTCGGCGGGGGCACCATAGGACAGGGGCGCGCCTTTCAGTGCGGCGCCGTTGTTGGCGTCGGCAATCCGCGCTGCGTGACCATTGCCGCCGGCGCCGTTTCCGCCGCCAATGACCTGCGAACCACGCGGCGCCCAGCTCGCCCCTTTCAGGTCTTCCAGGAGTGCACGTGCGTCATCATGAAGGGAGCCGAAGAAATTACCCCATTCGGGATCGACGCTTTCGGGCCGTTCGAGATACTTGGAGTAGAGTTCGGCGACGAAGGTGGCATTGGCGCCGTTCAGAAACGACGTATGGCCGATATAGTTACTCATTGTTTTGCCGCGCGGTCAGGCTGCGGTCCCCGGTTGATAGGCGATGGTGTCCCCCGTCGCACCAACAATTAAGTCTTAGCCCTTCATGGCGGCCATCATCGTCGTCCCCAGAGCGGACGGCGAATCGGCCACAAGAATGCCGGCTGATTTCATCGCATCGATCTTGGCATCTGCTGTGCCTTTGCCGCCCGAGACGATCGCACCGGCATGGCCCATGCGTTTACCCGGAGGTGCGGTTACACCTGCGATGAAGCCTACCATCGGCTTCTTGGTCTTGGAATCCTTGATGAACGCTGCCGCGTCTTCCTCGGCCGAGCCTCCGATCTCACCAATCATGATGATTCCTTCGGTCTCGTCATCGTCGAGGAACAGTTCGAGGCAATCGATGAAATTCGTGCCGTTGACCGGGTCACCGCCAATCCCGATGCAGGTGGTCTGGCCCAGCCCGACCGCCGTAGTCTGGCCGACAGCTTCATAGGTCAGGGTGCCCGAACGGGACACAATGCCGATCTTGCCGCGCTGATGAATGTGGCCGGGCATGATCCCGATCTTGCATTCGTCCGGCGTGATGACGCCCGGGCAGTTCGGCCCGATCAGGCGCGTGTCCGACCCGTCGAGCGCGCGCTTGACCTTCACCATATCGAGCACGGGAATGCCTTCGGTGATGCAAACCACCAGGCCGACGCCCGCATCGACGGCTTCGACGATGGCATCCGCGGCGAAGGGCGGCGGGACATAGATCACCGAGGCGTCGGCACCGGTCTGCGCCACCGCCTGATCGACCGTGTCGAAAACCGTCAGGTCGAGATGGGTGGAGCCACCTTTGCCCGGGGTCACGCCGCCGACCATCTTCGTGCCATAGGCGATGGCCTGTTCGGAATGGAATGTGCCCTGGGCGCCGGTAAAGCCCTGGCAGATGACTTTCGTTTCTTTGCTGACGAGTACAGACATGGCGTCAGGCCGCCTCCTTCACAGCGTTCACGACCTTCTCGGCCGCGTCGCCCAAATCATCCGCCGTGATAATCGGCAATCCGGATTCGGCGAGAATTTTCTTGCCGAGTTCCACGTTGGTGCCCTCCAGCCGCACCACAAGGGGCACGTGCAGGGAAACTTCGCGTGCGGCGGCAACAATTCCGTCCGCAATCACGTCACAGCGCATGATGCCGCCGAAGATATTGACCAGAATGCCCTCCACATTGGGGTCGGACAAAATGATCTTGAAGGCGGTGGTCACCCGTTCCTTGGTGGCGCCGCCACCCACATCGAGGAAGTTGGCCGGTGATCCGCCGTGCAGCTTCACGATGTCCATGGTCGCCATGGCGAGGCCTGCGCCATTTACCATGCAGCCGATGGCGCCATCGAGGCGGATATAGTTCAGCTCGTGCTTGGTGGCTTCGAGCTCGGCGGGGTCTTCCTCGTCCTCGTCGCGCAGCTCCTCGATATCGGGATGCCGATAGAGCGCGTTGTCGTCGAAGTTCATCTTGGCATCGAGCGCGATCACGTCACCGCTGCCGGTGACGACGAGCGGGTTGATTTCCACCATGGCCGCATCGAGTTCGTTGAAGGCCTGATACATCGCCATCAGGAATTTCGATGCGCTCTTGATCTGCGCACCCTCTAGACCGAGACCGAAAGCGATCTGGCGGGTATGGAAGGGCATCATGCCGGTGGCCGGATCGATGGCCACCGTGGCGATCTTTTCCGGAGTTTCCTCGGCCACGGTTTCGATATCCATGCCGCCTTCGGTGGAGGCGACGATCATGATGCGCGAGGTCTCGCGGTCGACCAGCAGGCTCAGATAGAGCTCGCGGGCAATGTCGCAGCCTTCCTCGATATAGATTCGTTTGACCTCTTTGCCATCGGGCCCGGTCTGCTTGGTGACAAGAACTTTACCCAGCATCGCTTCGGCGTGGGCGCGGACTTCGTCATCCGAGCGGGCCAGGCGAACGCCGCCGCCGCCGTCGGGATCGTTGGCGAAGTGCCCCGCACCGCGTCCGCCGGCGTGAATCTGGGATTTGACGACGCAGATATCGCCGCCAAGTTCGGCCGCGGCCTTGCTGGCTTCGTCTGCGGTATAGGCGACCGCGCCGCGTGGAACGGCAACGCCGAATTTCGCGAGCAGACTTTTGGCCTGATATTCGTGGATGTTCATGAACGCAAGGGTCCGGAAGATGGTTGTTGGCCGGACCATGACGGACCGGCGTTACGAGAGGATTAACGATCCCGTGTCCCGCAGGGACCCGGTTTTGCAATGCGCCAACCCGAATATGGTTAACGCGTTGAAACTCTAGCACTCATGGTGCGGTGCGCAAGCGCACCGCACCGGGAGCATACGCAAGGTGAACCGCTACTTCTTTTTCGATTCGCGCTGCAATTTCTTGGTGGCGGCAACCAGATCCTCGACCGCCTTGACGGACTTGCGGAAGGCTGCGCGTTCCTTGGCGTCCAGCTTGACCTCGACGACCTTCTCGATGCCCTTGGCGCCGATGATCACGGGAACACCGACATACATGCCCTTCACGCCGTATTCACCGTTCAGATAGGCCGCGCAGGGAAGCACGCGCTTCTTGTCCTTCAGATAGGACTCGGCCATCGCGATGGCCGAAGAAGCCGGCGCATAGAAGGCTGACCCGTTGCCCAGCAGTTCGACGATCTCGCCGCCGCCCGAACGGGTGCGCTGCACGATTTCATCGATGCGCTTTTGGGTGGTCCACTTCATCTTGACCAGATCGGGGATCGGGATACCGGCCACTGTCGAGTAACGGACCGACGGCACCATCGTGTCGCCGTGGCCGCCGAGCACGAAGGCGGTAACGTCCTCGACCGAGACGTTGAACTCTTCAGCCAGGAAGTAACGGAAGCGGGCGCTGTCGAGAACACCGGCCATGCCGACGCACATGTTCTTCTTCAGCCCGGCGGCCTCACGCAGGATGCCGACCATGACGTCGAGCGGGTTGGTGATGCAGATCACGAAGGCTTCGGGACAGTTCTTCTTGATGCCGGCGCCGACCGATTCCATGACGCTGGTGTTGATGCCGATCAGATCGTCGCGGCTCATGCCCGGCTTGCGGGCGACACCGGCGGTGACGATGACCACATCGGCGCCCTTAATGGCCGAATAGCTGCTTGCCCCGACCATCTTGGCATCGAAGCCTTCCACCGGAGAGGATTCGGCCAGGTCGAGTGCCTTGCCTGCGGGCATGCCCTTGACGATATCGAAGAGAACAACGTCGCCGAGCTCTTTCAAGCCGACCAGATGAGCCAGCGTGCCGCCGATATTGCCTGCGCCGATCAGCGCGATTTTGTTACGTGCCATGTGCCTGTTATCTCCACCATCGCGAATTCATTGACAACCGCGCCGAACAGCCCTCTGGCGCATTGATTTGCGGGCACCGTGTAACCCGTATGTCCGGGCGGTTCAAGGGATGCCGGGGCATGGAATTTGTGCCGCGTGGTTAGGGCAGATGCGGGCTGTCCAGATAATCCTCGGCCTGCATCTCCATCAGGCGCGAGACGGTGCGTTCGAATTCGAAGGCGGTGTCACCCTCTGTATAGAGTTCGCCGGGCTCGGCAGCCGCGCTGGCAAACAGATTGACCCGGTGTTCGTAGAGGGAATCGACCAGCACCACGAAGCGTTTTGCCGCGTCACGCTCGGCGGCCCGCAGTTGGGGAATGTCGTCGATCATCACAGTGTGGAAGCGCGCGGCGATGGCGAGGAAATCGGCCGCGCCGCGCGGCTGATTGCACAGCTCGTCGAAAGTGAACCGGGCAATGCCCCGTGCCGTCCGCTCGACGGCCAGTTTGCGGCCCTGGAGTTCAATTTCCTCGGGATGGGCGGTGGCGTTGTCGGTCAGCGTGGCGAACGCCTTGTCGAGCATCGCCGTAGCGTCCGGACCCAGCGGCGTGTGCCAGACCGGATCGCCCTTCAGGCGGTCGAGGCGGAAGTCGCGTCCGGCGCCGATATCCAGCACGTCGAGCTTCTGCAGAATCAGATCGATGAACGGCAGGAAGCGTTCGCGCTGCAGGCCGCCCTTGTAGAGGTCCTGGGGCGCGACATTGGATGTCGCGACGATCACGACGCCGTGGTCGAAGAAGGCCTGGAACAGTCGCCCCAGGATCATCGCATCGGCGATGTTGACCACGTGGAACTCATCGAAGCAAAGCAACCAGCTTTCTTCGGCGATCTCTGCGGCCACGCGCATCAGCGGATCGTCCTGCTTTCCGGCCTGGCGCAGATCGGTCAGGCGCTTCTGCACCTCCAGCATGAAGGCGTGGAAATGGACCCGTCGCTTGCGCTCGACCGGGGCGGTGTCGAAGAACATGTCCGTGAGCATCGATTTGCCGCGGCCGACGGGCCCGAACATGTAGATGCCGAGCGGCGGTTCCTCGGTCCGCCGGCCCAGTCCGAACCGGTTCTTCCAGCCCGAGAGCCAGTTCTCCCCGGAGGGCTGGTAGCCCTGCAGGGCGTGATGCAGGCTCTGGAGCTTTTCGACGGCGAGCTTCTGGGACGGGTCGCGCATCAGCGCGTTGGTTTCGCGCAGTTCGCGATAGCGGTCCAGCGGTGTGGCCGCTTGAGAGTCGGGGGTTCCGTCAGGCATCGTGCCGGATACCTAGTCCAGCGCGCGCGGGCGCGCAATATCTGGCGACGATCGGGTCTATTGCGCGGCCTGCACAGATGGGTCCGCGAACATGGCCTCCATCTCCCGGCGGACCCGGACCGCCTGACTGGAGGCGTCGATCTCCACATCTGCCCAGCCCACCGGGCGGTCCTTCGCAACGGCGTTCTTGAGTTTCACGCCATGGGCCAGCCCGATTGGCAGCCCGCCGGCCGCAAGGCTTGCATCGGCGGACATCAGCTTGCCGTACACCGTGAAGCCGCCTTCGCCGTCAAGTTCCTCGCCGGGGTGGAGATCGCGCTTGGCCGTGGCAACGGCATCACCGCGGAACCCGGTGGGGGCGCCGGTGGATTCGTGACGCAGCGCCACATTGGCAACCGAAATGCCCAGTTCCAGCCCGATCAGGTGGAACGGCTTCCACAGGGTCGAGTAGCTGCCGGAGGAATCCGTCAGCAGGCCGTATTCGTCGAAACAGGCGCGCACATAGTCGGTGGGGGCTTCAAAAACCACATAGACCCCCCAGCGCAGATCACCCGTCACATGCCGTCCGTCGCGCTCCTCGGAACTGATGACCTCCACCTGGCCCTTGTGATGCAGCACGCCGCCTTCGTCCCGCGGACGCATAATATGGGGCAGGTCGTGGGTGCCGCAGGCCGGAAAGGCCAGGCCGTCCGGTGCGGGACGCAGCCCGGTGGCATTGGCCACGGCGGCCATCTCGATGGCGGATTTTGTGCCGTCGAGGAAGGAATTGAACATCTGCGGGTTCATGCCGCCCGCGGCAGCCTGTTCGGGTGTCAGCCCGTAGTGTTCCCAGACGTCGTCGGGCGTGACGTAGTGATAGCCGTCGAGATATTTGGTGCCTTTGCCCGCCGCGATCACATCAAGGCCGCAGGCCCGCGCCCAGTCCACCTGTTCGTGGATCAGCGCCGGCTGATCGCCATAGGCCATGGAATAGACGATCCCCGCTTGGCGCGCGCGTTCGGCTAGCAATGGTCCGGCCAGGACGTCGGCCTCCACATTGACCATCACGATGTGTTTGCCGTGCTCGCAACAGGCCAGCGCGTGGGCGATCCCGGCCGCCGGGCTGCCCGTGGCGTCGATCACGACCTCGATGCCATCGGCGGCGACCAGCGCCATGGAATCGTCGGTCAGATGGGTCTTGCCGCGAATACGGGCATCCTCGAAGGTCGCCGCGCTGGGGTCGAGGCCGCCGACCCGCGCACAGGCCGCACGTGCGCGATCCGGTTCCAGATCGGCAATCGCCATGATCTGCACGCCCTGCGTGCGGGCCGCCTGGGACAGATACATGGTCCCGAATTTTCCCGCCCCGATCAGCCCGACGCGGATTGGGTTTCTGTTTTCGGCGCGCTTGCCCAGCATCGTATGGAGGTTCATTCGCGCTTCCTTCCCGTTACAGCTATTCTGGGCGCACTCTAGACGAAGTGAGCAATGAAATTCGAGGGGAACACGCCATGCCTGAGTACAAGGAAGACGCCAAGGTGCCGTATGTCTCGCGGGAAGACTTCCCCGCCGACCAGATCGGGATCTACGACCACATCCTGCAGACCCGGAAGCTCGACTACATCCCCGAGCTGTTTGCGCGCATGGCGAGCAGCCCCGGCGCCATGGAGGCGGTGGCCTCGGTGGGTGAGCATGTCCGGTTCAATAGCGTGCTCGATGAGGTGCTGCGCGAGATGGTGATCTGCACCGTCTCCCAGGAGGTCGGCAACTGGTACGAGTGGTGTCACCACATTCACCGCATGCCCGACGAAATGCAGGCGGTTTGCGGCACGCCGGCCGCCGAGGACCTGCCGGCCCCGACCGGACCGGCGCTCAAGTTTGCGCGGATCACGGCGACCAACGGTGATGTGGATGACGCGCTGATCGAGGAAATCCGCGATGCGCTCGGCGATCAGGGGGTGGTCGATCTGACCGTCATGGTCGGCTACTACCAGCTCGTCGGTACCTTCTGCCGCGTCCTGCAGGTCCCCATCGAGGACAACATGAACCGCGCGCCCATGAAGAAGTAGGGGTGTATCGCCACCCTCGTCATGCCCGGACTTGATCCGGGCATCTCGGAATATCCTCATGCTGAGCTTGTCGAAGTATGAGGATGTCGCCCTCGCCCTTCGTCAGGCCTAGGGTGAGGGCTCAGTCCGGCGAAGATACCCGGATCAAGTCTGGGTATGATGGCTTTGGCGGTCAAAGCCGTCATTGCGAGGGCCGGAGGCCCGCGGCAATCCAGAGTTGGCCCGCACAAAAAGACTGGATTGCGACGTCGCCTTGCTCCTCGCAATGACGAGGTGGGTTGGACACCGATATCGCCTCACCACTATTCGTCACCCCCGCGCAGGCGGGATGACGGCAGTTGATGTCATCTATTCCGCTGCCGCGGCGTTCTCTTTGGCAAGCTCCATCAGGCAATCGTCGTCAAGCGCCTCGATCGGGGTGAAGTTCCGGTGGGCGATCCACTCCTCGCGCTTGAACTGGGTGATGTGATTGTCCACGTGGCACAGGCTCAGATAAACGATCACCCGGCCCCAGGGACTGATATTGGGTGCCGAGGCATGCACGATGTTGGAGTGGAACAGCAGGACCGAGCCGGGTTTGCCCTTCGGCGCGATCATACCGCCTTCCTCAGCCAGCCGTGCGACGGTTTCCTTGTCGAGGGTCCAGAGCGGGTATGACGTGGTCAGGGTGTCGTGCCCGGCCTCAATCACGCCGCCCTTGTGGCTGCGCGGGATGATGTAGAGGGGGCCGTTGAACTCGGTCACCTCATCGAGGAACAGGGCGATGTTCATCGCACGTGCCTCGGGCATCTTGTCGTCGCGGGCCCAGGTGCCGTAATCCTGATGCCACTGCCAGACATCGCCGTCGAAGGCGGCTTTGCCGTTGATCTTGTACTGATGCATGTACACCGGGCCGTCGAGCAGTTGCATCACCGGCCCGATCAGACGCGGATGGGCGCCGAGGCGACGATAGGCCTCGTTGTAGTAATGGGCTGCGAAGGCGGTGCGGACGGAATCGCTGCCGGTTTCGCGCCAGACTTCCGGGCGGTCCATGGAGAAAATACCGGGCAATTCGCTGGTCAGAACGTCAATCTCGTCCTGGCTGAAAACATCGGGCAGGAAAACCCAGCCTTCTTCGTCAAACTGCTTCAACTGTTCGGGAGTCAGTTGCATGGCGTGTCTCTCCGGGGCACTTTTGGTGTGATACGTTCAGTATAGCGCACCGCCCGTTTGGGGGCGAGATGCCGCATGAGGATGTGAAGATGACCGAATTTCTGGTGCTGGCATTGAGCCTGACCACCAACCCGTTTGCGCTGGTCGGCTATATCGGGCTGGGCGTGTTTGCGACCAGCACCTGGCGCGCCTTCAAGTATGCGATCCTCTGGGGCCTGACGATCCAGATCTTCTCGCTCGCACTGGGCAAGACCAGCTTCCTCGACCTTGGGGATCTGGCACTGCTGACCGTGCTGCGTCTGGTCGGCGCGCTGATCGTCACGCTTGGCGTGTTTTATCTGTATCGTGCGATGCGCGGTGGACAGGGCTAGGGCCCGTCCGGCTCCTCGGGCGGTGTTGATGACAAGCCGGCCGAAAAACGCAAAGCGCCGCATCTGCGTCGGGTGAAGTAGCCCCTAGAAGGAATACCGGCGCATCATCTCCGCCAGGGCGCGGTCCCAGGCAAGGCCACTAACTGAAAGGGCAGCAATCACCGATTCCCGGTCGGCGACCGGGCGGTTCTGGCTCAGCTTGAATTTTCCTTCCAGCCGATTGATCGGCATCTCGAAAGTCGTGATGCCCTGCATCATGCCGTCGAGATAGGCCTCCAGCTGGCTGTCCATCCGCCATCCCTCCGCGCCCTCATAGGCCGTGACGAGCTGGTCCTGCTGCTGCCGGATTCTGTCCCGGTCCGTGACCGGAATGGGCGTTCTGTAGGCGTGTACAACGGCATAGTTCCAAGTCGGAACCGCGTTTCCCGGCGCGTACGAGCGGGGCGAGACGTAACCATGCGGTCCCTGAAAGATGGCAAGCATTTCCTGGGCGGTGTCGAACA
>Ga0181560_10004601_pt1 | contig 12449 bp, 9 predicted proteins | sample 011ome_20_FD_133751 | JGI IMG/M metagenome (GOLD analysis project Ga0181560, IMG submission 133751) | Coastal salt marsh microbial communities from the Groves Creek Marsh, Skidaway Island, Georgia - 011509CT metaG (megahit assembly) | ecosystem: Environmental > Aquatic > Marine > Intertidal zone...
CGCCGCCCGACCCATATGCGCTAAAGCACCGGGGTTTTTAATCCAGCTTGCCAGACAATGAGCAAGCCGCTCAGGGGTCGCCTCATTTTGCGGCATCAGCACAGCGGCATTGACCTCTGAGAGCACTTTGGCGTTGGCTGTCTGGTGATCGTCAATCGCATGGGGCAAGGGGATCAGCACAGAAGGTGAGCCAGTGGCCGCCAACTCAGAGATCGTGAGGGCTCCGGCGCGCGCTACCACCACGTCAGCCCACTGGTAGGCCTCCCCCATATTGTCGATATAGTTCTCCACGCGCTGCCCACAGAATCGACTTAGCTGCCAGCAATGGTCAGCCTCTGCTCGGTTATGCTCGCCACACTGTTGCCAAATCGAAATACTTTCCGCAAACCCAAGCTCACACAGCAGATCGCAGGTGGAGGGGAGCAAAGCGTTCAAAGGCACGGCGCCAAGGCTCCCACCCAGCATGAGAACCCTCAACGGTCGGGAGTCATCGAATGCGGCCAGATGCTCCAGCGCACTGCGATCAACGGGGTGTAACTGTGCGCGCACCGGGTTGCCCACAATCTGGGCATTTCGTCGCGCTATAAAACTGCCGGGCAGTCCGCAAAGCACGCGTGAGGCAAGCGGCGCTAGCCAGCGATTGGTTGTTCCTGCCACCGCATTCTGCTCGTGGATCACAAGTGGACGGCGACTGATCCAGGCCGCAAGACCAGCGGGGCCCGCCGCATAACCACCCATGCCCAGCATGACGTCGGGTCGTAGACGCCGAATCAGCCGCAGCGACTGCCACACCGAGACGATCAACAACAGAACACCCGTGATTCGCGCGACAAGCGTCTTTCCACGCAGACCCGATACTGACAGACAGTGCAACGTCAGGCCCGCACCGGGCACCAACCGCTGCTCGATACCGCGCTCTGTCCCTACCCAATCCACGGACCAACCACGGTCGGTCAGCACGTCCGCTACCGCCAGCGCCGGATATACGTGCCCACCGGTTCCTCCCGCGGCGATCAAAGCGCGACCTGTGAACGCTTGTGTCCCCGAAGTCGTCATGCGCGCCGTCGCCTTTTGCGGTCGGGCGAGGCTGTTTGCGCACTCAGCTTTTGGCTTGAAATTCTGAGGATAATACCGAGCAAAGCACAGTTCATGATGAGGCTAGTGCCGCCGTAACTCACAAAGGGCAAGGTCAGTCCCTTGGTGGGTAACAGGCCCGAACTCGCACCCATATTGATAAAGACCTGACCCGCGAACATCAGCGCCGCACCAAAACAAACATAGGCTTCGAAGTGATGACCGCATGTAGCGACCTGCCAGGCCGTCTTCAGTATGCGTGCAACGAGGAACACAAAAAGCAACATCAGCACAAAGGCACCGATGAGGCCCGTTTCTTCGGCCCAGATGGAGAAAACAAAGTCGGTGTGTGCCTCAGGCAGGTAAAACAGCTTTTGGACGCTATTGCCCAGCCCCACGCCAAACCACTCGCCGCGACCAAACGCGATCAAAGACTGCACCAACTGGAAGCCGGATCCAAAAGGGTCGTCCCAGGGATTTTGATAGGCAGTCAATCGCTGCAAACGGTAAGGCGCACTGATGACCAGTGCAGCCAACGCCAGACCCACAGCGAATAACATTGCCCCGATGTATTGCAGCTTAGCGCCTGCAATAAACATCATTCCCACTACCATACCGACAACGATGACGGTGGCGCCAAAATCGGGCTCGGCCAGCAGCAGTACGGCAACAATCGCGAGAATCCCCATCAGCTTGGCCAAGCCTTGCCATTGGTAGCGGACCGCCGTCTCCTGTCGCACCAAATACCCCGCTACGTAGAGGAGCAAAGCAAGCTTTGCAAATTCTGATGGCTGAAAGGTCAGCGAGCCAACAGGCAACCACCGCTGGGCGCCATTGACCTCTCGGCCAATACCCGGCATCAACACCAAAATCAGTAAACCGAAGGCGAGAAATAGTAGCCAAGGCGAAAACTGCTGCAGGCTTTGCGTCGGCGTCATGTAGGCGATGGCACCGGCCGCGACGCCGAATGCCAAATACAGAGCATGGCGCGAGGTGTGGTGCCAGGGGTTACCAAAGTGAAAATCTCCGTACTCGATGGAGGCCGATGCAATCGCTACCAGACCAACACAAAGCAGGGTGGCACCGACACCCAGTAGCACGGGGTCTCCTCGATATGACATTAAGGCCGCGGGATAATTCACTGTGCCGCCCCCAACGCCATCACAGCTGACTGGAATCGCTCGCCCCGCTCGACATAATCTCTGAACATGTCAAAGCTCGCGCAAGCGGGAGACAACAGGACTGTCTGCCCGGGCACCGCCAACGCCGACGCCTGATCCACCGCCGCCTCTAGCGATGCCGCCTCACGCACTGCCACGTGATTGCCCAGTGTGCAAACTATCTCTGCGGCGACCTCGCCGATAACAACGACACCAGCACAATATTTCGTCACGGCAGATCGAAGCTGCGAAAAATCTTGCCCCTTGCCCTGGCCACCCATAATTAGCCAGAGGTTTTTATCGCCACCAAATCCTTCCAGCGCGGCCAATGTGGCGCCAACATTGGTTCCCTTGCTGTCGTTGATAAAGGTGATGTCAGCTAGGGTCGCAATTCGCTGGCAGCGATGAGGCAAGCCTCCATAATTTACCGCGCCAGCAAGCAGTTGCTCCTCGGGGAACCCCATGGCAACGCCCAGCGCCAAGGCGGCCAAGACGTTGTGGTAATTGTGTATACCCGCCAGGGACAATTGTGCCGTCGAGAGCAAAGGTTGAAAGCCGCAACAAATCCACAAAACCCCATCGCGATCGCGCAAGCCGTACTCACCCAAATCAGGCTCACCTGTGCGCCACCAGGTCACGGGAACATCCTCGGGGAGCAGAGGTACCGACAGGGGGTCGTCACGGTTCGCCACGACCTGCATCACGCCGCGAAAAATGCGGTGCTTGGATCGATGGTAAGCTGTTATCGAAGTGTGTCGATCCAAATGATCAGCCGATACATTGAGCACCGTCGCGACCGTTAAACCCAGCGGCTCAGCTCTCTCCAATTGAAAACTGGATAACTCCAGGATGTAGCAGTCGGCCTCGTCGACCAGCAAGTCGAGGGCGGGCCTGCCGAAGTTACCCCCTACCGAGACTCGAGCATCGCAAGCGGCGATCATGGAACCCAGCAACGCGGTGACCGTCGACTTGCCATTGGAGCCAGTAATCCCGATCACGGGAGCATCAACCGCCTCCATGAAGAGATCGATATCGCCGCGAATTCGACAGCCGCGATCTCTCGCCCGCACCACCACGGGATGCTCTAACGGAATACCCGGGCTGACAATCAACTCCGTGACACCATCAGCCGCATCTGGCGCCGGCTCTCCAAATGTCATTGCGACATCGTCCATCTCAGGCCACGCAACTGCCTCAGCCGCCAAGGCCTCGCGAGTATCCATTGCATGAAATGCCACGCCACGTTGACGCCACCAGCGAGCAACGCTTCGCCCGGAGTCACCCAAACCAAAGATCATCCGATTCTCTGTGCTGGCGATAGTTGAGGCAGTGATCGACATAGCTTCACCGCAGCTTCAGCGTTGCCAGCCCAAACAGCACCAGCATCACCGTGATAATCCAAAAACGCACAATCACTCGGGGCTCAGGCCATCCCTTGAGCTCGAAATGATGATGAATCGGCGCCATGCGGAAGACTCGCCTGCCGGTCAATTTGAACGACGCAACCTGAATCATGACCGAGACGGTCTCCAGCACGAAGATGCCCCCCATGATGAACAGGACAATCTCGTGACGGGTCATCACGGCCACAACGCCCAGCGCGGCGCCGAGGGCCAGCGCACCGACATCACCCATAAATATCATCGCTGGGTAAGTGTTGAACCAAAGAAAGCCCAATCCGGCGCCCGCAATCGCGCCGCAAAAAACCATCAACTCTCCGGTGCCGGGCAGGTAGGCGATGTTCAAGTAATCAGCAAATTCGATATGCCCTGAAAGATAGGCGATCACGCCCAGCCCGGTTGCCACCATGACCGTGGGCATGATTGCCAACCCGTCGAGCCCATCTGTCAGGTTTACCGCGTTACTTGCACCGACGACAACGAAATAACTGAATGGCACAAACAACCAGCCCATCGCCAACGCAACGTCTTTAAAAAATGGTAGGTATAAGGTGGTCTCTTCCGGGATGAGGGCGCTGTCAAACAGATATAGGGTGACACCAAAAGCACAGAGCGACTGCCACAGGTACTTCCAGCCGGCGGGGAGCCCGCGTGTATCCTTTCTCACCACTTTACGGTAGTCATCGATCCACCCAATTAACCCAAAAGCTGCAGTGGTAATAACGGCAACCCAAACATAACGACTGCCGAGGTCAGCCCACAGCAAGGTTGATCCCACCACGGTGACCAAGATCAGAGCGCCACCCATAGTTGGCGTCCCCGCTTTCTGGAGGTGGGACTGGGGCCCCTCCTGTCGGATGGTTTGTCCGATCTGCAACTGATTCAGACGGGCGATCATCATGGGCCCGATCAGCATAGAGATAGCGAGGCCAGTGCAGGCAGCCAAAATGCCTCGTAGCGTCAGATATTGAAAAACCGAGAATCCCGGATCGATAAACAGGAGTTGCTCACTCAACCACATCAGCATGATTCAGAACCCTCCAATGGCGCCAACCAGCCGACTGTTTGCTCGAGCGCGGCGCCCCGCGATGCTTTGACCCAGATCACATGCTCTGCGGGTAGCAAAGGAAAATTAGCTTTCAGGGACGCTTGATCCGGGAAATGCATCGCTTCATTGCCAAAACCGCTCGCCGCAGCTTTGGCGTGCTGCCCTACCGCAATTAGTTGGTCGATACCGGCAGATTTTGCGTAGACGCCGACTTCCTCATGCAATATTTCACTGGTGGCGCCCAGCTCCAGCATGTCGCCCAAAACCAGTACGCGGTGACCCGATTCTTCTGCCAGTACGTCAATTGCGGCTTTCACCGCTGCGGGATTGGCGTTGTAGGTATCGTCAATAACGCGGCCACCCCAACGTCCTACTCGCAGCTCCCCTCGGCCCGCCCCTGTCCGCACGGCCATTAATGCCTCAATCGCGCCTTCGGGCGGGACACCCAATTCGATAGCCACCGCAAGCGCTGCCACCGCATTCAACACGTGTTGTTTGCCCGGCAGCGCCAGTTTCACTGGCAGGCGCAAGTCGCCCATCTGCAATTCGAATTGCGCACCGGCGAGACCAAGATGCTCAATGTTGACGGCGCGATACTTCGCCTTGGCGGAGAGCCCAAAAGTGACGTGTCGAGCACTGCCCGCTTGCTCGATCCATTGCCCGAGCCATGGCTGATCCGCGTTGATCACGGCAAGGCCATCGCTACCCAAACCCTGAAAGATTTCTCCCTTAGTGCGCGCTATGGCGTCTACGCTGTCGAAGTGGGCCAGGTGTGCGGCGGAAGCATTCAAACAGATGGCAACATCCGGTTCCGCCATGCCACAGAGATGGGCAATGTCTCCCGGTCGTCCCGCGCCCATTTCGATCACGGCATATTGGTGCTCTGGGGTCAGCCCCGTCAGAGTCAGTGGCACACCGAGCTCGTTATTCTGATTGCCCCGCGTCGCGTGAACCGTACCAGCCACTGACATGGCAGCCGAGATCAGATTTTTTGTTGTGGTTTTACCGGCGCTGCCGGTGATGGCAATGACAGAACCAGTAAATAACCGGCGCTTTAATAAAGCGTAAACACCGGACGCATTAGTTACGTCGGAAACCACCAGCTGAGGTGCCAAACCTACCAGATGTCGCTCGGTCAGTAATGCCACGGCGCCAGCCGAGATCGCATTCGCCGCAAATTCGTGCCCGTCGACCCGCGATCCGCGAATCGCAGCGAATAAATCGCCGTGCTTGACGGCCCGGCTGTCAATCGCCAAGCCCTCAAGGGAGACAGATTGTCCGATCAGGTTACCACCGGTGTTATCAGCGAGTGCCTGCAATTCAACCGCCAGCATCACGCAGCCCGCCTCAGCACAAGATTTTGTAGCGCATGATCCGTATCGCAGAACGGTTGGCGAACACCGCCCGTATCCTGATAGTTCTCATGCCCCTTCCCGGCGATCAGAACGATATCACCTGCTTCCGCTTGAGAAACCGCCAACGCAATCGCAGCTGCGCGATCCGCCTCAACGATCGGCCCGACCTGACGACAGCCCTGCAGGATATCCTCGATGATGGCGTCGGGTGACTCGGATCGAGGATTGTCACTGGTGAGCACCAGGCGGTCGGCGATCCTCGCAGCAGCAGCCCCCATCTCGGCTCGCTTGCCGCGGTCGCGATCGCCTCCACAGCCAAAGACAACCCAGATACGGCCAGTTACTCCAAACTCAGACACCGCGCACAAAGCACGACTAAGCGCATCGGGCGTATGTGCGTAATCGATAAAGACCGAGATATCAGACTCGAACTCAATCCTTTGAAGGCGGCCTGCGACCGGCTCCACCTGTTCCGCCGCCGATATCACACTGTCGAATGGCAAGCCCAGGGCCGCGAGCAATGACACCGCCACCGAGAGGTTAAAAGCGTTGAAACGCCCAGCCAGTGGAGCGTTTATGCTTCCCACTCCCCAGGGTGTATTGAGCTTGAGCGTCAATGGCGCAACACCTATGACCGACACCTCAACATCTGCCGGCGCCCCTTCACAGGAAATGCCGATGCCTTTATCCCCCCAGACATCCCGGTAAGGCCGCAACAGAGCCTCGTCAGCGTTAAAAATCCTGACCGCGGGAGCAAAGTCCTGGAATAGCCGCAGCTTTGCCGCGCAATACGCCTCCATCGAGGAGTGGTAGTCGAGATGATCTCGTGACAGGTTGCTGAAGACCGCTGCATCAATCGTCAGGCCATCCAAGCGACCTTGGTCCAATGCATGGCTCGACGCCTCCATGGCGACCCACTCGACGGCTTGGTCGCGCCATCTTGCCAGTTGGCGGTGGAGGCTGATGCAATCTGGGGTCGTATTGCGAGCCTCATCGGGACGCCCCACCAATCTCATACCCAAAGTGCCGATTGAACCAGCGCAGTAACCCATAGAACGCAGGATTTGGCTGACCAGTTCTACGATCGAAGTCTTACCGTTAGTACCCGTTACCGCCATGAGGCTAAGACTCTTGGATGGTGAGTGATAAAAACGATCCGCCAACTCACCCAGTCGGGTTGGCAGTTGTGCGACGGGAACCACTCGATCGTCCCCTCTCAAGTCGGCGGGCACTGTTTCCGTCAGCACTGCAGCCGCGCCATTGATGAGTGCCGATTGCATAAAATCCCGTCCGTCTTGATTGAGGCCGGGTAACGCAACAAAAAGGTCACCAACGCTGACCTCACGACTGTCCAGCGTCATTTCAGATAGCGCGATATCCGGTACCGCCGGGTTCGCAAGCAAATACCGCAGCCCCACTGTCATTGCGGTGCGCCTGCATCAGCCAAAAGCGCACCGATGTCCGCGCGCTTGGGGCGTGCGTTTCTGATGCGCAACACCTCCTCGGTAATACGCGAGTACACGGGCGCAGCGGCCAACCCGCCACCGTAGTGATCGCCGCGAGGTTGATCCACCAAAATAGCGGTGACATATCGCGGCTCACTGATGGGCGCGATCCCGACAAACAGCGCCACGTATTGGTCATCGATGTAGCCGGCTTCTCCAACTTTGTGCACCGTGCCCGTTTTGCCCCCTACAGAGAACCCCGGCACCCTTGCAAGCGTTGCGGTACCCCCTGGCTCGGTCACCCGCGCGAGCACAGACAATACATCCCGGGCGATAGCGGCCGATACAACCCGCTCACCTTGCGCGGCATCCTCAGGGTCAAGTTTGAGCAGCGTGAGGGGGCGCCGAACACCCTCGCTGGCAAAGACGGCATAAGCGCGGGCTAGTTGAATGGGTGTTGCGTTCAACCCATAGCCAAACGCCAGCGTGACTTTCTCGATGTCACTCCAGTGCTCGAGCTCAGGTAACACCCCAGCCTGCTCCCCCGGAAAGCCTGTGCCTGTGTCGGCACCCAAACCAAAGCGACGTAGCACATCGAGGATGGCCTCATGACCTACCTCCTGCGCGAGCTTGGTAACACCCACCTGACTCGACTTTTCAATAATGCTGGAGACCGTCATCTCGCCGTAATTACGGGGATCATGAAGCACCTTTGATCCCACTCTGATGCGTCCCGGTGCTGTATTTATCAAGCTGTCCAGACTGAACCGACCACTTTCCAGCGCAGCGACCAGCGTCAAGGTTTTTATGGTTGATCCAGGTTCGTACACGTCGGTGACGGCGCGATTTCTGGCGCTCCCATAATCCAGCGTGGAGCGGGCATTTGGGTTGAAGACGGGATAGTTACTGATTGCCAACACTTCACCCGTCCATGCGTCAAGCGTGACCGCAGATCCCGCCGCGGCGCCTGTCTCCTTCATGGCTCTTTGTAATTCTCGGTGCTGAACGTATTGCAGACGCAGATCAAGACTCAGGGTTAAGGTTTTACCGGGACGCGGCTCATCGACGAGCCCAAAGTCCCTGACCATCTCGCCATGAAGATCCTTAATAAAGCGCTTCTTACCGGGTACTCCGCGCAACCACTCTTCATAGGCCATCTCGACACCAGCAATACCCTGCCCGTCGACATTGGTCAGCCCCAGCACCTGCCCTGTCACTTCGCCAGCGGGGTAGTATCGGCGATACTCCCGTTCCCCCTTAACACCGGGAAACTGGCCCTGCAAAATCCGCCGAGCGAACTCGGGAGACTGATGCCGCGCGAGGTACATAAACTGCTTATCGCCATAGAACGCTAACTTTTCGCGAAGCGCATGGGCATCGATGGACAAAAGCTCGGCAAGCTCGCCCAATCGGTGGCTGCCTTTGAGCAGCTGAGGATTGGCCCACAGCGATACCACCGGCGAACTCACGGCCAGGGGCGTTCCATTTCTATCTTCGATCAACCCCCGGTATACGGGTATCTCTGCGGTCCTAATCGTGCGAAGCGCTCCTTGCTCCCTAAGAAAGACCGCGCCACTGCCGCCATCAGTCAGCTGAAGCATCGCCAGCCGCATGGCCAGCAGCGCCGCCAAACCCATCAACACCAAGCAGACAAGGCCATAACGCCACTTGGAGAACGCAGATGGCGATGCGGTCGTCATTGCTCAATCACCCGAGAAAGACTGAGCTCTGGCGGCAGCATAGAAAGCTGGTCCGAGGCAATCTGGTTAATGCGGTGAGGCGCTGCCCATGTATTCATCTCGAGCAGCAGTCGGGTGTACTCCTCCTGCAATTGCCAGCGCTGCAACTCGAGCACCTGAAGCCGCGCGTACCCCGCTCGCACTTGGTGCGTACTCCACACCAGACCCAACCCTGACGCTACCAGCGCGAGGGCGAGCAACAGGGTCAATACTGGCGCGGATGGAGGTGAAGTCATCATCACAAACGCTCGGCAACGCGCATGATGGCGGAACGCGAACGCGGATTATGGGCAACTTCATCAGGGCTCGGTACGATCGCCTTCCCGACCACTCGCAGGAGAGCAGTCGGCGGTTCGTATTGAACCGGCACGCCCCGCGGTAAACGCTCCCCCCGGGCTTTATCCCGAATGAATCGCTTCACAATGCGATCTTCCAAAGAATGAAAACTGATTACCACCATGCGACCGCCGGGTGCCAGCGCACGAACAATCTGCTCTAGAACAGCGTCTAATACGTCTAACTCACGATTAATGTGCAGACGAATGGCTTGGAAGCTTCGGGTCGCAGGGTGCTTGTTGTGTTCCCAGCGAGGGTTCGCTGCGGCCACGACTTCTGCTAACTGGGCGGTACGATCTATCGGCGCTTGCGCCCTGGCGGCGACAATGGCGCCAGCAATTCTCCGGGCAAATCGCTCCTCACCCAGCGTCCTCAGTACTCTGGCAATTTCAGATTCGCTTGCCGTCGAGAGCCAACTTGCGGCTGACTGCCCCTCGCTGGGGTTCATGCGCATATCGAGAGGCCCGTCGTGGGAAAAGCTAAAGCCCCGAGAGGGCTCATCCAACTGCGGCGAGGAGACACCCAGATCGAGCAACACGCCACTCAGACTCCCAGGCGCCACCCAGTCGCCCAAAGATTGAAAATTGACCGCGCGAAAGGTGAACCGTGGGTCGCGCTCAGCAAGCAAGCTCGCGGCCTCAACCGCCGCAGGGTCCTGATCAAAACCGATCAGAGCACCGCTCGGTGACAGCGCATCGAGGATGCGGGAACTGTGACCGCCCCGGCCAAAAGTGCCATCCAGATATACGCCGTCAGCTGATACCATCAATGCTGCAATCGCCTCCTCCAGCAAAACCGGTTGGTGGGCTCGTTCCATCAAAGATTCAGTTGCATTAGCTCCGTCGGGAGCTCTCCAGCAGAATCGGCGCCCAACGCCGCTTCGCACTCTCTTTGCCAGAGCTCTTCAGACCACAACTCCAATTTGTTGCCCTGCCCCACCAGAACGCTGCGCTTATCCAACTGTGCATATTCTCTAAGCGCGGACGGCACCAGCACACGCCCATTGCCATCGAGCTGAAGTTCACTGGCGTAACCTAGAACCAAACGCTGAAAACGCTTTACGACGGGATTTAAAGCAGGCAAAGCCTGCACATCGCGCTCAACGCGCTCCCATTCCGGTAACGGATAAAGCGCGAGGCAACTGGATTGGGTATCGACAGTCATGACCACTTGGCCATCGCAAAGGACTGATAACTGCTCGCGTTGACGGGCGGGCACCGCCATCCTGCCTTTGGCATCAAGATTGATGTACTGCACCCCTCGAAACATGACGTCGCGCCCACCGGCCCCCTAGTTTTCCCACGAAATGGGTTATATACCCACTTTTTTCCACATTTCACCACTATACGCGTGCGGAAGGCATCCGGTCAACGATCTTTCGCAGAAAAAACGTGGGTTTTCAGTGATTTAGGCGCATCCAGAGGATACAAAAGAGAAAAATAGGGGGCCGGGAAAACAACTACAAAACAGCTTATTATCCCATACTCGCAGGTTTAACCTTAAACAATATATCTACAAAGAATAGAAAAATATTTTTTTACTTCATATTGATATCAGAACAAGGAGAGCAACCCGTAAGTCCGCAGTGTGCCGCCTTTGGTGAAGAGGGTGCCCCCCTTTCGGGGGGCAAAGTGAGTCGGTCGATAAGCCGGGTTCTGTCTTGGACGATCATTCATCTGCGACGAACGTCGCCGTTCGCCTGTAGCGACCTACCCGAATCCGCCGAGGGCCACGGCATCAGATTCCTATTTGGTCTTGCTCCGGGCGGGGTTTACCATCGCCACGATTGTTGCCAACCGCGCGGTGCGCTCTTACCGCACCTTTTCACCCTTACCTGCAAAGCAGGCGGTTTCCTTTCTGTTGCACTTTCCGTGGGCTCACGCCCCCCAGGCGTTACCTGGCGCCCTGACCCGTTGGAGCCCGGACTTTCCTCTGCCCTAGTGGAGCAGCGATCGTCTGACCAACTCACGGGTTAGGCTATCGACAACCGGTGATAGTCGCAAGCTCAACTATCCTGCTTTTTTTCCAACAACCACTGGTATAGAGCTCGCGCAGGGATATCGGTTATGTCCGCGGTGACAGCCGCGGCACGACGGGGCGGTAACTCCTCTGCCAGCCGCTCAACCAGCGACATTGCCGCTGGGGTAAGCCCAATATCACCTGCCTCAAAGCCGCGAACAATTAAAACTGCCTCACCCCTTAGCTGCTGGGGGTCCTGCGCCACAAAATCCCGCAATCCCTGCAGGCTGGCCCGACGAATCGTCTCGTGAGCTTTGGTTAATTCGCGGCAGAGGGCCGCAGGCCGATCTCCCAACACCTCCACCAACGCCGCAAACGACTCAGGTAGCCGACGAGGCGACTCAAAAAACACCAGCGTAGATTCCAGATATTGAACCGTCTTGAGGCGGGCAATGCGTTGCGCTGATTTCACGGGCAAAAAACCTTCAAAGTGGAATCGGTCTGTGGGCAAGCCTGAGGCACTTAACGCCGCCGTCAGTGCGCTGGCGCCTGGAATGGGTACCACCGGAATGTCCTCGTTATGGCAAGCAGCAACCAGCCGGTAACCCGGGTCCGAAACCAGAGGTGTGCCCGCATCGGAAATCAGAGCCACCGAAAGCCCAGATCGCAAGTGATTGAGTAGCGTCAATACCTGACCATCTTTACTGTGGTCGTGGTAACTGACCATCGGCGTGACAACATTGAAATGTCGCATGAGCACTGCCGAGTGCCGCGTATCCTCGGCGGCAATAAAATCAACCAAACGAAGCGTATCCAACGCCCGCGCCGTGATATCGCCAAGATTGCCAATGGGCGTCGCAATCACGTATAGGCAAGCAGTCACTCCCGCTACTCCGCAAAGGGCCATAATTGCCCGGTTGCGGCTATACTGCC
>Ga0181560_10004607_pt1 | contig 12443 bp, 11 predicted proteins | sample 011ome_20_FD_133751 | JGI IMG/M metagenome (GOLD analysis project Ga0181560, IMG submission 133751) | Coastal salt marsh microbial communities from the Groves Creek Marsh, Skidaway Island, Georgia - 011509CT metaG (megahit assembly) | ecosystem: Environmental > Aquatic > Marine > Intertidal...
CGGGCGCGCCGACGGAGCTTGTTCTCGATCCCGATGCGATGCCCCACCGCTGGAGCGATACCCCGGCGCGCCTCTTCCGCCTCGTCCGCCGCGGCCGCCGCCGACGCCAAACGGAGACCCGCCGCCCGGTCCTCTGCCGCCGCCTCTGCCGCCGCCTCTATCGTAACCGCCGCGATAGTGCGCTCCGTCGTGCCCGTGGAACCCCTCGCGCTGCCCGTGCCCGCCTTGGACGGTGTAGTAGTTCGTCTCCTCCCCCCACGCGACGTCGAGGCGGTTGACATCCTTGCGTAACTCCTCGAGCTCGTCCGTCGCCGCGTCCTGCTCGTCCGGGGTGGAGTTGAAAGGCGTCAGTTGGAGTTGAAAGGCGTCGCGGGCGGGGATTGAAAGGAAGCGGTGGGCGGGGAGAGAGGACGGCAAAAGTCCTTAAGGATCGGCGTTCACCACGCGAACGCGGTCGTATGGGGACCAGTGTGACGCGACTCCTACCATGTCGAGGATGTTCTGCACGAACGACTCGACGAGAACTTTCGCCGCCGCCGCCGCGGACGCGGTCCCCAAGACTTTCACCTCCCCGCGCTCGTGATCGACGTCGATCGATATCGCGCCGCTTCGACGCTGGACGTCCTTGATCGTCGCGCCGCCTTTGCCGATGATGACGCGTCGGGTCTTATCGTCCGGCACGGAGACGACCTCCTGTCTGAGCTCTAGCATCCCGCGCGCTTTCCTCACCTCCGCCGGGTCCGCGCCGACGATCCGCACGACGCTCTGGTCCCTGTCCACGACGACGCGATCGATGCGACACTCCTGCTGCGTCTGGCGGATCCGCGCGCCCTTGATACCGACGACGAGGCCCATGAGGTGCGGCTGGACTTTGAACTCGCAGCGGAGCCCCGCGTCGATCTCGCCCTGCACGCGCGCGCGCTCCTCGTCCAGCTTGGGGCCGTTCCATACGAAGCGATGTCGGGGTGGAGTTCATAGGCGTCAGGGGTGGAGTTGAAAGGCGTCGAGGTGTGTCGGGATTGAAAGCGACGTGTGGGCGGAGAGACACGCCGGGAAAAGTCCTTAAGGAATGGCGTTCACCACACGAACGCGGTCGTATGGGAACCAGTGTGAAGGAGAACGCGCCTTGTCTTTCACCGCGAGTCGCTGCTGCAGTCGGAGCCGGTGGTCGAGCACCGCCTCCACGAGAAGCGCCTGTGCGATGCGGGTCGGAGAAGGAGGGGGAGAGGGCGAGGGGCCCATGGACGGAGAGGAGAGGGAGGCGTCAGGACGGCGGACGGACGGAGGGAGGTATCGGATCGGATCGCGCGCCGAGCCGAACGTTGTTTAATTAATTCGCGACGAGATAACTTAGATATTTGCGACGACGACGACGGATCGGACGCGGGGGATGAATCGACCGCCGCGCGCTCCCGTCGCGCGGTCGCGCGCGGGTCTTTTTCTCGTCGCGCACCGCTCTGTCGACCTCGTCGAGGTAGTCGCCGTGGAGCTTGATCATCCCCGCGAAGAACGACACGTCGCCGACGCCGATCGCGGCGTTCACGATGGTGCGCTTCCCGTCCTCCGAGCGCGCCCACTGATCCACGCCAGCCGGGAGCGTCACGTTGCGGACGCACTGGTACAGACGCGGCGGGTTCACCGGCGTCGGGCCGAGCGCGGGGTCTCGCGGCTGGTGTTGCCGCGCGTTGCCGCGTCCGCCGCCGCGTCGGCCGCCGCTCATGACGAGAAGCGAGGGGTGGGACCTGGGTGGTGGGCGCCGCGCGCTTCAATGGCGTCGATCCGGCATCAAGTCCCCCGCGGCTTCAAAACTTCTGGCGCGAGCGCGGGAAGACGAGAGAGTCGGCACGAGGCACCCTGCCAGTGAGTGATCACCGCGCGGCCGCGTGTTCGGTCACGCGATGCCGACCATCTCCGCGCGCCCGAGCGCGACGCTCCGCGCGACGGCGACCGCGCGGCGGACCGCGGCGCGCGACCGCGGCGCGCGGCGCGTCGCGGCGTCGGCGGCGTCGGCGTCGACCTCGACGACGCCGCGCGACGATCGCGATGGTGACGTCGTCGTCGCCGTCGTCACTCGCAGACGCGCGATGACGACGACGGCGGTCCTCGCCGTCGCGAGCGCGCTCGGCGGCGGCGTCTCGCGCGCGAGCGCGGCGAGCGCGCCGCCGCCGGACCCGTCGGACTCGCCGTTGGTGCGAGGTGCGCGCTCGCGCGTCCTCTTCCTTCCCGTCGTCGTCGTCGTCGTCGTCGTCCTCATCTTCCAAGTCTAATAAAAATAAACCTTAACCCGCTGTCCGACGACAGAGCTGCTGCGAAGGACCGAGGAGAAGAGAGAGGAGCGCGTGAAAGAGCGTCTCGACGATTACAACCGACGTAACTTCAAGGACTACTTCGACGTCGTGGACAAGGGGTACAACGGCAAGGAGCGGAACGAGACGGACGAGGCGATCCGAGCGAAGCTCGCGGAGTGGAACGGCAAGTGACGTCGTCACGTCTCTGCTCGTTCGTCGTCTAAAGTCCAATAAGGGCACGTCAGTTACTGAGCACGCGTGTACTCCTATTCGTTCGCGTCTTCCCGTCGTCGTCGTCGTCGTCGTCGTTCGTCCCCGCTGCCGCCACCCTCCACGCCGTCGCCGTCGCCGCCGATGCCCCACACGCCGTCGTCCCTGACCTCGAAGTCGCATGGCTTGCGCGCGTCGTCGTCGTCGTCCCCGCCGCCTCCGACGCTTCGCGGGAGGTGCGGCGAGAAGACGACGGCGGCGCGTCTTCTTATCCCACTCGTGGGATACGAACCGTCAACCGTCGCGCCGCCGCCGCCTCTCGACCGCGACAAGAACAGCCGCGTGTTGACGCAGTTCGCCCACAGCAACCCCAACGACGGCGCGACGCGGCGGCCGCTCGTCTCGACGTCTCCGGACGGTCCGAAGAGTCGCCGCTGCCGCGACGCCGCGCGCGAAAAGTCTCCTCCTCCTCCTCTTCGTCTCCTCCCGCCGCCGCCCATCTCGTCGTCGTCGCTCACGACGTCGCTCACGTGGTTCGTCACGACCACCGCGAGGTCGTGCCTGTGCGCGTACTCCTTCAAGAGCGCCGCGGCTCGCGATAACGTCCCCGACCGCGCGACGACGCCGTCGACGGTGCTCGTCTCGCTCTCGCGAAACGGCGACGCCATCGAGTCGATCACGACGAGGCGCACCGGTCGCGCCGCCCCGCCCGGGGGGTCGCTCAGCACCCCCGCGATCGACGCGAGCGCGCACCACAGCCCGTCCGGGTCGTCCAGCGTCTTCACGACGTACACGTGATCCAGCGGGTCGTGGTCGGACGCCGCGAACGCGTCGCGGAGATTTGCGCGTCTTCCCGCGAGCTGCGTGAGGCGCGTCAGCGGCGCCTTGCCCTCCGTGTGCACGTACACGCACGCGCCGTCGAGGCCGCCGCGGTGCGCGGGCATCTGCGCGGCGAGAAGGAGCTGCAGGCACAGCGTCGTCTTCGCGCTGCCAGCCTCGCCCGCGATCTCGGTCACGACGCGCGTCGGGACGCCGCCTCGCAGCCACGCGTCGAGGACGGGGCACAGCGTCGTGCACTTCGCGTTGTGATGTGTCCGCGACGACGACGTCGACGCGGACGCCGTCGGGCCGGTCAGCGGCTCGCGCCACGACATCGGGTCCGATCGCGGCGGAGGAGGCTCGGCGGCGTCGTGCTGCGCGGCCATGTCGCGAGACGTCGCGCGTCACGCCAGAAGACGCGTCATGACGCCGCGCCGCTAGATCTGACGGGAGCGGTTTCAAACGAACGGGCTCTCACAGAGTCTTCTGGGACCGCTCGAAGCCCCGCCTTTCGCGCCCTCCGAGAGTGGCGCTCGTCGTCGCGTCGTCGTCGCCGCCGCCGCCGCGGCACATCCCAAACGCCGCGCACGTCCCGCACGCCGCGCGCCCGCCGCCCCCATTTCCATCCCCGAACCCTCCGCATGCGGTCTCGCGCCGCCGCGGTCGCGCGCCCCCGGCCCCGCGCGCGCCTGGTCGCGCCTCTCCTCCGCCTCGGACTCGGCGCCGCGCTCCTCTGTGGCGTCGCCGTCCTCCCCGCCGTCCCCGTCCTCGCCGTCGAGATGAAGACCGTGAACACGATGGACGACGTGGAAGACATGTGGGACGACTTCGGGAAGGAGGTCATGAAAGACGCGGCGATCGACATGTGCGCGCGTCGCGTCGCGCGTCCGTCGGTCGGCGTCGTCCGCGCGCTTCTTTTTTTTCTTCTTCGAGACGGTGACTCGCCCTCTCGCTACTCGCCGCAGGTTCGACGACCAGACCGGCGAGAAGCTGCGTAGAAGCAAAGCCGAAGTCCTCAACGCGAACCCTTCCGACCCAAACCATCTCGACGTCGCGCTGTTCGTGGACAAAGACGACGCGGACTTCGAGCCGGGCTCGGTCGTCAACGTGTCCTACTGCGGGTTCTCGAACTCAGGCGCGTTGTGCAAACGTGATTCACCCACAACTCAGTTTCAACATTTGATCGCGTCCCCTTTCAACTGACCGGTGAACTTTTTTTGAATGGAATGAACGCCTCTCATCAGCCGCGTGCGTCAAAGAGACGCCGTATCCGAGCGCGCCGGACGAGTACGAGTGCGGCGCGAGCGACGAAGCGATCGAGGAGACGGGGTTCGCGTGCGCGGTGATGCCCACGGTCGTGGACGACGACGGGGACCTGTCGCTGATCGACGAGGTCGAGCTCGCGCCGGCGGCGCAGTGCGCGGAAAACGAAGTCGTCGACGACGAAGCCGACGAAGCCGCCGAAGCCGACGAAGCCGACGAAGCCGCCGCCGCCGCCGCGCCGGACGCCGCCGCGCGTCGGAAGCTGCTTCAAGCTGGGCGACGCTCGCGGCAGCCGGGGGCGCGGTCGCGGAACATCCGCGTGTCCGGCGGCTCGCGCGGTCAGATCGGGTACGGACGGCCGTCTGCTACGCGGGGACGGAGCGGTCGACGCGGATGACGACTCGGAGACGACGCCGAAGACGGAAAGACAGACGCCTCTCCCGGGAACGAAGTTCCGCGACGAATGAAAATCGGGCTACGCCCAACCTCGCGCGTCTTAACATACCTTGGTACTTTCCTTCTACTACACGTGAGTACTCTTCGCCGCTAGCTAACTCGTCGATCGTCCATCATCCCATCGCCGCCTTGAAGCGGTCGAGCGCCACCTTCTGCACGCTCGCTTTGAACGGATCCGCGGCGCCGTCGCCGTTCGCGTCCTTTTCCTTCGCCGCCGCCCCCGGCGCGCCGCGCACCTTCCCGCCGTACACCCTCCCCTTCACGGCGCCGCCGCCGCCGCCGACGACCGCGTCCACGCCCGCAGCCTGCTTCCGTCGCTCCGCGGCTCGGTCCCTGTAGCCGCCACCGCCGCCGCCGACCTCCGCCGCCGTGGACGCGGCGGCGGACGCGGTGGACGCGGCGGCCGCCTTCAGCGCGGCGGCGTCCTCGCGCGCGCCCATCTCCCGCGCCAACGCGCACGCCGCCGCCGCCTTCTCGTCGATCACCGCGGCGGAGCCGATGGTCGCCGCCGATCGCTTCGGCTTCTTCTTCGCCGGCGCCTCCGCGCCCGCCAAGCCGTCCGCCGCGCTGGGTGCGCTCCCGGGCACGGGGACGTACCCGCCCGAACCCGCGTCCCAGGCGTACCACGCGCCCGTCTCCGCGGAATACGACAAGCCGCTCTTCGGGTCGTAGAACATCCCCGAGCCGGAGTCGTCTCTGTAGTACCCCGTGGCCGCGTCGTACGTGTACCCGGGCACGACGTCGACGCCCGGGGGTTGGACGTCCGCGACGGAGGGGACGATGACGCCCGCGGCGATGGCTTCCGCGCCGCCCGCCGCGGACGCGAGCGCGCCGGGGAGGAGCTCCTCCTTCTGTTTGCGTTTTTGTTTTTTCGACGTCGTCGGCGCCGGCGGCGTCGGCGCCGTCGCCGTCGCCTGCGCCGCGATCTCGCCGCTCTCCGGTACTGCTGTCCCCCCTTCCACTGCGTCGACGTCGAACTCCTTCGGCGCCCACCCCACGTTCGCAGCGTACTGCTGCGCCATCGTCGCGGACGCGATCGCCGCGGCGGCGGCGTCCGACGTCCGCTTCGCGCCGCCGGCGGGGGGCGCGTGCCAATTTTCAGTCAACGGGCGCGCGTAACACACGCTCATCGCGCTCGTCGTGCCTTCCATGATCTTCCCGTCCATCGCCTGCTTCACCGCCATCGCGATCTCGACGCTCTCGAAGTCGACGTACGCGAAGCCTTTGTGGTTCCCGGTGGATTTGAACGTCGGCATGCGGATCGCCGCGGGGGCGACGCCGAGCCGACCGATCTCGAACGCGAGGTTCGACTCGAAACACCCCGGGTGCAGGTTATTGAACGAGAGCGTCGCGGACGGCGGCGCGTGCGACTCGACGTCGGATCGCGACACGAGGACCGCGTTCCACGGCTTGGGCGCCGAGCACGTGAAGCACTCCCCGCGTCGCGCGAAGTTCACCTGGGTACACGCCGGGCAGAGCCAATCTTTTTTCTTCGGGTCCGCGGCGTCGTCCGAGCCGAAAGCGTTCGAGAGGCGCGCATGGAGAGGCCTGCTGTACTCGATCGTCAGCTTCCTGCCGCCAATCTCGTACGACGCGCGGTACGGCGACGCCATGAGTTGCGCCGTCTCTTCTAGCGTGCCGTACGTCACGAACGCCATCCCGAGGCTCTTCCCGGTGTCCTTGTCGAAGTTGCACCGCACCGACAGCGGACGCGAGAAGTGCGCGAAGTACGCTCTCACGTCCGCCTCGTTCGCCTCGAACGGAAGACCCTGCGACGACGCGCGATGGGTTCGTCGGTGGGTGGGAGGAGGGCATCGCGGGTGAGCGAGCGGCGTGGGACGCGCGCGACCGACGGACGGACGGACGGACGGCGGCGAGAGCGCGACGCGTTCGAGGAGAAGAAGAGGGAGGGAGCGGCGAACGACGAGAGAGAAAACGGACGGACGCGTCGTGTGTCTCGCGCACCCTGACGACGATGGTGTCGTTCGGGACGCCGTCGTCAACGGCTTGCGCGGGTGCGTTATCGTATGCTCCTCGCGCGTTCGCATCGTTTCTGTACTGCTGCTGCTGAGATTGCTGCTGCTGAGATTGCTGCTGCTGTTTGTACTCGCTCAAGGCTTTCACGGCGACGCCCGACGCACCTGACGGGGGCGGAGAAAAAAAGAAAGAGCGTTTGGTTTGGTCAGCGACGCCGTTCAACCTTTCGTCGCGTAACTGTCGCGCATTGCATCACGATGACGTCGACACTTTCGTACCATACTCCGACTGGGTATGCGATTGCGATTGCGATTGCGAGTGATGATGCCCGCCGCCTCCTCGCGATGGCGGCGGCGGCGGCGCGTTCGAGCGCGCCGCGTGCTGCTGCCGATCATGACGCTGCGGCGGCGCGGCGCCGCCTCTCCAGTCTCGGTCGTCGCGACGATCGTCGTAAAAATCGTCGTCTCTCCGCCGACGCTCCGGCGGGCTCCTGCTCCTTCGCCGGTCGGACCATCCCCCCCGCCCGTCGCGGTCGTCGCCGCCGCGTCCGGAGTACCCCGGAGGCGGCGAGCGCGACCGGCTTCGGCTTCGCGTGCGGCGATCGTACCCTCGCGAGTACGATCGTTCGCGGCTGTCGCGCCTGGAGAGGCAGGAGAGACGAAGAGAAGGGCGGGACGTCAGCGTCAGGGATGCGTTCGATGGAGCGAGATCCGCGATCGTCGCCCTCCCCGGGGAGATCGAGCGAGACGACGCGCGCGCGAAAGAAGAGCGGGTTCGGGCGCGACGCGCTCGCGAGCGAATGCCGACGCGCCTGCGATCTGGCGATCGCGACCTCGAGCGCGAGCGGCGGCGGTCGTCCCAGCCCCCGCGCGATCGGTGCATCGTCGCGTCGCGTCCGTCGTCGTGAGAGACCTCGATTCTTTCCCTGTGACGGAAGGGCGCGAGAGTTGAGAGACCCAGATCGTGCGAATTATTCGTGCGCGCGATGCGACGAGGCGCGTGTCATACTGTGTGGGGCGTGCGTCTCCGTGCGTGTGCGTGCGGACGCGCGCGAAGGAGGCGTCGCTCTCCCCGCGGCGCGATTCGTTGTGACGCGAAGGGTTTCGATTTCGTTTCGACCGAGAGAAAAGACAAGACTTGTGATGACATTTCGACCAGTTTCTCATCGCCACAACGCGATGGCGCGCCGGTTCCTCGCGCTCCTCCTCCCTCTCCTCCTCCTCCTCCTCCTCCTCCCCGCGCTCGCCTTCGCGAACCGCCTCCCGCGGCATTACTTCCACAACGAAGTCACCGGCGAGTCGCGATGGGAAGAGCCTGAAGACCCCGTGGGACATCTCGCGGAAGACGGCCGTCGCTACTACGTCAACCCGGACACGGGCGATTCGCAGTGGGAGTTCCCCGGCGACACGCCGTGGACGGAACACCTCGATCACACGCACGACCGGTCGTACTTCCACAACGCGAACACCGGCGAGAGCGTCTGGGATCGCCCCGCGGAGTTGGGCTGGCGCGTGATCGACCTCAGCGACGAGGAGTACGAAAAGCTCCATCGCATGGGCGACGCCGACGACGACGACGTCGCCGCGGCGCTGGACGAACACTTCTTCGAGCACGAGCACGAGCTCGAGGCGGAAGGGCCGTCGGAGCCGCCGACGGATTACGAGGATCTCGCGGAGTACGACGACGGCGCGCGCGAGGGCGACTTCGACGACGCGTTCGATGAGCGCGCGAACGCGTTCGAAGGCGACGACGGCGACGACGTGGAGAGGTTCGAAGCCGACGACGGCGACGACGAAGGGGCGGGATATCCGCACGGCGCGGAGATGGAGGGGGGGTGGGAGGAGCCGCCGCAGCACGAGAACGCGGTCGACGAAGAGTTCTGACGACGCGCGATAGATCTATAGATCGTGATGATCGCGATAGGAGTATGAACGACGCGACTCGTCGCGCCGCGCGCTGCGGGCACCGAGGCATTTTTGTTCCGACGCTTCGCGTTCAAAATGAACGAATGCCTCTGCTCCTCCTCGAACCGTCCGACGCGACGCGCCGTCGTCGTCATAGCTCCGCGCGCGCGCTCGGTCGCCGCGCGGGATGGCGGCGCGTCCTCCCCTCCGCGGCGGCGGCGAGGACCGCCCGGCCGCGGGCGCGGACGACGACGACGACGACGACGCGCGCCTCCCCCCCGCGACGCGTCTTCGGCACTTCTTCGCCGGCGTCGCGTCGAGACCGTCGGTGCGACGCGCGCGAGAGCTCGTGGACCCGCGCGCCAAGGTGCCCGCGTCGACGACGCACGCCACCTTGCTCGGACGCAGGTACGAGCGCGGAGGAAGCGCGCGAGCGCGCGACGCCGCCGCGGGGAGCGGGTCGAGGGGAGGAGGCGGAGGCGGAGGCGGAGGAGGACTCGTCCGCGGCGAAGATGGCGCGCGGGGTGGTGACGACGATGACGCGCCGCGAAGCCAGCGCGCGGACGACGACGACGACGGGCCGTGGACGATCGCGCAGGCGCGCGCGGGCGCGGCCGTCGCCGCGGCGACGGCCGCGCTTCGACGCTTGCGCTCCGGCGACGCGGACGACGCGCGCGACGCGTCGGGGGACGACGCGTCAGATCCAGCTGTCGTCGACGCGATGGCTGTGCACAGCTGTGCAGACGACCCCGGACTCGAGGCGTTTTTGGCCGACTTCCGGTCGCTCGTCTGGGTGACGTACCGCCGAGGATTCCCGCGGATAGGCGCCAGCGCGTACACCACGGACGCGGGGTGGGGGTGCACGCTTCGAAGCGCGCAGATGCTCCTCGCGAACGCGCTGCACGTGCACTTCTTCGGAAGGGAGTGGCGCCGCCGCGACGACGGACGATTCGGCGACCGCGGCGCCTCCGGCGCCTCCGACGCCGCCGCGCACGGCCGCCTTCTGTCGTGGTTCAACGACCACCCGTCCGAGCCTGACTGCCCGTTCAGCGTCCACACCATACTCCGCGCGGGGGGCTTCGCCCCCGGGCGGTGGCTCGGTCCGTGCGCGCTCGCGATATGTCTGCGGCGGATGCTTCGCGAGACGCGTCCGGGGGGCGCGACGTCGTACGTCGTCGCCGGCGAGGACGGCGCGTCGTTCGGCGGCGGCGCGCCGGTCTTGAGGCGACGCGACGTCGCGCGTCACGCGGAGGATGAAGCGACGAGGGGTTGGGGGAGGGGCGGCGGCGGCGGCGGAGGAGGAGAAGACGGAGGCGACGGCGACGGACCGGGACGCCTGGACTTACCCTCCGCCCCCATGCGTCTCGCGTGCGACGCCGGCTCCGGATCTGAGGCTCCCGCGTGGACGCCGACGATCGTCCTCGTGCCGCTCGTCCTCGGCCTCGACCGGTTCGTCAACCCGGCGTACGTCCCTTCGCTGATGCGCGTGCTCTCGATCCCGCAGTCGATGGGTTTCATCGGCGGCCGTCCCGGCGCGTCTCGATACGTCGTCGGCGCGCAGGACGACGTCTTGTTCTTCCTCGACCCGCACGTGACGCAGCCCGCGGTCGGGCTGACGACGTTGCGCGACGGGAGCGTGATTCCCTCGCCCGGGATGGACGCCCCGGAGCTGTTCCCGACGGCGTCGTTCCACCGCGACCGGCCGCTGTGGATGCGCGCGACGGATTTGGACCCGAGCGTCGTGCTCGGGTTTTACTGCCGCGCGCGCGCGGACCTGGATCAGCTGTGTCAGGAGCTGAAGTTGCTCGCGAAGCGCGCGGGTTCGGCGCCGTTGCTGACCGTGGACACGGAGTCGATTTCGTGCGCGGGCGCGGGCGCGTCGGCGACGGCTGGGAGGGGCGCGGCGGACCCCGACGCCGCGGGGACCGCCGACGACGACCCCGCGAGGGGCCCGCGATCGACGGAGGTGGAACGCATCGACGACTGGGAGATGCTCTAGCGAGCTAGCGCGCGCGTAGGTAGTCTCGGCTTCTTCTCTGTTTAGGGTTTCGTTTTACAACATGTTGTACAATCAATACAAATACAGTACCGTACAATACATCACGCATCGAGAGATACGATGGCACACGTTCTTTATCATACAGTACCACCGCCGCCCTCGAACGACGGCGCGGCGCGTCTCGTCACTTCGGCTCGACGTCCGCAACCGCGTCCGCCACCGCCGCCGCGAGCGCGACGTCTCTCGGGTGCCGATACCCCGCGTGCATGGACGCGGTGAACCCGTCCGCGTCCCTCCTCGACGCGTCCGCGCCGCTCTCTCGCAGCGCGACCGCGGCCTCGACGTGCCCGCCCATCGCCGCGTGCGTCAGCGGCGTCGTCCGATTCCCGCCGCCGTACTCGTCCACGTCGGCGCCGCGACTCAGCAAAAGCTTCAACGCGCTAAGGGTCGTTCCATACGAGCGATGATATCGGGGTGGAGTTGAAAGGCGTCAGAAACGGAGTTGAAAGGCTTCGAGGTCGGGGTTCGAAGGCGAGGGACCCTGGGCGGAGAGATGACCCGGGAGATAAAGTCCTTAAGGATCGGCGTTCACCACGCCGACGCGGTCGTATGGGAACCAGTGCGAGGAGAACGCGCCTGATCTGCCCTTTCCGCGCGCACCACGTCAACGGCGTCCACCCGGCGCCGTCTCCTTTCCACCCCGCGCCGTTCGGGTCCGCGCCGGCGTTCAGCAGCGCCTCCACCGCGGGCACCGCGTTCGCCATCGCCGCGTGAAGCGTCGGCGTCGCGCCGCTCGAATCCCTCGCGTCGACGTCCGCGCCCGCGAGGACGCACGCCTCGATGGCGCGGACGTTGCCGTACTGATGACGACGAATGATGACGACGAGGGCGGAGTCGAAAGGCGGCGTCAGAAGTGGAAGGCGTTGAAAGGGATCGCGGGCGGCGATGATTGAATTGATTGAAAGCGAGGGGTGCGCGGCGGAGAGAAACGAAACGAAAACGAACGCCCGGCGAACGAACAGAACGCGCCTTCGCCGCCCACGCGAGCGTCGTCAATCCGCCGACGCTCTCGACCGTCTCGACGCCGTCGGCGCGGCGACACACGCCGCGCACGACGGCTTCGAACACGTCGGGTTTCCCCGCCATCATTCGCATCGACGACACGATGACGCGCACGTCGCTCCAGGGCATCTTCGCGAGCATGTCCAGCGCTTCCGTGTTGTTGGCGGCGACCGCGTCGACCCACCACGAGTTCCACCGAGCGACGTTTTGGTCGTGATAATTTTGAACGCGGTCGCCGCCTTCTTCGCCGGGACGCGTCTCCTCTCCTCCTTCCGGGACGCGTCTCTTCGTCCACGCCGCCGGCGGTCGCTTCGGCGTGAGTATCGGCCCGCCCGTGACGGGCGGGTTCGAGCTCGGCGACGTCGTCAGCGCCGCGGCGGGCGGCGGGTCGGACGAGGAGAGGTTCGACGACGACGACGACGACGACATCGCGACGAGGCCCGCCGCGCCCGCGCCCGCGCCCGC
>Ga0181560_10004609_pt1 | contig 12439 bp, 11 predicted proteins | sample 011ome_20_FD_133751 | JGI IMG/M metagenome (GOLD analysis project Ga0181560, IMG submission 133751) | Coastal salt marsh microbial communities from the Groves Creek Marsh, Skidaway Island, Georgia - 011509CT metaG (megahit assembly) | ecosystem: Environmental > Aquatic > Marine > Intertidal...
AGGCAGCCCGGAATCGCTGAACAAGTGCTTAATTACCGGGTACATGAAATGGACAATGCGCTTTACAGTTCATATCCTAGACACTGACAAATTCCAATACCGGCTTTAAACCATGAAAACGCTTTTTGCTTTACTTGTTGCTGCATGCACCACGCTGACCTTCGCCCAGGAAGGCAATGTCATTTACGTCACCAATGAAGACTCCAATTCGGTGTCTGTAATCTCCGGGGACACCGATGAAGTCATTGCCACCATTCCCGTGGGAAAACGCCCACGCGGCATCAAGGTCAGTCCTGACGGCAGTGTCTTTTATGTTGCCCTGAGTGGCTCACCCAAGTGCCCGCCCACGATGGACGATGAAGTCTGTGAACAGATGGAGGCTGACAAGGCAGCCGATGGTATTGCCGAGGTCAACGCCGTTACCCATGAAGTGGTGCGCATTCTGCCCAGCGGCTCTGACCCGGAACAGTTCGATGTAAACTGGGACACCAGGCGCCTGTATGTGTCCAATGAAGACATCCATATGGCCAGCATCCTTGACCTCGACGAAGGTGAGATTCTGATGCAGGTACCAACCGGCCTTGAACCGGAAGGTGTACGCCTGTCACCAGATGGCAGCCTGGTGTATGTGACCGGCGAGGTGGACAGCGACATTACTGTGATCAACGCCATCAGCGGTGAGAAAATTGCCCGTATCGATGTAGGCCTGCGACCACGGGATTCGGTTTTTACCAGCGATGGCACCCGCGCCTACATCTCTGCGGAATTTGGTGAAAGCATTGCCGTAATTGATGTGGCCAGCAACAGCCTGGTCACTGAAATTCCCCTGGCCGAAGGCTCCCTGCCCATGGGGCTGGTGCTGTCGCCTGATGAATCAACACTCTATGTTGCCAATGGCCGGGGCCAGACCGTGGTTGCCATCGACCTGGAAGCAGAAGAAGTCACAGAATCTGTGGTGGTTGGCCCGCGTCCCTGGGGACTGGCCATGAGCCTGGATGGCAGCACCCTGTATTCGGCAAACGGTCCGTCCGATGATGTCTCCGTCATTGACGTGGAAAGCTTCGAAGTGATCAAGAAAATACCCGTGGGTGAAACCCCCTGGGGACTCGTGGTAGGTCCGGCACCGCGCTGATTCAGACGAAGCGGGCAGCCAGGCGAACAACGGCTTCCGAATTGCCATCTATACGGAACATATCCGGAATTTCACACAATTGCTCAAAGCCGGCACTGCGATACAGGGTCAGGGCCGGCTGATTGGCGCTGAGCACTTCGATATCAACCCATTCAATATCGGAATTTTCCCTGACCCACTGGCAGCCGAACTCCAGTAACTGCCTGGCGTAACCCTGGTTGCGGTACTCAGCCCCCACCCCCATGCCCAGCAGGGCACGATGCGTGACCGAACTGTCCGCATGGGCTCTCATGTCCACATGACCCATGATATTGCCGCCTTCATCACAGATAACCCAGGCACGACGCCAGCCTGGCTGCCCGATAGTTTTTGACAGGCCCGAGACGAAACAAGATTCCTTTTCCGAGGGAAAATCCGCCACTTCCCGGGAAACCGGCTGGAACAGTGCATAGCCATGCTTGCCGTTCAACGCCAGTTGGGCGTTCAGGTAAGCAAAAAACTCAGAGTAATCTGAGGAAGCCAGCGGCCGGATGGTCGTATTCATCAGCCCGGGATGTTCCCGTGGTCAGGCATATTCACGCGCCAGGGCCCGCCGTGTTTTTTCAAGCAATACCCTAGTCAGGCGAATGCCTTCGATATCCTCAATCTCACGACCTTCATACTCCACGCCAACGTAACCGCGATACCCGGCATCCAGCACAATACGCATCATGCGATCAAAGTCGGTGAACGTTTCTTCACCCTGTGCATCAAAGTCATAGGTTTTGGCACTGACGCCCCTGGCATAGGGCATGAGCTCCTGTACACCCAGGTAGTGATCGTACCTTTCTTGTTCTGAAATACGGAAATTGCCGAAGTCAGGCAGGGTCCCGCAATTATCGGCCTCCACCATCTCCATGACACTCGACAGCCACTTGCCGTTGCTGGACAGCCCGCCATGGTTTTCAACAATGACATTGATGCCATAGTCGCTGGCAAATTCACACAGGCGTTGCAGACCGTCGGTGGCCAGTTTCTGCTGCTCCTCGTAAGTCCCGCTGGACTGCGCATTGACACGAATGGAATGACAGCCCAGCCAGGCGGCCGCCGCCACCCACTTGTAGTGATTGGTAATTGCCGTGGTCCGGGCGGCATTGTCAGGATCACCCAGGGCACCTTCCCGGTCACACATGATCAGGACGCTGCGCACACCGTTGTCATCGCAACGCTGTTTCAATTGTGCCAGATAATTCTTGTCCTCAGCCTTGTCCATCCAGAACTGGTTGACGTATTCCACTGCCTCTATGCCGAGTTGGTTGCGGGCAAATCCTGGAAAATCGAGATTGCTGATCTCGCCCCCAAACAGGCGTCTGTTCAATGACCACTGTGCCAGTGATATTTGAAACAGCTCATCACCCTGCCCCGCCACCTGCGACGGCAGAACCGAAGCCAACGCCAGCCCGCTGGTTGCCACCGCAGTGTTTTTCAGAAATTTTCTTCGTTGAGTCATATCCTTTCCCTATCATTACAAAACAGGCACGAATTCTTTTCCCTGTATCAACAAGTCCGTCGGCAAACGGCCCGGCGGGCCTATGCCGACCTACAGGCTTATAGCTTTTTTATCCTTTTATCCTTTTATCGAAAAGCCCATCGAAGCTGTCGGATGGCGGCACTTCGTGCCTTATCCGACCTGCACCCTGTATCCCTGCCTCCCTGTATCGACTCTCATGCCCTTCGTCACTTGCCGAATCTTCTCAATAGTGCCATATTCTTCGTCTTCTCTGCCAAAATAAATAACACAATAATTACAAGAGTTATCCAGAGGGGAAGCATGGATTTTTCCACAAGATCGAAGCTGTCGATCATGATGTTCCTGCAATTTTTTATCTGGGGTTCCTGGAACGTCACCATGGGCACCTATCTGCTGAATATCGGGTTCGATGCCATTTCAGTCGGTGCGTCCTACAGCACCATGAACTGGGGCGCCATTTTTGCGCCGGTCATCGTCGGCATGCTGGCTGACCGGTTTTTCCCGGCCCAGAAAGTCATGGCCATCCTCCATCTCATGGGCGCCGCCATACTGTGGTGGATTTCCTCGATAACCGACCCGGCCGTATTCTTCTGGACACTTTTTGCTTACGCATTGTGCTATATGCCCACGCTGGCCCTGGCCAATTCAGTGTCTTTCAACCAGATGGATGATCCCGGCAAGCAGTTCCCCGGCATTCGTGTCATGGGCACCCTGGGCTGGATTGTGGTCGGCCTGATTATCGGCGTGATGGTGCCCAGCCTGTCAGGCAACTCTATTGAAGCCACCAACGTGCCGTTGCGCATCGGCGCCGCCAGTTCGCTGGTCATGGGTATCTACTGCTTCTTCCTGCCCGACACACCGCGCAGCAATGTTGGCCGCAAACCTTCACTGGCAGAAGTACTTGGCCTGGAAACTCTCTCGCTCATGAAAGATCGCTCTTTTGCGGTCTTCATTATCGGCTCCCTGCTGATTTCCATTCCCCTGACTTTCTACTACAACTTTGCCAATGCCTTCCTGAATGAAACCGGCATGGAAAACGCCGCAGGAAAAATGACCATGGGGCAAATGTCCGAAGTGATTTTCCTGGTCCTGATTCCCTTTTTCTTTGTCCGCCTCGGCGTGAAGAAAATGTTATTGGTGGGGATGGCTGCCTGGATATTACGCTACGTGATGTTTGCCTTCGGTGACAACGACAACCTCGTTCTCATGCTCTACCTGGGCATCATTCTTCACGGCGTCTGCTTTGATTTCTTCTTCGTCACCGGGCAGATCTATGTTGACCGCTTTGCTCCTGCCAATATCCGCTCCAGTGCGCAGGGCTTTATTCATGTCGCCACCTATGGTGTTGGCATGGTCATAGGCTCCTGGGCCTCTGGCGCCATTGTCGACAACTACGTCATTGCCGGCAGCAACCTGCATGACTGGAACACTATCTGGTTGATCCCCGCCGGGATGGCCTTTATCGTCATGGTCGGATTCATGTTGTTTTTCCGGGAACCTGCCACTGAACAAACACCTGCAACACCCACCGAAACCCCAATGGGAGACAGTTATGATACGCCACGTTAAAACTATTGCCTTGTTAATACTTGCATCCGGTTTGCTTGCGCCCCTGGCACAGGCCCAGGACATGGATGTGATACAGCGTATGAAGGACCGGGAAGAAATCGAACACCTGATGTGGCGCTACACGCGTGCACTGGATACGTTCGACCCGGACGCCTACGTTGCCGTATACACTGAAGACGGCGCCTTTGGTCAGGTCAAGGGACACGATGCCCTGTACAAGATGATCGCCGACCTCAGGGCGTCACGTGAACAACGCGCCGCTGAAGGCAATCCTCCGCCTGAAATGTTTCATGCCACAGAAAATTACTGGACCGAATTTGTCACTAAGGATCACGCACGCCATCACGCCTACTGGGTGACCTACTACGGTGCCAATGGCCCGGATGCACCAGCGCGCATGATCCAGGTCGGCCGCAGTGTGGATGACCTGGTACGCGTGAACGGACAATGGCTGATCCAGTCACGGAATGTCGCACCACAAGACTGAGTTTTTGCACACCATCGGGTATTGTTACCCGGTAACCAGGTAACAGGGGGAATCATGTCAAACCAGTATTCAAATACTATCAGCCGCAGGAAGCTACTCAGGCAGGGGGCGGCCTTCTCAGGCATGCTCGCCCTTCCCCCATTTGCCACATCGGTGCTGGCACAGGATATTCGATATGCCCGCGAATCGCGCACCGTCAGGACCACGCAGGGCAGAATGCGCGGCCTGGCCTATGAGGATGGCAGCGTCAACGCCTTCTACGGTATTCCCTACGGCAAGACATCAGCTGGTGCCGGCCGTTTCCAGCTTGCCCAGGCCCCCGACAGCTGGAGTGGCGTGCGTGAAATGACACGGATTGGTGACCGCAGCCCGCAAATGCGTCGGGCCGATGGTTTCATCAGTGAAATCTTTGCCCTGGATCGCCGCGAACCCATGAGCGAGGACTGCCTGCGAATCAATGTCTTCACCCCGGCAACTGACAACCGCGACCGCCCCGTGATGGTCTGGTTCCATGGAGGTGGTTATACCAGCGGTTCCGGCGGCTGGATTCTTTACGATGGCAAGAACCTGGCCAAATCCCAGGACGTTGTTGTTGTCACCGTCAATCACCGCCTGAATGTCTTCGGTCATCTCCACCTGGCCGAATTGCTCGGTGAGGAATACGCCGATTCCGGCAATGTCGGCATCATGGATTGTGTCGCGGTACTGGAATGGGTGCGGGACAATATCGAGAACTTCGGCGGCAATCCGGACAATGTCACCCTCTTTGGACAATCCGGTGGCGCCGGTAAAGTCAGCACCCTGATGGCCATGCCTGCAGCCAGCGGACTGTTCCATCGCGTTATTGCCATGAGTGGCGCCAATATCCAGGCTATCTCCACAGATGCCGCGACTGAAACCGCGGAGCGCTACCTGTCCGCCCTCGGTGTACCGGCCAACCAGTATGGCCGGATTCGCAATTATCCCTGGGAACAAATGCTCGATACCTACCTGGAAAACCAGGGCCTGTCCCTGGGACCGGTCATGGATGGCAGGCATTTGCCACGCCACCCCTTTTCGCCGGACGCCCCACCCCTGTCAGCAAACATACCCCTGATGATGGGATCCACGGAGCATGAAACCTATTTCTTCCCGGGGCAGCCCATAGAAAACTTTGATGACAATGAACTGATCAGTCGGGTCAGCGCCATCACCGGCGCCTCTGAAAATGAAACACGCAATCTTGTCGAGGTGTACAAACGCGGAAGACCTGGTGTCAATAACGTCAAGTTATTCCACATCATCAATTCAGACAGCACCTTCCGCAGGAATGTATTGACGCAGGCCGAACTCAAGTCAGACCAGGGTGGTGCCCCGGTCTGGAAATATTATTTCAGCTGGCAGTCGGGTGTCAGGGAAGGCAGGCTCGGTGCTTATCACTGCATTGACATTCCCTTTGCCTTTAACAACGTGGATGCAAGTGCCTCCATGCTGGGTGCCGATGCAAGCCGGTATCCCCTGGCCAGTCGCATGAGTGGTGCTTTCGCACAGTTTGCTCGCACGGGAGACCCCAATATCGAAATGCTGCCAGCCTGGCAGCCTTTTGACCGACAAAACCGGGCCATGATGCGCATGGATAAAGAGCCCGAGCTCCTGATCAATGCCTGGCCTGAGGAGCGCAACGCCCTGGCTCGCATTAGCTGAACCGGTAGTTTTAAAAAAAGTGTGACCCCTGTCACATTAATTACACCTGTCCTGGCAAGATAGTACGCGCCTAAGGGAAAAACCCTTAAACACCACATTATCAGTCAGTCATTTCTTTGATTTCCATCACACTTGCAGTAAATTGAACTGGCATTGAGACACAAGGAATATCAATCTGATATCGAATGCTCGTTAGGTAACAAATAGATATCGTATTTACCCTGTTTATTGTTACCATCTGAAACAGATTACTGACGTTTCGTTCCAGTTATAGCAGCACAGCATTCAGGATGTTGAACAACACAAGGAAGATTGCCATGAGTGACCAGGACAAAGGAATAAACAAACCTGGCGTACCACGGGATAACGCTGACTCTACTAATGCCATGACACACGAAGCTCTCAAAAGTGAAGTGACACCGGATACTCACTACAAGTCTATTCTGGATTCTTTGCCGGACTGGGTTTGGGAAGTCGACCAGAATGGCTACATCACCTATTCAAATGCCACCGTGGAATCTTTCCTGGGTTATGTGCCAAGACAGATCATCGGCAAATCCATCCTGTCTCTTGTACCACAGGAAAAAGCTGACACAGCCCTTGAATTATTGAACAGGCAGTGGGCTATTGATTCTAGGCTGAATACCTGGGCCATGGCTTCTTCTCCCTTGAAGGCGAGCAAATTAACTTAAAAACCACTGGCACCCCCTTTTACGACAACGTCACCCGGAGCAAGGGCTTTCGCTTTACAAGCCGTCTCGTTGAAGAGGAAAGCGAGCATGCAATATCCCATTTCACCACCAACAACCTGAATGAAGCCGTTGTCCTGATGGACAATGAACGGAAAGTTATTTACATCAATGACACTTTCACCGATATTTTTGGTTATACACGGGAAGAAATTATCGGCCACTCAATCGCAGAGTTGGGTACAGAACAAAGCCTGGTGTCTTCTGTACAGGAAAAAGATGTCACCGGCGCATTGACCCGAAAAAATACTGTCTGGCAAGGTGAAGTGCTGCGAAAAAGCAAAAGCGGCCAGTATATTCCCTGCCTGCTGAGTGCTTCCGCCCTGCGTGATGAAAACAACGAGATAACCAATTTTATTGGTACTTATTTTGACCTGCGTCGCATGAAGCATTCAGACCAGACGCAGAAAAATGCCCTGAAGGCGACAATCAATGCCGTGTGCAAGGCTATCGATGAGCGCAATGTCCTCAAGGGCCAGGACCAGGTGACAGATCTTGCCGTGGCCATAGCCTTTGAAATGGGCAAGGACCTCAACTTCATAGAAGGCCTGACCCTGGCCTCGCATCTGCATGACCTGGGGGAAATGTATATTCCACCTGAAATTGCCAACAAGCCCGGCGCACTCAGTGATGCCGATTTTGAACTGATCAAGATTCATCCCATCAAGGGCTACGAAATACTCAAGGACATCAAGTTTCCCTGGCCCGTAGCCAATATCATTCTTCAGCATCATGAACGCATCAATGGCAGCGGCTACCCGAAAGGTCTCAAGGGCGATGAAATCATGCTCGAAGCACGTATCCTTGCAGTGGCAGATATGGTTTGCACCATGCTCACCGATCGACCCTTTCGGCCAGCCTATAGCATGGAGCAGTGTATTGATGAACTGGAAATCAACAAGGGCATTCTTTATGACGAGCGTGTGGTGGATGTCTGCCTGCGCCTGATCCGGGAAAAAAGCTACCGCCTCAAGCAAGTCTGAGCCTGGCTCTGCACACCAGTATTCTCCCGGGCATCTATCTCCGGGTGTTTTCCCCCTCAAACACAGTTATTTTCACTGCCCCGCTAATCAGCAGCCTCTTTTGTCCGTAAACTGCAATCCGATTTTTGCGGAAATTTGCTTGTAGAACAGTGCTAAACAAGCAATTGGCAGAAAAGTGCGCATTGCCACGTTACCAGTGTAACTGTTTTTTGATTAAACCCAATAATAAGTTATCATACGCTTTGTTCATTAAAGTAAACAAAAAAGCCAGCGGCAGATCACTACAATGAGTCAATGGGAAGGATTTGAAGAACTGGTCAAGGTTGTCGACGTGGGAAGTTTCTCCGGCGCTGCCAGGGCCATGGGTGTGTCCAAGGGGCATATCAGCCAGCGCATAAGCCAACTGGAGGACAGGCTCGGTACCCGTCTGCTGCACAGGACTACCCGTAAATTGTCCCTGACAGAACTGGGCAACCTCTACTACCAGCGCTGCAAGCAGGTCATTGAAGACCTTGATGAAATCGAGCAGACCGTGTCGGAATTCCAGCAGCGGGCTACCGGACTGCTCAAATTAAGCTCGCCCAACCTTCTGGGCGAAATGCACATCGTTCCCGCCATTACCGATTTTCTCAAGGAGCACCCGAGCCTGGAAATCGAACTGAATTTTCATAGCCGCAAGGTAGACCTCATTGAGGATGCGTATGATGTGGTCATCCAGGTGGGCGCCCGAACCGATGTCAATGTCATCAACCGAAAACTGGCTGACACCAATTTTATTCTTGTCGCCAGTCCCGCTTATCTCAAGTCACACGGCCTGCCCGAAGTACCCCAGGACCTGAAATACCTGAACTGTCTTCAGTTTTCCGAGTACAACACCAGCAAGCCCTGGAGGTTTGTCCGTGGAGAAGAGCAGGTTTCCATTCGTGGCAAGAGCCACTGGCACAGCAACAGCGGTCATTGCCTGCTCGCAGCAGCCCGTGACGGCCTTGGCCTTGCCTACCTGCCGGATTACTACCTGGCAGACGATATCAAGTCTGGCACCCTGGTCAGGGTCCTTGAAGACTGGACTGGCATCGACCGGGACATCGTGGCCATTTACCAGCAGCGCAGGCACCTGTCGGCCAAGGTAAAACTGTTTGTAGACTTCCTGGAAGAGCGTTTCAACAGCCAGCGACCCTGGTAGATTTCTTATTGGAAGTTATCTGCGTTATTCTTGAGTCATGCTTAAATTCGTAGTATCCCCCCTAATCAAGTTTCTCGAGAAGGAATACGCCAGCGGCATACTGCTGTTCATTATGGCCCTGGCTGCCATGGTGGCAGTAAACAGTCCGCTTGCTTCGTATTACGACGCCCTGCTGAGCACCTATGTGGAAGTCCGCATCGGTGACTTCCAGATATCCAAGCCGCTGTTGCCCTGGGTCAACGACGGCCTGATGGCAATTTTCTTTTTCCATGTAGGCCTGGAGATCAAGCGCGAACTGATTGACGGCAAGCTCACCGATTTATCGACCGCCATATTTCCGCTGTGCGGTGCTATCGGCGGTATTCTCATGCCGGCACTAATCTACGCACTTATCACCGTGGACAACCCCACGGCGCTGCAGGGATGGGCCATACCTACTGCCACCGACATCGCCTTCACGCTGGGTGTCCTTGCCCTGCTGGGTGATCGTGTGCCTGCCGGCCTGAAAGTCTTCCTGTTGTCCCTGGCTGTCATCGATGACCTTGCTGCCATCCTGATCATTGCCTTTTTTTACACCTCTTCCCTCGGGCTTTATTCCCTCCTTGTTGCCCTTGCGATGATGGCCCTGCTGTTTCTGTTCAATCGCCTGCAGATTACCTCGCTGGTGCCCTATGTCTTTATTGGACTGATTCTCTGGGCCTCAGTGCTCAAGTCAGGCATCCATGCCACCCTCGCCGGCGTGGTCCTGGCGTTGTTCATCCCTTACAGCAAGACATCGGAGGACCGTAACCTGCTCAAGAAAATCGAGGCCGACCTGCAGCCTTCGGTCTACCTGGTCATCCTGCCAATCTTCGCGTTCGTCAATTCCGGTATTTACCTGGGTGACTTTGCCTTTGAGAGCCTCCTGCGTCCTGTTCCACTGGCCATCGCGGCCGGACTGCTTATTGGCAAGCAACTGGGCATATTCCTGTTCAGTTGGCTCGGTGTAAAAATCGGATTTGCAAAGCTACCTGCTGATATCACCTGGAAGCAGTTGTACGGCGTGGCCTTGTTGTGCGGTATCGGCTTTACCATGAGCCTGTTCATCAGCTCGCTGGCCTTTCAGACGGGCGATATGTCCAGCATGGTAGATGACCGCCTGGGGATTATTGCCGGCTCATTGTTATCCGGGTTGGCAGGCTACCTGATGCTGCGATCAAGCACCAGTGACAGGAAATCCTGAATCAATCCAGGCCAAGTATTTGCCTGTTGGCTGCATCATCGGTACCGGAGGCGGCAAAATCATCGAAAGCCTTGTCTGTCACACGGATCATGTGATCGCGAATAAAAGGCGCACCTTCACGGGCCCCCTCTTCGGGATGCTTCAGGCAGCACTCCCATTCCAGCACCGCCCAGCCGTCATAACCATATTGCGCAAATTTGCTGAAGATCTGGCGAAAATCTATCTGGCCATCACCTGGCGACCGGAAACGTCCAGGACGTTCCACCCAGCCCTGGTAACCCCCGTAAACCCCTGATTTGCCATTGGGCCTGAATTCAGCATCCTTGACGTGAAGGGCCTTGATGCGTTCGTGGTAAAAGTCGATGAACTGGACATAATCCAGTTGCTGCAGCAAAAAGTGACTGGGGTCATAGAGAATACTGGCCGCCTGGTGCTGGTCCACGGCCTCCAGGAAGCGCTCAAAGGTAATACCGTCATGCAGGTCTTCGCCGGGATGAATCTCAAAACAGCAGGCCACCTCGTTTTCAGCAAAGGCATCCAGTACGGGACGCCAGCGTTTGGCCAGTTCCTCGAAACCGGCTTCCACCAGGCCCGCCGGGCGTTGCGGCCAGGGATACATGGTGTGCCACAGCAAGGCACCTGAAAAAGTGGCGTGCGCTTTCAGCCCCAGGCGTGCACTGGCTTTGGCAGCTGCCACCAACTGCCCGGTGGCCCACTCCGGCCACGCAGAGGGTGTATCCCTGACCTCCGGAGCCGCAAAGCCGGCAAACATCTGTTCATAGGCCGGATGAACCGCCAGCAACTGACCCTGCAGGTGTGTCGACAGCTCGGTAATCTGAATACCATGCTCAGCCACCTTGCCCGCAATCTCATCACAATAATCCTGGCTGTCGGCGGCAATCGCCAGGTCAAACAAGGCCGGGTCAGTCGGCACCTGGATACCCACGTACCCGAGATCAGCCGCCCATTTCGCCATGTTTTCCAGGGTATCAAACGGCGCATCAGTGCCGGCAAACTGTGCCAGGAATATCGCGGGGCCTTTCATTTTTCGTTAATCCTCATTTTTAATCCCTTCGACTTGTCGAAGGGATGAAATCGGGTTCAGGTGTACTTGTGTTCGATAAAACGATAAAGCGATAAATCGATAAAACCCTGACAGTGAAAAACAGGTCTTTCATGGCTTTTATTCAGGCTTTAGCAAAGTCTAGCTGCTGATTAATCTGTAATCAGGAGCCTTTTCTTTATCGCTTTATCGCTTTATCGCTTTATCGCTTTATCGCTTTATCGCTTTATCGCTTTATCGCTTTATCGCTTTATCGCTTTATCGCTTTATCGAAATCCCCATCGAAGTCGACGGATGTCGGCACTACGTGCCTTATCCGACCTACCCCCTGTATAAAGTCTAGAGCTCCGGCATCTCCACCCAAACATTCCCTTCCTTCGAGGACTTGACCGTAGATTCAATAAAAGCCATCCCCCTGAGGGCATCCTGAATGCCGGGTATAGTCTTGTCGATCACCTCACCATCGCTGTAGGCGATGATCTCGTCGGCAAAGGTGCGGTAAAGGTTGGCGAAGGCCTCGATGTAGCCTTCCGGATGGCCGGCTGGCACACGGGTGTTGGCTGCAGCACCGGGTCCGGTTTCCGGCGTACCGGTGCGAATCATCTGGGTCGGCTTGTCGTTGAATTTCAGCCACAGTGTATTGGGTTCCATCTGTTGCCAGTCCAGGCTGGCCTTGTCGCCATAAATGCGCAGGCGCAAATTGTTTTCATCACCCACGCAGATCTGGCTGGACAGCAATGTGCCGCGCGCACCGTTGTTAAAATGCATGAGCACGGTACCGTCGTCATCAAGCTGGCGGCCTTCGACAATCGTGTTGAGTTCGGCATTCAGGCGGGTCACGGCCAGGCCGCTGACAAA
>Ga0181560_10004610_pt1 | contig 12436 bp, 5 predicted proteins | sample 011ome_20_FD_133751 | JGI IMG/M metagenome (GOLD analysis project Ga0181560, IMG submission 133751) | Coastal salt marsh microbial communities from the Groves Creek Marsh, Skidaway Island, Georgia - 011509CT metaG (megahit assembly) | ecosystem: Environmental > Aquatic > Marine > Intertidal zone...
CGACGCGGCGTCGTTCGCCGCGCGCTCGAGATCCTTGAGGTTCTCGTTCGCCTTCGCCACGCGCGTCTCCTCCGCCTCGCGCGCGCGACGCTCGTCATCCTCCATCTTGCGCTTCGCCGCGTCGAACTCGCGGCGGCGCGCCTCCTCGGCGGCGCGCGTCTTCGCCTCGACGCGGCGCGCAGCCTCCTCGGCCAGACCGGCCAGCCGAGGCAGGTCCGCGTCGAACTGCGCGCGGCGGCGCTCCTCGCTCTCCGTCAAACGCTGGTCGTCCACGTCGAAGCGCTCGAGCTTCGCGGCGGCGTCCGCGCGGCGCGCCTCCTCCTCCGCGCGCACAGCCGCCTCGGCGCGCGCGGCGTCGTCCAGAGCCTTGCGCGCGGCGGCGAGCCGCGCGTCCTCCTCCGCGCGGAGCGCAAGCTCAGCCTCGGCGAGGGACTTGTCCTCCCGCTCGGCGGCAGCCTCCGCCGCGGCGGCGTCCGCGCGAGCCGCCTTCTCGGCGTCCAGCGCGTCCTTCGCGGCGGCGGCGGCGAGCGCGCGGCGCGGCGCGAATTCGCCATCCAGCGCGCGCAGCGCGCGAAGCGCCTCGTCGTACTCGTCGGCGGCGGCGGCGCGGCGCGCGTCCTCCTCGGCGCGGCGGGCAGTTTCTCGCTCGGCGGCGTCGACGGCAGCCAGCCGCGCGGACTCGCGCCGCGCATCCTCCGCCTCGATGCGCGCGCGCTCATCCTCGGCGGCGCGCGTCGCGGCGTCGCGCGCGTCCGCGCGGCGTCGGTCCTCCTCGGCGACAGTGCGCGCCTCGGCGGCGACGGCGTCGGCGATGGCGCGCTCGGCGTCGGCGCGACGGCGATCCTCCTCCGCGCGGCGCTTCTTCTCCGCCTCCGTCGCGGCGAGCGCCGAGGCGTCCGCAGCGGCGCGGCGCAAGTCCTCGCTCTCGCGGCGCGCCTTCTCCGCCTCGGCGCGGCGCGCGGCGTCAGCCTCCGCGGCGGCGCGGCGCGAGTCCTCGTTCGCCTTGATGCGCGCCGCCTCGGCGCTCTTGCGGTCGGCGTCGGCGGCGGCGGCGCGCGCGGCGGCTTCAGCCTCAGCGCGCGCGCGCGCCTCGGCGGCGGCGAGCTTCTGCTCGGCAGACTCCGCCTCGCGGCGGCGCTTGTCCTCGAGGAGGCGCGTGCGGATCTCCTCCTCGGCGGCGCGGCGCATCTCCGACTCGGCGGCGGAGCGGCGCTCGTCCTCCTCGCGGCGGCGCTCCTCCTCCTCCTTCATGGCGGACTTGGCGGCGGCGAGCGCCGCGACGCGGCGGCGCTCCTCCTCCTCGCGGTTCTTCGTCTCCGACGCGAGGCGCGCCGCCGCCGCCGCCTCGGCGGCGCGGCGGCGCGCGTCCTCCTCGGAGGCGGCTTCCGCCATCGCCGCCTGCAGCGCCTCGGCGGCGGCGGCAGCCTCTGCGCGGCGCGCGTCCTCCTCCGCGCGCGTCGCCTGCTCGCGGCGGCCAGCCTCCGCCTCGGCGGCGTCCGCGGCGGCGCGGCGCTCGTCCTCGGCGGCGCGGCGGCGCTTCTCCTCCTCCGCCGTCTTCACGCGCGCCGCCTCGTAGGCGGCGCGGCGATCCTCCTCGGCGGCGAAGCGGCGCGACTCGAGCTCGCGCGCGCGCGCGGCGTCAGCCTCGGCGCGCGCGCGTCGGTCGTCCTCCGCCTTGCGCGCGCGTCGCTCCTCCTCGGCGGCGCGGGAGAGCTGCGCGGCGGCGGCGTCGCGGCGGCGCTCCTCCTCCTCGACGGCGGCGGCGGCGTCGACGGCGAACCGCGCGGCTTCTTCGTTGAACTCGATGCGGCGGCGCTCCTCCGCCTCGAGGAGCGCGGCGTTCTGCGCCTCGAGCGCCTCGAGCGCCTCCGTCGCGGCGCGCGCGCGGGCATCCTCCTCGCCGCGCGCGCGCGACTCCGAGTCCGCCGCGGAGCCCATCTCGGACTCGCTCAGCTCGCGGCGGCGGCGCTCCGACTCGAGGGCGTCTTGCGCGGCGCGGCGGCGCGCCCCCGTCTCGGCCTCCGCGCGCGAGCGGCGCGCGGCAATCTCTCGGTCGAGCTCGTCCACGTCGCGGATCGCCGCGCGCGCGTCATCCTCGGCGGCGGCGCGGCGCGCATCCTCCTCCGCGCGAAGCGCCTGCTCCTGGCGCGCGCGCGCGCCCGCCGAGTCGGCGGCGTCGGCGCGGCGCGCGTTCTCCTCGGCGCGCTTGGCATCCTCGCGCGCGAGGAGCGCCTGGCGCTCCTCCATGGACGCCGCGGGGATCATGCGCTCGGCGTCGGCGCGGCGCGCGTCCTCCTCCAGGCGCACGCGCGTCTCCTCGTCCATCAGGTCGCGAAGCGCGTCGGCGGCGTCGCGGCGTCGCGCGTCCGTCTCGGCGGCGAGCTCGGCGAGCGCTCGCTGCGACGCCTCGAGCGCGGAGACCAGGTCCTCGCGCGCGGCGTCCTCGGCGGCGCGCGTCTCGCGCTCCTCCGCCTCGACGGTCTCCAGCTCAGCCTCCCACGCCTCGACGCGCTCCGCCTCCTGCGCGACGCGCGTCTCCTCCTCCGCCGCCGCCTCGGCGACGCGCGCGTCGAAGGCGGCGCGGCGAGCCGCCTCCGCCTCGGCGACGGCGCGCAAATCCGCCTCGACGCGCTCAATCTCGCGCTGCGCGTTTTCCCGGCGCGCCTCCTCGCGCTCGCGCGTCGCGCGCTCCTCGGATTTGCTCGTCTCCGCGCGGCGGGTCAGCGTCGTGCGCGTGGTCTCAATCGCGCCGCTCTGCTCGAGGACAATCTGGCGCAGGCGCTCGAGGTCCTCGTCCGCCGCGCGGCGGCGGCGCTCCTCGGAGGCCCGCTGGCGGTCCTCGTCGTCCATCAGCCGGCGGATGTCCGCCTCGGCCAGCGCGCGGCGCGCGTCCTCCTCGGCGCGCGCGCGCGTCTCCTCCTCCGCCTCGAAGCGCACGGCGAGCTCGTGCTCGACGCGGCGCTGGTCCTCCTCGCCGCGCAGGCGCGCCTCCGCCTCCGACATGGGGAGCATGGGCACGTCCATCACGGGCGGCGCGCGCCACGTGTCGACGGCGAGCGCCCAGTTGCGCAGCTGCGCCAGAGACTCGTCCTCGGCGCGGAGCTCGTCCGCGGCGGAGCGCGCGGCTTTGCCCGCGTCGCGCGCCTCCGAGGACGCCGCCTCCTGCCCGGCCACCGCGGGGGGCACAGCCTGCGCGGCGTCCGCGGCGCGCGCGCGTCGCTCGTCGATGAGCGCGTACACCTCGCGCGCGAGCTCCTTGTCCTCCCCTCGCAGGCGCTTGTCCCGCTGCGGCAGGAGCCTCGCCTCGAGCGAGGCGCTGTCCTCCGCCGCCTCCTCCTCGAAGAAGAGCCACGCCTCGGCGAGCTCGTCGTCGACGACGGCGGCGCCCAGCTCCGCCTCGGCGATGAGCTCCTTGACGCGCATAATCTCGTACCGCACCTCCCGCATGGACTGCGAGCCGCTCCGCGCGACGTGCGACTCGAGCATCGCGCCTTCTTCCTGGCGCCAGCGCTGGATGGCCGCCTCCTTGGTGGGCTTCGCCGCGCGCGCGGGCGCGAGCGCCTGCTTGATGCGCTCGGCGGTGTCGAGGTAGAACCGGCGCACCGCGTTGAGGTCGATGTTGTCGACGTCGGGCGCGGTGGTCTGCCGGGCAGACTTAATGCCCGTCTCGATGTACTCGTTCCCGCGGCGGCGCCTTTGACGCGTCACCGTGGTGACCACGATTTCCTCCTCCGTCTCCTCCCTGAACTCCTCGCGGGACACGATGTCCTCGTCGAAGGAGGACTCGGCGAAAGGGACCGCCCGCCGCGCGTCGTTCGCGGCGGCGGCGGCGACGCCGTCGACGTACTTGGCCATCTCCTCGGCGTTCGCCGCGGCCTCGGCGGCGGCGACGCGCGCGCGCTCGCGCGCGGCGCGCTCGTCCGCGGAGAGCGCCGCCGCCTCCGCGCGCGCCACCTTGAGCGACTCGGGCACGAACATCACCGTGAGCGAGACGTACGCCACGAACGCCGTCGCCGCGGCGATCACCGCGCTGTACTCCGAGTTGAACACGAACCACCCGAGCAACGCGCGGACGGAGTCCATCACCGACTGGAGGGTGAGCGGGCCCGCGTTCCTCGCCGCGAGGTCCGCGGCGATGTTCGAGGCGAACGACCAGAGCTCGGGCGCCATCCCCGCGAAGAGCGCGGCCACGGCGCGGTAGTTGGTCCCGCCGGCGTACGCGTACGCGCCCGTCGCCGCCGCCGTCTGCAGCGCGTCGCGGTCCACCACGCGGTCGCGGCACACCCAGTAGTCCGCCACCATCACGCCCGCCGCGGGCGCGACGAACAGCGCGCCGGCGCCCACCGCCCACGACGCGTACGCCACCACCGTCTGCCAGGGCAGCACCGCGTACGCGGCGACCGCGGCGATCGACGTGACAATCGTCGCCGCCGCGCCGCTCGACAGGCGGCGCCCGGCGCCCTGCTTGACCCAGGTCATCGGGCCCACCACGTTGGTCGCCGCGTTGGTCACCAGACACGCCACGAGCAGCGCGCTGTACAGCGCCAGGTTGGGCGCCTGCGCCAGCGAGGACCCCACCAGCGCCGCCGCGGCGGCGAAGGCGGGCAGGCCCACGAGCACGCCCAGCGTCACCGACTTGGGCGTGGTCATCCTCTGCGCGTAGTCGGGCACCACGGTGCCCAGCGTCATCCACGTGCCGCACACCATCAGCGCGTGCCTCCAGAACTCCGGCTCGAGCGCGGGCGCGAGCGCGGCGCCCGCGCCGGCGAGCCCGCCTCCCGCGCCCGCGCTGACGCTCTGGACCGCGCGCGCGGTGGCGGTCCAAACCGTCGCCGCGTCGCCGGCGTTCCAGGACCACGCCGCGTACGCCGCGGCGGTGACCGCCGCCAGCCGGCCCAGCGCGCGCACCTTCTTGGCCTGCGACTTGCCGGACGCGAACGCCAGCTGCGCGAGCCAGAAGAGCGCGTACGCCGCGGCGGGCGCCCAGCTCGGCAACGGCGCGCCGTCGAAAAACACGTACGACACCTCGCCCCACAGGCGGTACGTCGCGGCGCCGCCCGCCAGCGCGGTGAGCGCGGTGAGCGCGAGGCCCAGCACCGCGCGCAGCGCGATCACCAGGCGCGCGCCCTGGACGCCGAACGCGACGCGCGCGAGCGCGGGGAAGGACAGGCGGTACGACACCGCCGGGTTGGCGAGCGCCAGCAGGTACGGCGACGCCATCAGCGTGCCCGCCGCCGTGGAGGCGGCCACCTGCCACCAGACCAGGGGCGCGATGGTGCTCAGCCCCCAGCGCGCGAACCCCATGGGCTCCGCGAACAGCGCCGCGGCGACCGCGGCGCAGACCCAGTACGCCCACGCCGTGTCGCCGCCGAGCGTCACCGGGACGCGCGGCAACGCCAACGCGGGATCGACCGGATCGCCGCGCGCCGTCGTCTCGTCGCCCGTCGCGTCGTCGACGTCGAACGCGAAGAACGCGCGCGCGTCGAATCCGCGCGCGCCGGCCGCGGCGGGGACCCACGACGCGTCCGCGCCGCGAGCGGAGTGCGAGCCGCGAAGGGGGGTCCCCGAGAGGTCCCCGAGAGCGACCCGCTCGCGCTTCTCGCGAATCGCGCGGCGCTCCGGCTGGAACGCCGCCGCGGCGGACCGAACCGCGCCCGGCGCCAGTCTCGGACCGGCGCGGTGGCGCAGCGAGCCGCGGAACACGCTCCACGCGCTGATTCGGCGCATCGTCGCGCCTATGCCTCTGTCCGCGCGCGGCGCGGCGCCCGCCGAAGCCGCCTTCGGGTCCGCCGCGCGGACGCGCCGGACGCCCAGCCTCGGCCGGAAGGGCGTCCACGCCGACGCCATCGGCATGGCCATGGCCGCGGAGGCTCGGCGCCTGCTGGGAAGCGCGGGGGAACGCGGGGGACGGGAGGTCAGGAACGCGCGCGCGAAGAGCCAACACGTGTGGGGTTCGAGGCGTGGGATTCGCGCGCCCGGCGTCTCCGCGTCGCGACGGTCGGCAGAGGCGGTCGACGCGCGCGTTCGAAATCGACCCGAAATCTGATGTGTTTCCGTCGGTCGGTACGCGCGCGATCGTCCGAGGCGAGTCCGGCGTCAGCCGCGCGACCGCGACGCGTCTCGCGATCCTCGATCCGGACGGCCGCGGGCTTCGGAGCGCGCTCGTTGCCGCTCGAGACGCGCCCGCGCGCCTCGCCGCCGCCGCCGTTCGACGCCTGTCGCGTCGTTTGAAAACGAATGATGAAATGCGCACCTCTCAAGCGACGGTCCGAGGCTCCGCTCCGATCGCTGGTGGGGGCGGGACCACCGCGCAGGTCAGCTCCCCGAACAGGCGCCTGACCGCGTACCCACAGAGGCGGGTGTCCCTTTCGAGCACGCGCTCCGCTCGTTCGAGCGCCGTGCGCAATACCGGCCGCCGATCGCGCGCCGTCTCCGTCGCCAAATTTCTCAATCCGGCCAACGTCTTGCAGTGGGCTTAGCCACTCACGCGCCCAGTGGCGTCGGCGAGCACGGTTTAAAAACCAGGAATGCTCAACGGGAAACCGCGCGCAGGCGGCTTCCCCGCCACTCATTGCGCGTTCGCTGGCAACGCCCGAAAATCGCCGAAACGTATGGGCACGGAGTCTGAAAAATAGAACAATCGCCGAATCGCGATCGATCGACCTCGACGAAACCGCGGAGCACGGCGGAAAAATCGTTTCGGCTTTCGGCGACGCTTTGATCGAAAGAGCCGGCCGGTCATGATTGCGAGACCCTCGATCCCAGCGCCATCTCTCGAGGCGCTCCCTCCCCCCCTCGAGCAAGGATGTCCGCCGCGTCTTTCGTCTCGCCGACGCCCACCGCCGCGCCTGTCGCGCGCAAGGCCAGGGTACGTCCCCGATCACGTCGGACCCTTCCTGTTTTCCCTCAGTCGCGGTCGCGCAACCGCGGCCCAATCGACGGAGCCCCACCGAGGGCGGGCGCACTTTTTGCCATCCACCGGAGACGCCCGTCCCCTGGCTATCCCCCGGGATGCTCGAGGCCTCGCGTCGCGTCGCGGCAGGGCGCGTCAACGCATCCTCTTCGTCCTTTCCCGCGCCTCGATCGAGATCCCGAGCGCGCGCTGACCCCCTTCTCCCCGCGTTCCCTGGTCCCGCGCGACGACCGAATCACCCAATCGCGATACCAAAAAATCCTCTCATCATCATCAATCAGGCTCCGCGCCGCGGCTCCGTCGCGGTGCGCGCGGGCCCCAAGCCCGGCGTCGACGGCGTGCCGTACGTCGCCACGAACCGATTCGTCGTGCCTGACAAGGACCCCGAGGTGGTGCGTCGCCTGGTGAGCGAGATCGAGTCGCGCGAGAAGCTCATGAAGACGCTCCCGGGGTACACGTCCAGCGCGCTGGCGAGCGGCCCGGGCGAGGGCGAGTTTTCGTTCACGCAGGAGTGGGAGACGAAGCAGGCGTACGAGGATTACATGAACCACCCGCAGCGGCGGCGCTCGCACATGGCCGCGGGGGTGTACCAGTACCTGCCCAAGGACAAGTGGTCGGTGCCGGAGAACTTCACGCCCATCTTGCCCACGCCCAAGTAGAGGCGCCTGAAAAGAAGAAAAGAAGAAAGCGCTTTGACGCGCGCGCGGCGCGGAGAGAAACCGCGCAGAGAGGGGGGTTTTTTTCGGGGTCGCGCGCGTGGACCCGAAGAGAGACCCGGAGAGAGACGCGTAGGTGGTTGTGACGCGCGCATCGTATCGAATCGTGTCGAACCGGATGGAAGGAAACGCGCGGTTCGCGCGCGGCGCCGCCGAACACGCGCGTTCTCGCCGAAAACTCCTGAGAGTGTCGTGTGATCTGAGTGAGCACCAGCCTCCGGACCCAGCGGCGCGGTTTTTACCGGTTTTATCGCCGAGTCGACCTTTGGAGAAAGCTGACGAAGCGTGCCTTCGGACCCGAGCCGCGAGCTTCAGTAGGACCCGCGCATCGGTCGAACCGGCGCGGATCGCGGCGAAAGGCGCGTTCGCGGCGACGCACCTCTTCGCGCGTGCGTAGTGCGCGGGTAGCTTCCGTGGCGCAGAGAAGGTTGTCGGTTGTGTTTCGATCGCAGCGCAGATCCCGGGGTCGCGCGCGGCGCTTTCAGCAGGCCCGACGCGCCGAGGACGCCGCCGGCGATGCCCCACCTCGCGGCCGCGCCTCGCGCGATCGCGCCGGGCGCGCCGCGTCCCCGACGCGCTCGCGGCGGCTTCGGAACCGGCGCGCGTTCCCGGCCCGTCCCCCGGCGCCGTCTCGCGCGCGTCGCCTCGGCCGACGACGAGCCCAACGCGACGTGGGACGCCGAGTCCGAGCAGACGGGCTTGAGCGCGCAGCTCCGCACGACCAACGCGCTTCGCGAGAAACTCAGCCGCGCGTTGTTCGACGTCGACCCGTCGCTGGTGGACGAGGACGTGGTGTACACGTCGCAAGTGCACGAGGCGCGCGGGAAGCGCGCGTACGACGAGCTCATGCGCGAGTGGAAGCCCCTGGTGAAGCGCAACCTGCAGAGCTTCACGTACGACGCCGAGCGAGCGTTTTGCCCGGAGCCGGGCGTGCTTTTGGTGCGGTGGCGCGCGGAGTGGGACGGCGCGTTCAACGCGGACGCGGCGATGGTGACGTTCATCGAGGAGAACTTCCCCGAGTACGACCCCGACGAGCTTCAACGGCTGAGAGACGAGGTGGAGGGAGCCGATCGGCGCGTCACGGGCGACCGCGAGTACGACGTGCGCGGTATCACCACGATTCGCGTGAACCGCGAGGGCAAGGTGGTGATGCACTCGGACCGCATCGTGGAGAAGGGCGAGTACCTGCCGGGCGCCTCGGAGAGCTGGTCGTCCTCGGACGAAGCCGACGGCGGCGCGTACGACGAGAAGCGCGAGGCGCAGATGGACGAGGAGGATGAAGTCGCGGCGCGCGACGAATTCGCCACCACCGTGTTTTACAACGCGCTGAAACCGCCGGGAGTCACCGCGCTGCGCTGGTTCTTCGACGTGCTCCTGGAGCTCGAGTGGCAGTACTTCCGGAAACAGGTCGGGGACGACACCACCGTCATCTCCGGCAAAGAAGAGTTCGTCAAGACCATCACCACGCTCCTGATCACCGCGGTGGTGTTGCCGAGCGCCATCATCTCGTACGCCGTGCTCGTGTCGCTCACTTCGCCCGGGGGGCTGCTGAGCGGGGGGGGGGACGAGTACGACGCGCTCATCCAGCAGGCGGACGCGCAGGACCGGCTCGAGGCCGGCAGGAAGGGAGGCGCGGGCGGGGCGGGGGGAAGATCACAGGCCCCGGCGCTGGACGCGGACCTGCTGCGCAGTCTGTACGGCGCGAAGATTGGGTTGTGATGATGAATGAGACACCTACTTTTCGTATAAAAGCCCACGCGCGTGTCGCGACCCTCCTGATGGATGACTTGTCTGAACACTGATGCGCCCGAGACTCACTGGCCCATGCGTCCGTTCATGAAGTCCTTGTTCGCCTGCATGATCTCCTCGTGCGTGTTCATGACAAACGGCCCGCGCGCGGCGATGGGCTCGTCGATGGGCTCGCCCGCCAGCAGGAGCACCTCCGTGTCGGCCTCCGTCGCGGAGAGACGCAGCACGTCCCCTCCCAGGTGCATCAGCGCGACGCCCTGCGGGTTTACGGGCTTCGCCTCCTCGCCGACCGTGATGGCGCCGCGGCGCACGAACACGATGGTGTTGTGCCCCTCGGGAACGGGCACGTCGAACGACACGTCTTTCGCCGCGATTCGGATGTCGAGGAGCTCAACCGGCGTGTGCGTCGTCGCGGCACCTTTCACGCCGTACGTCGCCTCGTCCCCGGCGATGACGCGGATGGAGTTCTCGCCCGTCTTCAGCTTCTCGTTGTCTGCCTCCCTGGTGGGCGCGAGCGGCGCGACCGGGATGTCCTTCGCGAGGATGGGCTGGTACTTGGGCGGGTCCATCTTGTGCTTGGCGGGGAGATTCAGCCAGAGCTGGCACATCTCGAACACACCGCCCGTCTGCTGGAAGTCCGTGCTCTGGAACTCCTCGTGGATGATCCCGCGCGCGGCGGTCATCCACTGCACGTCCCCGGGTCCGATGGTGTCCCTGTTCCCCATCGAGTCGCCGTGCTCCACCTCGCCGTTGAACGCGATGGTGATGGTCTCGAATCCCCGGTGCGGGTGCTGCCCCACCCCCCGGCGCTCGTACGACGGCGAGAACTCCTTCGGCGCGGCGTAGTCGAACATCAGCCACGGCGAGAGCTCCTTGGTGAACGCGCGGTTGTGGAACACGGGGAAGACGTGGAACCCGTTCCCGACCCAGTGCCGGGGAGGCGCCTTGAGGATCTCTCTGATCTCCTTGCACTTTTTGCCAGCCATCGTCCCAGAACCGCTGGGGGGGGCGGAGGCGGCGGAGGCGAAGGGCGTGGAGCGGGCGCGGGAGATGCGCTGCGCGGGGCGAGCGGCGAGAGGGGGTGGGCGTCGGGAGAGCGCCGCGAACATCGACAAGAGCCGCCTGTTGTGAGAAGCGGGCGCGGGAATCGTAACGTGTTCGCTGCACCCGAAGTTCCGTGAATAGCGCGATTGACTTTTTCACGTCGACCCCATTGGTCGCAGTGTCCTGAGCCGCGACTCGAGAACCGAAGTCCCAAACGCATTTTGTCGCAAACCCCGAGCGAGTTTGTGAAAAAACCGATCGTGAAGAGCGTCGCCGGCGACGCTCAAGAGCCCTTTCTCTACCGCACGGCGCTGTGGTTACGACACCGGTGCGTCTACGACCATCCCCCAACGCGTCACGCATCGTCCCCGCCACACGCGTCGCGAACGTGGCGCTCGCCGCGACGACCGCTCGCCGTCGACGGCCGCGATGCGGTCGTTTTCAGCGCGCGAGCTCGCGTTAGGGTTTTTCACCGAAGCAGGAGCATGGCGAGGCTCCCCCGGGACGCTTCGCGCGCGACGCGCCCGTCGCTCGGCTCGATCGACACCGTCGATCACCTCTGGACGCGCTCGCGTCGCGCGCGCCGCGCCGCGCGTCTCGCGTCGTCCTCCCGCGACTCGCGCCCGGAGCGTTTCCGGCGAAAAACACGCGCCTCCTGGGGCCATCGGGGTTTCTTTCGCGCGCTTCCCGCGTTCGCGTCGCTGACCCGTCCCCGCCTCCCGCGTTCCTTCTCCCTTCCCCGGCCGACAGACAATCATGGCCGGCCAAATGTCTCAGCGCGAGGCGGACATCCAGATGATGCTCGCCGCCGGGTGCCACCTCGGCACCAAGAACTGCGACTTCCAGATGGAGCGCTACGTGCACAAGCGCCGCGCGGACGGCATCTACATCATCAACCTGGGCAAGACCTGGGACAAGCTGATGCTCGCCGCGCGCATGCTCGTTGCCATCGAGAACCCCGCTGACGTCGTGTGCCAGTCCGCGCGCCCCTACGGCCAGCGCGCGGTGCTCAAGTACGCGCAGTACACCGGCGCCAAGGCGATTGCGGGCCGCCACACCCCCGGTACCTACACGAACCAGATCCAGGAGGGCTTCCACGAGCCCCGCGTGCTGGTGCTGACTGATCCCCGCACGGACCACCAGCCCATCTCCGAGACGGCGTACGTGAACCTGCCCACGATCGCGTTCTGCGACACCGACTCCCCGCTCAAGCTGGTGGACGTCGCCATCCCGGCGAACAACAAGGCGAAGCACTCCATCGGCTGCCTGTACTACATCCTCGCGCGCATGGTGCTGCAGATGCGCGGCACCATCTCCGCGTCCAACCCCTGGGACGTCATGGTGGACCTCTTCTTCTACCGCGACCCCGAGGAGCTCGAGGACAAGCCCGCCGAGCCGGAGGCGGCGGCGGTGCCCGGCGCCGAAGCCGCGGGGTACGACGCGACTGGAGGGTTTGGCGCGGCGCCGGGTGCCGCCGCGGAGCCGTGGGATGAGTCCATGGGCGCCCCCCCCGCCATGGGCGGCTTCGGCGGTGCCGTGCCCGTCGCGGGCCAGTGGAACGAGGCGCCCGCGCCCTCGGGCTGGGACGCCGCCGCTGCGCCCGTCGACGCCTCCGGGTTTGGCTCGGGCTTCGACGTCGCGCCCGGAGGGTACTGAGTCGCGAGTACTGAGTTGCGCGAGTCGAGTCGACGCGTTGTGGATTCAACGGTCGAACGAGCCGCGGGCGAGAGTGGATCGATTGTCATGATATCCGAGTCGTGATGAACGTCTTATACGTCTTTTAGTACTTTCGTCTCACGTCTCACCCTACCGCGCGCGCGCTTTGTGCGCTTTGTGCTTTTCGCGCGTCGTCTCGCGTTGGCGTCCGCCTCTCTCGACGCCGCCGCGTTTCCGACGTTTCCGACGTTTCCTCGCCTCGCCGCGCGCGCGTCAATACGCGAACGCGTTGTTCAGCGCCCGCACGGCGTACGCCAAGTTCTGGTCGAACAGCTCGCACCGGATGGGCATCTCCAGC
>Ga0181560_10004617_pt1 | contig 12420 bp, 8 predicted proteins | sample 011ome_20_FD_133751 | JGI IMG/M metagenome (GOLD analysis project Ga0181560, IMG submission 133751) | Coastal salt marsh microbial communities from the Groves Creek Marsh, Skidaway Island, Georgia - 011509CT metaG (megahit assembly) | ecosystem: Environmental > Aquatic > Marine > Intertidal zone...
CGGCAAACAAGGTGCCGGTGCCAATAGGCTTTGTGAGTATCAAAACCTGCCCAGGCTGCATACCTGACTTCCTCAGCAGTCGCGCCTCGTCCACTATGCCGTTAACTGCAAAACCGACAGACAGCTCGGCCGCTTCCGTTGTATGTCCGCCGACGAGTCTGACTTGTGCATTGACTAACTCTTCCCACGCCCCCTGCATTAACTGTTGTAACAGGTGACGTGTGGCTGTGGGAGTACCATACGGAGTCGTGACAATGGCCATGGCAGTGACCGGCTCACCACCCATGGCATAGATATCGCTGACAGCGTGATTAACCGCAATCTTCGCCAGCAGATAAGGGTCTTCGACGAAAGCCTTGAACACATCCACTGTGTGGAGCATAAGCTTACCGGCCGGCGCGCGATAAATAGCCGCGTCGTCAAGATCCTTGGTTTGAATATCGAGATGACTCAGAACTTCTGCCAAGAGGTCCGCACTCACCTTCGAACCGCACCCTCCGCATTGCATTTGCAAGTCTACGTTTGTCAGGAGACCCGCGCCCGGTTTCTGCTGCATGGGCGGCAAGACAGTGAACTGAGCCATGAAACGTCTGTCGATCCAGTCCTTCAGCCGCCAAACCCAACGGCCGTGAATATGCCGCCCATACTTCATCGCTACCGCGGCCTTGTCACCGGTTGATATCAGCGAGAGAAACGAGGTTTGTGGCACGAAATGTTTCAGCTTCTGGCCCAAAAGCTGACGACGGATATTCTCATACAGCACCGGCCCCTGACGAACGGCAAACACGCCGGCTTTGGGTCGCGGGTGTGCTAACACGTGTGCTGTATCACCCACCGCGAAAACATCATCAAAGTTGTTTACTTGCAGTGTATCTCGCACTGCGACAAAGCCGTTTTTATCCGTCGCCAGCTGAGTATCGGCTAGCCAGGACTGAGCCGCAGCTGAGGTCACCCAAAATATTTCATCGAGTGTGAAGCGCTCGCCGGCCATCGATACCAACGTCTTTTTCTCGACTTCAACCACGCGAAAATTTCTATGCAGCTGGATACCTCCAGTCGCCAGTTTTTGACTGAACAATGCTTGCACACTTGGATTGAACTCGGAAAGCAAACTGTCATGATCGACGAACAAGTGAAAGGCTATTGGCTTTGGTGCCAGTTCTGGCGCAACCTTTGTCAGGTAGTGATGAACTGCCAGACACAGCTCAACACCACCGGCTCCGCCGCCGACAAAACCCAATTTCCCAACCGAACCGTCGGCAATTCGTGCCAGACAAGCCCGCCATTGATGCAGGAAACGATTGATGGGCTTGACGGCAATAACATGGGCAGCCGCTCCCGGCACCTCAGCCACGGCAGGGGTGATCCCAATATCTATCGACAGCACATCATAGCCAATATCTGGTCGCCCGTGGCAGCGCACCAGACGCCTGATTGGATCTATATCAAATGCGCTCGCCTGAACAAACCGAGCACCGGCAAATCGACACAGAGGTACCAGATCAATATGCATGTCTGCCGATCCATAGTGACCCGCGACCAAACCCGGTAGCATACCCGAATAGGGGGTCTCAATATCGGGGCTGATCAGAGTGATCTGCAACCCCGCAATGGGCTGCATGGCCAGCATGCGTAAGACAATGACGTGACTATGCCCACCGCCCAGCAGGACCAGTTCTTTGGCTATAAATGTTGACGGATTCAAACCCTAGTCAACCTCTAGACTGGCGAGCAGTTCGTTACGGGCCTGGGACTTGAGAATTTTACCATTGGCATTGCGCGCCAGCGGCTCACTCTTAAAAAGAAAATACTGAGGAATCATAAAGCCTGCCAAGTTCTCTCGAAGAAAGGCTTGCAAGCCTTCGGCTGTGAGGTGTGCGCCGGGGGTCAGCTGAATTACCGTGCCCACCTCTTCACCTAGAATCTTGTGTGGCACTCCAACGACAGTACAATCCATGACGTTGGGGTGCTGATACAGAGCATTCTCGACCTCCACACAATAGATATTTTCACCGCCTCTGATGAGCATGTCTTTCGCTCTATCGACGATATAGACAAAGCCCTCATCATCAATTTTCGCCAAGTCACCGGAATGTAACCAGCCATTGGTAAATGTCTGGGCAGTGGCTTCGGGCTTGTGCCAGTAGCCTTTCACCACATTCGGACCCTTGATCCAAAGTTCACCCACCTCTCCTTGCGGCACCTGACTGGCGCCGTTCGAGGCCATTAATTTCAGCTCACAGACGGGTACCGGCACACCGACACTGTCTGGTTTGCGTTGGTAATCCAAACCGGCATTGCTGGTTGTCAATGAAGAGGTTTCTGTCAGGCCATAACCATTGCTGGAGGATACCAGCGGAAAACTTTCCTTTATTCGCGTCACCAGTTCAGGCGCCGCTGGCGCTCCCCCGTAACCAATGCTTTGAATGGAGGACAAGTCATGGGCGCCGAACGCGGGCGATTCCAACACCTGCCAAACCATTGAGGGTACACCACCAAAGGACGTGATTCTTTCCCGTTCGATTAACTCCATGGCTCGCTCAGGATCCCACTTGTACATCATCACCAACTTATTGCCAGCAGCGGTGTTGGCTATCAAGGTGGAATGGCAACCGGTCGCATGAAAAAAGGGAACTGATAACAGCGGCGCTAGTTGGGGAGGACTCGACTTGCCAGGGCCATCAAGGGCGGGCACCGGCTCCCCTCGGCGCAGCAAAGACCGAGCTCCGCTAAATTGTAGACTCGTCAGATTGGTACAGATATTTCTCTGGGTGCCAAGCGCGCCCTTAGGTTTACCTGTCGTACCGGACGTATAGAAAATGGTCGCGTCATCTTCAGGCAACAGAGCAACATCAGGCAGTTCGACCTCGTTAGAAACCTGCGCCAGGCAGGCATGCAACCCTTTGACATGCTCAGGCAAGGGGGTCTGACTGCGCACCGCAAATACTGCATCAAGCTGCAGCTGCTGATAATAATCCGTCAGTGCGTGCATCCTTTGTTCGTCTGCAAACAAAATTCTGGATCCCGAGTCTGCCAAACCATACTCGAGCTCCGACCCTGTCCACCAGGCATTGAGTGGCACAACAACAGCCCCACTGATCGCAGCGGCCCAAAAACAGATAGGCCACTCAGGATAATTACGCATGGCTATCGCTATACGATCGCCTTTCTGAACAGCATAGTCAGTGACTAACAGGTGCGCTAACTTAACGACCTGTTGATAGACTTCTGAATAGGTTAATCGTTCATCTTCGTAGACGAGATAGGTTCGATCAGCAAAAGATCGAATACCCACAAAAATTTCTCGTAAATTATTCGGCGCATGTTTCCAGGTACGGGTGGGGACTCCACGAATAACTCGGGTCTCCATCTCGAATGGCCCGCCAACAGCAGTTAAGCGCAACGTTGCTTGTTCCAGTGTCATCTCGGCCATGTCGCTCCTCCTTACTGTGCATTTAGCGGTTGGGTCTATCTAGAAACTCGCCAAGTTGACGGATAGCCTCTTGACCTTCTGGAATTCGACCGGCGAACACCTGAAACACATGGGGCATTTTCTTCCAAAGACTCAGCTGAATGTCGCCGCCCTGGGCCTCGACCATATGAACCAGGCGTTCAGCATCACTCAGTAACACTTCTGTGGTGCTGGCATGGACCAGCAGCGGCGGCAAACCCCTGAGATCGCCAAACAAGGGCGACGCCAGAGGTGCCTGAGGATCACGCTGACCCAGGTAGAGCGCAGCACAGGTACGCAGCGCCTTAGGGGTTAACATGACATCCGATGAAGCATTGCTGACCAGGCTGTCACCACTCATCGACAGATCCAGCCACGGCGACAGCAGAATACCGCGATCGGGTAGCGGCAAACCAAGATTCTTCAAATTCAACAACAGCGCCAAAGTCAGGCCGCCACCGGCAGAATCGCCGCCTACTGCAATATCATCAGCGCCATACCCTAGCTCCAGCAGTTGGCGATAGCAGGCAGTGGCATCGTCGAGACCCGCCGGAAATGGATGCTCAGGTGCTAATCGGTATTCCACCAGCAAGACACTCATAGAGGCCGCCTCTGCCAGGCGCCAGGCGAGATTTCGATGGCTGTCTGCACCGCCTGAAACAAAGCCGCCGCCATGCAGGTACATAAGAACCCGCGCGGGCCGACTGGGTTCAATTCGAAGCCACTCGCAGGGCACCCCGGCAATCACGTCCTTCGTGACGCTGACACGTTCTGGCAGTCCGGGATTCAACCCGGCAGCCTTTGACAATTTCTCGCGGAAACCGCCGACATCCTCAACACTGTCAAACAGAGGCCGAATAGTTCGCGCCATCACCAGGCTGATTAGCGTTGCTCGAATGCTCATAGAATACTCATTATCTGGATATCAGTAAGAAGGCTGAATGCGGGTTTTGAGCGCTAGTGTGCATGAACCCGGTGCCCGCATCAATCCATCCGCAGAGTCGCTGCAAGGACAACTCAGTCATCAAGACTGACATCCTGAAACTGGAGTTCATGCAGGCGGTAATACAGGCCCTGCTGAGCCAGCAAGGACTCATGCGTTCCCAGTTCTCGAACCCGGCCCTGCTGCAGCACCAGCACCTGGTCGGCTTCCTGAATAGTCCGCAATCGATGCGCAATAAGAATTGAGGTGCGTCCGACCATCAGCTTGCGCAAACCATCCTGAATCAAGCGTTCTGTCTCGGTATCTATACTGGCCGTCGCTTCATCCAAGACCAAAATCTCGGGGTCTGCCGCCAATACACGAGCAAAGGCTAATAATTGACGTTGACCTTGAGACAGATTGGCACCGCGCTCGATGAGTGGGCTGTCATAGCTCATCGGTAGACGCATGATAAAGTCGTGAGCATTGACAATTTTGGCAGCCTCGATCGCCCGCTCTCGAGTGATCGCTGGATTACCCAGAACGATGTTGTCGAGAACGGAGCCAGAGAAAATATGAAAATCTTGCAGCACCACTCCAATACGACTGCGCACATCGCGACTGCGAAGATCGTTGAGATCAACACCATCAAGATAAATCATACCGCGATCGAAGTCGTAGAAGCGGCCTAGCAGCCGTATCATGGTGCTCTTACCGGATCCGGTAGGCCCGACAATCGCCAGTTTCTCACCCGGTTGAATCGTCACCGAAACACCTCTGAGAATTGGCACTGAAGTCGAATAGCCAAATGTCAGATTACGAAATTCCACCTTACCCTGCAGGCGAACAGGCAACTCGACGGGATTCAGTGGCTCGTGAATCTGCTCATCCCAGTCCAGCGCTTGAAAGATCCGCTCACCACTGGCCATGGCTCGAAACAGCACATTCAATTGCTCGCCCAGCATCACCACCGGTGTGAACAGCATATTCATAAAACGGGTAAATAGAATCACGCCACCCAAACTCATCTCATCCTGAACGACGGCTCCGCCCCCGTACCAGATAATAATCCCCAAACCGATCGCAGCCAGGCTGTCATTGAAGGCGCCATAGGCCGTGGACAGGTTAATGGAGCGATTCTCGTGGCGAAGGTTTTGCTGGTTGATTTGCGTGTATTCATCAAGATTCTGTGCCTGCCTGACATTCAATTGCACCACCTGCATGCCCGACAAATTCTCCTGCAGGTTTTGATTCAATGCCGAGACGCTGTTGCGGACCAGTCGAAATACCTCTCGGGAGGCATTTCGAAAAAAGTGTGTGGCAATGCCCACAATGGGCACCAGCAGCAGCAGGATAAGCGTGAGTTTAATGCTGGTGGACAACATGATCGTCAGTGCCACCAGGAAGGGTACAAATTCGCCCACCAGCGCACCCATGCCGCGCAGCATTTCATACAGCGCTTCTACGTCATTGGTCACTCGGGTCATAATGCGGCCAGTAGGTACCTTGTCGTAGAAGGAACTGGGTCTGTGTTCCAGATGAGCAAACAGATCCTGGCGAAGATCCCTTAACGCATTGACGATCGCGCTGATCAGAGTCAAGCGGTGTGCATGCCCGGCTAAAGCTGAGACGGACATTGCCAGCAAAAACAAAATTCCAGCAGCGAAGATTGGTTCGATCGCTAACTGCAGCTCCAGCCAGCGGGTCAGTGCGATCATGCCAAGGTCGGGCATAGTGCTGCTCGCCTCGCCGACGATAATATAATCGACCAGCACCCGACTGATAATGATCTCCATCATCACAGCGACACAGCTGGCTGTCAGAACCAGTACAGCACTGAGCGTCAAACGAACTTTATAGGGTGCGAGCCAACTGACAATGCGGCGTAACAGTTGCAAATTAAGGACGGTACCGGAGAGCTCGGCATCAAACATGCCATGATCCCGCTCAGCCTGTACCTGATGAGGTTTTCGTTGCCGACTCATGGATTTGCCGTCACTTGCACTGTTTGCGGTTCCGCTGGCATCGCGTCCTGAGTCTGGGCTCGTTCCAGCTCAGCATACGCACCGCCCTGACGAAGCAGCTCGGCGTGGGATCCGACTTCGATGATACGACCCTCATCCAGCACAACAATCCGATCCGCATGACGTAATGTAGAGACTCTGTGAGAAACAATGATCGTGGTTCGCTGATTACGCATCGCTTTCAGACGATTCAGAATATGCTCTTCTGTCTCTGTATCGACACTGCTGAAACAGTCATCAAGAATCAGTACTGGCGCATTACGGATTAACCCGCGCGCTAATGTCGCTCTTTGTTTCTGGCCACCAGACAGGGTCACTCCTCGCTCGCCGATCAAGGTATCCATCTGCTCGGGGAAGGCCTCGATCGTCTCTCTGAGAGCCGCGGCGTCGGCAGAGTCCCAGATCACATCAAGCGGTCTGACAGGATCGTCGTAGCTGATGTTATTGCGTAACGGTTCACCGAATAAAAATGGATCCTGAAGCACCTGAGCAATCTGGCCACGCACCTGACTCAGGGGATAATCACAGATATCGTGACCATCGAGATATAAACAGCCCTTCGGCGTATCTACCATTCGCGTAAACAGTTTTAACAGGGTTGACTTGCCCGCACCCACTCTACCAACGATCGCGATGGACTCACCGACCTGGATGTGTAGTGAAATAGCCTTTAGCACCGGTTCTGTCGCGCGAGGATAGGTGAAGGTCAGATCTCTGAATTCAAACTCGCCTCGAATCAGGGATTGCGTCGTTCCGGAAGGCCGATCAACGATCTCGGGGACCGCCTCAAAAATCTCGGAAAGGCGCTGGGTTGCAACCGCACCGCGTTGCACCAGCGTCACGAACATACCTGCCATTCGAATTGGCTGCAGCAACATATTCAGACAGGCCAGAAAAAAAACCAGATCGCCTACTGAGATTTCACCGGCGAGAACCTGACTCCCCCCGTAAACAATGATCAATAATTGTGCCACTGAAGCCTGAAACGGCATCCAGGCACTCATTAACGAATTGATCCGCGACTGGTTGTAAAAGGCCTTCGAATAATCGGCATTCACCACGCCGAAGCGCTGAATTTCGTTCTGCTCCTGCACCTGAGCCTGCACCGTCCTGATGCCTGCCAGATTTTCCTGCACCTGGCTGGAGAGTGCCGAAAGCCCCTCCTGAACCGCCAATGAGGTAGACGCCAGTTGCCGGGACATCCACCAACCATAGTAGAAAATGGCCGGCAACAGGGGCATGATCATGAGGGTCAGTGATGGTGACTTGGAGAGCATCGCCGAGACACCAAACAGGGGGGCATAGACCATAATGACAATCTGAATCATTCCAAAGGCAATCAGACGCTGAATCAGGGAGACATCCTGAATGGCACGGGTCATGATGTCGCCGACGCCCATCCTAGCAAAGAAATCGCTGCCCTGATGTTGTACCGAGGCATACAGGCGCTGACGCAAATCGTAGGCAACACGCTGACCGACGCGCCGAACCTGCCGACGCGCATGGACGACGAATAGAAATCGCAATATCACCGACCCAACCAGTAACAACGCAATTTGATTCACAGTTAAAGACACCCTGGACGCCGCGCTACTGGTACCCAACACCTCGATGGTATCTATACCAATGGACACCAGGTAATAGGTGCTGACTTCAAAGAAACGCGCAATAAAGAAGGTCAGGAAACCCAGGCCTATCTGGAAACGATAGGGCCGAAGGAAAGGTATGAGGCGAACCAAAGACTTCAATAGGTGGATCCCGAGTTGACAGGGCATTGTGCCATAACTCAGCGGAGACTGAAATGTGCAACCTTCGACATCGCCAGGTCTCGGTTGAGAAGGTATACTCCTCTTGCATTCCAGCAGTGTCGACAGGTGCAAGCGCGACAGCAGGATACAGACGAAGGGCCGGCGCCCAAACCAGAGTAACGAGACATGCTGCCACATTCCAAGACCGATAAACCCAAGACCGCCCCGTTACCCGAGCTCGTCTTTAATCTCATCGTCCTGTCTCTGGCGTTTACCAGCGGCTTTATCATCATGTCTATAGAGCTGATGGGCGGCCGAATTCTTGCACCCTACTTTGGCAGCAGTATTTATGTCTGGGGCAGCATCATCACTATCTTCATGCTGTCTTTGTCCATTGGCTATCTGTATGGCGGCCGATTGTCCGTCAACAATCCTCATCTGGGTCGCTACGGACTGTTTTTCATCGCCGCAGCGATTACCTTGATACCCACCATCGTCTGGAGCAACGCTATGATGGACTGGGTTTTCGTTCGTCTTGAGGATCCACGCTATGGCTCTTTGGCAGCCTCGACACTGTTATTTTTTGTTCCCACCGCTATCCTGGGCATGATTGCCCCTTACTCAGTTCGGTTGTTGGTCGCCCATGCCGCTCACTCAGGCCAAATAGCCGGCCGACTGTATTTTATTTCTACCCTCGGCAGCGCACTGGGGACGCTCGCCACCTCCTTCTACCTGGTACTTTGGTTTGAGGTCGATGTGATTCTGATGACAATGAGCGCCGTTCTGGCTACAGGTGGCATTACCGCCATCATCACCCATGCGAGTCAACGCACATGATCCTGCGCACTGCCATCCTGGTCATGCTGATGCTGGCTTCTGCCACGACAGTCGCCATCGAAATCCATCAGGAAAAGTCGCTCTATCGAAATATCGTTGTTCGAGAAGCGGATAACCGGCGATGCCTGTTGTTTACCGTAAAACGTGGCGATCGAAATCAAACCTGCATGGACCTGCAGGACCCCAAGCGCCTGGTATTTCATTATGTTCGAATGGCATTCGGCGGCCTGCTGCTAAAACCTGACCCCGGCAGGATCCTGATCGTCGGCCTTGGTGGCGGCTCAATACCCACCGCCCTGGCAGAGCTTTATCCAGACGCCACCATTGATGTGGTGGAAATCGATGAAGCTGTGGTTCGGGTTGCGCGGCAGTACTTCAATTTTGCCGAGTCGAAAAATCTAAAGGTTAAGGTCAGTGATGCACGCGTCTTTATTAAAAGGGCCCTGTTGCAGCGCCAAACTTACGATCTCATTATGCTTGACGCCTTTACCGGCGATTATATCCCTGAGCATCTGATGACCCAGGAATTTCTTCAGGAGAGCAGAGACCTGTTAAGCATGGATGGTATATTGGTGGCCAATACTTTTTCCACCAGCGCTCTATATGACCATGAGTCAGAAACCTACCAGGCTGTCTTCGGTGATTATCTGAATTTCAAACTGCCGGCCTCTGGCAACCGGGTCATCATTGCTGCACGGCAAGGCTTACCCAGTGACTTCGAGATCAAAAGCCAGGCAATCAAATTCGCCGAACGTTTGCGACCCTATGGCATTGACGCAAGGGATTACCCTGACCATATGAGCCGCGAGAAGGACTGGAACAGAACCCGTCGAATACTCACTGATCAGTATTCTCCAGCCAATTTGCTTCGTGGCGAAGACTAAGCACAGACCCAGCCTCAGCATACCGATTACTGAAAAAAGTAAGCAGGTTGCTGGCAAGTAGCCTGCTTGCCGACACGCTAGCCGCAAGCGGTCTGTTTGATACCGTTTATAGCAAGCATTTATAGCAAGCCTTTATGGCAAGCTTTTATAGCAAGCTTTAAAACCGCTAGAGAGGCAGCTTTTGATGCGATACCTGAACCTGAAAAACCCGCTTCAGCGGTTTAACTCGATGCGAGCTGCGCAGATCCTTGCCATTGCACCCATACCGGTCAGCACTCTCTTTGCTGCCGGTACTGACCGTTAAGCCGCCTCAGGATGCGAGATTTTTACCCTGACCTTGCCAATAACGGTCTTTCAACAGTCGCTTGTAGAGTTTTCCCGTCGGATGCCGAGGCAGTTCTCGCTCAAAGTCAATGCTTCTTGGGCACTTGATATGCGATAGTTGAGAGCGACAAAAGGCGATCAGTTCTTCTTCAAGTTCGGGACCGGCGTCCGCCATATCTTTAGGCTGCACTACGGCTTTAACTTCCTCACCAAAATCCGCATTTGGCACACCAAACACGGCAACATCCATCACCTTGGGATGATTCACCAGGATATTCTCGGCCTCCTGGGGATAGATATTGACGCCACCCGAGATGATCATATAGCTCTTGCGATCCGTCAGATACAGATAACCGTCTGCATCCATGTAGCCCACGTCACCCAGCGTACTCCAGCCTTTGGCGTGCCGCGACTCCTGGGTCTTGGCCGTATCATTATAGTATTCAAACTCGCCGCCCCCCTCAAAATAGATAGTCCCTGTCTCGCCCTGGGCAACCTCGACCCCTTCATCATCAACGATATGCAATACCGCCGTCAGTGCCCGTCCCACTGAGCCTTTATGGGCGAGCCACTCTTGGGAGTTGATCGCCACAAACCCGTTACCTTCAGAACCTGCATAGTACTCGTGTATAACCGGGCCCCACCAATTGATCATCTGTTCCTTAACTAATATCGGACAGGGCGCAGCAGCATGAATCGCACACTGCATACTGCTAACGTCGTATTTTAGGCGCACCGCATCGTCAAGCTTCAACATGCGAATAAACATGGTGGGCACCCATTGTGAGTGGGTGATTTTGTAGCGCTGGATCGCCGCCAGCGCCGCTTCCGGTTCAAAGTGCGACATAACAACGCAGGTCATGCCGGCAAGAATAAAGCCCATGGTAAAAGTCAGCGGAGCCGCATGGTAGAGTGGCGCAGGACTGAGGTAAATGCTCTCCTCTGTCGCCCCGTAGAGCATCTGAAACAGGTTAGGTCCGGTATCGACGCCAAAACCCTCGGTTGGCAAGGGCTTGAGCACGCCTTTTGGCCGACCCGTGGTGCCCGATGAATAGAGCATGGAGATACCCAAGCTTTCATCTGCGATCTGGGTTTTCGGCATGGCTGCTGTCGCCTCCTCCCAGCTGTCAAACCCACCGATCACACCATCCAGCATGTAGCAATGTTCGATATTGGGTGCGGACTCCAGTAGACGCTCGACCACCCCTTGTTGACCTCGAGTCGTAATGAAGACTCTGGCATGACAATCCGTGACGATGTACGCGACTTCCTGCTCCTGCAGGCGATAGCTAATACAGGTGAAGTAGAGTCCGGATCGCATCGCTGCCAGACAGATCTGAATGTAGGCCGGATGATTTTCCATCATCACCGCAATATGGTCGCCTCGCTTTAAACCCAGCCGTCGAAATAGTTGGGCTGCCTGGTTTGAGCCCTCCTCAAGCGCCTGCCTAGTAATAATCTGACCAGACTCAGCCATGATATAAGCTGGTTTGTTCGGCTGTTGTTGTGCAAGTACCCCTGGATGCATAATTTTTCCCTTTCAACGGCGACTGATTGAAGCATTAAATCATTAATGGGTCATTCTCTGCGTCAACAATGCCTTCAGATGCCCTAAAACTCAAGTAAACCAAGCTTGATTGTCAGGTTTGACCTTGAATGCTGATTCACTAATTCTGGCCTGCTGCTATTGTCGCGAACATGGAACTCTTCAGCGAGAAGACTGTCTCTACTCTTGTGCCCCGATTTCGCCAAGAGTTTACCTATGAGCTCACTGATTGAAAATCAGCAGTCAGAACCTCTTCAGTACCTGCGTTTCATGCCGACAGACTTGCGAGTTGAGGTCGCCTGGCCGGGTCTTATGGGCTGTTTGAAAGCAGCGCCTCGGGTCGATTGTGAGGCCTTCAGCCCAACCAGCTTGCAATTTACCAGCCCGCTGGGCTTTGAACCTGGTACAAAATTAATTCTGGATCTCGACCTGGCCGACATCCACTTGATGGAATTAAATGCCATCGTCATCAGCAGCCTTCAGATCAAAGACCCTCGATTTATAGACCCTCAATTCATAGACCCTCAATTCATAGACCCTCAATTCATAGACCCTCGCTGGCGCACCCGTGTGCAGTTTTGCTTTAGCAGCAAACGCATGCGACGGGCCGATATCAGTCGCAACTTGCTGCAGATTGAGGATTGCCTGCGCTGCACACCAGGGCGATAAACCTTACCCCTGACA
>Ga0181560_10004622_pt1 | contig 12409 bp, 10 predicted proteins | sample 011ome_20_FD_133751 | JGI IMG/M metagenome (GOLD analysis project Ga0181560, IMG submission 133751) | Coastal salt marsh microbial communities from the Groves Creek Marsh, Skidaway Island, Georgia - 011509CT metaG (megahit assembly) | ecosystem: Environmental > Aquatic > Marine > Intertidal...
ACGTCCAGCGGCGGCGGCGGCGGCGGCAGCGCCTCCGTCTTCTTCTCCTCCTTCTTCTTCTTCTCCTCCTTGCGCTCCTTCAACGCGGGCGGCTCGAACGTCGGCATCTTGATCGCGTCCGGCATCGGCAGCGGCGCCTCGTACGGCCTCGCGATGACAGCCGCGGGGCTCTCGTACGGCCGCGGCGTCGCCGCCGGCGCCGGCGACCAGTCGAACGACGGCGGCGACGCCAGCGCGTCGAGCTCGTCTTCGGTCGTGATACCGAGCGCTCTGTTACGCATCGCGTCGCGCTCGGCGAGCATGCCTCGCATCGCCGTCATGCGCGACTCCAGCGCCGCCTGCGCCTCCATCCGCGGCGCTTGGAGACGGTCCATCTCCGCGGGGTTCGTCGCGGCGGCGCGTTGGCGTTCGAGCGCGACGAAATGTGCCGCCGCCGCCGCCATCTCCGCGGCGGCGACGCGCAGCTGCGCGCTGAGCACCGAGGCCGGGTCCGCGGGGATGGCAGAGCCGTTCGCGCCGTCCGTGCTCTGGGCGCCGTACGGCGTCGGCGTGGAGTAGGTACTCTCCTCGGGCGCCGGCGCGGCTGGCGCGTTCCACGAAAAGTCTTGGTCTCGCCGCGGCTCGTGAGACACCGCGGGCGGCGACGAGTCCAGCTGATGGTTCCACGCGTTCGCCGCGGAGGACAGCCCGTCATCGTCCAGGCTCGCGTCGACGTCGTCGTGGTCGCCGCCGCCGCCGCCGCCCCACGAGGAGTTCCATGATAAATCCTCGCGCGCGGCCCCCGTCGTCGCGGCGTCTTCGTTCGGTGGGGTCCAGTACGTCGTCCCTCCGTTGTCAGTCACCGTCGTGCCGTTCCACGACGCCGCCGCGGCGGATAAGCCGTCCTCGTCCAGGCTCGCGGCGGGGTCGTCGTAGCTGCCGCCGTGCCAGGATAAGTCGGGGTGTTCGTCGCGGTCGCTCGTCGTCGCGGCGCCGCCGCCCCACGATCCGGGATCGTCCCACGACGACGTCGAACGGGTCTGCTGGGGCTCCGGCTCTTGTCCGCGGTACGAAACCTCGAAACCCCCCTCGGTCGCCGCCGCGCCGCCGAAATCGCCGTTATCGTCGTTAAAGAACGAGTACGACGGGATGTCGTCCGACGACACGACGGGGATGCTCGACCTCCCGAGCTCGTGACGCGTGTCGTCGTCGTCGTCGCGTGTGTCGACGACGTGCCACGACTCCGCCATCGCTCTCGCGCCCTCCGCGTCGAAGTAAGTACCCGAAGTGCCCTCCTCCTCGTCTCGCGCGTGCGCCGCGTACTCGACGCCTCCGTGCGCGCTCGAGTACGACGCATCGAGCACCTGGACGTCGTCGACGGACAGCGACCGACGCATGTGCGACGCGAGCCCCTCGAGCTCCTCGTCCGTGAGCCTCGATCCGTTCGCGTTAGAGACGACGTGGAAGATGTCCGGGACGTCCGACGCCTCGTTCTCGGGTCGAATGAACGCCGCCTTGATGTCCAGGTCGTACGTGGACAGCGCGGTGGTCAAGTTCGCGAGCCCGCCGAAGTGGTCGAAGCCGACGCATCGAACGACAGTGACGTCGGAATCGCGCGGATTCTCCACCGCGACCGCGGTGGCGTCGTCGGCGCCGTCCGCGCGCGTCCACGCGTCTTGCTCCGAGAAGACCGCGCGCGGGACGTGCGACGGGTCGTCGCCGTTGTGCGCGCGCGGGGTCGTCGACGACGTCGCGCGTCGCGTCGACGTCTTCCGCGCGGGGTGGTGTCGGCCCGCGCGACCTCTCGCGCTGTGTTTCGAGCTCGCGAGCGAGCCTCGGGCGCCGCCGCGCGCGCTCGCGTCGCGCCCGGGCGCGCTCGCGATCGCCTGAGGTTCGGGGGAGAGCGCGGGGAAGGACGGGTGAGGACGATCGCGCGAGATCTCGCGGCGGCGGGGGGGGGGACGCGAGGACGCGCGCGCGCGCGGTCGCGCGCGAGGAGAGCGCGTCATGGCCGCGACTTCTCGCGCGGGGGACCGCGGAAAGGACCGGGCGCGAAGATTCGAGAGGACGAAAACCCTGGCGCGCGAGACCGCACCTGTCCGCTCGCGCCGCTCATCGCGCCCGCCGCGCTGCTCATGTTCCTTCGTTACCGCGCGGAAGCTTCCTCCGCGCGCGTGATCGTCCACAGTCGCGCCCGCGCGTGACGAATGCCCCCGCCGCCGCGGGACGCCGCAAAAGCGACTAGGTTTAGGATAGACCGCAAGATGCGCTTTTAGCGGTCTATTCCGCGGTTCAAATCGCGCACAAGTGGCAGTGATTGAATTGTTCGTTCCGTGACTGATCTGCATACAAGTTAATCGCTTGCGCCGCGCGCGTGACTGATTTGCATACGAACAAGTACACCTCCGTCGCCCGTTTGCGAGCGATGATTTTTTTTTGACAGGAGGCGCTTTCGGGAAGTCTCTCGGGGGAGTTCATCCCACGACTTCGGCACACTCCGCGCGCGCTCTCGACGCGTCGACGCACGCCACACGCTTCCGAGCACCCACTCAAGGTGCGACGCGCGCTCGATCGCGCACTCGTTCGACCGTCCGAACCCGCGCGCGGGGTCGCCGCGTCGTCGCGTCGCCCCCCCGCGGCGCGTCTCCGTGACGCGCGACGGTCCGCGGCGGGGGGCGTCGTCGCGTTCGTTCCCTTTTCAAACGCCGACGAAGATCTGTCCTCGTCGCGCGGCGTCCGCGGCGACGCGCGCGTCGCCGCGGACGCCGCGCGATCGGGGGTTCGAGTCATCGCGACGGTTCTCGTCGCGATCGCGTCGCGCGCGCGCGCTCGACGCGATCGCGCGCGTCCCCCGCGCGTCGTTTCCGCACACGTCGCGTCGCATCTTTTTTTTTCGGAGAAGGCGGACGCGCGCGGACGCGGGTCTCTTCGCGGTCGCGTCCGAGACGCGAGATCCGCGCGCGCTCGCGATCGCCCGCGCGTCTTCCGCCGATTTTTTCCCCGACGTGGCGCGGACGCGATCGCTCGCGACGCTCTCTCGCGCGTTCGCGCCCGCGAACGCGCGCGCGTCGTCGCCGCCGCGCGCTTCGCCGCTGCGTCCTCGCGCGGCTTTTCCGCGTCATGCAAACCCAACGGGTGCCTAAAATCGCTCGAAACTCGCCTCGCGCGCTTCTCGAAAAGAAACTAAAAAGATCTTCCGATATCCATCCATTCTCGTCGCCGCAGAATACACAGCGACAATGGCCGACGAAGGCGAAGTCTCCGCGCTCGTGTGCGATAACGGCTCCGGGATGGTCAAAGCCGGCTTCGCGGGCGACGACGCCCCGCGCGCCGTCTTCCCCTCCATCGTCGGTCGCCCGCGGCACCAGGGCGTCATGGTCGGCATGGGCCAAAAAGACGCGTACGTCGGCGACGAGGCGCAGTCCAAGCGCGGCATCCTCACGCTCAAGTACCCGATCGAGCACGGCATCGTGACGAACTGGGACGACATGGAGAAGATCTGGCACCACACGTTCTACAACGAGCTGCGGGTAGCGCCGGAGGAGCATCCCGTGCTTCTCACCGAAGCGCCGCTTAACCCGAAGGCGAACCGCGAGAAGATGTGCCAGATCATGTTCGAGACGTTCAACGTTCCGGCGATGTACGTCGCGATCCAGGTGCGTTCTAGTATCTCACACTGGTTCCCATACGATCGCGTTAGTTCGCGTGGTGAACGCCGATCCTTAAGGACTTTACTTCCCGGCGCATCTCTCCGCCCAGGGTCCCTCGGTTTCAATCCCGACATCCCTCGACGCCTTTCATCTCCGCTTCTGACGCCTTTGAACTCCACCCCGATATCTCGCGATCCAGGCGGTGCTGTCGCTGTACGCGTCCGGTCGCACGACGGGCATCGTCCTCGACTGCGGCGACGGCGTCTCGCACACGGTGCCGATCTACGAGGGCTACGCGCTGCCGCACGCTATCCTTCGCCTCGACCTCGCCGGGCGCGACCTCACCGACTACCTCATGAAGATTCTCACCGAGCGCGGGTACTCGTTCACGACGTCCGCGGAGCGCGAGATCGTGCGCGATATCAAGGAGAAGCTCGCGTACGTCGCGCTGGACTTTGAGAACGAGATGCAAGTCGCGAACGGGTCGTCGAGCCTCGAGAAATCGTACGAGCTCCCCGACGGTCAGGTGATCACCATCTCGGACGAGCGATTCCGTTGCCCGGAGGTGCGTTCTATACACTGGTTCCCATACGACCGCGTTCGCGTGGTGAACGCCGATCCTTAAGGACTTTTCCCGTCTTCTCTCTCCGCTCATCCCTCGCTTTCAATCCCCGCCCTCGACGCCTTTCAACTCCATCTGACGCCTTTCAACTCCAGGTGCTCTTCAACCCGTCCATCATCGGCATGGAATCCGTCGGCATCCACGAGACGACGTACAACTCCATCATGAAGTGCGACGTGGACATCAGAAAGGATCTGTACAGCAACATCGTGCTGTCCGGCGGGACGACGATGTTCCCGGGCATCGCCGATCGCATGTCGAAGGAGATCACGGCGCTCGCGCCGTCGTCGATGAAGATCAAGGTGGTCGCGCCGCCAGAGCGGAAGTACTCGGTGTGGATCGGCGGGTCCATCCTCGCGAGCCTGAGCACGTTCCAACAGATGTGGATCGCGAAGAGCGAGTACGACGAGTCCGGTCCGTCCATCGTGCACCGCAAGTGCTTCTGAGCGACGGGCGACGACGAACGAAACGACGAAAGCAGCCGCGAAAGCCGCGCGGTGGCGACGACGACGCGAAGAGAGAGGCGGGCGTTTTACAGCTGTTCGGCGCGACGACGGATGGATGATAATACGCGGCGGCGGCGGCGCGCCCGCCGAGAGGGAAGGGTAGGGGAAACCTAGTTAGGGATGATATACGTATATGCAAGATTGAGCGAGCTTTGTTTTGGTTTGTTTTGTCCGCTCGACGCGCGCGCGCGTTTCCGTCCGCGAGCTCGGCGCGACGAGGTCGATCGAGAGGTCGCGTCCGGGCCGACGGCGGGTCTCTCAAAGAAAATGTCTCACTTTAAAACCCGCGGCCACGCGTCGCGTCGCTCTCCGTCGCTCTCCGTTCGCTCTCCGTTATCGCCCGAGCCGATCGACTCATCGTGTTCATCGTACGCATTCATACCCCGCCCGCCGCGATCGATCGATCCGCCGCGATCGATCCGATCTTCTCGCGTCGCGTCGCGTCGCGCCACGTCTCATGACGTCATCACATCATCCCTTCGCTGAGCTCCACGACTTCGTCGATCGTGATCGTCTGCTCGTCCCCGACGAAGTCGTTGTCCTCCGTCAGGAACAGCATGCAGTGGCACTCCTTCCGCTCCCGCATCGGGACGCACGGGCAGTTCCAAAACCCGCTCTTCACCTCCGCCTCCTTGTCGTCGTAGTGCCGGCATGGGCACAGCGGCGACCCGAGCGTGTCTTTGTGCTCGGCGAGGCCTTGGATCACGACCGCGGTGACTGAGGGCCGTTCCATACAAGCGAATGTCGGGGTGGAGTTCAAAGGCGTCAGTTGGAGTTGAAAGGCGTCGAGGGCGGGGATTGAAATCGAGGTGTGGGCGGAGAGACACGCCGGGCAAAGTCCTTAAGGATCGGCGTTCACCACGCCGACGCGGTCGTATGGGAACCAGTGTATAGAACGCGCCTGATTTGTCCATGCAGAAGTACGTCCCGCTGCCCTTGGCGTACTGCTCGCTGAACTTGCGCATGACCTCGAGGTTCTTTTCGGACGCTGTTGTCGCGTCGTTTCGCGCGGGAGACGGACGATCGGGGGAGGGAGGAGGAGGAGGGAGGGGTCAGCGCGACGGAAGGAAGATAGATCCGACGATCCACACAGCAACAGCGTGTTATCATTCATCGCGCGAGGGTAACACGTGCGCGGACGACGCGCGAGATCGGCGCGCGGGGATCGCCTCCCCCGCGCCGCGCGAGGGGATCGCGCGCGGGGACGCGCGACGATACGGCGCGGGCGATCGACGCACCCTCGGCGCGGACTTTCACGACGCCGCGGTTCGCGCCGCGGCGCGCGAGGCGCGGCGCTGGGGACGTCACCGCCAACCCAACCCCGCGGTGCGTCGCGCTCGACGACAGCGTCGCGGAGGATCGCGCCAGAGACGCGGGCCGCGCGAGCGTGGACTGCATCGTGCGCGCGGGGGGTTGAGTCGTCGACGGACGAGGGAGTATCGAGCGACGTGCGAACGACGGGGCGCGTTCGAGAAGGAGCGGCGGCGGCGAAGACGACGCGCGCGCGGGTCGAGTGCGCGGACGCGTCAGCACCGCGTTCGATCACGGCACGTTTTCGCGCGGCCGTGGATAGACCTGAGACGAATGACCCCGCCGGATTCGACCGCGATTCGTTCATCGGAGGCCACGGGTTCAAACGCGTTTTCATCGTGAAGTGTTCGCGCGTTTCAAAGGCAAGGCGCGCCGATCAACATTTTATCACGGCGGTGTGTCACGATTGATCTCTCGGTCGGCGCTCGCCTCCCGTCGCACTTCCCCCCGCGCGCCACACGCCCCACACCCCGCCCACCCCACAGCGCACAGATGTCCCCCCGCGCGACGCGATCGAAGGCTTCCGCCGAGGAGACGACCAAGCCGGAAAACGTCGACGCGCCCGCCGCCGCGGCCGTCGTCGAGGTGCGCGCGCCCCTCGACGCCCCTCCCCCCCGCTCTCGCCCGTTTGAACCGCCCTGGAAGCGCGTTTGAACTCGAGCCACGACCGCGCGCGCGGCCGGAGCGCGGTCGCGCGCGCGCCGCGCCCCGCGCGCGCCCCGCGCGCTCGCGCGCGATTCCGTCGCGCGAGACGCGCGCGCGGACGACCCGCGCGGCGTCGCGCGCGCGGAAACCTCGACGACCGCGACGCCGACCCGAACCCCTCACCGCGCCGCCGCGTTCGCGCGCGCGCTTCCGCTTCCCGCGCCGCAGGACGCCCCGCCCGCCGCCGCGGTCGTCGAGAAGACGGACGCCGCCGCCGCCGACGCCGCCGACGCCGACGCCGCCACGACGGCGTCGGAGAAGCCGTGCGACTCCGAGCGCGACGATTCCGCGCCCGCGGCGACGCAGGCGCCGACGAAGCCCGCGGACGCGGTGGAAGACGCCGCGGAGGCGCCCGCCGCTTCCGAGGAGGAGAAGGAGGGGCCCGCCGCCGCCGCCTCCGAGGAGAAGGCCGACGAGGCGGCGTTGGAGGCGCTGTTCAACAGCACGATCGCTCCCGAGGCCGCCTCCGGCGCCGACACCGCTCCTGACGCCGCTCACGAGGCCGCTCCCGAGGCCGAGATGGCCGAGAAGGCGGAGCCCGCGGCGGGGGAGAAACGCAAGGCGGAGGACGACGCGGACGCGCCGGTTCCGCCGCCGTCGAAGGCGAGGCCGCTTCCCACGCGCTCCCGTTCGCGTGTCGATCGTCGTTTCTTATTAAGGCGTTCTTTCCTTTCGCGCGTTAAGAACCTCACATTTTGACACGTGGGGATTCTATCCACCAATCACACGCACGCGTGACTGACACGTGTTTTCCCTCGACCTATCACAGCTGGCGCCTGAGACGGCGGCGGCGCCCGCCGTCACGGAGGCCGCGTGAGCGGTCGGTCGGCGACCGAAGGGCGACGAGGACGACGAGGACGAGGACGAGGACGAGGACGACGACGACGATGACGACGACGACGTGAAGAGAGAGAACCGCTGAGAGAGACGAGACGAGACGACGAGAGGACCCCGACGAAAGAGAAGAAGAAGAACCGCGCGTGGAACTACGAACTGAAATACTGTAAAGAAAAAACTTCGTCGCTCGATCGACCACGACTCGACTCGTCACTCGGCGCGCGCGCCGCCTCGCGCCGGCCGCGACGCGTCGGCGAGATGTCGGCCGCTCCGCTGATGCTCGTGAACAGGTCCGTCGCCGCGTCGTCCGCCCGCGTCGTCGTCGTCGGTCTCCGTCCTCGTCTCGCGCCTCCCTCGTCGCCTTTCGTCCGTCTTCCATCCCCCCCGTCCATCCGCGCCCGCCGTGTGTCTAAATCGGCATCCGCCCGTCGCCCGCCTTCGCTTCGCGTCGTCCTCGCCAGGCTGCACCGCCGCGTCGACGGCGGCCACCGCGGCGCGGTCGCGGGCGTCGTCGTCGACGGCGAGCACGTCCTCACCGCGGGGTGGGACGGCGAGCTCATCGCGTGGAGCGACGCCGACGCGCCGCCGAGGCGCGCGTTCACTCGCGCGCAGCGCGTCGACGCGCACGACGCGCCGTGCGTCGCCGTCGCGCGCCTCGCCGCCGGGTGGATCCTCACCGGCGGCGTGGACGGAGAAGTGCGCGCGTTCACGACGGCGCGCGAGCCGGGGGAGGACGGCGAGGAGATCGCGCCGCGGCTGTTCCCGCCGGCGCCGGAGCCGGCGCGGGAGACGGAGGAAGCGGAGGAGGCGACGGAGGCGACGGCGACGACGGCGGAGGACGCGGAGGACGCGGAGAACGCGGACGGAGGAGACGGAGACGGAGAGGGAGCGGGGGACGCCGAGCCAGAGCCCGAGACCGAGCCCGAGCCCGCGCCGCCGCCGTCGACGCGAGAGGACGAAGAGCTTCGCGACGCGATCGACGCGGCGGCGACGGCGCGCGCGGCGTACGACGGCCCGTGGCGCGCCGCGACGGGCTCCGCGTTCTCCGCCGGCGCCGGACGCGTCCACGCCATCCTCCCTCTGCATCGCCGCGCGCACGAGGAGGACAAGGAGCGCCCGGGGATGTACGTGTACTCGACGCCGTACGCGCCGCCGGACGAGGAGGCGCTGCCGCCGCGCGTCGCGATCGCGATGAGCGCGGCGACGTGCGGCGCGAGAGGAAATTTGACGCACGTCGTTCGAATAATTAATCTCGAGGCGCCGGGGACGGCGGTGGAGCAGGACTTGATTCACCCGGAAGGGGTGACGTGCATGCTGCGACGGTACGACGATCACGACGGGAAAGATAGGATCGTCACCGGGTGTTTAGACGGGAGGGTGAGGGTGTGGGCGGGGACGCCGCCGCCGCCGCCGCCGGAGGCGGAGGCGGAGGCGGGGGGGGGTGAGGTGCGTTCTATCTCACACTGGTCCCCATACGACCGCGTTGGCGATGTGGACGCCGATCCTTAAGGACTTTGCCCGTCGCATCTCTCCACCCACCCATCGCTTTCAATCCCCACCCTCGGCGCCTTTCAACGCCAACTGACGCCTTTCAACTCCACCCCGACGTTCGCTCGTATAGAACGCCCCTGAAGAAGGCGAGCCGACGCCGCAGAAGACGGACGAAGAAGACTCAGAAGACTCAGACGACGCGCTCGCGCCGTACCGGTTCGAGCTCGAGGCGACGCTTGACGGCCACGCCGGACGCGCGGTGTCGTGCCTCGCGTGGCTCGGCGAGCACGCCGCGTGTCCGCCGCCGCGGCCGACGCCGAAGCCGATCGTCGACGAGGCCACCGGCGCTGAGGTGCGTTCTATACACTGGTTCCCATACGACCCCGTTCGCGTGGTGAACGTCGATCCTTAAGGAATTTTGCCGTCGTCTCTCTCCGCCCACACCACGCTTTCAATCCCCGTCCTCGACGCCTTTCAACTCCAACTGACGCCTTTCAACTCCACCCCGACATTCGCTTGTATGGAACGACCCTGAGATTTCGCCGGGCGAGCCGCCGGAGGAGTGGGAGGACATGGACGCGAGCGCGTACTTTTTGAGCGGCGGCGGCGACGGGTCCGTGCGCGTGTGGGTGCGGCGGAGGGTTGTCGAAGAGAAGGCGGCGGCGGCGGCGACGGCGACGGAGGAGGAGAACGAGGCGGCAGCGGACGCCGACGGAGACGCCGCCGCCGCCGCCGCCGAACCGACGGAGCCGCCGCCCCCGACGTACGGCTGGAGCGCGGACCCGCGGTTCCCGGACATCGCGACCGCGCCGATCGCGGCGCGTTTGGTGACGTCCGTCGACGCGGCGTTGCTCGACGTGAAGGGCGTCGGCGTCAAGGCGCTGCTCGTGGCGAGGGAAAAAATCTCCGCCGGTCTCTCCGACGGCCGCGTCGCGACGTACGGGTACCGCGACCTGGACGGCTCCGGGGATCAGATCTGGGTCCTCGAGCGCGTGATGGAGGCGAGCGGAGGGAGGAAGAGCGCGGTGACGTCGATGACGGCGTGCGGGCACAACATGCTGTTGTGCGCCGCGGACGAAGGCGCCTATCTCTACGCGTGAAAAAGGCTCTCTGCGAGAAAACTAATTTATTACGCAGCCCGCGCGGAATCTCGCGCCGCCGCGGCGGTCGCGGTCCGCGACGTCTCCGCGCCGCTCGACGTCTTCGTCGCGGTGCGCTTCGCGGAGCCACTCGCCGCGGACGACGTTTTCGTCGTCGTCGAAATCTTCGTCGAAATCTTCGTCGAAATCTTCGTCGTCGCGTCGCCGCTCGCGACGGGCGCGGCGACGGAGCGCTTCTCATCCTTCCCCGACGCCGACGCGCTTCTTCCTCGCCCCCCCGCGTCCTCTCTCGGCTCCCGCGACGCCGCCTCCGCGCTCTCCGCGGGGCCCGAGACGCGCTGCGCGCTCACCGCTTGCCGCTCCTCCCTCGCGAGCGCGTCCATCTCGCTCTTCTTCTTCGCCGCTGCTTTATCGAGCAGGCGCTCTCGGAGCTTACACTTCGCCACAGCCTCCTTGATGCTTTCGACGGTGACGGAATCGTCCCCTTTCGCCATGCGACGCATCATGCTCAGACCGAGCTTCATGTGCCGGTTCACGACCCAGGACTCCGTCGGCGGCCGCGCGGGGTGCCACGACGGCGTGCGACCGGAGTAGTAGTCCACGAGCTGACGCTGCGAGACGCGGTCGAGCGCGGCGAACTCGTCGAACCACTCGTCGCTGCGTGCGTTTTGATCGGTGACGTGTCGGTCAGTTTAACGGTACCGCGATCGACTTTGAAACTGACGGAAGAGATGGATGGCGGGTGAAAAGAATATCGACCGGACGCAGAGTGCGAACGCAGAGAGCGGACGACGCGCACCAGTAAAACAGCCCCGGACACTCGCGGTGCTCGCGCAGCTTGTGCCCGTCCGCGCCGAAGTACGTGTACAGCCCCGTCGCGGAGCACCGCGCGACGGCCATCGCCTTCGGGACGCCCGTCGCGACGCACTTCCCGTCCTCGTCCACGGTCCCCGCGAGATTCGGAGGTTTATCGTCGTACAGCTGCATTCGCTTCCTCCACATGGACAGCCCGTCCACCGGGCGGCCCTTGCCCTCGCGCACGAGCTGCGAGTCCCTCGACGCCTTGTGCTGATTCACCAGCATCTCTCGCAGCGCGCGGTTCCCCTCGCGGACGCGGAGACGCTCCGCGCGGAGGCGTCCGTCGAACGCGGGCGCTCGTCGCGGAGGCCACGACCGCGTCGACGGATACGAATTCCGCGCGGTCGCGTCCTTGTCCACGCCGCGCGCGGCGTCCCTCGACGACGACGTCCTCCCTTTCGACGCCGCGGAGGAGGACGACGGCGCCGCTCGCCTCGCGCGCCGCCGCGTCGTCGTCGTCGTCTTCGTCGTCTTCGTCTTGAGCGACGCCGCGCCGTCCGGGGCGTGGAACGACGACGGACCTTCTTCGCGCAGCTCGGCGAGTCGTCGCGCGACGTGCGCGTTGTCGCGCTCGACGCGCGCGGCGACCGCGGCGCGCGCGCGCGTCGCCGCGGACGGCGCCGCGCTCGGCGCGCGCTTGGAGTAGTGATGCGGCTGCTCGTACGGCGTCGCGACGTCGGCGGACGACGCCATCGCGGCGTATCGCGCGGCGCAAGTCGGAGGGCGCGGCAGGACGCGGGAGCGAGGATGTGTTATTGAGCGTTGACGCCGACGGTTTCGGGCTTTTATGACCCCTTTTCGACGCGCGCGTACGAGTACTCGCCCATACCCTGTGGGAATTGGACAGAACTGGTGTGAAGGCTTCAATACTGACCGACTGCGTCGGTCAACTTCGTTTAATTGAAAGCACACAACCACCTATCGAATTCCCACAGGGTATGGGCGAGTACGCCCGCCCCTATACTTGGGGCTTTTGTCATCGGTTACCGTATGCGGGACGACGCCATTCTAGCAAGGTTAGTAGTTTTAGGGTAGATCCTTGCGATAGATGGCTTTTGAAATCCCTATGTTGTCGGCAACACCGAGCCTACGGCTACTTTCTGCCGCAGAGCATAGACTTTTTTAAAAACTTTCATGGATAAAAAGTATAAATAATGACTACCCCCGAACTATTTTTCTTATACACAAGAATTGTTTATAAAGTTATAATGTTATAACATTTTTTCAATAATAAGTTAAGTAGTGATCGTAGTTTATACTTTTTCTCGGGATCCGGGGTCTGTTTTGAAGCACAAAGGCTGACGGAAATCACGAGTCTCTGGGGGCGTATCTGGAGCGAAGCGACCCAAT
>Ga0181560_10004623_pt1 | contig 12409 bp, 17 predicted proteins | sample 011ome_20_FD_133751 | JGI IMG/M metagenome (GOLD analysis project Ga0181560, IMG submission 133751) | Coastal salt marsh microbial communities from the Groves Creek Marsh, Skidaway Island, Georgia - 011509CT metaG (megahit assembly) | ecosystem: Environmental > Aquatic > Marine > Intertidal...
GGTTTTTAAGTGATGGCCTCTCTGGCCACCATCTCTGCAATATCATACATCCGAGCCAGTCAAACTCTGACCCATACCGAATCAGTCGCCAGCCGATAACTTCCTAAATACTCGTGATAATAAGAGCCGAAATCCTCTGGCGAGATCATGCTGACCCATTCATCTCCATTTTCACGTCGATACAAGTGATAAACCTTACCCACGATTGGAACGAAACTGACGGACGCTTCGTACATCCTCTGAGTATCTTCAGACGTCGCAACCAACTGACGGAACTCTTCCTGCAATTCCTCGTAACGGCCGCGCAGTTTAGCCGATGCTTCCTTCGATTTAATTTCACGGTATCCAGAGGTATCTACCTCTGTAATCGCAGGCGCACTGACACTATCACCATAAGGCATCGTCAACTTATTATCTGCTACACGATCTGGCTTTTTCATTCTTGGGGGTCACTTCCCGGGTAATAAAACTTGTCGTCGTCTGGAGTCTTAGAATTGTTCTTTGGATAACCCTCTGGCTTCATATTCTCTTCTAAAGCCTCGCTAGGATCCTTCTCTTGCTCACCTGAACTAATCATTAGTCTTGTCGACCGGTATCAGCAATTGCGAGCGCGAGAAATAATCCGATCCCAACCCATAGTAGAATCTGTCCCGTGTCTTCCATCATTCTTCCTAATTTATTTCACAATGAAATAGTGGGGAGATAGTCTCAACTGTTCAAGGTTGAAGCACAGTTTGCTTATGCAGCAAGAATTTCCCTCGGGTAATCTAGTTCGCTCATCACAAAGAGATTTCAACGGCGGGATTAAAAATTCTCTGCCAAACCTTTTGCAGACGATTTAGTTGTGGTCGCTCCTCTAGTCGGTCAAAACTTCCGATGATGGTCTGTTCAGCTTCCTTTTTAGCGACCTCGAAATTAAAAACATACGCTCCTTCAACACCCATGCGGAGATCACTCAAAAATATCTGATCCCCTTTTTCCCAGGCTTTGTATTGATCCTTGGTAAACCACTGTAATCGTTGAACACTTGGGTGATCTGAAACAGACTTCAGTAAATCAAGATTCCGGGAATAGCGCTGGATTTGCACCTGATCGACTTCGTCAAAAATTGATGTCCAGATTTCGTAATAGTAATCGCCGTCTATCGCAACACTTCGCCACAGAAGCGTATTGAAAGGTGCAGGCGTGGACTCGTATGTTGTAGGGGAAATGCCCCGTAAGTTAAGAGCAGCCAACGCTTTGTCATCAATCAGTACCTTAACGCTTGCACTCCAAATCAAATAGCCTGTAGACACTGCAAGCATCAGGCTATTAATCAACACGTTAACATGAATGCTTTTACCAACTAACGTGACAACAAACGCGATCACCAAAGGTAACGTGTAAAGCGGGTCAATAATAAACAACAACGAATGTGCAAACGGATGTACTGATAATGGCCACAAGACCTGAGTACCATAGACCGTAAACAAATCTGCCAAACTATGCGTCACGAAACACAGGAAAATCGCCAGCCACCATCGAAGAAAAAGCGCTTCGGACAACCGCTCCGGCCGAACAAACAGCCAGGCTAATAAAGGAGCAATAAAAGCTTGAACGAAAAACGAATGTGAGAAACCACGGTGGTGAGTCATATTTTCGATTGGGCCACCAAAATCGATGAGAACGTCAAGATCGGGCAAAGTCCCTAAAGCCGCACCATAAATCGCGGCACGCTTCCCGAGGCGCCTGCCCAATATCGCATAGCTGACAGCTCCCCCTAGAACCGCCTGGGTCACCGAATCCATCTGAACCTCTCTGGGATTCGGATATCGTTAAGGCTCTGCGTTTTCATGTAACTCGATCGCCATTTCTAACAATCGCTCCACATCTAATTTTCCATAATTTGCTCGACTCCACTCGAGACCCTCACGTAATTGATCGACATTGAGCTTCATTAAACCGGCGATGATTTGATCGTGAGCTCCCCGAACCAGAATTTCCACTTCACACTGAGTTTTCGACACACTTCACCTCATCGTTTTTATCTAGATGTCGGACTCCAACTCTCATTTTCAACCCTGGGGTAGCGGTTCTCGACCTCAGTCCAGAGGCAGCAATGAGCGAAAGACTTGGCCACTATTGAATCAATATCACATGATTGACATAGACACGACGACCCGTCTATCAGATACGCATGACCATTACCCCATGATTCTAAATTAAAAATTTTTATTTAGCGCAGATATTGCGTTATGCACATGTTGCGAGTATTCTCATTGAACGTTGTCTGCGAACCACGAGGAGAAAGGAAATGATTCCAGTCGGTGTTGGTCGCGGATTGCTCGGTTCATACGTGAGAATCGTTGAGCAAGAGATCCAAGACCAGAAAAAAAGAAAAATGTTGTCTAGCCATCAAATCGGTAAAAAAGGGTTGATTGCGCGTTTTTTATTAGGGATTAAATTCTAATGACTTGAAGGCCGCTTGGTTTAACCAAGCGGCCTTTTTAATCACCATAATGATTTTTACCATCCGAGCTTGGCAAGCCACACTGGCCTTTCGAGCACGCTTGACGCGCCTGAAGTCTCTTGATCGCCTGATCGATATCACGAGTTAAATAATAAAGCGTAACGACCCACCACCAGACTTTTTGCATGGGCGAATGCTTTTCTACCACGGTTATCCCCTACTTCTTTGGCCGTTTGGTTGGTTTCGTATCTTCCGCCATCCATTGCTTAATTACGGCTGCAATCCGCTTAGGATCCTGCTTAATCTGTTTTTGTAGTTTTAAAAACTCTTTGATCCTGTCTTCATCTGCCATCACAAACTCCTATTATTCCCACATGCATTGGAAACCGATTTACCTGACTAGATCAAGAAAAGGGCATAAAACCGCATCGATATTTCCTAAATCGTTGAAATCGACATAAATAATCTCTTACGATGCAACTACTTGATACCTTCAAAAGGAAATTACTTGTGCGTACATGTTCTGTTTGCGGCGTAGAAATCGATAAAACCACGGCCTACACGGTTTCGGGTGAACAAAAAGCCCAAGGTCGCCGTTGTATCAATTGTGTTGAAAGTGCGGCACCAAAAGCCAAAGCAACTCCAGCAGAAAAAGTAGCAGCTGGGCCTAAGGCAGCGCCGGAAGCTCCTAAAGCTCCAGTCGCAGAAACGGCACCAGCCAGTCAGCCATAACAAGCAGCGTCAACTGCACCACATGCAGACGAGGAAGAAAGCTCAACGGTTAAATACATCGTTGGTGCAGTTATTGTTGCTGTCGTTATCTGGCTCATACTAGGCTAACTCACTGGCGGATAGAATATCTTTATCCGCTTTTGCCTAAGAGAAAATGGCTGCTCCGCCTGCAAGCAGAGTGGCCACGAATAGAAACCATCGAAGTACTTTAGGATCGGTGTAGACGGCGAGCTTGACTCCAAAATAGGCCCCGGCAACATAACCAACCGACAAAATCAAACCTTCAACCCAAGCAACTTGGTCCTGCCATATAAAAATTCCCAGCGAGACCAGCGTAATTACGAAGGTGCATACTAACTTAATAGCATTTGCTCGTACGATGTCATAACGCAAAGTTCCTGCGATAGATGCCAAAAGTAAAAACCCAACACCCGCCTGAATAAATCCACCATAGAAACCTGCAGCCAATAAGCCAACCCATGCTGACGGAGTCTCACTCACCCTCCGCACTTCTGTGCCTGTGGGAGGAGAAACCACAGCCGGTTTAAATAAAACCAATAGAGACATACAGATCATTGTCCCAATCAATAAAGGCTTGAGAATATCAGGTGGAGCGAACGCAGCTGCAAGCGAGCCAAGAAAGCCACCAATTGCCATCGGAATGAGTATGGCTTTGAGATCGAACGTCTCTAATTTTTTATGCCGCTTAAATTCAGAAATTGCGACAACAGATTCAACAAAAATACCCACTCGATTTGTTGCGTTAGCAACTTCAGGCGGCATACCCATAATCATCAAAGTTGGAAGTACGAGATTCGAACCACCACCTGCGACTGTGTTAATCGCACCGGCCAGTAGTGCCACACCAATCAGAATAAATATTTCGAGACCCGCAAGTTCCATAAGGGAATATCCGACAAGCAAAGCGCGAGCATACGCTTCGTGCTGTAGAACTCAAAATATCCGGTAGATGAACCTGCTACAGAACACTAAAATTCAAGAATATCTGGAACTTCGAGTTCATCCAACCAATCCGAAAGCTCCCGAGCAACAGGCTTCCCATGCTCGCCCAGAAATCCGATAAGACGGCGAGCATTTAAAGTCACGATGTTGTCGTCTGGAAATCCAATAGATTCAATTTTACCAAGTGCGACGTCAACATCACCGACCGTGTAGTGAACATGGGAATCACTCGATAGGGCCACCTTCCAGTCAAGTGCCTGTACTGTCTCAAGAATCTCAATACAGTAGGGTTCGCTACCAAGCCTTGAACTTACAAAGGATGAATTATTAATTTCAATCAACACATTGTTATCACGAGCAGCACGAACGACCTCTTCGATATTGATCGGATAGTTTGGATTACCCGGGTGGCCAAGGATTTGTATAAGGCCTGTTTCCATAGCCGCAATCATCGCCTGTGTATGGGTTTTACGATCTGACGGCGGGAATACAGGTTCATGAAAACTCGCTATTCCAAAATCCATAAAACTCATCAAGGTCGCATTGACATCCAATGGACGATGCTCAGCCGGGAGGATATTTGCTTCAATTCCCTTAAGCATCGCGACCCCATAACGAATGCGCGGCAATACACGCATATTTCCAAAATGCCACGGGTGAGGCGAATCCGGCATCTCTGGACCATGATCAGTAATACTGAATAACTGCAGCCCCTTATCTGCCGCAGCTTGGAAATATTCTTCAACCGTAGAATATGCATGCGTACTTGCCACTGTGTGTGCATGCGTATCTGTTAGATGCCTCATTCTTTCCTCCTACTTGATTTCGTTAGTCTATGAAGGTTTTATTGCAGTGTCTTGACGTTTGATGAACTTACAGTGAAACCACAACCTATTTCTTATGCCGAGGATTGGATGCCAATCCCACAACGGATCCTAATCAAAACGATGGAAGCGCTAACAGGTCGCGGACGCTTGATGCGCCGCTATCGAGAATTCCAGACAGCCTCAACAATATTCCAGACCCCCGATGTCTGGGATGTTGCGCTAGATCATCTAGGGTGTCGCGGTCCGTCAACAGAACACATGCAGATTCCGACGAGACGCTCGGGTCAAGGTCTCCTTTTAATTGCAAACCACCCATTTGGCGTTGCCGATGGCGTAACACTCGCTTGGATCGCATCGCGACTCGATCCCGACTTTCGAGTCATCGCAAACGGTGTTTTAAGACAAGAGCCTTCGCTCAATCCCAATATCCTGCCAATTGAATTTCAACCGGGCCGACAAGCCACAAAACTCAACGTCGAGACCCGTAGACAATCAATTCAAACTCTCAAAAATGGTGGTGTCGTCGCTCTGTTTCCCGCAGGTGGAGTATCTTGGTCTCAAAAACGTGGCGCACCTGTTGAGGATGATGCATGGAAACCACTTGTCGGCAGACTCATTAAAGCGTCTGGTTGCGATGTACTGCCCATTCGATTTGAAGGGTCAAACTCGAAACTCTTTCAGCAGGCATCTCGGACCGCTCTGACATTACGCCTAGGCCTATACATGCATGAGATCAGAAGACGCCTTGACCAGCCAATTGACTTTGAATTGCTACCCATCATAGAAAATGAAAATATTCCTGATATCCCAGAGCAAGCACTTGCTCACTGGCTCAGAAATCAACTGTTCTCAGGCAGTGGGATAAACTCATCATCTCCTGGAACCTGAGCGAATCGACCATCGACCCAGTCAGTTTTTGCTTGCTCAATTCGGTCCTTACTCGATGACACAAAGTTCCACCAGAGGTGCCGCGGCCCATCAAGAGGTTCACCACCGAATACCAAAACCCGAGCACCATGTGGGGCCTCTATGCGCACATCCTTTCCGGGAGCCAGAATCAACAACTCTGATTCAGGATATCGAATTCCATCAACTTCAATAGCACCCTGCGCACTATAAACAGCTCTTTCTTGGTGACCTTTTGGAAACTGCACGACTCCAGTTTCAGACATCTGCAAATCCACATACAAAGAATCCCACGGGAAAGCCACTGGGCTTTTGAGGCCACACCAATCGCCAAGCAGCACTCTGCCATGGACTCCCTGATCGGAAAATCCAGGAAGACTCGACTCATCGTAGTGCTCAAAACTTGGCGCTAATTCTTCGAGAGACTGCGGCAATGCCAGCCAGCTTTGGATTCCAAATAGCTGAGAAATATTTGCCCGAGACTCAGCATCCGATCGCTCGGAATGCACGATTCCGGAGCCAGCTGTCATCAGATTAACCGCACCCGGGCCAATAATCATATCGTTACCCAGGCTATCTCGATGCTGCATGGTTCCTGTGAAGAGGTAACTGAATGTCGAAAGGCCAATATGCGGGTGAGGTCGAACATCAAGCCCAACATCACGAATGAGTTCGCCCGGACCAAATTGATCCCAAAATACGAACGAACTCACGGATCGTCTTTCACGTGATGGTAATGCACGCTTAACTTCGAGATTCCCAATATCTGATGTCCGCGGAATGATCTGTGTTTCGACTGACTGCATAAGCGCCTCCTATCTCCTAATAATCTATGCCGTGACTCGAGAAAAAAAGGGCTGTTGGGATGCTTGATCCGTTCCATTTTGGAACCGCTTAAGCAGACTTCCCTTTCTTTGGTAACGCGCGTATCGTCTCGCCATGCTTACAGTCTGCCTCTATCAACCTGAAATCCCTCCCAACACAGGAAATATTATTCGTTTGTGTGCGAATACCGGCAGTCAACTGCACCTGATCCGCCCGCTTGGATTTTCTCTTGATGAAAAATCAGTCAGACGTTCCGGATTGGATTATCACGATCTCGCACGCGTCAAAGAGTTTGAGTCATGGGAGCATTACATCAATGCACCTCAAAGACGCATCTTTGCACTCTCAACCAAAGGCACTACATCCTATGAGTCGATCAGTTATCAAGCAGACGATACCCTCCTCTTTGGTCCAGAAACACGCGGTCTTCCCGAAGACGTGCGCAATCACAACCTCGTGACTGACGTAATTCGTATTCCGATGTGTCCGAATAATCGAAGTCTCAATCTCTCAAATTCTGTTGCCATCGTCCTTTACGAAGCATGGCGTCAACTTGGCTTCGAAGGGGGCGTTGCATGAGTGTTCTGTCCATACAAAATATTCAGGTGAGCTTTGGTGGCCCAGCCATTCTCGAGGATCTCAGTCTCAAAATTCAGCCAAAAGAGCGGATCGGATTACTTGGTCGAAATGGCGCAGGTAAATCGACGCTGATGAAGTTGATTGCAGGAGAAATTCTTGCAGATTCGGGTGAGATCAATAAAAGCTCCAGTCTGAAAGTCGCGCGACTTGTTCAAGACGTACCCACCGGGACTGACGGCACCATATTTCACGTCGTTGCCTCAGGTCTTGGTGATTTAACACCAATGCTTGAACGCTACCACCAGGTATTGAAGGCCATATCTGAAGACCCCTCAGATAAAAACATGCAAGAGCTTGAATCATGCCAGCATGCGCTCGAAGCAGCGAATGGTTGGCGTGTCGAACAAATGGTCGACCAAACTCTATCTAAATTCGGCTTGGACCCTGATACGCAATTCAATGCGCTTTCGGGCGGCATGAAACGACGCGTGTTACTCGCAAGAGCCCTCGTCATTGAGCCTGACTTATTACTTCTCGACGAGCCGACAAACCATTTAGACATTCCGGCAATCGAATGGCTGGAAGAACAGATTCGATTGTTCCAAGGGGCTGTTTTATTCATCACTCACGATCGACGGTTTCTCGATGCACTCGCCACTCGCATTGTCGAATTAGACCGCGGTACGTTGAGAAGTTACGAGTGCAACTATCAGACTTACCTCGAGAGGCGCGACCAAGAACTTGCTGCAGAAGCTGATCAATTTGCAGCGTTTGACAAAAAACTCGCAAAAGAAGAAGAGTGGATTCGCCAAGGCATTAAAGCAAGACGGACTCGCAATGAAGGCCGAGTTCGTGCACTTGAACAACTGAGACGCGACCGCGCAGCACGCAGGGAACGTCAACAAACAGCTGATCTCACACTCGTTGATGCTTCAAAATCTGGACGGCTCGTCATCGAGGCAGAGGACTTGAGTCTGACCCTTGGCGAGAAAAAACTATTTGAAGGTTTCTCAACAACAGTACTCCGTGGCGATCGAATTGGGGTGATTGGGCCGAACGGCGCAGGCAAAAGTACACTGATTAAAACGCTTCTTGGTCAAATTGATCCAACATCGGGAACGGCCAAACTCGGAACGAATCTTGAAATCGCGCTCTTCGACCAGCTAAGAGAGACTCTCGATGACGACGCTTCGGTCATCGATAATCTCCAGCATGGCTCCGATTTCGTCGAAGTTGGTGGCGGTAAAAAGCACGTCATTGGATATCTGCAAGACTTCCTATTTTCACCCGAGCGTGCACGTGGACCAACTCGTATGCTATCGGGCGGCGAGCGCAATAGACTTTTACTGGCTCGGCTCTTCTTAAAGCCTGCCAACCTATTAATCATGGACGAGCCCACCAACGATCTCGACCTCGAAACTCTCGATATTCTTCGCGATACGCTTCTTAGCTATCAAGGAACATTGATTATTATCAGTCATGATCGAGACTTCCTTGATTCAGTCGTCACAGGTATCTGGTCCTTCGATTCAGATCATGCGCTTCGCGAATATGTTGGTGGTTATAGTGACTGGCTCAGACAACGGCCTACCGAAAAAACTGCCGAGAAAAAACCGGTCGAGCAACAAAACGTTGAAGCCCAACCAAAACCCGAAACCAAGAAAAAACTCGCCTTCCACGAAAAACGTGAATATGACGCGCTGAGTATCGAAATAGAGCAAATGGAAGCCCAAATCAAAACGCTTGAAGAGACCATGGCGAACCCTGATTTTTTTAAAGCAGATCCAGAGCATGCGGCTGCAGAAACTGCGCGTTATCAGACACTGCAAACCAATCTAGAGGTTAAGTTTTTCCGCTTTATGGAGCTCGATGAGCGCGCCAACTGATCTTGATCAAGTTTTCAGATCTATGGGGCACTCCAGCACTAGCACAGAGGTCTAACCTTGAGCCAGTGAAATGAGGAGAGAAATCCCATGTTTGGAATCGATGTTGAAACCTTTAATACCCTGTGGCCAAGCCTTGTCATCGTGGCACTTATGATTGGCGTCATGGGCTGGGGTGCTATAAAAGTCATGCACTTAATCGCAAGTAGCAAGCCATCAGACTCAAACCATCACGGAATGACTCACTGACACTGTTCAGTCAGTCAAAGGCTTGTTAGGCTTCGGGTATGAAAAAACTCATTGCAATAATAAGCCTCGTATTGTTGAGCACTACTGCAATTGCCGGTCGTGACTTCACTCGCTCGGACACAAGCCAGGAATTTTGCAAAGACATCGTAAATAACCTACGGGAGGTTGGTGTCAGTGTGACTCATAAATCGATGACAAAGTGTGCCTTACTGGTTCTTGGCGGTGCATCGGCGTCCTTCGAACGCTCCTACGGTGAGCCGCTCAATGTGACCGTCTCGAGTAACCCGTACCGCATGTTTGTGACACGCGGAGATAATGAAATTGGAACCTGCTACGTATTACACCCTCGCAAAACAACGCGAAAGGTGACAGACAGAGACTGCTAATAATGTCTGCGCCACGACTCAAGCTTAAGCTCGTGCTCGGCGACGACGACACACTCTTGGGCCCAGGGAAAATTGCCCTCCTTAAAGCGATACAAAAAGAACATTCCTTATCGAAAGCGGCCAAGTCGATCAATATGTCCTATCGACGCGCATGGCTTTTGATTCAAGAATTGAATGACTCTTTGAAAGAGCCAGTATTGGTTACACACACGGGTGGACAGTCAGGTGGTGGCAGTGAATTGACCGACATGGCCAATCAAATCATCGACGTATATGAACGGCTAACGGAAGAAGCCGAGGAAGCAACAGAGGCGACTCGTAGATCAATCGCCTCGTTACTCAAATAGTTAAAGTGATGCGAGTGCCGCGTCGTAATCGGGCTCTTGACCGATCTCAGGAACCAATTCGACATGCTTAACCACACCATCTGGTCCAATGACGATAACCGCACGAGTGGTTAAAGTCGCCAACTTACCCGACAGAATCGTCACACCATAATCATTAGAAAATGTTGATCTGAAAGTTGATCCGGTCTCAACGCGCTCGAGGCCTTCAGCACCACAAAAACGAGCCTGTGCGAATGGAAGATCCGCACTCACACAAAGCACGTGCGTATTATCAAGTGCTGATAACTCTTCATTGAACCGGCGGGTACTCTTTGCGCAAGTCGGTGTGTCAATCGATGGGAAAATATTCAAAATCAGATTCTTTCCGGCATATGAATCCAGAGTGATTTCAGACAGATCGTTCGCCACAAGTGAAAAATCTGGGGCCTTTGATCCAACTGCAGGCAGACTTCCGTCTACTTCGATCATATCGCCACGGTGAGAGATAGTGACTGGCATGGGGCATCCTCATTGTTATGTGTCCGTACATCGATGATAGGACCGTTTTTGATCCTTTCAATCACTGATTCAACGCATTCTCAAATTGCGTTAAATATTTTTCATACCCTCGGGCCTGAAGTTGCGATACAGGAATGAATTCGAGGGCTGCAGAATTGATGCAATAACGCAAACCAGTCGGCGCAGGACCATCCGGAAATACATGGCCAAGGTGTGAATCACCAAATTTCGACCGTACCTCAATACGCTTCATCCAAAGCTTGGTGTCATCTTTCTCAACAATATGTTGCGGCTCAAGCGGTTGCCAAAAAGAAGGCCAACCAGTTCCCGAATCGTATTTATGCAACGAGCTAAATAATGGCTCACCACTCACAACATCGACGTATATACCGTCAGATTTCTGATCCCAAAAAGCATTTTGGAAAGGCGGCTCCGTACCATCCTCCTGGGTCACTTGATACTGAAGCGGCGTCAATCGGGCGCGAATTTCTTCTATGCCTGGCTTTCTATACGCGCTCTCTTTCAAACCTCCGTTACCAAATATCTGGAAGTTTTGATGTTTCGACCACACACGGTCTAAAAACTGATCTCGTCCCGAACGATATCGGTAGAACTTGTACTGCAGCGCATTGGTTTTGTAATAATCCTGGTGATAATCCTCCGCCTCATAAAATGTTGGCGCAGGCAAAATCTCAGTGACGATTGGAGCATCAAAAATTTGGGCCGCATTCAAACGCTCTTTCGATTCAACTGCAAGCGCGCGCTGCGACTCTGAATGCGTAAAAATCACGGTTCGGTACTGGGATCCACGATCAACAAACTGCCCACCGGCATCAGTCGGATCAACCTGTCGCCAAAAGGTATTCAATAATGTCTGGTAATCAACGATACGTGGATCAAAGACTACTTCGACCACTTCAATATGGCCGGTTTGGCCGGAGGTCACCTGAGCATAGGTTGGATTAGGCACAGATCCACCAGCATACCCTGACACGACAGAGCTCACGCCATGGATCGATTCAAAGGGCGGTTCCAAACACCAAAAACAGCCACCACCGAAAGTCGCTTTTTCTGTCTCAGCAAACGACAACGATGAGCCTAGGAAGCACAAGGCCATGAGTGCTTTTTTCATCGAAACTCCGTTTAACGATTCCTCACTCTACGGATGCGACTTTAGTCGAAAAACTCTCAGCTTTGCAAGTATTCGCCCATCAATAACAGCAAGCCCAGAAGCAATCAGGAAATATGCAACGATGTGCTGTAACTCAAGCTGCTCATCAAGAAAAGCGATACCTAACCCTGACGCACTCACGGGAACTAGAAAAGTGACTAACACCACATTGCTCGCGCCGGCGGTCTGCAAAACGCGAAAATAGATAAAAAAGGCAAGCGTCGTTGACAACAAACCGATACCGATCATAGCCAACCAAGGGCCCAATCCCGGCATCGGAAGCATCCATGGCTGATCGATCATCATGACCACTGGGAACATCCAAAGAGTCCCATAAAAAACCTGACCCGTCGCATTTAACATCGGTGGATTGGCTTTCAACCGTTTCGAATACACTGAGCCAAAGGCATAGCAAATGGTTGCGGTTAAACCCGCAGCCATTCCTATCAATGAGGTGCTTCCATCAAACGCCGCAGGCCCAAACAACACCAAAACACCACAAAATCCAAATCCGATTCCCAGCGTTTTGTGCAATGAAAGACGCTCGTCGGTCGTAAGCTGATGCGCCACCAAAGCAGTCATGATTGGCGTTGA
>Ga0181560_10004627_pt1 | contig 12405 bp, 8 predicted proteins | sample 011ome_20_FD_133751 | JGI IMG/M metagenome (GOLD analysis project Ga0181560, IMG submission 133751) | Coastal salt marsh microbial communities from the Groves Creek Marsh, Skidaway Island, Georgia - 011509CT metaG (megahit assembly) | ecosystem: Environmental > Aquatic > Marine > Intertidal zone...
GCCGCCCCCCGCGTCGTCCTCCCCTCCGTCCTCTCCCTCGAACGAAACCGCCTCCAGCGGCGCGACGGTCCACGCGCCTGAGGGTCGTTCCATACGAGCGAATGTCGGGGTGGAGTTCAAAGGCGTCAGTTGGAGTTGAAAGGCGTCGAGGGCGAGGATTGAAACCGTGAGGTGGGCGGAGAGAGACGACGTGCAAAGTCCTTAAGAAACGGCGTTCACCACGCCGACGCGGTCGTACGGGGACCAGTGTATAGAACGCGCCCAAGTCGAGCTCGAGTATCGCCGCGTCCGGCGGGTCCAGGCGCTTGTAGTAGTTCAGCGCGACGCCGTTCCGCTTGAACCCGAACCTGGTGTAGAAGGCAATCGCGTCGTCGTTGTTCGTCTGCACGTGCAGGTACGCCTGCTTGATGAACGGGTCTTTGCTGCCCTCGTTGAGCGCGTGTTTCAGCAGCCGCGTGCCGATGGCTCTGCGCGCGACGCGGAGCGAGGGGATCGGTCAGCCGGCGACGCGTGGCGAACGACGATTGGATGGACTGTAAATGTAGTTTCATACGTGGAGAAACGTGGGGTCTGTATCGTCGCTCGGCGTACCTGTCCCGCCACGGCGCGTACACGCCGACGATCATGATGTACTGCCGCGCGGCGTCCTTCTCCGGCGTGAGCTCGAGCCTGCACGCGATGGCGCCCACGAGCTCGTCCCCGACGTACGCGAGCTGCGTCGTCTTCCCCGCGGCGGCGCACTCGACGTAGAATTTATCCTGCGGAGTCGATGAACGGACGCGTCAGTCGGGGGAACGGGACGCGTCGGACGACGGTCCGTCCGTCGGCGCGGGGAGCGACGCGTCGAGACGAGGTGAGACTCGCGCTTTCCAGCGTCGGGGACGACGAGTCTCGCGCGCGGAGCGGGGACGCGCCGCGTAGCGTATCGGGAAGATGACCGCGTTCAGACGCCTCAGCGCGGGCTCCGTCGCCGGGGTGAGGTCCTTAAACGTCACCGCGACCGGCCCGGAGGGGACGTCCTCGTCCGAGCTCATCCCGTCGCGGCGGCGGTGCGGTCTGGTGTGCCAACTACCCTTCGTACGACTCTTTCGCCGCCAACTGCGACTTAAAAACGAACATCTGCGAACGCCCCGCCCGCCAGCTCAGCGCCACAACGCGGGGGCGCTCGCGGCACGATGACGCCCACGCACGGCGTCGCGAGGCTCTGCCTCGGGCGGCTGAAGACCCCGAGGACGGCGAGAGACGCCCGGCGGCTCGCGACGAGCGCGTCCGCGGCGCACCCGAGCCACGGCCCGCCCGGGCCGCGACCGTCGTCGAATCATCCACCTCACCCGCCGCGCCAACGACAACGACAACGACACCCGGGCGGCTCGATCCCCGCGAACGTCGGGAACAACATCCAGCCGACGCGTCGCCCGATGTCCTCCGCGTCCACCGCGCCGTCGAGCGAGGACGCCGCGAAACGCGTCGGACGCGCGCTCTCCGCGCTTCAGCTCGAGGAATCGCGCGGGTGCTGCGACGTCCGAGGGAAGCGATCGCTCTTCAGCGAGTACGCGCGAGACGAGCTCGCGCGCATGGACGACGCGCTCCCTCCGGGGGCAGCCCGAGAGCGATGGCGCGGCGTCGTCGCCGGCGGGTTCGCGCGATACGCCGCGCTGAGCGAGCAGCAGCGCGCGGCGCTCGTCGCGGAAGCGAGGGCGCTGCTGAGCGGCGGCGGAGGCGGAGGCGGAGGCGGCGGCGGCGCGGGCGCGGGCGTCGCCGTCGCAGAGGTCGAGCGCCCGCGCGAGCGGGCGCGGGCGGGCGGGTTTTGGCAGCAAGAGATGCCGTCGACGTCGACGGCATCGGGAGCGGCGCCGCTCGCGCGCCGCGACGAGGAGGACGACGGCGAAGAAGACGACGGCGACTCCGACGACGTCGCGACGCGATTGCTGAGAGAAGGCCCCGGGAAGCCCGGGGGCAAGGGCGCCGTCGCGCAGAGCACGAGCTGGGAGTCCGCGCTCGCGGCGTCCGCGTCTTCGCCCGCTTCCTCGTCGCCCGCTTCCTCGTCGTCCGCGTCCGCGTCCACGTCGGCGTTCTGCGCGGCGAACGCGGGCACGGGGATATCCGCCGTCGAGCTCGCGGGGCTGGGAGGATCCTTACGCGGCCAAGAGCAAGGCTCGGACGCGTGGCACGCGTTGCGATCGACGCGTCTGACGGCGTCCGCGTTCAGCAACGCGTGCGGATTCTGGCGCGGCGGCCGGAACGAGCTCTGGGAAGAGAAGCTCGGCCTCGCGGAGCCGTTCGCCGGGAACGAGGCCACGGAGTGGGGGTCGTCGAGAGAGGACGACGCGTGCGAGGCGTACGCCGGGCTCACCTCGGCGTCGGTGTCGCACATGTTGTTCCGCGTGCTGTCCCCGGACGAGGCGGAGCTGTGGCTGGGCGCGTCCCCCGACGGACTCATCGCCGCGCCCGCGGCGACGACGGGACCGGGGGCGGGACCGGGGGCGGGGGCGGAGGGTGGCGCGGAGATGCCCCCGGGCGTCCTCGAGATCAAGTGCCCTTTCAACAAAGGGAAGCCGCTCGCCGCGAAGCCGTATCCGAACGTGCCGTGGTACTACGTCCCGCAGGTCCAGGGGCTCATGGCGGTGTTCGATCGGCAGTACTGCGACGTGTTTTGCTACACCGAGAACGGCGGGAGCGCCGTATACCGCGTCCGGAGAGACCCGGAGTACTGGGCGCTGATGTATCGCGCCCTGAGCGATTTCTGGTGGCAGCACGTCGTCCCGGGGAAGCACGCGATCCGAGAAGAAGCCGCGGCGGCGGCGGAGGGCGACGAGGGCGAGGGTCCCGCCTACGAGAAGTACCGACCGGCGGAGACGCACCCGCTGACGGACGAGCTCAAGCGGCGGAGCCACGCGATCGCGCGCGGCTCCCCGAAGATGTTGTACACCCCGGAGCAGACGAGGGAAGCGATCCGGGTCGCGAGGAGGAGGAAAAACGTACTGTAGAGAAAGTTTAGGAAGTGCGAAAGCGAACAGATCAACGCCACGACACATCATCGAGCGCCCCTTCGTCGCGGCACGCGTCGAGCCAGCGCGGCGCGCGCGGAGCTTCCTTCCTCGGGTCGCTCGAACGACGCGCGAGGATGCGGCTCGCGCACGCGAGACCGCGCCTCGCGGCGACGGCGACGGCGTCCACGTCCACGTCCGAGCCCGCGACCGCGGGCGTCCGCGCGTCGTCGTCGCTCGCCGCTCGAAGACGCCGCGTCAGCGTCGTCGTCGCGCTCCGGCGGAGGACGCCGTCGCGCGCGCGCGTCGTTCGCCCTCTCGCGGCGCTCCCGGAGGAGATCTCCGGGCTCGCGCGCCGCCCGGGGCACGTCCAGCGCGCGGACGCGCCCGCGAACGCGCTCCGCGGCGACGCGACCGCGAACGCGCGCCTCGTCTCGTCGAATCCGTCTAATCCCGTCGTCTCGAATCTCGCGGCCGCGCGCGCCGCGGCGCCCGCGCCGCCGCCGACGCCGAACGCGGTCACGGTCACGCTCCCCGCGTCCGCGATCTTCGCGCTGACGCTCGGCTCCGTCGCCGCGTGCGGCACCGTCTTCATGCTCGCGGTCGCGCCCGCGCTCCGAGCGATGGAGCGCGCGTCCGTCGCCGCGGAGCGCGCGGCGGAGGCGTCCGAGAAGGCGATGCTCGAGTTCGAGAAGCTCTCCGCGCAGACCGCGGAGGACCTCCCGAAGACGCTCGCGGAGATGGAGGCCGCGGGGCAGGAGTGGGACGAGCTCGGCGAGGAGCTGCGCGAGCTCCTGGCGCGCGTCGAGCGATGGGGGCAGTTCAGCGGCGCGGAGGAGGCGCTCACGAAGCTGACGACGTCGGTGCTGGAGGAGCCGACGAGGGTGATCGACGAGGCGGAGTCGTACATCAAGCGGCTGTCCGACGACTTCACGCGGACGCTGAACCAGCTGTCGGACTGGGACAAGGACCTGCGGTCGTCCGTGGAGAGGGCCGCGTTCTCGGAGGCGTGGGAGAGGCAGGGGAATGGCGAGAAGAAGCTCCTCTCCTCGGACGCGGACGGCGGGAAAGGCGGCGGAGGACGAGAGGACGGCGGGAAGGCGTCTCCGTTGCTTCTGCTCGCGCGGCAGAGGCAAGCCGTCGCGGACGCGATCGCGGTCGCGGAGGCGGCGACCGCGGACGCGCAGGCGGCGACCGCGGAGCTCATGAGCGGCGGCGGCGTCGACGCGGACGGCGACGCCATCGCGGCGATGGAGGGCAAGGCGGAGAGCGTCACGACGGCGCTGAGAGAGGCGCTGCTCGCCGTGGAGGAGGCGAAGGAAGCGTCGCGGTCGTTCGACGATGGCGACGGCGACGGCGACGGCGACGGCGACGCCGCGCGCTCGAGCGGGCTCCTCGCGCTCGAGAGAGAGCTCGAGAGGAAGCGCGACGCCGCGGTGGAGCGGGCGCTGAAGGGGAGCGTGGACGCGGACGGGGACGCGGAGGAGGGGGACCGCGGTCCGAACGACTCGGGGGACAACGCGTTCGTGCCTTGAACCGAGCGCATCCATCGAGTAACATCTATGTGTATCCTTTCGCGACAAAAAACCAAACCGAACCAAACCGAACTATCTCCCACGCGCGTCCGCGTCCCTCGACGGCCAGTGCTCTCTGAGCTCGTCCGGGAAGAAGGACGCGTACCCCGCGTGATCGCGCGCCACTCCGAGCGGGTTCAAGAGCCCGACGCCGGAGTTGAACCCGGCGGGCTCCTCCTCCCCCGGCGCCGCGTGCGCGAGTTCGCTCGCGTCCCGCCGCGTCCACACGAGCGCGCCCGCGTGCGCGTAGTCCACCTCGAACCGCCCGGCGTTGCCGCTCGGGAGCCAGTACCCAGACGTCGGGACTCGCGCGAACAAGTCCCACTCGCGAACGACGCGCGTGTAGCGCAACGCGGGCGAGTCGTCGTCGACGCGCGCGCGAAACGCCGAGTCGCCGACTTTGGGTTGCCCGAACGTCACGCACTCGACCGCGACCGCGTTCTCGTCGCCCGCGAGGTTCAGCACGTCGACGTCGTGCACGAGTCGAGACGCGCAGAGCGTCGCGAGCGCGCCGCCGAGGCTGTGCCCGACGACGACGACGCGCGGCGGCGGCGAACGCGAAGACGTCGAAGAAGAAGAAGAAGAAGAAGAAGCCGCGGCTTCCTTCCTCGCCCACGCCGCGACCGCGCCCTCGACGTCGTTCAGAACCGTCCTGTACGCGCTCGCGTACCCCCTGTGCACTCTCGACCCTTCCAACGCGTCCGGGGCCTCGCTCCAGACCTCCTGACCGGCCATGGAGTTGACCTGGCCTTCGCGGAGTAACCCCCGCAGCGGCGACGGCGTCGTCCCGCGGAAGCAGACGACGATCCAGTTCGGTCGCTCCAACCTGACGACCGCGACACGGCTCACGCCGGCGGCGCCGCCGTTCGCGCTCGACGCGCTCGACGACGACCAGCCTTCTTCCCTTTCTCTTCGCACCTCCTCCGCGGTCTTGAACGTCGGCGTGAGCGGGCCAACCCCCGGGTCCGGATCCAGCCACAGCGCCGGCTCCGCGGGCGCGCCGAGCGACAAAAACTCTGCGCGAAGCGCCGCGGGGTCTCGCGCGATCAGCGGCTCAAACCCGAGCGGCGTCGCGAGGTCTAACCTCGCGCCGTCGTACGACGGGTCCCAGAACCCGGGCTGGCCCGCGTTCCAGTACACGAGCATCGCGAGCTTCGCGAGGAGTCTCGAGCCCTGCGGGGACGCGGAGACGCGGGAACGGGTCATCAGATATGCTGAGATCGCGATCGGGGCGCGGGCGGGTGCCCACTTCGCGCGCGGCAGGGGCGGCGGGGACCGCGCACGCGGGGACGGGGAGGGACGACGGCGTCGCGTCGCGTCGCGCACCTCGAACGAGTGCGGGTCCAAGTCCAGCGGCGTCGGCGGCGCGTCCGCCGCAGCCGCGGGGGCGTCCGCGGACGACGCGCGCGAGGACGACGCGCGCGGCGACGACGACGCGGGAAAAACCACCGCGCCCCCCCGGGTCCGCATGCTGGTCGTCGACGACGCGACGCGCCATCGCGGGGACGCGCGCGTCCACGACGCGCGCGGGGTCGGTCGCGCGAGCGGACGCGCGCTCGCGCTCGCCATCGCCATCGCTCGCGCCGCGGCTCGAAGCGCGGCCATCGGCGCGCGAGGGAGTGGCTCGCGCCCCGGCGACGCGACGTCGCGTCGCGTGGGCGGGCGGTCGGCGTCCACGGGAACTCGCGCGAGCCGCCGCGCGCGCGCCGACGAAAAAAAGGTCTCGGGAACTTCCGGAGCGGCGGCGGGGACATACGAAGACGCGCGCCGCACGTCCCGTCATCATCCGTCATGGCGTTCTGGGGCCTGAAGCTCGAACCCAACAAGTGGACGCCGTTCGTCCCGCCGCCGGAGGAGCAGCTCCGGCTGCACGTCTCCCAGGCGCGTCCCGCGACCGCCGTCCCGCGTCGCGCTCGCGCGAGGATCGATCGAACCGCCGCCGACCGCCGCCGGATCGGTCGATCGATCCTTACCGTCGTCGTCGCCCTCGTCGCCGCGCGTCGCGTTCATCCACGGCGCCGCCGCGGCTCCTCCATCGCGTCCCCGCTCCGCCGCGCCGCTCGCGTCTGACGTCCCCCCCCACCCCTCCCCCGACCCCGCCCCGCCCTCCTCCTCCGTCGACGCAGGCGACGCTCGGGGACGGCGTCCCGAAGAAGGGCGACCGCGTCGTCGTCAAATGCCGCGCCGAGGCGGAGGACGACGAAGCGCGCGAGGCGTTTAACATCGCCGTCATCATCGGCGGCGTCGTGGAGACGTGCCATCTCGACCTCATCTTCAGCGGGTACGCGGAGTTCTACGTCGAGGGCGAGCTCCCCGTGCACCTGACGGGGTATTTCCTCCCGGACGACGACGACGACGAGATGGACGAGGAGGAGGCGCGGCGCGCAATGTACGGCGACATCGAGGACGAGGACGACGAGGAGGACTCGGATTTCGACGAGGAGGGCGGCGCGTACGACAGCGACGAGGACGAGGACGAGTTCGGGGTGTTGGAAGACTTCGACGACGACAGCGACAGCGACAGCGAGGACGACGACGGCGACAGCGAGGACGACGACGACGACGACGACGACGACGACGACGCGCCGAAAAAAAAAACCAAAAAAGGCGGCGTGACGATCGAGGAGCTCGACGACGAGGACGCGGTCCCCGAGAAGAAGCAGGAGAAGAAGCGCAAGGAAGCGCCCGCGTCCATCGCGAAGAAGGAAGCGCCCCCCACGAAGAAGCAAGTCGTCGAGGAGAAGAAGCCGAAGGAGCAAAAGGAGCAAAAGAAGGAGAAGCCGGCGGCGGCGCCGGCGGCAGCCGCTCCCGAGGCTCCCGCGGGCGCGAAGAAGCGCGAGTTCAAAAACGGCATGGAGATCGTGAACATCTCCATGGGGAAACCGAACGGCGCGGTCGCCAAGTCCGGGAAGAAGGTCACGATGAAGTACGTCGGGAAGCTCCAGAGCGGGAAGATCTTCGACCAGACGCGCGGCAACGCGACGTTTTCGTTTCGCCTCGGCGTCGGCGAAGTCATCAAAGGCTGGGACGTCGGCGTCGAGGGCATGCGCGTGGGGGACAAGCGCAGGCTGACGATCCCGCCCGCGATGGCGTACGGGAAGAAGGGCGTCAAGGGCGCGATCCCGGGGAACGCGACGCTGATCTTCGACGTCGAGCTCGTGAACGCGTGACGCTTCGTCGGCGTTCGACGCGACGACGACGACGGCGCGAGGAAGGAAAGTGAAAGTGTCGCGCGCGGTATCCCTTAATATGTATGACGACTCAGTTGCCATCGCACGACTTGCTACGTAGATTTCGACGCCTCGTGCGCGCGCGAGCTAGGGCTAGGGGCGCGTCACGGCGTCCGCGCGTCGTCGTCGTCGTCGTCGTCGTCGTCGTCGTCCGGGACGACGAAGATGTTCCCCCCGCCCCCGCCGCTCGGGCTCCGCGTCGTCCCCTTCTTCCCCGAGCTCTCCTCGAACCCTCGCACCTGCGCCCTCGCGATGAACGCGTCGAGCTTGTTGATCGACAGCACCAACGCGACGAGCCCGCCCTGCGGTCGGTGGTCGTGAACGGATCGAGAGCGCGAGGTGAGCGACGGCGAGGGACGGAGGACGCGGCGGGAAGGAGGTTCGCGGACGAGCGAACGAGTGGGAATCGGCGTCGGCGTCGGCGTCGGCGTCGGAATCGGAATCGGAATCGGAATCGCGACGCGACGCACCCCGATGACGAAGCCCGCGACCTCGTTCGCGGGAGGCAGCGCCCTCGTGGCGACGCCGCGCGACGTGCGAGCAGCGCGTCGCGGTCGCGTGGGCGACGCGCGGGCGCACGGCGCACGCGCGGGGATGACGCGCGGACCCGTCATGCGCGCCCGAGCGCGACGCCGCAATGGATCCCGGCCAGAGTGGTGTCGGCGCCAAGTCTGAAAAAAGTTCTGGCGCGACTTTTTGCGGCGGCGAAGAGTGACATGAGATCGCTCTCTTCCAACCGTCGGGCGGCGCACACTCGGACGCGCGGCCACGCACGCCCCACCCGCAAAACCCGTCGCAAGATGCCCGAAGGCCTCGACATGAAGGACGTCGGCGCCGCCCTGCCCGACGAAGACGACGCGAACGACCCGGACGTGCGTCCTCCGCGCCGCTTCGCGACGCTTTCAAACGCAACTTCGCGCGATCGCGCGATCGCGCGCGCGCGTCGTCGTCGTCGATCCACTCCCCGCGCGCGCGTCTCCTGACGCCTCCCTCCCTCCCTCCCTCCGTCGCGCGCGTCGCCGCAGTTCGCGTCCAACGTGGACCAAGCCCAGGTCGCGAAGGCGCTCTCGCAGCTCCAGGGCAACCCCGGCCTGGTGAACGCGCTTCAGCACAAGCTCGACGACCTCGTCGGCATGAGCTCGGGGTTCGTCGAGAGCCTGCACTACAAAGTGCGCGCGCGCGTGAACGCGCTCACCACGCTCCAGGAGTCGCACGACGAGCTGTACGAGAAGTATCTGGACGAAAAGCGCGCGCTCGAGGCGAAGTACAGGGATCTGTACGCGCCGCTGTACGTCAAGCGCGCGGGGATCGTCAAGGGCGCGGAGGACGTGGACGCCACCCCGGGGGAGGACGACGACGAGACCGAGGAGGCGCCCGTCGGGATTCCCGATTTCTGGCTCTGCGCGCTTCGGAACCACGAGATCTTCGAGCAGCAGATCACGGAGAAGGACGAGCCGGCGCTCAAGTTCCTCAACGACATCACATGCACGCCGCTGCAAGACCTCCCCGTCGACGAGAAGAAGAAGGAGGAGGAGGACGACGACGACGAGGAGGAGGAGGAGGATGACGAGCCCCAGAGAGGATTCCGCCTCGACTTTCACTTCGACGAGAACCCGTACTTTTCGAACGAGGTCCTCTCGAAGTCGTACCACATGGTCGACGAGGAGGATCCGATCTTGGAGTCCGCGGAGGGCACGGACATCGAGTGGGCGCAGGGGAAGAACCTGTGCGTGAAAGTGCTCAGGAAGAAGCCGAAGAAAGGGGACAAGAAAGGGAAGCCGATCACGAAGACGGAAAAGGCGGATTCGTTTTTCAACTTTTTCTCGCCCCCCGACGTCCCGGGCGAGGGCGACGACCTCACCGAGGAAGAGGCGGAGCAGCTCCAGGACTTCATGGAGATGGACTACGAGATGGGCGCGATCATCAAAGAGAAGATCATCCCGGACGCGATCTCGTGGTTCACGGGCGAGGCGAAGCAGGACGAGGACGACTCGGACTACGACGACGAAGACGACGACGACGAGAGCGAAGATTTCGACGAGGACGACGAGGACGACGACAGCGACGACGACGCCCCCGCGCGCGGCAGAGGCCGGGGCAAGGCCAAGTCCAAGGCCCCCGCGGGCGCAGACGACGGGGAGAAGCCCCCGGAGTGCAAGCAGCAGTGAGCGAGAGAGGATTGGATTCCATTCGGCGGCGATGGATGATTTTGATCTCGTCGCGAGACCCATTTGGTTGCGTCACATGATCGAACACCCCTTGCTCTTCGCCTTCGCGCCCGCGTTCGGCGGCGCCGTCTTCGGCCGCGGCGGCGACCCCGGCGACCCGACTTCTTCCCCCTCCTCCACGCTCGACAGCGCTCCGCCCGGGGAGTTCGGCATCGACGCGGACGCGCGACCGCCCGGCGAGCGCTCCGGCGAGCGCTCCGGCGTCGCGGGCGCGCGCAACGCCGCGCGCGCCGCCTCAGCCTCCTCCTCCTCCGCCTTCTCCGCGGCGTCCATCTCCGCCCTCCACGCCTCCCTCTCGGCCTCGATCCTCGCCGCGTCCGCGTCCCTCCGCTTCCGCGCCGACTCCGCAGCCTTGGCCTTCGCCGCGATCGCGAACTCCCCCCACTCGTCGTCCCTTCCCGCGCGTCCCTTCCCGGCGCCCGCGGCGCTCGCCGCCGCCGCGGCGAGGACGCCCTCTTTCCCGCCGCTCGCGTCTCTCACGACGCTCTGGTCGAGCTCGCTCGGGTCCCACCACTCCGACTCGCCCTCTCTGTCCCCGGTCGAGTCGTCGCCGTCGCTGCCGTACTCTTCGAACCAGTTCCCGAGCCCGACGCCGCCGGGGACGACGGAGAGCGTCTCGGAGAGCGCCCTCTCGGTCCGGCGGCTCGACGATCCGAATCCGCCTCCGCGGTTGAATCCGCGACGCCGCCGCGGGTCGTAGAAGCCGTCGTCGTCCCCACCCCCCGCGCTGAAGTCCTCGTCCTCGAACAGCGCGCGCTGCCTCGGCCGGCTCTTCCCGACCGGCGGCGTCTTCGCCGGCGCGAGGTCCTCTTTCGTCCACCAGTCCTCTTTCAGCCCGCGAACGTCTTTCGGGACGACGCGCTTCTCGAGCGCGGACCGCGGGGACATTGGCACGTGCGTCCTGAATAATCCGTCTTCGCGGCCGCGCGGTCTCAAGTCGTCGCGCGTCATCATCCGCGTCTCGACTTTTGTCTCGTGCTCTTTCAAGTCTTTCGCCCCGCGCGGGATGAACGGCGAGCGCGGCGACAGCGCGAGCTGCGACGCGAGCTCGTTCGCGAGCTCCTCCTCCCACGCCCAAACCTCGGACTTGTCGCGCATGACGCGCGCCTCCCACGAGCTCTTCGGGAGCCACGCGAACGCCATGTTCGACGGAATCGTCCCGACGTCGAGCTCTTGCTCCCATATCTGCGGGTCCGCCGGGCGGTCGTCCCCGGGGCTCCTCGGCGCGTCCGCGGAGAGGAGCCCCATCGTCGCGCGGCGGCCGCGGCGCGGTCAACGAATGACGACGACGACGTCCGTCCGTCTCGGAGAACTTCGCGGCACGAAATCGAAAACGCACGACGGTGCGATTCTGAAGTTCATCGATCAGTTGAAAGGGGACGCGATCAAATGTTGAAACTGCGGGGTGGGTGAAAAACTTTTGTATTGAACGCGCCTGAGTACGTTCCCGTGTAGTACGCTCGGGAGGATTTGCGCATACGATTTTTCGCGGACCTATCACGGGTGGAAAAACGGCGATTGGAGGCTCTCGCGCCCTTTTCGCGCCATCGAGTTATCCATCGCGCGCGACGACGACGACGACGACGACGCGCGACATGAGCGGCTTCGGAGCGTTCGTTCGAGGCGTCCGCGCGGACGTCGCGTCGAGACGCGACGCGAGGCGATCGGCGACCGAGGACGCGGCGACGACGACGGGCGCCGCGCGCGCGCCGTTCCTCTCCACGCGTCTCAAGCCGATATCCGACGCGAGGAAGTTGTGGGCGAGCGCGACGCAGGGCAGACTGGGGATGGAGACGTCGTTCTCGGGGGGATCCGACCGAGTGGCGTTCGTCACGGAGCCGAGGACGGGGCTGAAGCTTCCTGGTGCGCGTCGTTCGCGTCGTCCACGTCGCGTCGTCGTCGTCGTCGCCGCCGCCGCCGCCTCCGCCGCCGCGCGTTCGTCCGTCTCGCGATGACGCGCGCAGGCTGGGTCCGAACGAAAAAATCCTGATGAAAAAAATCTCACTCGCTCGACGCTCGACTCGCCTCGCTCGCTCTCTCCTTCCGACCCACCGACAGGCTCGTTCTGCGTGCGCGGGAAAACGTCCGACTGCGCCCCTCTCGCGGGAATGGGCGTCCGCGTCAAGCGCATCGCCGGCATCGGCGTCAAAGTCTACGCCTGCGGTCTGTACGTCGACCCCGAAGACGCGCGCGCCGCGCTCGGCGACCGCTTCGTCGGCCGCGACGTCGCCGACGTCGGCAAAGACCAGTCGCTCTTCGACGGCGTGCTGCGCTCCGACGACGTGGACAAGACCGTGCGGCTGGCGTTCGCGAGGAACATCGACAGCGCGAAGATACGCGACGCGCTGAGCGAGCGCCTTCGACCGGCGCTGGGGAGAGACAGCGA
>Ga0181560_10004630_pt1 | contig 12401 bp, 9 predicted proteins | sample 011ome_20_FD_133751 | JGI IMG/M metagenome (GOLD analysis project Ga0181560, IMG submission 133751) | Coastal salt marsh microbial communities from the Groves Creek Marsh, Skidaway Island, Georgia - 011509CT metaG (megahit assembly) | ecosystem: Environmental > Aquatic > Marine > Intertidal zone...
AGAATAATCTAGCAGGAGCGGAAACATGTCGTTTTATACTTCTCTCACTGGACTGAACGCGGCAACAACCGAACTCGCGGTCACCTCCAACAACATCGCGAACTCGGCTACGGCGGGTTTCAAACGCTCCACAGCCAGCTTCGGTGACATCTTCGCCACCTCACCTCTGCAGCGTGCTGCGGCGGTTGTGGGTCAGGGGGTTGCGCTGAAGGAAGTGGCTCAGGAATTCAGCCAGGGGTTCGTTCAGTTCTCCGCGAACTCGCTCGATTTGGCGATCACGGGTGATGGTTTCTTCCCGCTGCAATCTTCGGACGGTAGCCGAACCTATACCCGAAACGGCCAGTTCATGCTCAACGAGCAGAACTAGATGGTCAACTCGGCAGGGCAGGCACTGCTCTCACTGCCGGTGGACTCTACCAACAAAGCAGATTTCAGCCAGCCGCCCTCGGCGTTGGCGATTCCGCGACAAACAGTTTCAGAATTCCGGGCCAGTACCGAAGTCGAGCTGGGTTTGAACCTGCCTTCGGGCGTGGAGCCCATTACGGCCACGTTTAATCCGAACAAGCCCGAGACGTATCACAGAACGACTTCATTAACGGTATACGGCGCTTCAGGTTCGCAGCATCTGGCCACGGTCTATTACGTCAAGACCCAGTCGGCGACTTCCGATAACCCGCTCAACAAGTGGCAGACCCATGTCTATATCGACGGTGAGAAGGTGGATCCCGCGTTGATTCAGTCGTCTGACAGCGGCGGCGATGAATATTTTGTAAATAAGTACGGTGAGATCAAGACTAAAACGGAGCTCGAGACGCTCCAAAAAACCGCGTCAAACAGTTCCGAGTATTTAGTGACTCAGGGCACGGTCTACCGCAAGTTTTCGTACGACATGTTGTCGGACCCTATTCAGTCTACTCCGGCTGCACTGACACTCAAAGCTGCTTCACCGGAAGACGTATCTGCATTGTCACTCGCTGGAGGATCCAATGGCTTGGATCTCTACACCAAGACTGCGGCAACCACTGATGATGATGGCAACCCAGTGGCAGCCGTCCCCTATACGCGTGCGGATTTGCGTAACCTGATTCAGGTTAGTGTGGATGGGTCCGACTTTGTTGAGATTGGCCTCGAGCATTTGGCAGGCGACACAGATGCTTTGGAGTTGTCTGGTCAAGAGCTTGCGAATGAACTGACCAAGGTCGTGCAAGAGCGCTTTGGCGACGGTAAGAAATTTAATGTGGGCGCTTATTTCACGGATGGCGCCGCTACCACGGTGACGTTGGACATCACGCGAGATTTGGGCGAAGGCAATGAAGACAGTCTTTCCATCCCGGTCGGGGCCATTCTGGCGGCCGCCAGTGCTGGGGATAGCCCTGATATCGTGATGACAGGTACCGCCACAAGACCGATGGTTACGCCAGAAGAGCTCGCGATCGCGATTAACAAGTTTTTTGCCGGAGAGTATGCTGGCATTGCAGGCGTAACTTACGACGGTACTTCAGGTTTTCCCGAGGGAGATGATGGGCGCGATTATGGCGATCTGAAGGTTGAATACGACTTTGCTCGGCAGGGGCTTCGCATTACACAGGAGGGGGATGACACTATCCACCTGAGCATGGATACCGCTCTCGGCGAAGACGCCGAGGGTGCCGACATCTTTGGAGCAACAGTTTTAGGGGTGGATGGCGACAATCCTCGACTCACGCTACTGCAAACGGTAAGCCCGCTGAACTCTGCCGATGGCGACAAGGCTGTGGTACTCACCTCCTCTATGGTCCCAACCGGTGATTTGATCGCCGAGACTCGAAACCAGCGCTACGGAATCGAGGTCAACTTTCTCGATGGTGCGTTTGTGTTTTCTTCAGGCACCACGGGCGACGGATCGAGCATCGCCATTCGCAACATACTGACGTCAGACAATACAGGAGCCCTAACCGCCAATGCGCTGGGTGAAAAACTCTTTGGCCTCTCTGTTGTGGAAGGCACGCCGGAAAGCGAGAACACACAACAAGTGGCGGAAGCGCTGTCTGCTGTGGCGAACCGTCCTGCAGTGCGCGGTCAGGCGTCAAGCCCCGCAGTGGTGCGCGCTAATCAGATGGGTATCGATCCCTCTAAACCCTTCCAGGTAACTGAAGAAAATCGCTCACTCACTGTGATTGTCGACAGCATCTCTTCTCAGATTTTGCTGTCGGTAGGCGACTACTCGGTGGGGGATTTCACGACCGAGCTGGAGAATAAGATCAACCTAATGGCTGATAAGTTAGGTCGTCAGGTTTCAGGTGTTCGAGTTGAATTTGACGCCGAGAGTAGCTCGCTGACCTTTACGGGGGCTACCGCGACGGATGATTCTTTCTTACAGGTAGCGGGCTCGGCCGATTTCGGACTCGAGGATGTAGAGCCTGCGTTTGGGACAACATCAACCTATATCCGGCTATCTCCCGATACTCAGGGCACCTCGCCTCTGTACGTGTATCAGGATCGACAGGGAGAGTGGACCGAAACTACCGATAAAGGCACCTTCGACGAGAACGATATCCCGAACTGGAGCCCGATCTTCCTGGATCGCGGTGAGCTGACTTTCGACACCAGCGGTACCTTGGTGTCACCAGTTGCGGAATCGGTACTGAAGTCTGCAACGATTATTGGTAACGATATAAATGTCGCCTACCAGGGCAGCACACAGTTCAACAGCCCCTTCGCGGTACTCAACCAGTCTCAGAACGGTGCGCCGGAAGGTGATTTGGTGGGGGTAAATATCGGTGAGGACGGTCTTGTAGTCGCCAGTTATTCCAACGGCTCGCAGAAGTCTCTCGGTAAGATCATTCTCGCCAACTTCGCCACGCCCAAGGGCTTGCGTCAGGTGGGCAACTCCGGTTTTACCGCGACGTCGCAGTCGGGTGAGGCAAAGTTGGGTGAGCCGGGTGCCGCAGGCTTTGGAACGATCCGCGCTGGTGCAACCGAGCGCTCTAACGTGGACCTGACCGCGGAATTGGTGGCGCTGATTACTGCGCAACGAAACTTCCAAGCCAACGCCAAAGCGATCGAGACCAGTTCGACCTTGACGCAGACCATTATCCAGATGCGCGGTTAATGGCTGAGGATTAGGGGATAAAGGGTTAAGTCACAATGGATCGTTTGATTTTTACCGCAATGGCGTCGCTCAAGCAGCTGAATAATATGAAGCTGAAGCACGCCAACGCGCTCGCTAATGCTTCAACAACAGGTTTCAAGCAGACGTTTCAGTTTGCAACGACGACCTCGAAGGTGGCGGGCGCAGGTTATGGGTCCCGTTACGTGCCTATGAATCGATCCAATGACGAACTCGTGATTGATCAGGGCCCCTTGATCGCGACCGGACGCAAGCTGGACATTTATCTAACGGGCTCGGCCCTGCTGGGGGTTCAGTCTCCCGATGGACAGGTGGCTTTTACGCGCCGCGGCGATCTCACGGTCAACCAGGCCGGTTTGATTTCGACGGCGAACGGGCATGTTGTATTAGCTGAAGGCGGCGCACCGATTACGGCGCCAGTAGGGGTTGAGCTGGGTATTACCGCCGATGGTACGGTGACCGCGATTGATCCCGCTCAGCCTGATGCGCCCCCCACCATTGTCGGCAACCTGCTGTTGCGGGATGCCACAGGGGTTCGCATGGTGCGAAGAATAGACGGCCTTTACGAGACCATCGCCGCCAAGGGTAAAGGCGGTGATTTTCAGGGCGGACCAAATCCACCCATAGTTCAACCAGGATCCCTTGAGGGTTCGTCAATCAACGTGGCAGAGCAGCTTGTCAGCTTTATGGATATGTCGCGGTCTTTTGAGATCAAAATCAAAATGATCAGTGAGATGAAGGAATTGGATGACTCCGGTACCACAATGATGAAGTACGCGTAGTCGTAAGGAGAGTAAAAGATGGACGCCTCAGTTTGGGTAGCTAAGACCGGCTTGACCGCGCAGCAGCGGCGTATGACCGTGATTGCCAACAATTTGGCAAACGTAAATACCGTTGCCTTCAAGCGGGATCGCGCAGTCTTCGAAGATCTGCTGTATCAGAATGTTCGCCAGCCTGGCGCCTCTTCTGACGCGCAAACCATTGCCCCGACGGGGCTGATGATGGGCACCGGGTCGCGCATTATCGCGACCGAAAAGCTGCACGAGCAGGGCAACATGATGTCCACCGAAAATGCGCTGGACGTCGCCATTCTGGGTCGCGGCATGTTTCAGGTGCTCCAAGCTGACGGCACGTTTGCCTATACCCGCGACGGGTCCTTTAAGCTGAATGATCAGGGTCAGTTTGTGACTGCGAGCGGTCAGCAGTTGGTGCCCGCAGTCAATATCCCCAACAATGCGGCCGCAGTAACAATTGGGCGGGATGGCACCGTCAGTGTCGAATTGGCGAACGGGGGTGGCAGCAGCCAGATTGGCACCATCCAGATTTCACGCTTCATTAACGAGGCGGGCCTGCAGCCGATGGGCCGTAACCTTTATCGTGAAACCACGGCGAGTGGCCCCGTGGAGACGGGCACCCCTGGCTTGGCTGGTTTTGGTGAGTTGGCGCAGGGCTCCCTTGAGGCCTCAAATGTTAACGTGGTGGCAGAAATGGTCAGCATGATCGAAACCCAGCGGGCATACGAGGTGAACTCCAAGGCCATCTCTGCTGCTGATGGCATGCTCCGCTTCCTTAACCAGAATCTATAGTGAGCTGATCTGATGATCCGGTTGTTAACAATTGCGTTGGTGGTTCTCAGTTGCACTGCATGCGCGTCCAAGCCTCCGCTTGAGGAAAATAGCGACTTCGCGCCTATAAGGCCGCTGGAGCCAGCGGCCAACGCCTTGCCGACCGGTTCGATACTGGGCAACAACATGCACATGTCCTTGTTCCAGGGTCAGCGGCAGTGGCGCGTTGGTGACATCGTCACTATCGTTTTAAGCGAGTCTACCCAGGCCTCTCGCAATTCCTCGCTCATTACCGAGCGCAAGGCCACCAACGATGCGCTGAGTAGCAGTTGGACCAACTCCTTACTCTCTCCCAATGGTTTTTGGGGCGATGTCAGGGGAGATATCGATATCACTAAGGCGGAAATTGGGTCTGAGGGCGTCGGTACCGCTGCACAGGCCAACGCATTATCGGGCGTGATTACGGCCATGGTGGCTGAGGTCATGCCCAACGGTAACTTGATCGTCGAGGGTCGAAAGCAGCTCTCGCTGACCGAGGGCGCTGAGTTTATTCAGGTCAGGGGCGTGGTAAGACCACGGGACGTGCAGCCAGACAATACGGTGTCTTCCATGCGCATGGCGCAGGCGCAGATTTCCTACCGCGGCTCGGGCAATCTGGCTGAATCAACCCAGCCGGGCTGGATCACTCAACTCTTGTTCAAGTACTGGCCGCTGTAATTGGAGTATCGCGTGATGAACCGATGTACACAGACCGCTCTCTGGATCAGCACCCTGCTTTTGAGCCTGTTGGTGAATACGGCACAGGCGGATCGTGTGAAAGACCTGACCAACGTGGGCGGCGTGCGTGGTAACCAGCTGGTGGGCTACGGCCTAGTGGTCGGCCTTGCCGGCACGGGCGACGGTAAAGACCCCACTTTCACAGGACAGAGTTTAAAGGCCATTCTGGAAAGCCTCGGTGTCACCACCAACCCTTACGATGATTACGATCTCGCCCAGTCCCGTGGCAGACCGATTCAGGTCGATAATGTGGCGGCGGTCATGGTCACGGCGACCTTGCCGCCTTTTGCCAAGCCAGGGCAACTGGTGGATGTGAATGTGGCTGCCTTGGGTACGGCGACCAGTCTGCGCGGCGGCAATTTGGTGATGACCGAATTGCGCGGCATTGATGGTCAGACCTACGCCGTGGCGCAGGGCTCGTTGACCGTCACCGGGATCATGGAAGAGCAGAACGGCACCAGTATTCAGATCGGGATCCCGACCTCGGGCCGAATTCCCGATGGCGCTACGGTGGAGCGGCAGGTGGATAACTCGTTCGATAAGAGTGATCGCCTGATCTTCAACGTGAACAGCAATGACTTCTCTACAACGGCCGCCATTACACAAAAAATTAATGAAGTCTTTGGTGAGGGAACGGCTTTCGCATTAGATGGCGTTTCCCTTGCGGTGCGAGCGCCTGTTGGGCTCTCCGAGCGGGTGAGTTTTGTGGGCATGATTGAAAACCTCGAGGTCGAACCCGGTATCCCAGCTGCAAAGGTGATCGTGAATTCCCGAACCGGCACGGTCGTGATCAATCAGCAAGTGAAAATTTCTGCAGCGGCGGTGTCCCACGGTACGGTGAGTGTCAGCGTGTCTACGTTGAATGAGGTTTCCCAGCCGGGCCCCTTTACCGAGGGCCGGGGCGTGGAGACACGAGACGTTGCCAACTCTACCGTTGAAGTGGGCGAGGTCGATGCAGGCACAGGGCTGATCGCAGAAGAGGTTGATCTTAAGGATATCGTCGACTCCATCAAGCAAAGCGGTGCCTCTACAACATCCCTCATTGCCATTTTAGAGGCGCTGAAGAGCGCGGGCAGTTTGAAAGCGGAGCTGGTGGTGATCTGATGGACGCCATCGTTTCCAGCTACAACGATTTTCAGGGTCTCGCCAAACTGCGCGCCAAGGCAGAGAAGGACCAGCAGTCTGCAGCCCGTGAAGTCGGCCAGCAGTTTGAGGCGTTCTTCATTCAGATGATGCTGAAGTCGATGCGCGAGGCTGGCGAAGATCTCAAGAGCGGCTTGTGGGACTCCAGTTCTGGCGACAGCTATGAGCAAATGTTTGATGCCGAGCTCTCGACTTCTTTAGCGAAGTCCCAAGGGATCGGCATTACCGATTGGCTGGTGCAGCAGCTCGAAAACCCCGGTGGTTTGGCTGCAGCGCGAAAAGGCATGGGGGTAAGTGCGTACCAGTCGCTTGCCTCTGTGCGCTAAAGCGAGGTAGCGACAGATGGTTGATGTCCTCGCAATCGGCAGCGGGGCGGTCAATGCGTATCGTCAGGCCCTCTCGACGACCAGTAATAATATCGCCAACACCAATACGCCCGGTTATACCCGACGGTCTCTGTCGATATCGGAAAGTTTTCCGGTTCAGGAAGGCATATTCAGTTTTGGTACCGGTGCTAACGCCCAGTCGGTTGCCCGCGCTTACGATGAATTTATTGAGCGCTCTCTGCGCGACGCAACTAGCGACCTCAACGTCAATGAGCCGGTGATTGAGTATGCCAATCGCATCGTCGATCTGATTGCGACAGAAAGTGCGAGCCTCGCCAACGCGATGGATGATTTTTTCAACGCGGCAGAGCAACTCAGCACGGATCCAAGGTCGACTGCTTTAAGAGGCGATTTTCTCAGCTCCGGTGAGCTTATTGCCGCGCGCTTCAACGACCTCTCATTGCAAATTGACAAGATATCCGAAGAGTCAGAAATTGAATTTCGTCGGTCCGTTGGCGAACTCAACGCACTTTCAGCACAGCTGCTGACGGTGAACGAGCAGCTGAACCGTAAAAACAGTATCGACAAGCAACCGCCGAGCCTGTTGGACCAGCGGGACAACCTTTTGCGGGAGATGTCTGAGCTGGTGAAGTTGGGCGTGACCGAGCTGCAAAACGGTCAGGTGATTGTGAACTTCGGGGGCAGTGGCCGGGGTTTTGAAATTGTCACGCCCACGCTCAATAGGCCTGTAGATGTGCAGAGCAGTGGTAAATCGGCCGGTGCAGATTTGCGCTTGGTCCTTGACCCTTACGGTGTGGCGCGGCCGCTACCCACAACGCCTAGTGGTGCGATTGGCGGCGCCTTGGCATTGAGTGCAGAGGTGTTGCGCCCTATTCGAGTTGGGTTGGACCATTTGGCACAAGCCTTTGCGGCTGAAACCAACAAGATCCACCGCAGTGGATTAGACGCCAAGGGCGAGTTTGGTGGTGACTTATTCAGAACATCGTCGAGCTTTGTAGCCTCCACTGAAACGGCCCGAGGCGCTGTCTCGGCGTCTGCAAAAGTGATCGATCCCAGCGTCGCGCCTACTGAAGCACTGGAACTGATTTATAAAGAGAGCACGGACTCATGGGATGTGCTTGATCTTCTGACCCGAGATCGTTTGGGACAGGTCGCCTCTGGCGTGAATCAGGTATTTCAGGGCATGTCATTCTCCATGGAGGGCGCGCCTGAGAGTGGCGATGTGGTGATTTTCTCGCCTGAAGCCAGGCCCTCTAGGACTTTTGAGCTGCTCGTGAAAGACGGCGCTCGGGTCGCCGTCTCGGCGGCGATGCGCTCCATACCCGGGGCCAGTAACGTCACTTCAACAGAAGCGACGCTGGTAACGATTGCCGAGGCAGATCAGCCAAAAGGCTTTGAGTTTGGCTACGCGCTGGCGAATGCAGGTACAACGTCCAGCCGCAAGGACGTGGCAATATCGGCCGACGGGATGCGACCCGCCGTGCAGGTTGCCAAAGGCACCGAAGGCGCTCAGGTGCTGTTTGATATCGGCGCCGCCGGTGACCAGCAGATCCAGATCCTGACCAGAGAAGGTGTACACATTGCAGGAACGGCCTCCATTACGGCCGCCGAGGCTAATACACTGATGTCAGTGGACAGTGGCTTTGGCGAGGGGGGTTACAGCAGCACCTATCTGAATCAGACCGGGTCCTCCGCTTATTTGGATAGCGGTATCCGTTTTGGTGCGATTGGTAAGGCAGAGGAGGTAAAGCTACTTTCGGTTGATGCCGACACCGGCGTGAAGTCTGAGGTGACCACCCAGTTGCCTGCCCAGTTCGGCTCAAAACCGATTGCGCCGACTAACAATGCATCGGGCGCGCCAACGACATTGGTAGCGGCAGGGGCAATTAATTTTAATCACACCTATTACGATCCCAGTGATGTGAACGCTGACACAGATGGTTATGTAAAAGCCTCCATCGCGCTCGAAGCGCTGAGCTTGGCCAATAACGAGACAGTCTCGGCCGCGTTTATGGCGGACTACTTTAATGATCAGTTTGACGCGCTCGGCAATGCCAACGTGGTGGCGACTGCCGAGAACAAGGTTTTTTCCGGTGAGATTGACGCTACAAAATCGTTGACGATTAACGGCGTCGCGATTGGCCACGCCACCAACGCCAAGATGAATGAAATGATTCAGGCAATCAATGCGGTGTCGGGTCAAACCGGGGTGCGTGCCGAGTGGAACACGGTCAATGCGTTAGCGCTGACGAACACTTCGGGTAATGAGGGTAACAATATCGTGATCGGCGGCGACCCGATTACTGCTCTGGGGATTGTTCCGGGCACTTACAGTGGCACCTACAGCATTGGCGCCTCGGGCGAGGAGGTCCTTTCCAATACGTTTGCGTCAAATACGGCAGCGTTAAATGGGGGTACAGGCTTTGCGCTTACCCTTACTCGGGCCGACGGCAGTGCAACCACTATCAATATTGCTAATGACGATGACACGCCCGATGGCATTGTGGCGGCCATTAACGACGGCGTATCGGGTATTGCTGGCGTCAACGCAACCCTGGTGGCGGACGGAACCGGCTACCGGATTTCGCTGAATGACCAGACCGGGGTCGGTAACGGCTTTACGGTGTCCACAGATATCGCAGCTTATAACCTTGATGCTGATGGTAATCCCGACCTTGATCTTGGCTTTAATGATCTCAACAACCGCAACACCGGACTCAACAAGCCAACAGAAGTCTCGCTGACGCTATCCGGCACCGGTACCCCAGCAGATCTTGGGCGCCTCGGTTTCGCTACTGGCGTGATTTTCGACGGCCCGGTTGCGGATGACCTGGCGATATTCATGACCGGCACTGGCTCGGTGAACACCACGCTGCGGGCAGATGCCGCTCCGGCAACAGCATCGCCGGGCTATCCGGCCGACACCTTTGTCATCAATTTTACCTCTGACAGCGTGTACACCATCACCGATACAGTGACTGACACGGTAGTCGCAACGCGGACTTACACCGCTGGCGACGATATTGAGTACCAGGGAATCCGCGCAGAGTTTAATGACATTCTCAAGCAGGGCGACAGTTTTACCATCGAAGCCAATACCGATGGCGTAGGCAACAACGAAAATATGCTCAGGCTCATTGCCTTGAGCAAAGAACCCATCATTTCCGGCCAGACCTTCTCAAACGCCTATCGCGACTTAGTGGCAGGCACGGGTTCGCGAGCACACCTGGCTGAGCTGAGCCGTGATGCCATGGAAGTGGTGCGTGATCAGGCGCAGGCGAGCCGCGAAGCGGCAGTGGGTGTAAACCTAGACGAGGAAGCCGCGGATTTAATCCGCTTTCAGCAGGCCTATCAGGCAGCAGCGCAGGTCATCCAAATATCCCAGCGCATGTTTGACACTTTGATACAAGCGAGTTGATTGAGCCATGAGAGTCTCTACCAATCAGTTTTATCGCGTTAATGCAGAGCAAATGCAGTCGACCCAGAGCAAAGTGGCCGAGATTCAGGCCAAGCTGGGTAGCGGCAAGCAGATGCTTCATCCCAGCGAAGATCCTGGCAAGGCCAATCTGATTTCGGGTTTGGTCAGCGCCAAGGAGCGCCAGGAGGTGTACAGCAAAAATGTGGACGCGGGTGAGACGCGATTGACCGCCGAGAGCGCGGTGCTCGAGTCGATGACATCGATTATGCAGCGTATTACTCAGTTAGCGGTGCAGAGCAGCAACGACACCTTGGGCGCCTCCGATCGCGACGTCATCGCAACCGAAATAAAGGCGCTGCGGGATGAGCTGCTCAATTTATCCAATACGCAAGACTTAAGTGGTAGCTATATTTTTTCGGGCAACAAAACCGGGTCACCCGCCTTTGTTGAGGATGCCAACGGTGCCGTGAGCTACAACGGTGACTATGGGCGGATGGAGATCAACGTTTCTGATGTCCGCAGTATCGCAATTAACACGCTTGGACCGGAGCTCTTTTCTGAGGCTGATTTTGCCGCGCTGGATGACTTGGTGGCAGACCTCAGGGCCAATGACGGGGCGGGAGTCAGAACGCGGCTGGATAATGTGAACACCATTAGCGACCGGCTGATTAATTCCTATGGCGCCATGGCGGGGCGGCTAGCTGCGATGGAGTCGCAGCGTAACGTCATTGACGAGACCACTTTGCGCATCGACGAACTGTTGATTCGCGAAAACGACCTCGATTACGCGGAGGCGGTTACTGATCTGAGTAAAGAGTCGGTGGCTTTACAAGCGCTGCAAGCCAGTTTTGCCAAGATTGCACAGCTCTCGCTGTTCAATTTCCTTCGGTAACGGATGAGCCCGGAGGAGCGTGAATTATGTCGACTGAAAATGTAGCCTCAACCGTATTACTCGGTATGGGTAAGGGCTCTGGTATCGACATCATCAAGCTATCCCGAGATTTGACAGACGTCGAAAAAGCCCCCAGGGAGAAAAAACTTAACGCTAACATTGAGGCAAGCGAGGCAAAAATCTCTGGCTTGGCCGTTCTCAAATTCAACGTGCAGCTGCTAATGGACCAGTTTGGCGCGCTGAACGATGCCTCTGAACTTGCCACACCGACGGCCACTAGCTCCGATACATCCAAAGTATCGATTACATCGACAGACGGATCAGCGCAGAGTGGGCTCTACGATATCTACGTAGACACGTTGGCCACACCGCAACGAAACTTATCCGACGTTTATACTTCGACCACCCAGTCCATTAACGCCGGCAGTGCCTTCGATATCACGATCGACTTTGATGATGCCGGTACTACGGATCAGACTATTTCGATCGCGGCGGGTAGCGATACTCCAGCGGGTGTCGTGGCGGCCATCAATGCGGCCGGCATCGGCATTACCGCGACATTGATCACACTGGGTACCGCCGGGAATGAGTATCAGATACTCATCGAGGGCCAGACTGGCGCGGCCAATAGCTTCGAAGTGGACACGACCATCGGTGGTGGCAACACCGATGACTTAGGGTTTCACGACGCGTCTTATAACACCTCTGGCGTGCCACCCAAAGACTACCAAGAGGCGGGTGATGCGGTATTTAAGTACAACGGGATCGAGCTAGAGAGGGCCAGTAATACCCTCACCGATGTCATCCCCGGTGTGACACTCTCGCTAAATGGTGAGCACAGCAGCGCGAGTGATTATGAGACCATCAGCGTAGTCAGTGACCGAGCAACACTAAAGACCAAGCTTCAGGATCTCGTGGCGTTGTATAACGATGTGAAGTTTGCATTAGACGAGCTCTCCGACCCGGACTCTGAAGAGGAAGATGTAGGAGGGTCGCTCGCCAAAGACCTCGCGACGATTCGCACCGTGCGAGACACGATTTATCAGGCAATTACCCAGGACTCCTCTACACCCAGTGGTAACATGACCGCTATGCGGGATATAGGTGTGTCGGTTACGCGAGATGGCTCGCTTAGCTTTGTAGAGTCAAC
>Ga0181560_10004632_pt1 | contig 12398 bp, 8 predicted proteins | sample 011ome_20_FD_133751 | JGI IMG/M metagenome (GOLD analysis project Ga0181560, IMG submission 133751) | Coastal salt marsh microbial communities from the Groves Creek Marsh, Skidaway Island, Georgia - 011509CT metaG (megahit assembly) | ecosystem: Environmental > Aquatic > Marine > Intertidal zone...
AAACCCTAAACCCTAAACCCTAAACCCTAAACCCTAAACCCTAAACCCTAAACCCTAAACCCTAAACCCTAAACCCTAAACCCTAAACCCTGGTACGACGATGACGAGGGGGAGGAGAACGGCGGCGAGGCGATGGATGAAAGAGGAGGAGGCGGGTCGTTCTAAACGACGATACGATACGATTTGTGGATCGCCGCATCGATTCCGTTACGAAGTAACGAACGCTCGACCGTCGAGGTACACACGACGCACCGCGCGACGAGATCCTCCGCCCACGTCGCCACCACTCACGCCGCGCAAGGCGCCTGCCTCGGCGGCTTCTTCGTCCTGCGCTGTTTCCCGTGAGACGGCGACCCGGGCACGACCGGCGCCGGGCGTTTCTTCTCCGGCGGCGGCGGCGCCGCGGCGACGCCCACGACGCGGTCGTTTTCGCTCTCTTCGCTGCCGTTCATCTCGTCGCGTCCGTCCTCGCCCGCCGCCGGCGCCGGAGCCGTTCCCGATTTCGCGCGCCGCTCGTCCTCCGGGGACGACCGGTCGACGTTAAACGCAGAGCAGCTGCTTCTGTTGCTCCCGCGGCCGTACATGTCGCGGTCGTCCTCCGCGCTCGGGCTGCCGCTCTGCCGTCCTTTCGTGGCGTTCGTCCCGAGCCGGCTCGCGCCCGCGCCGCCGCCGCGGGCGTTCCGCGACGAGGACCCTCCGCCGCCGGACCCGGAGTCGTCGTCGCTGCCGCTCGCCTTCCGCTCGGCTTTCGTCCCCGACGCGCCGCGGCGGGTCGCGCCGCCGCCGCCGCCGCCGCCGCCGCTCGCCGCCTTCTTCTCGTCCGCGATCATCCCCATCAGCTCCTCCCGCGTCATATTCTGAAGCTTATCGATCTCGTGCGCGTACTCCTCGATGTCCAGGTTCGTCACGATCACGCCGCCCTCCACGGCGGCTTTGTGTATCGCCGCGCGGTCGTACGCCCTCGCCGCGAGCGCCTCGGTGGCGAAGAACCCAAGGTGGAGCTGCTTCCCGCCGACGTTGATCTGCCCGTGCCACTTCCCGGTCTGCTTCAGAAGGCTCACGCCGCGGTACTGCGACGTCTGCGTGCCGTGCCTGCGCGCTTTCGCGCGCAGGCTCGCGACGAGCTCGGTCACGCTGACTTTCGAGAGCTGCTCGAGTTCGGCGTGGTAGTCCTCGATCGGGTAGTTGGTCGCCGCGTGCGCGCCGGCTTTGTTGATCGCGGCGCGGTCGAACGCGCGCGCGGCTTCTTCCTCCGTGTCGTGGTCCCTTTGGCGAGCGCGCGCGGGGGTGCGTGGGGGGGCAGGGTGGGTCAGGCGCGGGGCCGGGGGGGCGGGCAGCGGGGGGCGGGGAGGACGCGAGACGATGGATGTTGAATTTTAATTGGGTTTTGGCGGGCGAGGGCTCGTTGATTGCAAGATTCGATTCGATTTCGACGGGCGGGGAGGGGGGAAAGGCGCGAGGACGCACCCTAAGCTCGTCGTCTTCCCGGCCGCGGATATCTGCGCGCGCCATTTCTTCGTCGGGCGGAACAGCGTCACGCCGCGGAATTTGCTGCTCTTCGACGGCATCGTCGCCGCGGCCGCGCGAGGTGCGATTCGCCTCTCCGAATGCTGCTGCCTGCAGCAGATTGATTATCTGCGCGAAGCGGCGGACGTGACCTCGGCGCGAAGCGCGCGCGTTTTCGGGGGTTTCAGAGCGAAATCACGGCGTCGCGCGATGAGACGCGGGTTCGAGCGACCCGCGGCGATGATCCCGAGACGTGCGATGCGCGCCGCGGTATGCGCGCGAGCTCTCGCCGCGTCGGGGTAAGTAAATATCTCGTTTTGCACTTTTTCGACCTTTTTCGGATCGACGGTCTGTGACTCAAGAAAATGCCCCGACGTGCTGACGTGACGCAGATTTCGAACGACTTCATCCGGACACGACGCGCGCGTCGCGACGCGCGAGCTGCAGGTGTCCCGAGGTTTGCTGATGAATGAATCATCGTTCGAGTGTATTCACCCTCCGACGCTCCGCTCGCTAGGGATCGCGTAATATCGCGCCCCCGTTCTCTATCGACGCATCTCACCGTCGGCCGCGCGCGCGCTCGGGAGGCGCGATATGATATCGCGCCCCCCCGCCCGCGTCGTCCGCGCCGACCGATCGTCGCGTCGGAATTAATGTACTGTATCAAATCAATCCGCGCGCGCCCGCCGAATCAAATCCCATCCCCAAAACGCGCCGCTCGCTCGATCAGTTGTTGTCCGGGTCGTACTGGTCCGGATCGTACACGACCCCGTCCGCGCCCCTCGTCACGCGCTCGGGCCTCCCCCCGCCGCGGCTCGGCCCCGCGGCAGGCATCTTCCCGCACGCCGCGAGTCCCGTCGCGTCCGGAACCCACCGCGTGCGCGTCGAGTTATCCGGATCGTACAGCTCGTCGTCGGCGCCGCCGCCACGACCGCCGCCGCCGCCGCCGCCGGTCAGCGGCGGCGGCGTGTACCTCGGCGCGGACTGCGGCGCCGCGCCGAGCTCGCCGACGTCCACGTACGCGGCGACGACGGGCTCGATCCCGTCGAAGGTCCCGGTCCACCCCGCGGGGAGATGCACGAAATCGCCGCGCGAGCACCGCCGCGCGCTCGCGCCGTCAACGTCGGTGAGAAAAAACGTGCCCTCGATGACGAAGAACACCTCGTCCACGTTCCTCGGCGCGATCTGCGCGGCGCCGACGCCGCAGGACCAGCTCCCGGCGCGGACGCTGCCGACGTCGTAGATCGTGTTCCCGGCTTTCCCGACCGCCGGGATCGGCGCTTGGATCTCTCGCTGCGACACGACGACCGGACGCTTCGACGCGCCGGCGACGACGTCGTGCTCCATCGTGAGCCACACCTTGTGGATGTGCCGTCCGATGTCCCACCTCCCGTGCCAGCCTTTCGGGAGCACGACGGAGTCGCCGGGGCCGAACGCGTGCAACGTCCCGTCCGGATCCGTCACCGCGCCGTTCCCGCTGAGGACGTAGAACCACTCCGTGCTGCCTCGCGGGTTCGGGGAGTCCCAGCCGCCCTCGGAGCACGCCCACGAGCCGCAGGACGACGCGCCGTTTTGCATCCTGCGACGCGCGAAGGCGATGGCGGCGGGGAAGGTGTGGCACGATGAGTGTCGGGAGAGAGACGACGCGAGAAGACGACGATCTCGGCGAAGCGCGCGATCTTATCTGAAATCGTTCGAGACGCGGGCGGAGACGGCGGCGCGACGCGCTTTCGCACCCTTTCACGAACGGGCGTCCCGCGTCGTGCGGGTCGCCGATGTCCACGTTCGATCGCGGGCCCTTCACGGTGAGCTGGTCGAGCGCGAACCATCGCTCCGAGACCGCGGCGAAGTCGCACTTTTGCTCGACGTCGACGACGGCGGCGAACGCGACCGGCGCCGCGCGTCTCGCGCCGCGGGCGCGAAGCCGGCGCGCGCGGCCGGCGCCGCGCGGGGACGCCGAGGACGCGGCGAGCGGGGCGTGGATGCGCGCGGAGAGGAGCGCGGACGTCATCGAACCGAGAGCGACGTGCGGTGGCGCGCGCGTCGGCGTGTCCGCGGCGACGGCGGCGGCGCGCCGGTTTTCCCGAGACTTGGCGCTGCGCTGCCTGCACTGCCCGAAGCACCGCACACACTTTTGAACCGCGCGCTCAGCGTCCGTGCGCTCGTCCGTCGCGCGACGTCGACGACGCGAGGGTTTGACGTCCTCGACCGACGCGGGTTCGCGTCGTGGTCCCTACCGCGAACGCTGCGATGGCGCCTCCGAAGCGCAGAAGGAGCGCGCGCCTCGCGGTCGACGACGACGACAGATCCACCGACGACAGATCCACCGACGACCTGCGGCGGGAGAACGCCGACCTGCGGCGGGAGAACGCCGCGCTCGAGGAGGAGCTTCGATCGCTGCGCGAAGCCGCGCGCTCGCCGTCAATCCTGGAGCGATTCGTCGAGGAAGCGCCCGACGTCTTCGCCGCGCATGTGCTCCCGCGGTTCGACAACTACGGCGATCTCGCGGTGCTCGCGATGGTGAACCGTCAGATGCGCGGCGTCATCTTCGATTTGCCCGTCGGCGACGTGAGGTGGACGGGCGCGGCGGTGAGCAGACAGCTCGCGAAGGTGCGAAACTTCGTCGGATCGATCCGCAGGCTCGCGTGGGCGTGGGAGCGAGGGTGTCCGTGGAACGCGAAGACGTTCGCGTGCATCGCGAAGGGTGGAAACTTGGAGGTCGCGAAGTGGGCGAAGGAACGAGGATGCCAGTGGGACGAGAGGACTTGCGCCGAAGCTGCGGGTGAAGGCCACCTGGAGGTGTTGCAATGGTTGCGAGCGAACGGCTGCCCGTGGAACGAGTGGACTTGCTTCCATGCCGCTATGGGTGGCCACTTCGAGGTGCTGAAGTGGGCGCGAGCGAATGGCGCTCTGTGGGACGAGAACACTTGCTCCTCAGCCGCGTGGAGTGGCGATTTGCAGATCCTGCAGTGGGCGCGAGCGAACGGCTGTCCGTGGGACGGGGAGACTTGCTCCGAGGCCGCGATTCACGGCCACCTCGAGTTGCTGCAGTGGGCGCGGGCGAACGGATGTCCGTGGGACGAGTCGACTTGCTCCCGCGCAGCGGAAGGCGAAGAGCTGGAGGTGTTGAAGTGGGCGCGAGCGAACGGATGTCCGTGGGACACGAAGACTTGCGCCGAGGCGGCGTGTGGTGGGCAACTCGAGATGCTGCAGTGGGCGCGAGCGAACGGCGCTCCGTGGGACGAGGAGACTTGCTCCAAAGCAGCGGAAGGCGAAGATCTGGAGGTGTTGAAGTGGGCGAGAGAGAACGGGTGTCCGTGGGACACGAAGACTTGCGCCGAGGCGGCGATTGGTGGGCAACTCGAGATGCTGCAGAACGGCGCTCCGTGGGACGAGGAGACTTGCTCCAAAGCAGCGGAAGGCAACGAGCTGGAGGTGTTGCAGTGGGCGAGAGCGAACGGATGTCCGTGGGACAAGGAGACTTGCAAGAAGGCCGAGGAAGGCGGTCACCTGGAGGTGCTGCGGTGGGCGCGCGAGAACGGCGCTCCGTGAAACAAGGAGCGTTTGTTCGGAGCGAGCGGGTGCGGGTGCTCGTGGCTTCCGGAAAAAAAAACCTCGCGAGCGAAAGTACGTTGTAGATTTTCATTTCGTATGGGCAAACAGTTTGATACGTGTACGTTGTACGCTGATCTGGCAAAAAATTCTCCCGAAAATTTTTCTCCCGACACACCTTCGAACCTGAGACTGTCATCGGCGCATCATCACACCTCATCACGGCCCTTCGTCTTCTCCGACACTTTTATCCACTCGTAGTAGTACAGTACCAAAAAAGCATACTAATTGCTCACTGGGAAAGAATACGGATGCCAACAGGGGATTGCCTTTCAAACGGCTCCGCCGCCAGTCCGCATATGCGAAAGGTCGGCCTCCCGCGACGCGCACTCTAGCGCGCCCGCGCGCGCGTCGGATTCCCTCTCGACGTCGCGTCGTCGAGCGAAAGCGATATCGATCGCCCGTCGCTCGCGCTCTCCCCGCGAGATACATCCTCCTCGGCCGCCGCGCGCCGCGTCGATCGCGTCTCGGCAGACGCGCCGCGGCCAAAACCAGATCTCGTCCGAACACAGATGGCGTCCCACGTCGACGTCACGTTGGGAAGCGGCGACGCCCCGAAGCTCCGCCGACTCTCCTCGTGCTGGCGCCCGGCGTCGTCCGGGAACCTCGCGGCGCTGCAGGACGCGCACGAGAACGGCGCGCCGTGGGACGAGCGCGTCTGCGCGAACGCCGCGCGCGACGGCCACCTCGACGTGCTGATCTACGCGCACGAAAATGGATGCCGATGGGACGCGCGCACGTGCGAGTACTCCGCCCAAAACGGCCACCTCGAGTGCCTGAAGTACGCGCGGTCGAACGGGTGCCCGTGGGACGAGGGCCTCTGCGCCGCCGCCGCGAAGGCGGGGCAGCTGGAGTGCCTGAAGTGGGCGAGAGAGCAGGCCGCGCCGTGGGGGGTCATGACCCCCGCCTTCGCCGCGTTCGCCGGCGACGTCGACGCGTTGCGATGGGTCGTCGAGAACGGTTGCCCGTGGGATAAGAAGACTCGGGATTACGCGGCGATGAATAACCAGGAGGCGACGCTGCGGTGGGCGATCGAGAACGGGTGTCCGGAGGAGTGAGGAGGAGGACGCGACGGCGAGCGAGCGAGCGCGCGCGAGGAGGAGGACGAAATAGTGATTGCCTTTGAAACTCCCGATTAGGGAGCGCCGCTCGCGGCTTTCAATATCAATTTATTACGATGAAACGTCGTTTTCGCTTGATCGATCCCTCGCTATCAAAAATCCCGGCGTCGGAACGATGAAAATGAAACGCGTTGTGGGCACCGCGCTGGCGGACGACGCGTTTTCTTCGCCGCCAAACCCCCGCGCGCGCGCGCCGCCGCCCGGCCTCGGCGCGAGACGAACGACGATGGCACGCGCGGGACGTCGCTGACGCTCTGATCCGGCCGCGGACGCGCGCGGGGATCGACATCTCGCGGCGGACGCGACGCGCGACTCGCGACCTTTCGCGAATCTGCCGCACCGCCGAACGCCGCGAGCGTCGTCCGCATTATAAGTTTAAAGGAAGTCGTCGATGGAGGCGCGCGCGCGACGCGCGTGGACGGCGGCGACGTCGCGATGGTCGAGCGCGACGCCGCGAGAGCCGCCGACGCCCCAAGGGTTCACGCTCACTGGACGCTCGGTCAAGACGTCGCGGTTCGCGTCGTTGTCCGCCTCGAACGCGATCATCCCTCCGAGCTCATCAAACGCCGACGCGTCGACGCCGACGTCAGGTGCGTTCTATACACTGGTCCCCACACGACCGCGATCGCGTGGTGAACGCCGTTCCTTAAGGACTTTCCCCGTCGCATCTCTCCGCCCAGGGTCCCTCGCTTTCAATCCCGACACACCTCGACGCCTTTCAACTCCGCTTCTGACGCCTTTGAACTCCACCCCGACGTTCGCTCGTATAGAACGACCCTCAAACGACGATCCTCGCGGAGGCGGTCCCGGCGGCGGCGGCGAGGACGACGACGATCCTCGCGCGCTCATCGGCGAGACCGTCGTGTACGTCGAGCCCGACGCCGAGACCGGGTTCACGCGCGTGTCGGTCATCACGATCGACAGGAACGGTCTCATGGCGGACATCGGCAGCGCGTTCATGAGCTTGGGCTTGTGCGTGAAGAGCGCGGCGATTCAAACCGGCGACGACGGATTCGTCGAGAACGCGTTCGTGGTGCACGGCGCCGACCTCGGCGCGATCCCGGTGGCGCGGTGGGACGACGTCAGGACGCGTCTGAAGGCCACGTGCGGTCGCAGAGGAAGAGGGAAGCCGTGGATGGAGCGCGAGAGCCGGCTCCGGGAGCTGTTCAGCCGGATCGACGCGCGGCGTCGCGGCTTCATCGCGCAAGAGGATCTGGACCTCTTCGCGCAGTCGCTGCGGATGCCGCGCGCGTTCGTGCACGACTTCGTGGACGAGGGCGACCAGTCGGGCGACGGGAAGATGTCGTTCGAGGAGTTCGCGGCGTTCGTGCGGTCGAAGGAGATTTCGTTGCAGGCGTCGTACGAGTCGCTGCAGCCGGACGCGCGGGGGAAAATTTACGGCTGGCGCCTGAAGAAGAACCTCCGAAACATGGAGCTGCGAACGGGGCGGTACAACACGCGGAAGAAAATTCGCAGAAGAGGCCTCCAACAGATGCTCAAGTACGTCGACGATAGCGCGATCCTCACCGCGGCGGATTTCCGCGACATGATGATCCTCATCCCGCAAGGCCAACTCGAGACGGTGAGTCCGTACTTCATGAAGGTGGGCCTCGACGTCGGCACGCGGCGGCTGCCGATCCCGGACCGCAGAAAAGACGGGTCGCCGTGGGGCCACCTCCTCGCCGGCGGGCTCGCTGGGATCGCGTCGAAGACGGTCTCGAGCCCTTTAAACGTCGTCGCCGTGCGAGCGATCGCGTCGGGGGAATTGAACGGCCCGCGCACCGTCGGCGACCTCGCGAGGGCGATGTCGAAGATCGCGCGCGGACCCGAGGGCGCGCGCGGTCTGTTCAAAGGGAACATGTCCAACAGCGTCGCGAGCGCGCCGGGGAAGGCGTTCGACTTTTTCGCGTACGCGACGTACAAGAGGTTCTTGCTGAAAGGCGAGGACCGCGAACCGACGAACCTGGAGCGTTTACTCGCGGGGTCGCTCGCGGGGATGACGTCGGACACGTTGCTGTACCCGCTCGAGGTCGTCTCCACTCGAGTGTCGATGAACCTTGGGAAGCCTTCGAACGTGTTCGCGACCGCGCGCGCGATCGCGAAAGCGGGGGGCGTGCGGGCGTTATACGCCGGGTGGGGCGCCGCGATGGTCGGCGTCGTCCCGTACGCGGGGATATCGTTCGGGTGTTACGACATGCTCTCGTCCGCGTATCGAAAACGGCTGGGCGGCGAGACCGCGGGGCCGCTTCCGACGCTGTGCTTCGGGTTCGCGTCCGGCCTCCTCGCGTCGACGCTGTCGTTCCCGTTGTATAACGCGACGGTTCGGTTGCAGAGCGGCACGATACCGGCGGGTTTAGTGGGGAAGCCGGGCTTGGTGAACGTCATGACGCACGTGTATAAAACCGGCGGCGCGAAAGCGTTGATGAACGGGTGGGTGCCGTCGTGCGCGAAGATCGTGCCCCAGGCCGGGGTGTCGTTCTTCGTGTACGAGATCGTCAAGACATGGCTTGACGGCGAGGAAGACGCGCGCGACGACGCGTCGATCGAGGACTAGAGCGGCGGGGGGCGTGTTGTTGTTATCGTATCTCGCGTAGAAAAACAAAACGTCGCCGGCGTGATGAAGAGTGCCGATCCGATCGCTTCGTCGTCGATCGAATCGAATCGACTCGAATCGACTCGACGCGACTCGACTCGACGCGTCCGTCTTCCACGTTACTTCTTGGGCTTCGACGCCAACACCGTCCTGTGCCTCGGGTCCGTCTGCTCCGTGTGCACGTGCTCGAACCCAATCTCCGTCAACATCCCCTCGATGTCGATCGTGTAGTACTCGTTGCTGTGCGGCTCCGTGGATTTCATCAGCGTGAAGAGCGCGGGTGGCAAATTCTGAATCACCGCGCTCTTGGGGTTGTTATCCGTCATCACGAACGTCCCCCCAGGCTTCAGTATCCTCGCCGCCTCCGTCAGCAGCGCCCGCGTCGCGTACTCCGGGCACTCGTGAATCACGAACGCGAGCGAGACGACGTCCACGGAGCCGTCCTCCATCTTCGTGTCCTCGCCGAGACAATGCCTCCACTCCCGGCGCTCCGACCCCGGCTTCCCCTCGTCCGCGCGCTTCGCGACCGCGAGCATGTACGGCGAGAGGTCCATCCCGATCATCCGCGCGGTCGGGAACGCGTCGGAGATGTATCGCGTGCTGATCCCGACGGAGCACCCCACGTCGACGATCAGCTCCGGCTCCGCAGCCGCGCCCGGGGAGTACCTCTCGACGTGCGATCGCAGCGCCGAGGTGTACGAGTCACGCAGTCGCCGCTGCGCCTCCTCCGCGGTGATCCTGTCCTTCGGGTACACCCTGAGCGCCATCGCGTACGTCGCGGGCTCCGCCTCGAACGCGGCGAGCCAGCACAGGTTCCCTTCGCTGTACGCGTGGAACGGCTGGAGGTAATACGACGGGTACTCGACGTCTTCGTTCCTTATCTCGTCGTAGAGCGCCTTCACCGCGGGATCCGCGTCGAGCGCGGACGCGATGTCGCGCCACGCGACGCCGTTCTTCTCCGCGGTGTTGATGAGAGTTCGGCGCGCCATGGGCTTCATGAGCCCCTCGTACAGGAGCTTGTTCGAGATCGCGGCGTCGACGACCTTGCTGAGGAAGTCGTCGCCCGCCCAGTCGGGCTTCTCCTTGTCCGTGGTGAGCGACGACGTCGACGACGACGACGACGACGCGTCCGCGCGGCGGGACGCGAGCGACCCGCGCGAGGAGGAGGGCGCGGGCGATGAGCGCGCGAGGGATCGCGCGGATGGCGCGCGGGGGGTCGCGAGCGCGATCGACGCGACGGTCGACATCGTGCGTGCGTCGCGGCGTGCCGCGCGACGATGCCAACTGGCGTTCTCTGCCGGAAGGAGCTCAGATTTCGTTCGCCGCACCATTGAGACTGGACGCGACAGGACGAGGCCCTAAACCAAGATACCGTATGTTCATCGGTCAGTTGAAAGGGGACGCGATCAAATGTTGAAACTACTGGATGGGTAAAAGTTATTTGCACCTGACGAGCTCGACTCGACGGCATTCAGCATTCGCCCGCGCGCGTCGCGAGGTCCTCGTCGCGGCTCGGACGCGATGGCGGACCGCGACGCCGCGCTCCGGGAGCTCCTCGGAGAGATCGGCGACGGCGGCGGCTCGGACCCGTCGACGTCCGCGGCGTCCGCGCGGGTCGACGGCGACGACGCCGCGGGCGGAGACGCGACGATGATGCATCATCTGAACCTGCGAGATCTCACCCTCGACGCGTCCTCCGCGGCGAACGCGATCGACGGCCTAGACCTCGACCTCGTGAAGTACGCGGATCACGACGTCGTTCGCGACATCATGCGCTCGGACGTGACCGACCTGAAGCAGCGCGCGTCGTCCGTGGAGGCGAAGCTCCAGTCCGTGGAGCTCGAGAGCATCAAAGACTACGTCGCGGAGAGCGACAACCTCGTCGCGCTCCACGGACAGATCGAAGGCTGCGACGCCATCCTGCGCGAGATGGAGTCGCTGCTGTTAGGGTTCAAGAACGACCTCGGGAAGATCTCGAGCGAGATCAAGTCGCTTCAAGACCAGTCGTCCACGATGGGGACGAAGCTTCGGAATCGCAAAGCCGCCGAGTACAGCCTCGGCGCGTTCGTCGAGGACGTCGCTCTCGCGCCCGATCTCGTCCTCGCGATCGCGGACGGGGAAGTCAGCGAGGCGTATCTCCGAAGGCTCGTGGAGTTGGACCGGCACTTGGAGTTCATGCGAACGGACGCGACCGCGAGCGCGAGCGCGGCGGCGCGAGACGTCGCCCCGGAGCTCGAGCGCCTGCGCGCGAAAGCCGCGGCCAAGTCGCGAGAGGCGCGTTCACGTTTACACTGGTTCCCATACGACCGCGTTGGCGTGGTGAACGCCGTTTCTTAAGGACTTTTGCAGTCGTTTCTCTCAGACCACCCCACGGAGCGTTTCACTCCGGTTTCACGCCTCGATGCCTTCAACTCCGACTGACGCGTTTCGACCGACTCCGCCCCGCTAATAACAGTTTCTCATGGACAAGATTTACGCGTTGCGAAACCCGAAGACGAACGTGCAGGTGATGCAGCAGAACGTGCTGCTGAAGCACAAGTACCTCGTCACGTTCATGCGGAAGAACGCGCCGGAGGTGCTCACGGAGGTGCGCGTCGCGTACGTGGAGACGATGAGCCGGGTTTTGAGACAGGCGATGGCCGGGTACGTCGCGTCTTCGGGCGCGCTCCGAAGGGACGTCGCCGGGCGGAGCGACCTCCTCGGCGCGAACGCGTCCGCGATCGCGCCGGGGAGGGATAACGTTTCCGGGTCGAGCGTTTTCGAGCTCGGCACGAGAGGCGACGTCTTGAGAGAGCTCGAGACGACGCCGCCGATCATCGTGCATCACGTCGAGGCGAGCGGCGCGAAGTACCCGCGCGAGGCGCTGTTTCGATCGTCGCATAAGCTCCTCATGGACACCGCGACGTTCGAGTACCTCTTCTGCGCGGAGTTCTGGGGAGGATCCGGCGGCGGCGCCGGCGCCGCGAACGACGTGTTCGCGGACATCTTCGCCGGGCCGATCGTCGTCATGGAAGACCACCTGAGAGAGAGCACCGCGGGTTTGGGCGTCGGACCCGGCGCGCCCGGCGCGGGCTTCGGCGGCGACGTCGACGTCGTCGGCGTCGCGCTCATGCTTCGCGTCAACACCGAGCACCAGCACATCATGACGCGACGCCGAGTGCCGTGTCTGGATAAGTACCTCGACGGCGTGAACATGACGCTGTGGCCAAAGTTTAAGAACGCGCACGACGCGCACGTGAGGTCCGTGATTGACGCGGCGGCGGCGGCGGCGAGATCGAACGCGTTTTCCGCCGACGACGCCTCCGTCGCCGCGCATCACGTCGCGCGGCGGTACGCGGACCTGACGCGCGCGATGACGTCGATCAGCTCCGGCGCGGGGGAGGTGGTCGAGACGCAGATCGAGAGCGCGATGGAGCGGCTGCGGACCGCGGTGATTGACTTTCTAACGCGGGCTTCCGCGCGGTTCCGAAGGAGGAGCCGCGGCGTCGCGTTTCTCGTGAATAACTTTGAACGCGTTCGCGCCGCCATCGCGGAGACGTCGCCGATCGCGTCGGTGACGGGCGGCG
>Ga0181560_10004634_pt1 | contig 12395 bp, 32 predicted proteins | sample 011ome_20_FD_133751 | JGI IMG/M metagenome (GOLD analysis project Ga0181560, IMG submission 133751) | Coastal salt marsh microbial communities from the Groves Creek Marsh, Skidaway Island, Georgia - 011509CT metaG (megahit assembly) | ecosystem: Environmental > Aquatic > Marine > Intertidal...
TATAGGCTCCCCGTTAATTCTTTCTAAGAAATGATCTTCTGCCCACGGTAAATCTGGATTAAGATTACCTATAAGATCCGGATCGTATTTGAATTTAACGAATGTGTCTAGCACCTCAACAATGGGATTTCTTTTATCTATATCTATAGATTGCCATTGCGTATTACCGCTTTCATGGTGGTTGTAATAAAGATCGCTGTAAAGTTTTAAAATTGTTTGTTTCATTTTTAATCTTCTTTTTCCGTTATGTCATTTGGTTCAACTTTGATATTCTGTTTGTAATTATTTAGAGCTCCAATATATGCAGCAGCATCTAATAAGTTATCTTCTTTATAGCTCCAACTGTTTCTCGCTAATTTAAGCGCTATTTGCATATTATACATATCCGTAACAGTTATTTTTTTATTAGACATAACAGAAGCTATTTCAGCTGCTCTCCTATTACATTCACTAAACGGACCATACATTCTTTCTTTCTCTTCTGATCTTTCGTTTACAATTTTATTTGCTTCATCTAATATATTCATTGCGTTCTTAGTTTTAGTAGATTATAACATTCTATGTATTTCTGTTTACCCTTACTTTTATATAGCTTATTGAATAATTCGTATATCTTTTTTGTATAGCTATAATGCGATTTGCAATCCTTTAGATATTTCTCAGCGAACTTCTTTCCATATCCCTTACAATAGTTTACGTTGTCAGCTGTATCACCTATTATCATTTGTTCGTAAAAGTTATACAAAGCTTCCTCTTCTGATATATCGTAAACGCATTGGTGTTTTATATGGTAGTTATACATTAAACAAGGAAATTGCTTATAGTCTTTATCAATGCTGATAATCATAACATTATCCCTACCTATGGAATTAGATAATTCATACCAGTACCGAGCAACCATATCATCTGTTTCTACACCGTAACCCCAGATGGAATCGTAGTTATCTTTTACCCACTGGTGCATTTCATTTAGCAATGGTGGTTTATCCATTGGTTTCCTGTTAGCTTTGTAAACTGGTGTTATAAGCTTTCTAAAGTTGCCTATTGATCCACTAAATACTTTTACTTCCTCTATATCATAAAGCTCTTCTAAGTCATTTATAATCTTCATAAACACTTCATCGAACTTTGCAATAATATCATCCATGTTATCATAAAACATTGGATCATCCGGATTTTCTTTTTTTCTGTAACAACTAGACCAAACTAAACTGTCAGCATCAAATAGCAATACCATTATCTATAATATTCCTCTATTATTCTATCTTCCAGTTCTTTTACAACATAGTCACTAACTATATCAGTAATATCTTTGTCATCTAGAAGTATCTCATATATTTCTATAGACTCAGGATCACCTCTGAATTCATATCCCGATATATCTTCCTTTTCGTAATGAGCAATAACAATAAACTCTAATTCGTGGTATTTAATTCCGTACTCTTCCATTATAAATTTTCTAAATAGTTTAACACTTTTTCTAATTGTTTCGTAGTTAAAATCCTCTCACCTAACTTAGCTAAGTAGATTTCGTTTTTAATAATAGCGATTGCTTGTTGTCTATCCATAATTGTTTGTTTTTTCAAATATAAACATTTTTTAAACAATAAACGAATTTTGCACAAAAAAAATGGAGAAATTATTTATCCCTCCATTGTGTGTAACAAACTGCCAAACGTTGCTGTTCATTTTTATACTCTTTTTTCATAATCTCATCGACCATACATCTTTTCATAAATTCTTTTTGATCCTCGGATCCTTTTGGTTTTGGTAATGGCATCTCTACTGATTTAAAAATTTATCTGTTGCTTTCTTTTGTAAGTCCCTTACGTATTGGATTTCCCTTTCTATATAATCCTTCGCTTTATAAAGATCTTGTAACTCATCATCCTTCTTACCAGCTCTAGCAATATACTTAACTACATTACCACGATTGAAATTTAATTTATAATCCTGCACAAAATCGATAACGTCATACCCTTTGTTGTTTTCGTAATGGATAGCATTTCCTCCCATCCCTTTTTTCTTTTTAGGTTCATCTTCCTCTATATGTTTTTGATATTCGTCTATAGTCCATTGCCATTCTTTTTCTCTGTTCATTTTATTCTATTTTTAAAAATTCAGCATTAGCATGCTCTTTAAACCATTCTTTATTTTCTGTGTATTTATCTATTATCGAATCGATCATTACTAATTCATCTATAGAGCTTGTTTTTATTTTGTCTAACAAGCTTTCTATTTTGTTTAATATATTAGTAACCATTTCAGGATCGGTGTCATATATGATGTTATACTCATCCCTAACAACATCCTCTAACATTACATTTAGCTTGTTGATTTGGTTCTTTATATTTAGCTTATATTGCTTTGTAAACTTCAGCTGATCGTTTGACTCTAAAAGTAATTGACTTAATAGAACAGTCTTTAGATAATTCAATTGCGTATTATTCATCACCAAAAAATTTATTTAGATCATCAATCCACCTAATTATGTTTTTAGGATTACAGCTACATGGTATATGAAACTTATGATGAAAATACTTAGCGTGCAAAACACTAATCATCTTAACTTCATCTGTAGTTAATTTATTACTTGACTTGGAGTTAAACTCCTGCCAGTATCTTTTATCTCTATCATCCATTTTTTTTAAATCCTTTTCTTGTTATTTTTATTTTATTCCAATCCTGTTGTCTACCATCGCAACCGCAATCAACTCCATATAGTTTAGAAAAATATTTAACTATAAATTTAATCCCGGTGTAATAAGTAATCCTTTCTATTAAGTCTCCTAGTTTCATAATCTGTCGTAATCGCCATTTATTAGATCTTCCCAATCTTCCTGAAAGTGATCTCTGAGATCCTGTTTAACATTTTTTAAAGTATGAAATATACTAACCCAACTAATATTAGAAAGCTTAGCCATTTTTCTCATAGACAAGTTAGTCTCCTTGTATATCTGGAAAATCTTAGCGCTATACCAATCAGATTGACTTTCTTTGTCTTTTAGATATTGATCTATTAAATCACAAAATTTTTGATAAGCTATTTCCTCTGAGTAATCAGGATCTTCTGCTTTTATGTTGTGACTTATCTCTTCTTTATAAATTAAACTTTGTTCGTTTTTTAAAGCGTATAAAATACTCCTTAAAGTAAAAAATACATATCCCTTTTGTAAAACCCCATCTTTTATAATTTTTTCAGCTGAAGCATACTTGTGGAGTTTTAAATACATCTCCTGAACTATATCCTCTGAGTAATCCCCACCTCCTAAAGCTATGCATGTTTTAACCCATTCATCATGATATTTAACTACTTCTTTTAAAAATTCAGTGTCCTTTATTCGTGGGTTTTTTCCCATACCATTGTTATAGTTATAAAGACAAAACAAAATTGCACAGTATATACACTTAAGTTTTCATCTTCAAAGTAATCCTTGTTATATAAACCTCCAAACATAAACCCCTTAACTATTGAAATAATAAAAGTTGGGTTGTTTAATGTAATAATAGGTGTTACTAACAAAAATATAACAAATAATCCGAATAAATAGTTCATAAGTTGTTAATTAAATATAATCAAAATTTATTAAAATCCTTTAGTGGATCGTATGCTGCACCTTCTACAACTGGATAGCCAAGTGGATTTATTTTAAAGCTAAATGTCTCAAAAGAAAAACCTCTGCTTCTTTTACAGCTTACAGTGACTAGATCTTTATTTACCGTGTTTAATTCTAGCTGTATCTGTGTTTCAGCTTTTTTCTCTAGAAAGGATCCTAAGTGACCGGTTGGTTTATCGCTTCCAAAATTACTATGTATTACTGTAATAATATGGCAGTTTAATCTAGCTGACCATTCCATTATTTTTTGTGTAGCTAAATTGGACTCTTCTATGTTGTTTACATCAGATACCAAATCAGCCATACCGTCTATAACAACTACACCAATATTTTCTCCATCCATCTTATCATAAAGATAATACTCAATAAAGTCAATACGATCCTTGTAGCTAAGCGCTCTTAATCCAAATGTATGATAACATTCTTTATCCAGATTAGTCATGTCTAACACCCTTTTAAATACTTTTTGAGCATGGAACTTACCCTGCTCGGTATCAAAATGAATTAAACATTTATTATCTCTATGTCCTTTTAAATTACCACCAATGCCATCTAAACTACCTTTCAGATATACAGCGCTTATTAATGATATAAAAAAAGTTTTTTTACTTTTTGGTGGAGCTTGCACAAAAGAAAAGTTTCCGTATGTCCCAATAGGTACCGGATATATTTTCATTCCTTTTTTAGTCTTTACTTCTTGTTCACCAAACGACAAAGCTAAAGGTGGGTATTCCAAGTCTTTTGCTGCATCTATGTAGCAATCCTGTTCAAGGAGCTCCATGTGCATTCTTTTAATTTCTTTCTCTTCGTCTGTCATAAAATAAAAGGGGGCTTTTAAACCCCCGTGTTTTTAAAATGGTAAATCTACTTCTGCTTCTTTCTGAACAATTGGTGCTTCTGATTGCTGACCTTCTTTTTCAGCCAGAACAATATTACCATCTGTCCATACTACTTTACCATTTCCTAAATAAGATTTAGCTTTCTTAGCTTCTCTTTCCTCTTTTGTTTGTGAATCAAATGCAGATACATTATTACCATATCTGGTTTCATCGTTAATAGCTACAGTAAAATTGTAATAAACTTTACCGTTCTTAGCTGTTACAAACTTCTCTTTTGGCAAACTTGCCACGTCTATTGATAAATTAATCAATGCACTCATAATATATTGGGTTTTAAATTAAAGATTCTAATTCTGTTTTAATTTCAGCTTTCATTCTGTATTTAGATAACACTTGAGCTATATCGCCACCACCTTTAATAAACTCTTCTACCTTTTTATATTGCGGTGTAGATTTATTTAACCATGGTTTTTCAGCTACAACAGCTTGACCGTGCTTATTAGTTGTATCAGCATCTTTGGTATCATCTATCAAAAATAATCCATTTAAGGCGTATTTGCGTGCATAAGAGGAACTGCTACCAAAACTCTGAGCTATATCCATACCTTTTCTATTAGGCTCTATACCAGCTTGTGCTGTAGTGGATATTGAATTTTCACCATCAGAAATAACAGCTTTTGCTTCTACATAAATAACATCACCAACTTGATGTATCTGATCGGATATTGTTAAATGTAAACCGTGCTTGAATAGTAATGGTTTTACTGCTTCTAAGATATCCTCCTGGTTTCTAAACTTGTACTTCCCAAAACTATTGTATTGGTTTTTCGGGGCTTTCAATTCGTGTTGAATTTTTGCTAATTTTTCGTTCATGATTTAATTTTAAAGTTTCTAATTCTATTTGTGTTTTGTGTAGTTTCTTATATAGTTCCCTGTTTTCTAATAGAACCATATCCTCTTTATTAAATAACTGGTTCGTAAATATAAACATTTTATTATGAAGTTCCATAATCCTTTGCAGATTTTTGTTTTCAGGATTCTTAGCTAGACCAGCTGTAAGCATATTATCCAACTCCATAAATAGTTTTATGTAGCTATCCCTCGAATACATCCTTTTTAACTATCATTTTATAATCATCAGGACAATCTTTATCGCATAGCTCATATATATAAGTAGCGAGCTTTTCTATTTGCAAATTTAACTTCTGGTTCTCAGCGTGTAAAGCTTCTATCCTTGCTTCTTTGTAACTTAATAAATCGTTTGGCATTAGTTTCTAATTTTAGTTTCATCCAATATTGGATATGAATTTGAATATTTAATTGTCTCGTAAACAGCTTGCTCTTTGTGAACTCTTTGGTTTCCAACGAAACCCGTAATGGGATGCCTATATACATCCCACCAAGGTTCTGCTAATTTTTTTTTCATGATTGTTTTTTAAGTAGTCTTGATGCTTCATGTACTAACTCTAATCCAATCCTAGCTCTTTCGAATATAAATTCTAATTCGCCGTTAACTGGTTCATAGATTAGCATTTCTTTTAAGATCTCCATTGTTTTTTTGTCTAGGTAATCTGATAAATCTTTTGTGTCCATTTGTAGAAATTTTAATTAGTATTTGTTTGATGAGGTAAATTTACAAAACCATATAAATCAACAACGCTGTTTTTAAAACTTTAACGTTTCACAAAAAAAGAGGCTAACTATAAAGCTAACCCCCTTTTCAAACAAACAGAATTAAAAGAATCAGAAAAATTAACTAAAGAAAAGAAACTTTATTTTTATATATATCTATCATATCCTGAAGCTCAGGATCGCTGAATTTTACAGTCTCACGGCTTTTAGCTAATAACTTATCGGCTTTTTCCTCTCCTAGATATTTAGCAAATAAATATTGCTCACCATATCTAAATACATTACAAGCAGAGCATTGGACTTCTACGTTATCTTCATCCCAACGTGTAGCGTAATGCTTACGGCTCATAAAATGTCCGGCTTGTAATTTTTTCCAATGATCTTTTTTACCGCAAGTAACACAAGTAGCTATTTCATTTCTAGCATAACGCCTACGAATGTATTCACTGAATATAGAATCCAGTTTTTTAACTAAAAGTTTTCTTGATGGTTTCTTAGGCATCTAAATGATTTAATAGCAAATTGCCTGATTGCTCGTCTATACCTTTAATCATTCTATATATAGCCTTGCTGTTTTTTTTTACCTCATCCTTTTCTGTTTTATTAGAATCAGATCCAAGGTTCGTATACATATTAGCATCCATTTCTAATAACATATCTACACGTTCTCTGATCGATATATTAAAATCCTGTGCTATCTTTAATGCTTGTTCTTTTATTGTCATGCTGTTTAATTCTATTGTAAATCTAAGATAAGGATATTAACAAACAAGTTAATAAGTTTTTTTAAACGATAAAAAGAAAACTATAAATTTGTAAACCTAAACGCAAGATGTTGCAAGACTTTGATAACCTAATAAAATTGGACGATCATTGGATCAGCTAATTTGAAAATTTCTTTTTCTACTAGGCTTTTTCTTTCTTTTCTTTTCTTTTTTAAAATTTGTTTCTATTTCTTTTGTTTCTTTTAAAAACATATATAAAAAAATAGATTAAAAATATATATAAAAAAAATTAAGATTTATTATCCTTTTTAGCACTACCAAAATAATATCCAAAAATACTTAAAGCTACACCTTCCACAATTCCCAATAGATGTATAAATATTTCTTTATTAGTTTCTGGTACTTCTGTTGTGACTACTGTGTAGACTAAAAAAGCAAAAGCTGCCAATCCAACAATACCAGTTGCATTAAACATCCAATCCAAACCATATTTCCTTAGTTTAACTTCACGTTCTCTAGCAGAGTCACGATCCATTACTTCTAATTCATATAATTCAACTAGATGTTTATGCGCTTGATCCTTTTCCTCTTGTGTTAGATCTGGATCCGTGTCGATCAATTTCTTAACTATGCCTAATAAACCACTATCTGGCAATATATCAGCTATTGCATCACCAACAGATGATTTGCTGCCTAATAAAAATCTACCTAGTTTGGTATCTTTAAATGGTTTTTTATCTTTCATTAATAAGTCCAGATTAAATTAGCAGTCTTATTCGGGTCATTATCGACGTGTATAAACGTGTCTGCTACGCCTATTCTATTAAAGCCAGCGGATAATAAAGATGTTATTATAATATGTCGTCTAGCGCTTCCATTACAAGCTATATCAGCAGCGTATCCTTTTGTATGCGATGAGTTTTCTACGCCACCTACTTTTTTATTATGTTCCTCTGATCTATAACCTGATGTGATTTTAAATGGTATACCAGCTAAAGATCTAGCTTTATCTAATTTTTCTAGAAACCCCAGATCCATAGCTTCACCACTTCCCACCATATCAGGACTATCAAACTCAGAAAGTTTAAAATATTTCATAGTATCTTACCAATTAGCATACTTGTTAAAATCATCATAAGCATCCAAAATAAACCAAACTGGAACTTATTCCAAGTAGAACCATTTTTTTTAGCGTGTAACCATAGTTTCAATTCTATGTATTTGAATATTATTAAGTCTATATACTTTCTCATTTTTGTATGATTTCGTTAATCCTTTTTAAATCCTTCCTAACTCTTTCCCTTTCTAACTTGACCTCTAATATTTCTCCTTCAAGTACTCTAATGTCAGGGAATACATAATTGTTTTGATTGTATCTTAATCCTTGTATCTCGTTCTCTGTATCTGTTATTCTACCTTCTAAATGCGTGTACAGTAATACTGCACTACCAACAAGTAGGACTATCTGTATAAGCCATTTTATGTTTATAGATATTCCTGCATCGTCATTTAATTTAGGCAGATTTTCTCCCATTAATCTTTCGCTTCAAGTAATAGAATAATTCTTTTCCTAATAGACCAAAGAAACCACCGACAAGACCAACTACTGCGGCTTGTGCTACTCCCATAATTGTTACAGTTGATAGGGCAGTAAATACAAAGCCACTAATGAATGATATTTTGTTGTCAAGTGTCATAATCATTTATTTAAACTACATCGCTCATTGAACTAAATAAAGCTCTGCTTGTAGATGGGTCAGCAGTTAATAGAATTTCAGTAGAAAAATCATTTGTTTTATATAGGTTTCCGTTATTATGATAAATAAAATATCCATTGTGATATCCTACATTTTGATTTTTACTTAGATACTGCATAAGAGAATAACTCTGACCATCGTTGGTACTATACATAAATGCAAGATTATTTCCTGTAGTTGCTACTTTTGAAATCCCATCTCCTGTGGGAAGGTTTTGCGAAGTCATTGAAGTCATTATACCCCCAACTCTTGTCCAACTTGTTTGAGAAACTAAAGGAATAGTACTTGATGTTTGATATCCTGTTTCAAATCTTGGACCTATGGTTGAAAAAGTACCATTTTGAGCATAAACAATTACGTTGGTTGTTCTTATACTACTGTCATAGGGAGCTGACCAGTTTGCGCCACCATCATTACTATACAAAGAACCTCCACCCCAGTTCCCCATAAAATAATCATTATAGACAGACATACTCACTAATTGATTACTTGAAGCATTTCTGTTATTGCTAAAAGCTAAAGAAAAAGTAGCGCCTCCATCTGTTGTTTTATAAAAGTGCATAAAGCAACGGTTTACATAATATTGATTATTAAATGTTGCAATAATATATCCGTTACCATTATAACTATCTACAATCATTTGAGGAAATACCGTAGCATTAATATCTACACCTGGTGCACCAAGATAGGGCGGTGTAATAGTAAAAGCGTAAGACCAATTGTATCCATCAGGAGAGGAATAGAAATTTCTTGTGCCATTTTCTCTCATAACAAAATAGCTACCAAACCATTTTACCCAAGTATTCCACTTAGTGTTATCTGTAGCATCTATTCCCGTAAAAGCATTTTGAGACCAAGAAACCCCATCGTCTACACTTATCCATAAACCGCCTGTTCCGTCAGATGCACCACTTGTATATAATAAAGCACCTGTTCCTGGTGGTTGTGGAGCGCCTGCACTATTAGTGCCTATCATTTTGCTATCAAACATATTTTTTTATCTTTAAGTGTAATAGTTTAAGTTGTATAACTTCCTGAAGCCGTATAGAATAATACAGTCCAATCTCCATCTGCATCAGAATAAGTCGTAACTGTAGGACTTCCTGTTGTTGTTCCTGTATATAAATTTGTTGGTATTCTTAAAATACATATTCCATCCGCTCCATTTTGACCGTTGCCATTACTGTATTTTCCTCCTGCACCACCATCTCCATTTGCGGTAGGTGCTCCATAATTATTAAAAGAATCTCCACCTCTACCTCCTTTGGAGTATTCGTTACTTGTATTATCCCAAGATAAAACTATACCCGAACCTCCTAAACCTCCATAAGGCCCTGCTGTACTTCCTGCGGTAGTTTTTCCGCCTCCTCCTCCTGCAGAGTAGTAAGAACCACCACCACCTGCTGCTCCATTGTTACCTTGTCCTGCAATTCCTGTTCCTCCTGCAGGATAGCCGTTGTAACTGTAGTTGGCACCACCGCCACCTCCTGAACCTCCGTTGCTTCCTGCTACCTCAGTAGGGTCTCCACCACCACCACCGCCTGTTACGGTGACACCATATCCCGAACCTGTCCCTGAAATGGTTGAATTACCTCCATTTTCTCCATTTCCTTGATTAAAGCCTGTTCTGCCTGCTCCACCACTTCCTATTGTTATTGTATATACTATACCACTCTCTGTGCTATGTGTAGCTTCTATAGCCCCTCCGGCTCCACCGCCGCCACCGCCGCTATATCCACCTCCACCGCCACCTGCAGCGATAAAAATATTCATATCATACGGATAGGAAGCTCCACCTCCTGCATTAGTTCCTATTAACTTACTATTAAACATAGTCTTGTTTTTTAAAGGTTAATCTCAAACAATACTACAGATTTTTTGGTAGTTAATGCGTTTATTTCAGCTTCTATATTATTACATTTTTCTCTTAACACTGCTCTTTCATCTTTAATGGGTTGCGGTATTTCATCCCCTGTATCTACGTTTCTTACAATATACCAATCCGTTGTTGATAATCTACCACCAACAGTTGCTTTAAGCGAATCAATTTTATTTGCCTTTAATTCAGCAAGAGTTTCTTTAATTGGTTTTTCAATTACATCGTAAGTATAAACATCCCCATCCAATTTGATAGGAGATAATTCTTCAATAGTTGCATTGTAATTAGGCGTTACTACATCTTTAAATCCAATTTTAGCAGCTTGCTTATCATTTAATAAAGCCCATACAAGACCATTGTGCTTAAAATTCTTTGGGTAGTGTGAGAATAACTTAATTTCTCCGTTTATTTCTATTGCTTTCATTATGCTGGTTGTGAAATTGTTATATAAAAATCTTGATTAGGAAATACTCCTGTTGCAAATACCTGTATAAAATTATCTACGGCTGGGTCATATTCACCTGCAATTACATTATAAGTTGATGTTGGAGTACCTCCAAATGCAAGAGAACTTCCTCCTGTAAAAATTGCGGTTTTAGTACTTCCTTGTTTGCAACCAATAATATTTAAAACAGTATCACCTGTTACAGTACCTATGTGAATAGCCTCTGAGCCATAAGCCATATCATTTTGAGAAACTTGTGCATTAAATTCAGGCGATAGCATATCATAATCTATTCCGTCATCTGCAACTGAAAGTGTTACATCTCCTGAAGTTCCACCACCTGTTAATCCATCTCCTGCGTTTACCGCTGAAATGTCTCCACCCATACCGTATAATTCGGTGAAGTTGTCGTTTGCTTTGTCAAAGGCGGTTCTTAATGGGTCTCCTGTACCATCATTAGCAACCGTTCCGATATTAATTGTTTGTTGTGCCATTTTGTTTTTTTATTATTAATAAATTGTTTGGTCTGCGGTTATAAATGTTTCGTCTGCGGATTCTAAAGTAGAACTTGCTCTAATAAAGTTTCCGTCTACGTTGTAAGGATAATTAGAACCCCAATGAATGTTGTTTTCATCTTTGGTAACTCCCCACCAGCTACTTTCGTAGATTATTCCCCAAAATATGCTGTTTGCCATCTTTTTTAATTTGTTTTAAAAACAATTTTAATTTACTTATGTTTTCCTGTTTTACTTTATATCTTTTTTTTAGATTACCCATCCAGTAAAATTTGACTCAGTATCAGGATATACATCATCATTAGAATTAGAATAGTATTCCGGATATTTTGATTGATTAAAATTCATAAAATCTATAAATCTTCTAGTATAATGCTGAGCAACGTTTCTTTCCTGCTCTACTAAATAATCCACCTCTTCTTTATCAACACTTTGTGATGTTTCTGATGTATGCTTGTATACCCCTGCGTTTGAGATCGTATAAGCTGCATACGGTAGATATTCTACTTGAGCCCAATGTATTGTCATTGGTTTTACATAAGTCTCTAATAATTCTTTATAATCAGCATTAGCAGGATCGCTAACAGTTCCATTTATTATTATGTCTTCAAGTTTCTCATATAACCTAGTACCTAAATAATTCTGTATATGAATTTCCTGTGCTATTTCAATATATTGGATAAATTTATCGTTATCGATATTGCCATTCATTATGGAATATCTTTTTATATCTTTTGTACTTATAAATAAAGCTTTAGCCATTATTGAAATCTTTTATTAGTTGGTAAAAATCCCTCATTCGGCATATCCTTAGGCATCATAGATACTTCTTTTGGATTTCTAACTCTATATCCTTCTCTTTCAGCTTTATTAGTTGAAATATTAGGATCTACATTAGCTAGATTACCTTGTGTCTTACCTTTAAATGTTTGTCTTAACCATTTATGGTGGCATGATCCACCGCCTTTATAAAGCCAGATAGAATA
>Ga0181560_10004638_pt1 | contig 12390 bp, 6 predicted proteins | sample 011ome_20_FD_133751 | JGI IMG/M metagenome (GOLD analysis project Ga0181560, IMG submission 133751) | Coastal salt marsh microbial communities from the Groves Creek Marsh, Skidaway Island, Georgia - 011509CT metaG (megahit assembly) | ecosystem: Environmental > Aquatic > Marine > Intertidal zone...
AACGTTCTCAAACGGCGCAAAGAACGACGATCGGCTACGATCGCTCTATTTGAAGATGATTCTTTGAAGATGGAGGGTCAAGACTTTGCGGGCGAATGGAGATTGCAAGATATTGGTGGCGACGATGCTCCCGGTTTGGACGAGTTATTCGGCGATTCCGACGTTGAAAGTCAAAACGATGATTTTTTGCAGTCTTTTGACGACGACGACGGTAAGTTCCCCAGAGGTCTCATCACCGCCGCAATCGTCGAGGCTGTTCCGGCGATGAAAATTGCGGCGACTGCGAGCACAATCGGTAAGCCATATCCGATGGGCGAATTCACCGCCCTAGGAAATGATGGTGTCTGGTACCGTTTGTACTCCGATCGAGTAAAATCTATAAGCCTCGGCGCCGATGCGGTGCGCTTGGAAAGTTTTGGCGACATCGGCGTGCCGCCGGCTTCGAGCAGTCTTCGATGGATCCGCGCGAGCGGCGGAGGTTTGTGGAAGGCGGATGTGTCTAAAAAGACCAAGTTGGTCGCTAATGGGATACCAACTAACTTGAACGACTTTGAAATGATCGTCGAATCGTCGGATTCGATGGAATTTATCGACGCGCAGAAGTTACAGATTCAAAAGACGCGCGAGGAGATAAACGGCTTGAAAAACATCGCCACCTTGCGCCGCGCTGCGAAGCAGCAAAAGCGGGCGGAGACGAAACTGAAAAAGCTAAAAGAAAAACGTGATGGAATTGAAAAACGTATCAAAGAGTATTCTGCCGCGGGCTGGGACGATTTCTTGAGAGTTGTCGATATTCTTGTCGAGTGCGGCGCGATCGAGAGAGACACCCTAAAATTGTTGGAGTTTGGTGAGACCTGTGCTGACTTGAGAGGGGAAAATGAATTATGGCTTGGCATGGCTATGTCTTCGCCGAGTATCGAGAATTTGGACGCCGCGACTCTTGCAGGTTTTGCAGGGGCGCTCTGTATGGACAACCGTCCGGCTACATGCTACTACGGCGCTTCGCAACACCTCGTCGAAGTGCTTGAAGAGCTCGAACCGGAGATGGGCGACCTTCAGTACTTGCAACAATCTTCTCGAATCGACATGCCTCTGAGCTTGAGTTTCGAGATCGCGGCGTTGGTAGAGTCATGGGCATCGGGAACGTCGTGGGACCAGATACGCCGTGATACTTCCTTAGATGAGGGAGACATCGCTAGATTGTTTCGACGAACTGCAGAACTTCTTGCGCAAATTCCGCGCACCGCACATCTACCGGAGAGTCTCAAAGCGACTGCAAAGAAGGCGAACGATGTCGTCAATAGACCTCCGATTAGTGATCTTTCTTGATCATTATCATTGTTTCTTAGCACTTTTGAATCCATGACATAGTGATGTTACAACTGTTTCCTCTAGAAGGCTCGTCTCGAGCCTTTCGACACGCGGCGTTTGTTCTTGACAATTTGGCCACCTTGTCCTCCAGATTTGAAATCGGCTTCTTGCTTTTCCAAGAATGATAAAATGTCTTTCTGGCGAGCCCCGCGTTCTTCCGCGGCTTGGAACTGTTCCTTCGAACGAGCATCTGCCATAAATCGATTGTCCTTGCGCAATTCGCGCATGGCGCCGCGAGTTTCTTGTTTGACTTGCTTCTTGAGCTTTCTTGCCTCGGCTCGTTCGCGATTCGGATCGTAGTCCCGACCTTTTTGATAGCCGTCTTCCTCGTACATGGGATTGAACGTTTTGATTGCCTCCGCCGTCTTGGTGTGGTACGCCAAAGGCGTTTTGACCGCGCCCACGAGAGCGTCGTCTAACTCCTTGACGAGCTCGTCGCACAACTCTGCTAAACCACCGTTCGACTTTTTCAACGATTTTCTAAGCGCCTTCACGGAATCACGAACAGGTGAGAGAATCTCAGACGCTGACGCAGTCTTTATCACTGGTTTAGATAGTTGCCTTAAGCAAGAAAGAGCAGCCCTTAGTGTTGCGGCCGATAACTTCTTCTCTTCGAGTTTTTCGGCGTAAATGCCATCCAACATTTCTGGCAACGTCATGGGTTCCATCGCAGACGTAAGCGCTGAAGATAACCAGGGTCCGCCAACTTGTTCGACTAGGTGTGTTGACAAACCCGCCGCCCAATTGGTCTTTGATCGCGATGCGCAATGAATCAAAGCATTCATGAGAGTGAGGGCTTCAGGAAATATCCTTTCGGCGCCAGTCGAATAAACGCTTGCCATTGTAGAAAGGATGACCGCCAAAGCTGCATCTCTCACTGATCTGATCGCGCAATGCGCGAGTAAGTTTCCAATATAAAGTGTCGCCGAAGTCATAACTGGGTGTGACTTATCCGTCGTAGGAAAGATGGCGGCGAATAAAGAAAGGAGCAGAACCGTACGAGAAGGCGGCCATCCCGTCTCCCCGGCACGCAGCGCCTGACGAAGCCGAGTGCTCATCTTTTCTACGCGGGCCTTGGCTGCGGTTGCAGCGAAAAATGGAACTTGTGTGCTCAAGTCTACAATGTGTTTCGATAGAACGTCCAAATGATCTACCGGCAACGGCGCTTGACCGGCTAAAATCTCAAACCGTTGTAACAGAAGACCGAGCAAAGTCTGGATTCGCTTTCTATTCTCCGCCGCGAGCGTGGGCGCGTTGCAGGCCCGGATTCGCGTGATGATCGTAAACGCATCTTCAGCGTTATGATCACCTAATATAGAATTAAGATCTTCGGCGCTCTCTGGCATGGGGAAAGTGAAGGGGATGTCCGTTCTCGTCGGCGTAGAAAACTTCTTCTCTTTCGCCGTGGACGCTTCCTTTTGGGAAGATTTGCGCGCTGTGTTCGACGCATCTTCTTTTTCAACGTCTTCCTCGTCTTCAATCTCTCGCAAAACATCTGCATGTGCATCTTCTACTTCCTGAGAATCGTCGCTGCCCTCATCGTCGTCGTCTTCATCCTCATCGTCGTCGTCCTCATCGTCCTCCGAATCCTCAGCCTCGACGCCATCTTGAAGAATACCCAACTTTCGAAGTCGATTCTTACCTTGATCTAATTCTGTATCGACATTTTTTAGCTCAGACTTGAGTGACTTGCGCAGACGCGCTGCGTCATCGAGCGCGTCGTCATCTTCTGATTCAGATTCGTCGTCCGACACATCCTCTTCGGAACCCTCGTCCTCGTTCTCTCCATCGTCATCACTTTCGAGCTGAAAATTCTCGTCCAAATCTTCACCTCCTTCATGCTGCTTGCGATTATTGCCGTGTAATGCGTCGTCTGTTTCGTCGATGTCACCCTTTTTCACCTTGCGCCTTCGAGCGGCGTATCCTCCCTGAGGGCCGTCGTCGTCGGAACTTTCATCGTCAGAGCCGACGTCGCGCATGCGCTTCAACCTCTTGCGTTCGGCTTGCTCTAGCGCGAGCTTTGCTTGCGCCTCAACTTCTTCCTGCGTCTTTGCTCTATCACCCGCCTGACCACGTCTTTCGAACGCTAAAGTTCGGGCCCACGTGTCGTATTCATCCTTCTGCTCGGGAGCCTTGGTTTGTGCAGCCTTCGCGGCGGTCGGCTTCATGTGCCCGACAGCTTTTCTCAACGCGCTCGACAATAGTCCACCTTGACTTATCGCCTTAAAATCGGAGTCCAACTTATCCAACATATCTTCATCGTCATCTCGCTGCTTCTGCTTCTCAGCTTTGTAGAACTTACTCTTGGCTATGAGTTCCTCCATCACATCCTTTTTGCTCTTTCGGCGTTCCGGCGCATCCACATCGTGCTCCCCATCGCCTCGCTTCAAAGTTGGTTCAAATTCGCCTCCACCGAAATGGAAACTACGCGTGATTTCGTCGTCTAGATTTTCATCGTCTTCCTCGTCTCCGTGCGACGGTTTCGCGGTTAAATCTCTCTCCCCGAGCGGCTGTCCCAAATGCGTGAGCGTTTTAAAGCCGTCGTCGTCATCGTCTTCATTCAGGGCGAAGGCTTTGGATTTCTTGTACTGACGCAACCGCGCCTTGGCCAATCTTCCAATATTTTTCTCTTCGACGCTTAAGCCACTGTCGTGTTCACCGAATCGTCGGTCCAAGAATGCGTTCGCCTTGCCGTTCGCTTCGTGTTCCACGAGCAGCGTGCGCCGACGTTTTTCAATAGCCTCCGTGCGCGCTTGCAGCACGTTACCTCGCTCGCCCTTCACCTTGCGACCGAGAATGTCGAATTTTCGTCGATGGCTGACAGTCTCGAACGCGCTCTTCACCGTCACACCGCTCGGGCTGGGACCGCTCGCGTCGCCATCGGCGCGGAAAAACTTTCGCTTCGACCCGCTGCCGCCGGGATTGGACGGGCGCTTCTTCTTCGCCATGTCGCGAAGATGGCGACGCTCGAGAACTCCCGTCGAGTTTACGAACCAACCCTCGCGCTCGCCTCGTCGAAGTCGCCGTGTGTCGAGGCACACCAGACGAGGCACATTTCGCACCGCCGCCGGCGGCTTTCCTAAACCCCAGCGCGCGCGCCCGGCGACGCCGACGGCGCTCGTTTGGTCGACACGCGCGAACTAAAAAACATCGACACACGCGAATGAATCGATACACGTTACGATCGTGGCAAATAATGATTATATTAGCACAAAAAGCAATCAATGCGTTGAAGCGAAGCATGGATATTGCCGCGCGACGACGGCAGTCTACGTCGCGTCGATGACTGGAACTGGACGCCACGGCACCGCAGAACCGTCCATGAGACCAACGCCGCGCGCGGAAAGTTCGTCGCGTAAGCGGTCGGACTCCGCAAAGTCTTTCGCATCGCGCGCCTTATTGCGTTCTTCTATTTTAGCTAAGAGATCGTCCTCAGTCAAGCCCGCGCGGTGCAACGCGCGCGCGCGAAGCTCCGCAAGAATGACGTTTTCTTCATCCTTGGGCATGCCAACCGCCTCCATTAAACCCTCGACAGTGCTCAACAACGACTGAAGCGCCCCAACACGACCGACTGCTTTCTTTCCAGCCTTGGTGGTCATGAAATCATTCATTGATTTGAGCGGCGCGGAGAGCGTCGCGATCACTCCGGGCGTGTTCATGTCGTCATTCAAAGCCTCGGACACTTGCTTCTCAGCCTCACTCGCGAGCTTCAGCGCATCCGCAACGAGCGGTACCGGCTTTTTAGCTGGCTCTTCCGCCGCGGCATCGCGAAGAATTGCTCGTACATCGTGAACTGTTTGGTACAAATAGTAAACGCGATCGGAAGCCTCCTCCAGCGCGCGCTGTGTGTAGTTGATAGGCGCTCTGTAGTGCGCGCCAAGAAGCATGAAACGTAGCACGAACGGATGGTACTTGTCCAACACTTCGCGAATAGTGAAAAAGTTGCCGAGCGACTTGGACATCTTCTCAGAATCCACCTTGACGAAGCCGTTATGCACCCAGTAACGCACAAACGGATTCTCATCCGCGTGCGCTCCACAACCGCACGCCGCCGAAGACTGCGCCAGCTCGTTTTCGTGATGCGGAAAAACTAAGTCTTGGCCTCCACCGTGGATATCAATCGTCGGTCCTAGCATTTTTTCAATCATTGCGCTGCACTCAATGTGCCAGCCCGGTCGTCCCTCGCCCCACGGACTCGTCCACGTTGGCTCACCCGGTTTTGCAGTCTTCCATAGCGCAAAGTCGGCTGGATTTTTCTTGCGCCCGTCCACGGCCACGCGCTCACCCGCGCGATTGTCTTCTTGATTTCTCCCTGACAACGCCCCGTATGCGGGCAAGGTGTCGACGGAAAAGTAGACGTCCCCTTCCGTCTCGTACGCGTTACCTTTGGCGATTAAACGCTCGATGAACGCGATGATGTCATCCACACACTCCGTCGCACGAGGCTCGAGCGTCGGACGCAGGCATCCGAGCGCCGCCATGTCTTCGTGGAATGCCTCTATGAATTTATCCGTGAGCGCCTCGCACGTCTCCCCGCTCTCATTTGAGCGCTTGATAATCTTGTCGTCAATGTCGGTGAAATTTCGGCAATACGTCACGTCGTACCCTAAACGCATCAATTGTCGATATAATACGTCGAACGCGACGTACACGCGCGCGTGACCGATGTGTGAATAGTCGTACACCGTGACGCCGCACACGTACATTTGCACCTTTTTCCCCGCCGGGTCTCGCGGCGTAAAAATCTCCTTCTTTCGCGTCATCGTGTTCGTGAGCCAAAGCCTGGAAAGATCTCGTCCTTCGTTTGACGTCTCCACGTCCTCGCTCGCGGTGACGCTCTTCCCATACACCCCTCTCGTCGGCGCGTCGACGCGCACGAGCGGCGTCCCGTGTCTTCGTCCGGCGTTCGTCCGCGATGGCGTGGACGCGGTGACGACGAGCCCTCTTCTCGCGTTCGTCGTCGTCGTCGTCGTCGTCGTCGTCGTCGTCGTCGGTATTCTCGCGCGTCCCTGCATCGTTCTGTTCGTGTTCGTCGTCGCCCGTCGCATCCCCATGCGCGTCACCAACGACGACCCTTGCTGCGAGGCGAGTCGCATCATCCTCGACGACGCCCCGCGACGACGCGCTCGGGACGACGACCGCGAACGGACGACCGCGGTGAGGAAATCGAGCGATCGCGTCGACGGCGCGTCGGCGTCTGCCGCGGGGCACGGGGCGGGTCCTTCACGAGGCGACGGAGACCCGGCCCCTGTGCCCCGCCTCGCCCCGCACCGCACAGCGCGACGACTGATTGCGGTGACCCACGACGATGTCGCGCGCGTTCTCGTCCACGAAAGCGTCGACGAGCGTGACGAATGCGTCCCAACAACATCGACGAAGACGCGCGTCGTCGTCGTCGTCGTCGCGTCGTTCGACGCGCGCGCGCGCGTCGTCGCGACGCGCCGTCGAAGCGCGCGCCGCGTCCGAGGGCTCGCTCACGGATACTTTGGAACTCACCGCGGATAACATCGAGAGCGTGCTGGACGAAGTGCGACCGTACTTGATCGCGGACGGTGGTGACGTCGAACTCGTCGAAATCGACGGACTGTCGGTGAAGCTGAAGCTCAAGGGCGCGTGCGGATCGTGCCCGTCGAGCACGGTGACCATGCGCATGGGGATAGAGAAGCGCTTGTTGGAAAAGATTCCAGACATCATGGAAGTCATACAGGTGGAGGAAAAGCTCGAGGGATTGGACCTGAACGAAGAAAACGTGGAGGCAACGTTAGACGAGATCCGACCGTACCTCGCCGGCACGGGCGGGGGAGAACTCGAACTCATCGACATCGAAGAACCCATCGTCAAGGTGCGCCTGACGGGACCGGCGGCCAAGGTGATGACGGTGCGCGTCGCGGTGACGCAAAAATTACGCGAAAAAATCCCATCCATCGCCGCCGTACAATTGACGGAATGAGCGCCGATTTAATCACCTCGGAATTGATTTCATATTAACTTGTAACCAGCGACGACGCTCGAGACGCGCCACCAACCGCCTCACAACTCGGACGACCAAGCGCGCGAGCAGACGACGAACCGTTCGAGCTATCGAGCGGTGCGATCTGTTCGTCAACACGACCTCGCGTCTCGCCGTTCACGACGCACGAACAACGAGCGCGGAACCATAGAGGGAAGAGTCGTCTTAGGAGGCGATGAATCAGCCTGATCGAGGCGGTTTAACGCGTCGAAATGTCGGTCATGGCGGTCAAGACGACGAGTATTCGACACCGAGTAAGCGTATGACGAATATACTCAAAGCGTTGGACGCGAATCCGAAATTAAAGGAGGATTACGTGAGCGAATCGACGTCTGGGGTGATCACTACTTTGGTGTGCGCGGCGTTGTGTTTGATTTTGTTCTTTGGCGAATTCTTCTCGTACAAGACGACGAAAATCGTGAGCGAATTGAGAGTAAATCCGCTCGGTGTTCATCAAACGGTGCCCAACGCGGAAAGACTGAAGATTGACGTCGATATTACCTTTCACAGTCTGGCTTGCAATCTCATCACGCTCGACACCTCGGATAAAGCCGGAGAAGAGCACTACGACGTGCACGATGGTCACATCGAAAAGAGGAGGATAGACAAGCATGGGAAAGTGATTGATGCTGCGTTTACTTCAGAAAAGCCAAACAAACACAAGGAGATTGAGCAAGCGCTGCAAAAGATGAACGAGACCGACTCCGCACACGCCGCCGACTCTCATGCCATGGAGCACGTGCAGCCGTTCGGTGGTATGTTTGGTCTACAAAGTTTATTGCAAGAAGTGTTTCCAGAGGGCGTGGAGCATGCGTTTAGAAACGAGAATCAAGAAGGGTGCGAGGTGAAGGGTTACCTTGAAGTGAATCGGGTACCGGGACGGTTTTCCATTTCGCCGGGACGTTCGCTCATGATGGGGATGCAAATGGTCAAGCTAAACGTGCAGACGGCATTAAATTTAACGCATACGATTCACAGGCTGTCATTTGGGGAAAGCTTTCCCGGTTTGGTGAGTCCACTCGACGGAACGCACCGCTCACTTCCGCCGAACGCGGTGCAGCAATATTTTCTTAACGTTGTGTCGACGACGTTCGAGCCTTTGGGAGAGAACAAAATCATCAGCACTCATCAGTATAGCGTTACTGAAACTTTCACAAGCTCACAGCGATCAATTATGGGGACGTCCAACGGCCGTGATCCGGGCGTCATCTTTACTTACGAAATATCGCCGATTCGCGTCGACTTCAAAGAGACTCGCACGTCGTTTGGTGCATTCGTCCTGGGTATCTGTTCCGTCATCGGAGGCGTCGTCACTATGGCGGGTATCACGCAAAATGCCGTTGAGTATATTATTTCTAATCGCAAGACCCTCTTCGCGTCATAGACATTAGCAGTTGTAGCGTCCTAGTGTACATCGAGTCACATCAAACCATGAGTTACGTCCTGTAGTCCTCGCGCTCTTCCTCACACTTCGCCGCAACTACAGATGACCAAAATAAGTATTAGCAATCTTGAATACCTCGTGCGCGCCTTCCTCGGGTGATGACGCGCGTGGTGGCCGTCGGTGCAATTCTCTTCTCCGTGACCCTGCTCTGTTCTCTCGTCGCGAGCGTGGGTGTATGTTCCAACGACCTCACAGGTGCATCCCTTCTCAATGCTTTGAGCGATATGAGGATAGGTACAGATACCGACATGAGTTTTGTATTCTTTGCCGCACTCGTAGACGTCGGTCTGCAGTCGTATTGCGGGAATACGCTGCGAAATTTGGGTAGTGCGTCTGCTCAGACTCTCATTCTCGTTCCCGACAGTGCCTTTGAGAGGGCGTCGATAGTCATGGATAAAGGATTGGAAGAAATAACAAGTGACAGAGCCCTCGCCTGCGAAATTTTGGATTCATCCATCGTGCAAGCAGCGTTGAACAGCCGCGATGTTCGAGACGGAGACGAGCTCTCTACCGCGTCAATGCGTATGCCCAAGCTTCGCGTAGACGTCGTTCAAGACATAAACGTTCGCAAATTACGAATTTTCACTGATGTTGGAACAACTATCGCTGATTTATTCGCGACAGATGTCGCTCTGTGTCCTCGCTTGAGTGCCGTGTTCGCCTCAGAGCTCTTGATACCATTAGTCGAGTCAAACGCTTTTCCCAGTGTGTGGAAGATATCAAAATCATTACCAGAGCTTAGCACGAGTGCTGAAGCATTTCGAATCACTGATTCGTTGCGCGTGATATTCGAATCGAGCGAATACGATGGCTACGATGGGACTGTGGGGAGGTCAAGTTTGCAGACATGTGTCTTTGATGGAACAAATCATGGATTTCGCGCTTATTTCTTACCATCGAATCGCGCCTGGAGACGGTTCTTTCGCAAAACTGAGCTCACAAAATCTGCTCTTTTCTCAGATTACTCCCTTCTTCTCAGTATCCTGCTTTACACTGAAGGACAGCTAACGTCGACACAGCAAAGTATTGACTTGAAGTCGTACTTGTCGACGAGCCTCGTCCCAGGACAATTGCTACGCCCCGTCGGGGCGTCTACAATTTTGAGTGCCTTTCCAGGACAAGTGGAGATTCCAGCTTTGCGAGTGGACGTGGACATATCTAAGGTCAGTTCGCGATACGTTAGAATTTCTGGTGGGAGCACGAGCAGTCGCTTTGATAACACCGCCGTCGTCGTCGCCGCAGATATTGTTTCATGCACTGGCATCGTCCATATCATCGATGATGTGCTAGTTCCACCAATGTTGACAGCATTTCGTCAGCTCTCATTGCGTAGCGAGCTGTCTATGTTTACAGATCTGTTACGAGCGCCCGCAATGCATGAGTTGATGCTCGAACTCGATACACCATCCGAAACGAATATATTTGCTGACAGCGTCGTTTTCGCGCCAACAAATGTAGCGATTCGACTAACTTTGAATTACATCGGTTGGACGTTCGAAGATTTGTTCCAGAGGGACGCACTGTTGCGACAATTTGTCACGTACCACGTCATAAGTACTCGAAGCGCCGAAGGAGCCCCTGAAAGACTCAAATTTCGTCTAGGACTCGGTCCCGAGGAACAGCAGTTTGCCACGCGCTTGGCATATCCAATCTTAGCGAAGAGCTACGCTAACACGTTCCAAGGCACGCCCATCGCTAAGACAGTGAAAGTACTCTCAACTCGCCGCGGCGTGAAAAAGTTCTTCACACCCCGCCATGTGCTTCGAGGACGTTTAAACTCTGCACGGTTCATCAAAAGTGACATTCCATCGACGAATGGCGGTATCGCTATTATCGATGCGGCGCTCATTCCGCCGACGGCGGAATTCGGAGTGACTCTTTACGATAGAATTCTTCGCACACCGACGCTGCGTGTTTTTCGTGAACTTACAAGCGTTCTCGGCCTCCAGCGCGAGTTTGACACGCAAGGTTTTGGAAACGGTGACTGTACCGTATTTGCACCGACGGATTCCGCATGGGTTACCTTACTTGCCGATCTCATGACGACGCAGGAGGAAATCGCAAACCGCGCCACAGCGATGCTGTACGATATTATCATGCTCATGCTCGCCCCTAGAACGGAAGAATTTCAAGAGATTGAACGCGAACTTTATGACCCATGGCTGTCAAAGGACGCACTGGATGGTGACGAGCTCGTGACCGCGCTCTCGGGGTATACGACGGTGAGAGTACTTTGATTTAATTATTTCTCGTTTAATTATTTTTCCAAATTTTCCAGCATGCAAACATTATCCATTTCGGCGCATTTGAGAGATGCGTTGGTCAGAGCTGCACTCCTACGAGCACACTAGTAGCCGTACCTCGACTTGTGGGTCCAGTGCTGGCGCAATCGTCGTTTACAAGGTAAATATATCGTATTCATCAGTGCATCAATTTAATTAATTTCATCAGTACGACCTCATGGAAAAACTATGCAAGAATTATTTCGCCGGTACGCCGATTTTGTGCACGAGATCGCGCTATGAGCTCTGACAGCTCAAGTAGGACATGGCAAGCGGACAACACGCCCTGAACGGCGAGCTTTACGTGGTAAAATAATTAGTTTTGGTCTGAGAAATATTTAATTAATTTTCAATGTTCGTCCTGATTTCACAGATAGATACGGTGCTTCTACCGCGCCTTGGCGAGCGTTGCCGCACGGCAGACTTTACATACAACGCGGGCAGCGCATTTGAGCTGCGAGATGGGCGCGTTCGACGATATGAGCGTTGTTTAGCACCGCCGTGTTCCTACACTTTACCAGGTGGGAATTATTTTCTCGAATTAATTTTTAAAACATTTCATTTGCTCCTACACGCGCGCTTTTTGCTGACCTTTGATTTTTCTACCGATCAAACAGGACTTTACGGTCGCGCTGGTGTGCGTATTTCTGTAGAAGCTTTCGTGACGTACGACGCGTTACCAATTTGCGACTCGTGGTGCGTATTAATTTCTTGGTGGTGGTGTGTTCCGTGCACCGGAGTAGTAGCTCAAACTATAGCCACGATCGGTGGATGTGCGCCCTATCAATCTCAGTGCGGTGGTTCCCTCGTTGTTTTCGTCACGGACGCGGGTGAAGTGCGATTTGGCGCGCAAACGTTCATGGACTCCTACAATAATTTACCGCTCAGTTTGGGCGGTGGTTTGCGCATCGTCGACGTCTCGGTGCCAGGCAAGGGTTTTTTTGCGCGCGACGGCATCGCGTTCAAAGTGCTCTGCACGTACGATGGCGTTTCAAATACGACAAAGATTTATATCAATGATAAGTTAAGGGGTATAGCAGATCCGTACGTCATGGGTCAGTTTTTGTTTCGCCCGTTCCACAACGTATCCGGGAACTTGCACGAGAAGATCACGATTGGCAACAGCATACACTCGGCTGCTTCCGCCACGAACACTTTACCTGACTTTCAAGGTGTGCACGAGACGATTACTGGAACTCCAGATACAAGAGATGGCACACTACCGGCAATTGGTCAATTTGCGACCTATGACGCCTCGCCGCTCTTCGACGGCTCCCCAACAA
>Ga0181560_10004639_pt1 | contig 12389 bp, 11 predicted proteins | sample 011ome_20_FD_133751 | JGI IMG/M metagenome (GOLD analysis project Ga0181560, IMG submission 133751) | Coastal salt marsh microbial communities from the Groves Creek Marsh, Skidaway Island, Georgia - 011509CT metaG (megahit assembly) | ecosystem: Environmental > Aquatic > Marine > Intertidal...
TGTAAAGCCGCTGACTCGCAACCCTAGAGTGTCGTCGATGATGGGAACATTAACCACGCCACGCACTTCGGCTGCTCCCAGGTTACCCGCCACACCCTGTATTTTTCCTGAAAATTCATTGGGGTCAGGATCTGCGGTAGTGATGCGAATAACACCTGCTGTGGTGTTCTTACCAAAGTTAGTCCCCTGTGGCCCCCGCAGCACCTCAACCGATGCCACGTCGAGCATTTCACTGAAAACCAGACCGGGTCGAACCAGGTACATGTTGTCGTAGATCACACCCACCGATTTCTTTGCTGCAGTTGTACCTTCGGTTCCCATGCCGCGAATATAGACTGCCGCCCCAAGAGCGTTATCGGCGCGATTGAGGGTTAACCCTGACACCGCCTCGCTTAAATCACGTAAATCGGTAATACCTCGATTTGCGAGGTCATCACCCGTCAGTGCGACAATACTGGTTGGGATATCCTGCACACTCTCGAGTCGCCGTGTTGCGGTGACAACCACCTCTTCCAGCACCTGCGGACCATCAGCCGCCATTACATTTGCGCCACCACCCAATGTAAGAGCCGACAACGCTGATATCACGGCCGCAGTAGTAACCTTTCGTTGCTGTGAATGCCTAGCAACACTCTTCGTTCCGTTTGCTCGATTTTTCATAAGACCCTCGTCTTTCATTGTGAGTTACCCCTTGTTTTATAATTAGCTACAAGCAAATTCGCCGACGGGATGTCAGCCTGTTTCTCCAAAAAATTCACGACTAAAATCATCGCTTGCACCACCCACAAAGCGTGGTGAAGAAAGCGGCTGCCCCATAAGGCCGTGTGCCCAGTCAATGCTGACACCCCAGTCCTGGCTCCAGTCGTAGACCATCATGCGACTCGCGATGCGCCATTCACCTCCGCGCTGCTCAAATACGTCAAGATACCGTCCACCTATCGTCAAATCGCGGTGTTCATCACCCATATCCACTCGATGATAAGAAACCACCTGAGTCTCAACGCGGGCTGACGCCTCACCGAGAACAATGTAACTTTGACCAAGCAGATGCTGAGTGGCGGAGATAGCCGGCGAGCCCGGAACCACCCAATCCAGATACTCATCAAACGAGCCATGGAATACACCATAGTCAGTGACAGAATCTGGCCAGAGGGCATCGCAGATTAAGGTGGGATCGCGACGATCTTCTCCGCGGGCAAGTTGCTCTATACAACGCCGGATCGCGCTGCGATTGAGTAACTCAGTGACCTGTCGTTCGCGGGCATCCAATCTATGTTTGCTCCCACTCGAGCTCAGAATCGATTCCAAAGCTCTCGCCGTTTGTTTTATTTTGTTTATTAAGCAGCACTGTTGAATGCTCCAATGAAGTTATTTATACACCCCGTCGATACCTTTTCTTGACATTTGAAGACACTCAGAAACATTGTCAGATCGTCCAAATTGATCAATTTCTGATAGGTGCGACCGGCGCAAACTAAACGTAACGTGAGCTGTTTTGCCGTTTAACGAGGGTTTTCTTTTGTCACACTTATCATCGCCAACCTTCACAGCGCCCGCCTTCATTAATGGTCTCCCTCTTGAAGAGGATCACACCTTGGGTGCACTCACCCTTCCGAAGCTGTTTCTTGAGTTGACCGAGCGCCACAGCGAAGCGCCGGCCTTGTTATTGGAAGGGTCGGATGCTCAACCCAAAACCTGGAGTTATGCGCAATTGCGACGAGAAGCAATCGACATAGCACGGGCGCTCACCGCACTCCATATAAGCCAGGGCGAGCGCATTGGCATTCTCATGACCAACAGCGCTCAGTTTGTAGCCTCGGTTTTTGGTGTCTCGCTAGCAGGCGGTGTTGCTGCTGTACTGAGCACCTTCTCTACTCGGGATGAGCTGACGTACTTATTAAAACAGTCGGGTTGCAGCACCCTACTATTTGAATCGCTCGTAGCTAAGCAAAATTTCTCTCGGATTTTACAAGAGATTATTCCAGAAATAGATGACGGCGGAACTTTAGAATCGCCAAAGCTACCCTTTCTTCGACATGTAATCAGTGTGGATAAAACAGAGCCCATGGGCATTACACCGTGGCAAAGGTTTATCGATAACGGAGGCAACGTTACGGATGAGGAAGTATTAGCGCGCGCCAAGATGGCATCGCCAGCCGACCCAGGCGTGCTGTTTTTTTCCTCGGGATCAACCAGCAAACCCAAAGGGGTACTCAGTAGCCACCGCGGTGTTTGTGTTCAGATGTGGCGCATGCAGACTCAGCAGGGCCTACCCAACGGCGTACGCAGCTGGACAGCGAATGGCTTTTTCTGGTCTGGCAATTTCGCCATGGTTATTGGCGCTACGCTCGTGGCTGGCGGCACGCTCATCTTGCAAGCACACTTTGACCCAGAGCAGGCCCTAAACATCATTAGTCGCGGCAAAGCAGAATTTGTCTTCGCTTGGCCACATCAGTGGGCACAGCTGGTTAACGCCAAGAACTGGACACAGGTAGATCTATCCTCTGTTCGTTATGTTGATCCAACATGTCCCATCGCGACCCATCCAACGATTAATACCACCTGGATAGAACCACGCCACTGTTATGGCAACACAGAGACTTTTACCTTGGTCACAGGCTTCCCGGCGGGCACCCGTGCGGAACAAGCTAACAATAGTCACGGCCGCCCTTTTCCGGGCAATACCATCAAGATTGTAGATCCCCTGAAAGGTACAACACTCAACGTTGGCGAGCACGGAGAAATAGCCATCAAGGGACCTACCCTTATGCTGGGTTATCTAGGCGTCCCACTGGACGAAACGCTCGATGACGAGGGCTTCCTGCATACCGGCGATGGCGGTCATATCGACAGCGATGGCCGCCTGTACTGGTCAGGACGACTCAACGACATTATCAAAACAGGCGGCGCGAATGTATCACCGCTAGAGGTTGACGACGTACTCCGTAGCATGGAGGGCATCAAGCTTTGCCAGACCGTGGGCATTCCCCATGAAACCCTGGGCGAAATCGTTGTCAGCTGTATTGTGCCCGATGGCAGCCAACCACTCGATGAACAATCTGTGCGCGAATACGCGCGTACACGTCTAGCCAGCTACAAAACACCACGACGGGTTCTTTTTTTTACAGCGGCAGACATTGCCCTCACCGGAACAGCCAAGATCAAAACCGCAGAGCTTCGTACACTGGCACAGAAACGTCTTGAGGTTTAGACTGTTATTAAACAACACTGTTGAAATATAACCATAAGTGAAGAGCAATGACATTTACTACCCCAAAGATAGATCACCTACCCAAAAACATACTTTTGGCCGGTGAGGAAACGATCAATCAGGGCTCGGGAAATGTGCATGGCCACATTTACCCAGCTAATGGCCAAGTATCTTCGACGCTCAAATTAGCTGGCGCGGAAGAGGTCGCATTAGCGGTGACCACCGCCCAAGCCGCCTTCCCTCATTGGTCAGGGGTCAGTGGCGAGCAAAGACGCAATTTATTACTCAAGCTCGCCGATATTATCGACGCGCACAGCACTGAACTGGCGATGCTAGAAGTGATTGGTAACGGTTCACCCACTATGATGGCTCAATATGCACCGGTGGTAGCTGCACAGCGTTTTCGTTACTACGCGGGCGCAGCTGATCGTATACGCGGTGAGACTCTCGATGCCTGGAATGGCCCTGCGCATAACTACGTTAACTACGAGCCCTACGGTGTCATTGGCGCAATCATTCCTTGGAATGGCCCATTGTTCGCAGCCGCCATGGTTTTAGCTCCCGTATTAGCGGCGGGAAATTGCGTGGTCATTAAAGCACCCGAGTTGGCGCCCTATTCGGTCATGCGCCTCGCGCAATTGTTTCTTCAAGCCGGCTTTCCACCCGGTGTGGTCAACATGGTTGCGGGCGGTCCCGCAGCGGGGGAAGCCATCGTCGCACACCCCGGAGTCGCCAAAATTCAGTTCGTTGGTAGCGGGGCGACCGCAAAAAAGGTACTACAAACCGCTGCCACAACACTCAAACCCTGTGGGCTCGAACTCGGTGGCAAGTCTGCCGTGATCGTCTTTGCCGATGCTGATCTCACCGCCGCTGGCAAGCGTGGCCTGAGTGGTGCGATGAGTGTGAGTGGACAGGGTTGTGTTAATGGCACGCGATTATTGGTTGAAAGACCCATATACGACCAGTATCTAGCTGCCCTGCAGGCCATCGCGCAGCACATACCCATTGGTGATCCGACCCAGCCCGATACAGTAATGGGGCCACTGATTTCTGCCACATCGTTAACACGCATTCAAACTCTGGTTGACCAAGCGCAAGATCAAGGCGCTCGCCTTATCACAGGCGGCCAGCGTCTTGGTGGCAGCTGTGCCGATGGGTTTTACATGCCCATCACGATATTGGCAGATGTAGATCCGGCTAGTGATTTGGCACGCCACGAAATTTTTGGCCCCGTGCTCTCAGTGACGCCCTTTGATTCTGAAGAGGAGGCCATTGCCCTCGCCAACGATTCTGAGTACGGGTTAGGCGCTTATATCCATACTCGCGATCTACGACGAGCTCATCACGTGGCTAGTGCCATGCAGGCGGGCATGGTTCAAGTCAATGCCTCGGGAGAAGGTATGCAGCCTTTCGCTCCCTTCGGGGGCTACAAGCAAAGCGGCTACGGCAGATTGGGCGGACAGCAAGGTCTGCTGGAATTCTTACAGGTTAAAAACGTTTGGATGAACTTGTCCGAGGATAGCCGCTAATGACTTTGCTAGACCCCGCCGAACGAAAAGATCGGGGGCGCAAACAACTGCAGGACATCATGGGCACCCACATAGCCGAACCCAAAACCCTGTATGAGTCTTCTTGGCCAGACTATCTCATGGCCGAGATCTGGACACGGCCACAGCTGGACCTACGCGCTCGCTACCTCATCTCCATCGCGAGTGCAGCCTCGGCGGATACACCCGAGGGGATCATCGACGGCTATATTGGCGGCGCTTTAGACAAAGAGGCGCTAAGTGTGGTGGAACTGCGCGAGGTAGCCTTGCACTTTGGGGTATACGGCGGATGGTCGAGGGGCGCCATTATTGATCAAGCCATCAGTCGAGTCGTCGAGGCACGGCAGCTAATCGAGCCACCCTACAAACCGCTGAGCGAAGCGCCATGGGATCCGACAGAACGCCTTAAAAAAGGCGCCGCAGAATTCGATCAGGTAATGACGTTTGCGGGTCCACCGCCAGTAGCACCCTATTTTGAAGCCGGCATCCTAAATTTTGTGTTTGGTGAAATGTGGCACCGCGACGGGCTTGATCAGCGCAGCCGGCGCTGGGTCACATTGGTGGGCGTAGCGGATTCGTCAATGATGATGCCCATACAAACCCATGTTTATGGTGCCATGGCGAGCGGCAATTGCACCGCCACAGAAATGCATGAGTTCGTTTTGCAATACGCAATTCACAGCGGCTGGCCGCGCGCCTCGTATTTGCAAGGCGTGGTATTCGATATGGCCAACAAAGTTGAGCAAGGATTGACCTGGGATGGCAAGCCAAGGGACAACACAGCATGAGTCTTGCAACAGATATGCACAATAAAAACGTACTGATCACGGGCGCCGGCTCAGGACTTGGTCGCGCTACAGCGCTGGCTATGGCTCAGGCCGGTGCTAATATTTACCTACTGGATATCAACGCCGAAACGCTCACTGAGACTGCGGAGTTGATCCCCAATAATGATCGATGTGTTGTCAGAGTAGTCGACATTTCCGATGCTAACGCCTGTCAGGCGGCGGTGGACGATGCCGTGATTCGCTTTGGTGGCTTGGATGCGCTGTGTAACGTCGCCGGTATGATTATGTTTGCCAATTCCCACGAAATGACGCCAGACCAATGGATACGCACGCTTGGCGTCAACCTTAATGGCGCTTATTTTCTCAGTCGGGCATCCATTCCACACTTACTGGAACGCGAGGGTGCCATAGTCAATGTAGCGTCGTCAGCTGCGTTCATTGGCGAGGCTTACGCTGCCGCCTACTGCGCCAGCAAAGCAGGCATGATTGGCATGACCAAGTCGATGGCCATGGAATATATGCAAACGCCTATTCGTATTAGTGCTGTGGCACCTGGCGGCATGGCAACGAATATCGCAACCGATTTGCGCCCACCCGAGGGTGCCAATATTGACCTCATAAAACGCTTCTCGGGGATGCGCGGGTTGGTAACTGTTGACGAGGTAGCCGCTATGATTGTTCACCTTGCAACCCCCGCAGGTAATGCGTTTCATGGCACGTGTGTCATGATGGATACAGGCATCACCGCAGGATGATCGATGCAGAAAAGCCTCGCGTTGGCTTTATTGGGCTAGGAAGTCAGGGAGCCCCTATGGCACGGCGCATTATCGACGCTGGATTTGATGTCACCCTCTGGGCGCGCCGGGCGCAATCACTTGAACCGTTTGCAAGCAGCGGCGCGCAATTTGCCCACACACCGGAAGACCTGGCCAAACAATGCAATCTTGTGTGTGTATGCGTTGTTAACGACGCGGGCGTGCAAGAGTTGTGCGCATTGCTGCTTCCCACTTTAGCAGCAGGCTCCTTACTCATTATCCACTCAACGATTCACCCAAAAACGTGTGTTGCGCTGGCCCAACAAGCCCAACAATACGGTATCGCGGTGATTGATGCACCGGTGAGTGGCGGTGGCCCCGCCGCAGAAAACGGCACATTGACAGTCATGGTGGGTGGCAGCGAGGCACATGTTGCTCGCGCAAGGCCGGCTTTCGATAGCTTTGCCGGGCTAGTCACGCATGTAGGCGATGTAGGTGCAGGACAAACGGCAAAATTGATCAACAACAATCTCATGGCGGCCAATCTAGCGCTCGCTCATGCAGCAGCAGAACTTGGCACCACACTGCAGCTTGATCGGGCCGAGTTACTTACATTGATAGGGCAAAGCAGTGGCCGGTCCTTTGCGTTCGATGTCTACGCGCGTATGCCATCGCCCGCTGCCTTTGCTCATGGCGCCGCTCTGTTAAAAAAGGACATCCAATTACTCGGCGAGTTAACCGGTAGTGACAACAACCATTTCCAACAACTCGGTGGTGTGGGCAGTACATTTATTAACGCGGTGGAAAACGACAGGAGTACCGAGTAGTGGCTTTTAGTAATGAGCAGTTTCAGCTCAAAAATCGCGTAGCAATTGTGACGGGAGCTGGCGGGCGTGGTAACAGCATTGGTCGGGCTTACGCTCTAGGGTTAGCACAGGCCGGTGCGAATGTTGTGGTTGCCGATCTCAATGAGGCCGGCGCAAACGCCGTTGCTGATGAAATAAATACCAATGGCGGTAAAGCCATCGCGACACGCGTAGATATTGGCGACAGCGAGTCGACGCAGTGCATGGTTGAGCAGACCGTTAACACGTTTGGCGGGGTAGACATCCTTGTTAATAACGCAGCTCTGATGGTTGAGCTAGGCTCTGATCAAGCGGTGGACATAGATATTACCCAGTGGACGAAAATTATTGATATCAACTTAACCGGTGCGCTGCGCTGCGTACAGGCAGCCGTACCGGAGATGCGTAAGCGCGGCGGCGGACGCATCATCAATCAGGTATCGGGCGGCGCCTTCCCCGCGGGCTCAGTTTACGGCATTGGGAAGTTGGCTTTACATGGATTGACTACCACGCTAGCCCGACAGTTGGGACGCGACAAGATCACTGTCAACTCCATTGCACCAGGAAATGTGCGCAGTGATGCTGGCAAAGAACTCGTGCCCGACGACTCGCCGTTTCTGCAGTTTCTCAACATGACGGTAGCCATGCGCGCGCAGGGTGATCCCGATGAACTTGTGGGACCATTGCTGATGCTCTGCTCACCTGCAGGTGAATGGGTTACCGGTCAGGTAGTGCACGTCGACGGCGGTTGGGTGATGACTCCCTAATCCGTAGATATCCTTACCCTTAAAGAAATAATAATGTTTTGTCGGGACATTAAAGAATGACAAGATTTAAAGGTTGGCAGCAAATTGCAGCCAGTATGGTATTACAAGCCGTAGCGTCGGGTAGCATTTTTATCTCGTATAGCGTGCTAGCAGGGTCGTACCAACAAGCCTTTCAACCCAGTAGGATGCTACTGATGATGGGCGTTAGCGCCGTCGTCTTGGGCACCGGCATCCTAAGCCCGCTACTTGGTAGAGCCATGGAGAAAACCTCCCTACGCCACCTCATGGCGCTGGGCTGTTGTCTGTTAGGTGTGGGCTTCATGGTAGCCTCTCAAGCTCAGTCGATGACTCAACTGCTGGCTATTTATTTTGTGTTCATGGCGAGCGCGGCCGTGCTGACCGGCCCCATTGCCGGCTCCGCATTACTGGCCCGCTGGTTTAACAAACGACGCGGGTTAGCTATGTCGCTCTCAGCGGCCGGTGCCGCGGTTGGTGGCCTCATTGCACCGCCACTGTTGCAATGGCTCATTGACGCCTACACATGGCGGCAGGCGTTGTTGATGTACGGCATGGGTGTACTTGTGGTGACTGTCCCCGTCGCATGGTTTCTGATTATCAATCGACCGAGTGATATTAACCAACACCCCGATGGCATTGCTGAGACATCGCCACAAGCGCAAACCTCCGACAATGATCTGGGCTGGGGGTTTTACCTTCGGGACCGAAATTTTTGGGTACTCGGCATCATACTTGGCGTGTTGTTTGGTAGCAGCATGGGAATTACTAAAAACCTTATGCAATATGCGGGCGAAATAGGTATCGATGCCACCCGGGGCGCATTTTTATTATCGATCTACTCGGCTAGCAACTTTGTGGGAAAATTAGGCAGTGGAGTACTTGCGGACAAACTGAATCCCCGAGCGCTACTGGGTGGAATCATCGTGGTGTTTACACTCGCGGTATTCAGCTTTACCCAATTCACCACTTATACCCTGCTGATGGTGGCTTGCGTTGTGTTTGGTATCTCACAGGGTGGCATTGTGCCGTTATGGAGTGTCATCGTGTCGCGGCTATACGGCCCTGAGCGAGTGGGAAGATCTATGGGCGCGATGAGCCTGCTGCTAACGCCGTTTAATCTTATTGCCGCGCCATTTTTTGGCGCCGTAGCAGACAGCACCGGGAGCTATCGAGGCGCTTATTTGGTCGCGGTGGCACTGCTCGTTTTTGTTATTTTTCTACTCGGACTGATTCGCGAGCGCCCGGCGAACTGAGCCCAACATCGCGCAACGTCAAAATACCCGGCTGTGCTGCGACCACGTCCGAAATCGCACTGATCGCAGGCATCGCCGTTAAAATTCCCCACCCGCCACGGGCCCAGTAATCGGGCGCCTCAAATCGGATGCGGGTATCAACACCAGGGTCGCCAGCAATCACCAAATGATAATGATCGTCGTCAAAGACCCAGTCACAATCGAGCGCGCGCGTTAAGTACCAAGCCACTCTTGTGCGAAAAACGACACGCCCCTCGGACATGCCATTCCAACCTGCGCGAATGGCACCAACCGTGCCTTCTTCCATGCAGAACCAGCCCAGATCAACACGCTCTGAAACGCGAGCATGCTCAACGTGGAACTCGAGGGATTCCAACGGCAAATCGAGGCCTTCAGCCATCCGGTGAACGGTGTCTTGAAATGACACCAACGCCTGACGGCAATTGGCGCGCATTTCATCATTGCAGTCGTGTTCGCCAAAACCCAATGCCCGCCACGTTTCTGGTGATGAATAATGCGAGCAGTCCGCCGACTCATCGATAGTAATCGAATCCAACCGCCGACAGACGGCGGTGAGAAGCACCGTCAGACTGTTGATCCAACCGGGATTTACACCCGTGATATACAAGGAACTTTTGCCTGTACTGCAAGCTGCCTCAATGCGTTTTCGGGTCTGCGCGTTTTGAACGCCACCCAAATTCACAAGCAAATTAGTACTGATGACATTCTTGCCACTACCAAGCAGCCGGCATAGGTGTTCGATATCCGCCTCGAAGGGTGTATAAATCACTGCATCGGCAGGCTGGCTTATTAGCATATCAACATCGTTGCTGGCCAGAATCCCAGTAGTAGGTAAACCTACCAAGTCACCGGCATCCTGGCCCACTTTGTCCGCCGAGAAGGCGTACAGCCCAACCAACTCAAACCGCTCATCCTCTATCAATGCCTTTAACGCATGCCGGCCCACTTTGCCGGTAGTCCATTGAATAACCCTAAGTGCAGTCATTGCTTAGCCCACCCTTGTTATGCGTTAAAGGAAAGATATAACTTGTCGATGCCCAGCACAGGTGCTGTGTGATATGCCCAGTCTTTGCCATCGGCTATGCGAATAGTGCTAAAGCGCGACAACATAGCACCCAGTGCCGTTCGTAACTCTAAGCGAGCCAAATGTCGGCCAACACATACATGAGGACCCGATGCAAAACTGAGTGACGCTTCACCGCGATCTATACGGAAGGTATTTGCATCCTCCCACGCTTCGGGGTCTCGACCCGCCAAAAAAAGCGGCAAAAGCACTCTGTCGCCCGCTTTCATCGCCACACCGTTAAACGTGAAATCTTCAGCGACCAGTCGCATAGTGCCTACCACGCCATACAGGCGGATGAACTCATCGACTGCGGCAAGGTGCAATGACGGCTCCTCCCGAAGTTGCTGCTGTAACGCTGCATCTTGAGCAATGTGTTTGATAATCCATCCGAGGGTACTGTATACGGTATCGAGGCCACCCAAATACAGGGTGTATAGAAGGCCTAGAATTTCATCGTCGGTGATATCGCGCCCCCCGACCTTGGCGGTAACAATGCCATGCAGCAGTTCTGTTGAAGGGCTGGCTTTCTGGTCCACGATAAAGGCCTGCAAATAGTGCATAACGCCCAAGCCACACTGAACCCGCTCTTCGATTGACCGACCTCTTAATAGCCCGGCTTCCCATGCTAAAAACTGCTCTGCTTCATCTAGCGGCAAACCCAATAGCGATAAAAATATGTAGGTAGGGAACGGTATTGCAAAGTCTTCGATAAACTCACATTCGCCGTTTGGTGCAAATTGATCAATAAGGGCTTCACAGTTGGCACGGGTCTGGGCTTCCAGCGTGGCGATACGCTGTGGTGTTAAGTAGGGGTTAAGAACTTGTCGATAAAACGCGTGTTCGGGGGGATTCGACTCTAGGGGGAGTAATCGCCAGTCAACACCCAACATCTGACCCAATCCTGATTTAGCGGCGCTGGTGAAATGTTGGTAATCAAGAAACGCTTGTTTTTGTAATGCGTGTCGAGTGATTAGCCAGCCCTGTTGATGTGGAGATATTTCTCGGGCGTAAACAACATCGGGACCATCAAACAGCTGCGCCAGCGTGGCCATTGGATCGTCAGAATGCCCAGTGAAACTTGCCAGCGAATGATTCCACCGGAGTGATTCGGGCACATGATCGGGCCATGAAAAAACACTTTTAGTCATTGTTCTTTCCTTCGCAAGCGGCTCTCTTCTAGATAAATATCCCTGCAATCGTATCCACGTCGTCATTATTCAATGTGACATTGGCTGCTTGCAGATTACTCAGTAACTGACAGGTGTTTTTAGCGCCAGGGATAATTGCATCAATACCCGGACGAGTGAGGCACCAGGCAAGCGCGATGTGTTCAATTTCACAACCGTGCTTATGAGCAAGCGGCTGAAGCTGCGTAACCTTTGCAACATTGTCTGCGAAACAATGCGCAGCAAAAGCAGGCAAATAGGCACTGCGCGAGGCATCGGGGGTACGCCCGTCTGCATATTTTCCTGTGAGCAAACCGCTTGCTAACGGAAAGTACGGAATAAAACTAATTGATCGCTCCACACACCAAGGTAGCAACGTGTGCTCTGCTGATCGCGAAAACAAGTTGTATTCATTTTGAATGACATCGACATGACCATCGCGATCGGCTTCATGCAATTGTTCAATACTGAAGTTAGACACGCCGATGGCTCGAATCATGCCAGCTTCGCGCATGCGCTGGAGCGCACCCACCGCTTCGTATTTGGGTGTTTTTTCATCGGGCAAATGTATGTAGAAAATATCGAGATAGTCGGTTTGTAAGCGACGAAGACTAGACTCCACACATTCACGCATAAACGCCGGCGAGTTATCGATATCGCGCCCGGTTGTATTACCCCGATGCGCGCCCTTGGTAGCAATCACCACTTGACTGCGCACTCCTAGCTTCGCGACAACTTCGCCAATAAGCTCCTCTGATCGACCCGGCCCGTAAATATAGGCGGTATCAATTAAATTGATGCCCTGCTCAATAGCACTTGCGACTAGTGCTCGGCCAGCATCCTCATCTTGGGGGCCATAAATATTGTGTCCGCCCACGGCGTTGGCACCAAAACCAACGCCTTGCACAAACACATCGGACTTACCCAATCTAGTCATGGACATTGGAAAACA
>Ga0181560_10004640_pt1 | contig 12389 bp, 12 predicted proteins | sample 011ome_20_FD_133751 | JGI IMG/M metagenome (GOLD analysis project Ga0181560, IMG submission 133751) | Coastal salt marsh microbial communities from the Groves Creek Marsh, Skidaway Island, Georgia - 011509CT metaG (megahit assembly) | ecosystem: Environmental > Aquatic > Marine > Intertidal...
GTTCCAATCCAGCACGACGCCTTGCATTTGCAACCATGGACCCGCAGCATCGCTGATGTGCAGCAGGTCGATTTCGGCGCGCCCGCTAAGCGCACCGCGAAACCCCTCGATTTCCACCTGCCGCTCGGCATCTGACAGGCGATCTTCGATGAAAGCTTGTAAAATCCCGCGCTCGTGGATGGTGGTGGCGGTGGCGGTGCTTTGGGGTGTTTGTGCGGTCAGATCCACCGGCAGCGCAGTTGCCAGCGCAAAACTGCAGGCCAAGGCGGTATGGGTCAGGGCGCGGCGCATCAAAATGCCTGCCCTATGCCGATGTAAAACTGCAGCCCATCGCCGGTGGTGCCACGAACCGGGCCTGCCAGATCCAGCCGAATGGGCCCAAGCGAGGTGTCATAGCGCAGCCCCAGCCCTGCGCCGGCATGCCATTGCCCGCCACCTGCGCCCCATTCGCCCGCCCCGACAAAGCCTGCATCCCAAAAGCCCACTACGCTGAAATTGCCGCGCAGGGTTTGGCGCAGCTCTAGCGAAGTTGCCATAAAACTGCGTCCGCCGCTTTGGCCCAAATTGCCTTGCGTCACCCCCAATGATTGGTAGGGATGCCCGCGCACGGTGCCGCCGCCACCCGAATAATACAAAAAGTTTGGGGGAATGTCGGCCAGCGCCTCGCCCATAAGGGTGCCAAGCTGCGCCCGCCCGGCCAATACGGTGCCAGCCCCCCCCAAGGGCCAGTATCGGCGTGCATCCAGCCCTGCCCGCAGGCCACCGCCGCTGGTGCCCAGCTTGGCATAAGGTTCCAGCGTGGCTGACAGGTAGCTGCCCGCGCTGGGCGATAGCAGGTTGTTGCGAAACTCCCATGTCATGGACATGGGCAGCGCGCCCAAACTGAAACTGCGCTGGCCAAAAACATCGCGGCTGCGCTGGGTGGAAAAGGCCAGCCCGATTTCGGCGGTGCGGTTGTCGGTGATCACCCGTTGCATGCCGATGGCCAATTCGGCGCTGTCGCTGCTGTAATCTGGCTCGTCCAGCTGGGCGATATCGCCGGTAATCCACAAATGCGTGTCTGGCCCAAAGCTGGCGGGGCGGTCATAGCGGGCTTGCAACTTGGCATCGGTGCCGCCGCTTTGCCCGCCGATGCCGGCAATCTCGCCCTCGATCCGCAGCCTTTCAGCGCCGCCCAACAGGTTGCGATGCATCCAAAATCCACCCAGCCGCAGGCCCTCCATACTGCTAAGCTCGGCCCCTAGGCCAAAGCGGCGGGGTTTTTGATCGACCAGATCAATCGCAATATCGAGCTGGTTTTCCGGGCCCAGCCTTCCGGCCTCGTGCAGCCGTACCGATTGAAAAGCGCCGCTGCGGCGCAGTCGGCTCGCGGCTTTGTCCAGCGCTTGGGGGGAAAAGGCCTCGTTTTGGTAAAGGCCGGAAATTTTCAGCACCCTTCGGGCGCTGACGGCGCTGTCGGGGTCGGGGGTAATGGTGCCCAGCCGCACCGGCGGGCCGCTATCAAAGCGCAGCTTCAGGGCCAATTGCGCCGTGGCATGATTGGCGGTGATCTGTTGGGCGCTGACATCAGCCTTGGCAAAGCCCGCCTGCCGCCAGGCTGTGCGAATTTCAGCAATGCCTTGCTGCAAACTGGCCGCCCCTGCTGTGGCACCGGGGCGAAAGGCTGCGGGCAGGGCGGTGCCGGGGGGCAGGGGGCCGATATCTGCGGTGCCAATCTGAAAGGCAGGGCCGGGCTGAACCGCGATCACCACCTCTTTGATCGTGCGCGGCGTGGCAAAGGGATCGATCAGCGCGGCCTCGGCCCCATCGATCTTGATCGATACAGCGGCGCTGTAGCGTGCTTGGGCGTAAAGCGCGTCCAGCAGGTTTGCATAATCTTGCAAGGCCAGTGACAGCACGTCTTGGGGCGCGCTGACCCCATCCGCCTGCGCGCGGTTCAGCTGCGCTGCTGCCTCAAGCCCCGGTTGCAGCATGGCGGCATCGGGGCCGGTGATCTGCAAGCTTACGCGCTCGAATGCGCGCAGATCTTGGGGAAATGCCAGAACCAAAACCGCCGCGAACAGCAAGAAAAAGCGAGGTAAGGGCCAAAGATGGGGCATCATAGGCAATGAAAAGATCCGGGGCAGGTGGTCATTGGTGGTCAGTATATAAGAATGGGCGCTTGGGGGCCACAAAGCGCGGGGTGCCTGCGGCGGGGATCCGCCGGCCCTAGGGCAACACGTGCAGCCACATCCAAATGGTGACGATCGAGAGCGAGGTTGCAAACAAAACCGAGCTGGCCGCCACCCGCCGTGCCTTGCCATACATCGAGGCAAAAACATAGGTGTTGATGCCTGGCGCCATCGACGCGGTTAAAATGGCCGAGCGCATGCCAGCGGTGCCCAAATCCAGCACCCGTGACATCGCGTATGTAATGGCCGGGTGCAGCACCAGCGCCACCGCGCAGACAAAGCCGATCACTTTCAAATCGCCTTCGGGGCGGTATTGCACCAACACTCCGCCCATCCCGAACAATGCCGCAGGCAGGGCAGAGCGCACGATCAAATCAAGCGCCCCGGTAATGGGCGTGGGCAAGGGTAGGCCGCTGAAATTCACAATAAACCCCAGCGTAATGCCAATAACGAGCGAGTTGCGAAACATCGCCTTTAGCACCTTGGCGGGCAGGGCGGCCACCGAACTGCCCCGTGCGCGCACAATTTCCATCACGGTGATGCCCAGCCCATAGCAAAAGGGCGAATGCACGGCGACAATGGCGTAATTTCCGCTCAGGGCTTCGGGGCCATAGGCGCGTTCGGTCAGGGGCAGGCCCAACATAAGCGAATTGGAAAACAGGCAGCAAAAGCCGATGGCCACGCTTTCCTCCCAATCGCGGCCAAACACAAACCGCGCCCCAAATAGCCCTGCGGCAAACCCGCAGGCGGCGCCGGTGTAAAACGATACCAGCAGCGGCCAATTGAACGCGTCGCCCAGATCCATGTTGGCAATGGCGCTAAAAAGCAAACAGGGCATGGCAAAATGCTGGGTGTAGCGCATCAAGCCATCAACGCCGCTTTCGGGGAAATATTTGCGCCAAACCGCCAAATAGCCAAAGCCGATCAACACAAAGACCGGCAAGATGACATCGATCAGGGCCTGCATCAGAGGGGGTAGCTTATGGTCATGCCGTCATAGGCAGGGGTGATATGGCTGGGTGTTTCCGCCTCAAGCGTGGCGTAATCCAGATCGATATGCATATTGGTCAGCACCGCCCGGCGCGGGGCCACCTGTGCAATCCAGTCCAGCGTTTGCGCCAGATGCGAATGGGTGGGGTGGGGCGTGCGGCGCAGCGCATCGACAATCCAGCAATCCAGCCCTTGCAGCACGGGCCATGCATCATCGTAGATTTTGGCCACATCTGGCAAATAGGCCAGATCGCCCACGCGAAACCCCAGCGCGTCGATCGAGCCATGGTTTACCTTGAACGGGGTCAGGGTGATATCGCCGCCCGCACCCGAAATCGTCACATCGCCCGCTATTGTGTGCATGTTCAAAATGGGCGGGTAGGGGCTGTCGTCTGGTTGGATAAAGGCGTAGCCAAACCGCGAAAACAGGTCATTTTGCGTATCGCCATCGGCCCAAACATGCAGGCGCTGGCGCATGTTGAAAACGATCATGCGCAGGTCATCGATACCATGCACATGGTCTGCGTGCGAATGCGTCCAGACCACACCATCCAGCGTGCCCACATTGGCATCCAGCAACTGGCTGCGCAGGTCTGGCGTGGTGTCGATCAGCACCCGGGTGGTGCCCTCTTGGGTCATCCGTTCAACCAGCATCGAGCAGCGCCGGCGCTGGTTTTTGGGATTGTCTGGGTCGCATTCGCCCCAATGCCCGCCCAACCTTGGCACCCCACCGGACGAGCCGCAGCCCAAAATTGTGAAACGCAGCTCTGGCATCATGCGGCGGCCTTCTTCCATGCAGCGGCTTTGGCAAACAGGGTGTTGAAATTCTGCTCAGTTTGGGCCGCAAAAGCGGCGAAATCCATACCGTATAGTTCCGCAGCCAGCTGCGCGGTGTGCACGCTGTAGGCAGGCTCGTTGCGTTTGCCGCGATAGGGCTTGGGCGCCAGATAGGGGGCATCGGTTTCCACCAGCACGCGCTGGGGGGGGGCGGCGGCAAAAATATCGCGCACCTCGGTCGATTTTGGAAAGGTGGCGATGCCCGACATCGACAGGTAAAAACCCAGATCCAACGCGGTGCGCGCCAGTTCGGGCCCAGAGGAATAACAATGCATCAAGCAGGAAAACGGCGCCTCGTTATACCCTTGGCGCAACAGTTGGGACATGTCGTCATCTGCAGCGCGGGAATGGATGATCAGCGGCAGCCCGGTTTCTTGGGCGGCGCGAATATGCACCATCAACGAGGTTTTCTGCATCTCGGCGCTGTCGGCGGTGTAATGGTAATCCAAGCCAGTTTCGCCAATACCCACAAATTTGGGGTGCTGGGCCAGCGCCACCAGCTCGTCAACGCGGGCCAGCGGTTCGTCTGCGGCGCTCATCGGGTGGGTGCCGGCGGCATAAAAAACGGGGGCGTGGGCCTCGGCGATGGCGCGCACCTGCGGTTCGTTGCGCAGCTTTGTGCAAATCGTCACCATCCGCGCCACGCCTGCCTGCACCGCGCGCGCTACAACCTGTGGCAATTCGTCGGCGAAATCGGGAAAATCCAAATGGCAATGGCTGTCGGTGATGGTGGGGGCTTGGGTCATCGGCTGCGGCCTTTGCTTGGGCTAGGTGGCGGTCTTTTGAATTCTGAAGACCGTATCTAGGAGCAGCGAGGCAGGGTCAAGGTTCACGGCCCGGCCATGGGTGATGCGGGCGTTGATTGCTTGCGCCAATTCTGCCCATGCGCGGGCTTTTTGTGCATCGGGGGCCAACCGCGCCATCAGCTGCGCCTCGGCGGGTGCGGCGGCGGGGTTGGGGGGCAGGCCCAAGGCGCCGCAGCGTGCGAGACGTGCCAAAAACAAATCGTTCAAATGAAACAATAAATCTTGGCGTGCTGCGCTGGCGCCAGCGGCAGCATTGGCAAATTGCACCGCCCGGGCGCGATCAAGGCGGGGCAGCCCGTCGTACAGCGCCACCAATTCCGCATAAATCGCCAGACCATCCAGATTGATCAATCGTATCGCCTCGCCCACAGAACCGGCGGCCAATGCGGCCAAGGCAGCCAAGGCGCTGGGCTCGGTGGGGGCCACGATCTGCGCCTGTTCCAGGGCTTGGGCCATGATCTGGGGCGAAAGGCTGTGCAGGCGCAATTCCCGGCACCGCGAGCGGATGGTCGGCAACAGCCGCGAGGGCTGATGGCTGATCAGCAGCAAGGTGGTGCGCGCGGGGGGTTCTTCGAGCATTTTCAACAAGGCGTTGGCGGCCTGTGTGTTCATCTCGTCGGCGCTGTCGATAATCACCACCCGCCGCCCGCCATCGGCGGCAGACATTTGCAAAAACCCGTTCAGCCGGCGCACATCGTCGGCCACGATCTGATCGCGCAGCTTTTTGGTTTTGTCATTGTAGCTGCGGGTGATGTGAAACAGCCCCGGTTCCGATTGTGCCAAGATCCGCCGTGCAACGGGGTGGTCTGGGCTGATATGCAGGCTGTCGGGCGGGGGGGGCGCGCCAAATAGCCCGTCATCTTGGGTCAATGGCGTGGCCAGCAAGAACCGTGCGATCTGCCATGCCAAAGTGGCTTTGCCCACACCCTTTGGCCCGGTGATCAGCCAGCCATGATGCAACCTGCCGCTGTTGAATGCCTCTAAAAACGCCCCCTGCGCCGCGGTTTGGCCCAACAAGTTCTGGGTTTCGCGGGGGTGGGGGGCGCCCTCGATCTGGTCGGGCTGGGGCAGATCGGTGGTGCTCATGGCAGATGTGGCATAACCGCGGCGAAGACGGCCTGGGCCACATCCTCGATGCTGCCTGTCCCATTCACTACCACAAACCAATCAGGCTGCTCTTTGGCCAAGTCCAAAAACCCGGACCGCATGGCATGCTGCAAATCGGCGCCAAAGGCTTCGAAGCGCTCTTCGTGCCCCTGCCGTGCCAAGGCGCGCGCCAGCCCGGTGTTGGGCTCCATGTCCACCAAAACCGTCAGGTCCGGCTCTTGCCCGATCATCAACGCGTGCAAGGCGTCCACCTTGGCGCGCAGCCCCGCGCCGCGCAGCCCCTGATACATGCGCGTGCTATCGGCGAAACGGTCGCAGATCACGATTTGGCCCGCGGCCAGCGCCGGGCGTATGGTGCGTTCCAAATGATCCCGGCGCGCGGCGGTAAACAACAGCAATTCTGTCTCGGCCGACCAGCGATCGGGCGGGCCTTCCAACACAAGCGCGCGAATTTCTTCGGCACCGGGGCTGCCGCCCGGCTCGCGCGTTAGAACAACGTCCAAGCCCCGCGTGCGCAGGGTCTGGGCCAATAACCGCGCTTGGGTAGATTTCCCCGAGCCGTCGATCCCCTCGAAGCTGATGAATAGCCCAGCGTTTGGCGGCTTTGTTGTCAAAATGCGTCCTCTGGCCCCTGATCTAGGCGCCGCAGCAAAACTGTCGACGCCGTTACCACCCGCGACACAAACCCCCCGCGCGCCACGCTACGATCTGCAACCAATGGCACGCGCATCTCGGGCAGCCCCTCGACCTTGACAACCAGTTGCCCCAATTCCGCGCCCTTTTCAATCGGTGCCTGAAAGGGCGCGCTAAATTGCACTTCGGCCTCGATCTGGTTGCCAGCAACGACTGGTAGTAGCGCGTTAAAATCGGCCTTGGGCACCAGCCCTACACGTGGTTCTGCGCCCATCCATACGGGGGCGGTGGTAATCAATTGGCCTTCGGCTGCCAATTTGCGCTGGGCGAATTGGCGAAAGGCCCAATTCACAATGGCTTGGCTTTCTTCGGCCCGGGCCTGCGCTGTGGCCAAGCCGGTGATCACGAACACGATCCGCCGGTCGCCTTGGCGGGCCGAGCCGACCAAGCCATACCCGGCCTCTTGGGTGTGGCCGGTTTTCAACCCGTCGGCGCCAATGCCAAGGCCCAGCAAAGGGTTGCGGTTGGTTACATTTTGCGGCGCGCGGCCATCAAATTCGAACCGGGTTTCCGAGAACATTGGGTAATATTCGGGGAAATCTTCGATCAGGCGTTGGCCCAAAATGGCCAAATCCTGCATGCTCATCACATGGCCGGGCGCGGGCCAGCCGCTGGCGTTGCGAAAGACCGAATTGGTCATACCCAGCTGCTGTGCGCGCAGGGTCATTTGGCGGGCAAACCCGTCTTCGGTGCCATCGGGCGACAGGGTTTCAGCCAAGACCGCACAGGCATCATTGCCAGACAGCACGATAATGCCCCGCACCAGATCAGACACTTTGACCCGGTCTGTTGTGTCTAAAAACATCGTCGATCCGCCATAGCTCATGGCGTGGCTAGACACTGGCAGCGCCTCGTCCATACGCAGCCGTCCGTCGCGCAGGGCTTCGAATGTCATGTACAGCGTCATCAGTTTCGACATCGAGGCCGGCGGCATGGGCCGCGTGGCATTTTTATCCAGCATCACAGTGCCGGTTTGCAGATCGATCACATAGGCCGCGGTGGCGCGGGTATCAAAGGCTGCAGCGGGCTGCGCCAACAGGCCCAGCGCCAGCACCAGTGCCGCGATGCGTTTGGCATATCCAATCATCTTCTGCTCCTTTGCGTCGGTCTAATTGGTTACTGGATAGGCATCGGTAAAGCCGATTTCCTTGATCGCGCGCAGCAGCGTGGCGCGTTCGCCTGCGGTTGTTGCTGGGCCCACCAAAACCCGCCAGAACGGTTTGCCGCCGCCGCTTTGGGCCTTGACGATGGGCACCATGCCGGCGGTGCGCATGGCCTGGGCGGTGTTGCGTGCATTTTGCTCGACGCTGAAAATACCAATCTGCAGATATGGTTTTTCCAAGCCGCTTGCCTTGGGCCGCGCGGCGGGCTGGGGGGTGGGCGCGGGCGCGGCCCCAGCTTCTGCGGCGTCTATGGCGGCGGCTGCACTGGCGATGGGCCCCAAAGTGGTTTCGCCCACGGCGGGTGGGTTTTCCAGCGGGGTGGTGGCCGCCGGGTCGGGCACCTCTTTGCGGCGCAGCGCGGTGATATTCAGCGTTTGCGGCTGCCCCGCCAACATGCCCAGTGTTGCCGCTGCATCGGATGACACCTGAACCGCGGGGCCGGGGCTGTTGCGTTCGCGCCGGAACAGGGCGCCAATGACGAAACTGCCATTTTGGGTGTTTCGGATGATCACGCGCTCGGGGTCTTTGACATCGGGATGTGCCACCCAAACCCCGCCCAGCGATGGCCGCCCGTCCCACAGGCCCGGTTCGGTGATTTGAAACACATCGGGTGCCTCTACGTCACGCTCGACCAGTTTTACAGCGCCGGTCTGCGCCGGGGCGCTTTCGTCTGGTTTGGGCTGAAAAAGCGCAAACTCTGCCATCGGCTGGCAAGCGGCGCAGCCCATCAGCAGCAGCCCACCCAAAGACAGACGGATCGTACGCAAACGCGGGCCCGTGCCCGTTACCAAAAAACTCATGTCTTGCCCTTTGCCCTAGGAACGCAAAATGCGCGTTTTCGCCGGTTTTCCGGTCTTTTCCTGCGCCAGCAACCCCATGGTGCCGGCCCGTATACCTTAGCGGCAACGCTACGCTATGAAAAGTGAAAGCCTAAGGGATCGGCAAAAATCCCCTTGATCTGCGGCGCATTTCCCAACATTACACCTAAGACCCAGCCGGAGGAGTGGCAGAGTGGTCGATTGCGGCGGTCTTGAAAACCGTTGAACGTGAGAGCGTTCCGTGGGTTCGAATCCCACCTCCTCCGCCATTATCCCTTAATATCAATAACTTGTGTGATTTTCCTGGTAGTTATCAGGGGTTTTCACGTGATTGTCTTGGTATGTAATGAGTGAGATTCCCTTTGAGCTGACACATCTGGCAGAAAGCGGCGTTGATCTCTGTGCTGCGGATTCGGCAGGCCGGTTTTCCCTGTTTTTCAACGGAACAGGGAATTTAACAGGGAGCTCGAACAGGGAATTTCCAAATTTTGGCTGGCACGCTTGTAGGCGGACTGCAAAAGCTTACGCAGCTCAATGACTTAGTCGCTGTGCTGCCTGCAGGGTTATGTCTGGAACAGGGAATTATCAGGGATTTGGAAAGCGCAGCAGAGCGTGCTGCGCGTCCCAGCTGAGGGGGAGTTTCTGACTGGTAAGGGACGTGAGGGAGATGTCCTCTGGGAAGCGACCCTCAAGAATGGCCTTTTGGAGATCCGGGGATAGAAAGGCCAGATAAATGCGCTTGCGTAAGTCACTGTCAGTCAACTCATGTGATTTTGCCACCGACCTTACAGAGGTCCCATCTTTGAGTGCCTGCACCCAGAGATGGGCTTTGTGTAGAGCTTTGATAAGTGGCTGATCAGGATCTGGACACGTCTCCGCTAAGAACACTTTGGCTTCTTTCCAGTGTTTGCGCAGACGGATCGGGCGGGATAGCGAGAGAAGGGTGGTGGGAGCCGGGCATCCCAAGATGTCTGAGAGTGTTGTTTCATCTAACGTCAGCTGTAATAGCGTGGGGCTGACTTTGCCGCTTGTTATCAACTTGGACAGCAAGGACTGAGCGCCGCCATCAAAGGCCTGTGCGAGATCAGTGATACGGCTCTGCCAGTGCTCGAGGTCTTCTGCACGGCTTTCCGTTTGCAGGAGATCAGTTTCTAGCCATGTCCGCAGGTGCTGCAAAATGGCCGCCTTACAGGTGGCCTCAAGGGCTTTTGCGCTGATCCGCAGGCAGTCAGCATCACTGTCGCCACGCAGACTGCGCGAGGAGATGTAATAGTGATACATTTGGCCCGATCGTTTCTTTGTCCAGGTGGGGGTTAATCGATCGCCTGTCGCATCCTGTAGCTTGCCTTTGAAGGGCGCGCGGGCCGGGCTATTTGGACGCCGCTCAGGGCCTGCGCCTGATCTTTTGCTCAGAAGGGCTTGCACCCTGTCAAACTGCTCGGTGGAAATAATTGCCTCATGCCGCCCTGGGTAACGGGCGTACTTGTGACGTATTTGGCCGATGTAGATTGGGTTCTTGAGGATGTTATGGATCTGTCCCCGGTTCAATGGGGCGCTCCTGCCGCGTATGCCGCGTACACGCAATGCGGCGACCGTTTGGTAAACACCCCGACTTGCCTCGTAGGTGTCAAACACAGCACGGATAACGTTCACCTCCTCAGGTGCTATAGAAAGCCCACGTTCAGTGCCGTTGCGATAGCTCTGATACCCAAGCGGCACTGGACCTCCCATCCATATGCCTTTGGCCTTTGATGCGGCAATCTTGTCCCGGATACGCTCGGCAGTGACCTCACGCTCAAACTGGGCAAAGGACAGCAGCACATTCAGGGTCAGGCGGCCCATTGAGGATGAGGTGTTGAAGGCTTGAGTTACCGAGACAAAGGAGCAGGTCTTTGCCTCTAAGCGCTCTACCAGTTTTGCAAAATCTGCCAAAGAACGGGTCAAACGGTCGATCTTGTAGACCACGATCATATCGACCCGACCAGCATCGACCTCTTCTAGCAGAGCCTGCAATGCGGGCCGATCTAAAGTGCCGCCTGAGATGCCGCCATCGTCATAGCGCGTTTTAACCTTGATCCAGCCTTCTTGTCGTTGACTGGCAATGTAGGCCTCACAGGCTTCGTATTGGGCGTCTAAGGAATTGAAGCTTTGGTCGAGGCCTTCATCAGAGGATTTGCGCGTATAGATCGCACAGCGCAGCCGTGTGGGGGTCTGTGGCTTGATCTCGTCCTGGGCCATTATCGGGCGATCCCGAAGAAGCGCGGCCCCGATTGATGCGTGCCTGTGATCTCAGTTGCAATGCTGGTCAGCGAGGTCCAGGACGTCTCGTTGAAACGGTAACCGTCCTCCGTGACCTCGACGACATAGCGGCGCCCCTGCCAATCTCTAACCAACCGTCCCCCGGGGCGCAGCCTGGGGCGCTTTGCTTTTGTCGTGGCGGCGCGGCGCAAATCATTCAGGAAGGTTTTGCTGATGCCCGCGCCAGGGTGCTGACGACACTGGAGTTCAAACGCAATAATGGCGCAGAGCAAGGGCTGGCTGAGATGTTTGGGTGGTGGCCTTTTGATCAGCTTGCGCCAGGCCTCCAGCAGGTCCTGGCGGGTGGCCATCTCAAGACTGTCTAGGCTGATGCCACTCAGGCTATCGTTTTTGCTTTGCATCGGTGCCTCCTTGCTTTGCGGTGCTACTGCGCAAAGCCCGGAGTGGATCGATCGGGCTTACCCCCCAATCAGCTTCGTTGAGACCAGAAGTCCAGTCTTAACTGCTGCTGTGAGTGGGGTGTTATTCCTCCTGGGGGGACGACAGCGTGTTAAGGCGCAAATGCTCGCGGGCTTTGCTCAACCAGTCTGAGATGGCGGCTGCGGCACCAATCCCAGCCCCCTGAATGCCGCCAATTTGCAGCTGGAACAAATCCACTTGATTGGCAGGACTATGAGCGCTCCAAATCCCACCGGTTTCTTCCACAATCTGCTGGACTGCTAAAACGGGGTTGTGCGCTGTCTCTACACGAAGGACATAAGTTTCCAGTGGGTGTTTGTGCATGTTAGCTCCTGTCTCAGAAAGCCCAGACAATAAGCGTGCATTTCTGCATAAAGTGTTTGTATTTACCTGTGAGCAAATTTGCCGCTTAGAGAATACGCCAGGCAGGTTTGGCTGGTGTGAACTTAATATTACTGATCGCCATACTAAAGCTATCCACGAGGTCATCATTACTGCCATTTGGAAACTCTCTGAGTTCCTGAAGCAGCAGGGGAATGCCAGGCCCGCCTTTGTTAATTTTTACCCTGCCACTGTTGATATGATGTAGCACCTGTTGCAGCCTTATTTCTTTGGAATTTTGTCCTGGTTTTGCACCGATCACAGTAGCTGGCAGGCCGTCTGCCTTTGTGATGTCGGCAATCATAGATTGGCTATGAGGGGCTTCTTCGATGATAACAATCGCTGCCTGATCAGTGTGCATATGTGTGATAATTCTGTTTTGAACTTGGTCAGTTGGGGCGCGGAAGTGTTGAGCCTCTGTAAGAATAGCATAACCGTCAAAGACTGCCCATTTGGTCAAGGCAGTGTAATCAGCCGTCGCTTTTTGTCGAATAGGCAGTGTCCCAGCTATGATAAATAACAGGTGGTCCTAGGCGATCGATCCAATCCTGAAGGGAGATCTCCTCCAAGCGCTCCACAATCTGATATTGGCTTTCTGCATAATAAGGTGCCTGCAGGTACTGGGCCGTAAAGTCCACGTCGCCAAGTGTGGCATTTGCGGATGCAAGCTTCGCCTCGCTCAAGCGCATGGGATCGAGAAGTTCA
>Ga0181560_10004647_pt1 | contig 12376 bp, 8 predicted proteins | sample 011ome_20_FD_133751 | JGI IMG/M metagenome (GOLD analysis project Ga0181560, IMG submission 133751) | Coastal salt marsh microbial communities from the Groves Creek Marsh, Skidaway Island, Georgia - 011509CT metaG (megahit assembly) | ecosystem: Environmental > Aquatic > Marine > Intertidal zone...
AGCCGGCCATTCGTTCGATGTTGTCCACCTCAACGCGTACGATTTCCCGGTCTACACCGCCGTTCGAGAGAAGGAAATTGAAGCCTTGCCCGGGTTGGATTCGTTGATGGAACGGCTTGAAAAAGGAGATGCATGGTTCGTTTTCGCACCTGAATACAACGGCTCCTATCCTCCGGTGCTCAACAACACCATCGCTTGGCTCAGCCGCCAAGGCGACGACTTCAGGCGTTTGTTTCGAGACCGCACGGTGGCTTTGGCCACCCATTCAGGAGGCGGTGGGCTACACGTTATCATGGCGATGCGGGCGCAGTTTTCCTTCCTGGGATGCAACGTCGTGGGGCGTTCCTTGGTGGTCACCCGCAACAAAGCCATCAACCCCGAAACCGTCGAAGCCATCCTGAACAGTTTGGTGAGGTGAAGCCATGCAACGTACCCTTCGCTCCATCGTGCCCACCCACACGGTGCTTGAAGGAGGCGGGTTCAAAGTACGCCGACCGGTGGCGATGGGCCGTTTGATGAGCCCCTTTCTCCTTCTGGATGAAATGGGACCGGTCACCTACGGTCCGGGAGAAGCCGTTGGCGCTCCAGACCACCCTCATCGCGGTTTTGAGACGGTCACCTACCTCTTGGCGGGAGGTATGAAACACGCTGACTCCGCTGGGAACTCGGGAGATCTGAACCCTGGCGACGTTCAATGGATGACGGCCGGGCGGGGGGTGATTCACGCCGAACTTCCCCAAGACCACATGTTGGAACACGGCGGTCTTATGCACGGTTTCCAAATTTGGGTGAACCTTCCTGCAGCCCACAAGATGATGTCGCCTCGCTATCAGGACATTCCGTCACAGGCCATCCCCGAAGTCACCTCCCCAAACGGCGAGGTGTGGGCCAAAGTCATCGCCGGAAAGGCCTTGGGCGTGGAGGCGGTGATCGATACGGTCATCCCCATCACCTTCATTCATCTCAAGTTGAAACCCGGCGCTACGTACGTCCATGCCACCGAGCTCGAGCACAACCTGATGGTTTACGCCTTTGGTGGAGCGTTTGAAATCGGCGAGCGAACCTTGGGGGACGGAGGATTGGGAATCCTTTCCCAAGGGGACACTCTTACCCTCGTTGCCGGACCGGAAGGTGGGGAATGCCTCTTGCTCGGAGGCCCAGAAATTGATGAACCCATCGCCCGATACGGGCCTTTTGTGATGAACACGCGTGAAGAAATCCATCAGGCGATTGTCGATTTCCAAAACGGAACCTTGGCTTGATTCATTGAGAGCAGTGGGCGATGATGGCTGCATAGTCGGGTTCTTCGCCCAAACTCTCGCAGGTCCAAACGTAGCCCACCGTTCCGTCGCCCTCAACGATCACCACGCCTCGGTTGGCGACGGTGTAGCCGTCGATGACGAAGTTCTCGAAGGTCATTCCGTAGGCTGTAATCATCTCGCGGTGGACGTCGGAAAGCAGCGTGAACTCAAGGCCGTTCTCTTTCGCAAAAGCCCCGTTGGCGAAGGGCGAATCGACCGACACGCCGAACACGGTGGCGCCAATATCGTTCAATTGGGCCATCGAATCTTGGAAGGTGCACATTTCGGTGGTGCACACGCCGGTAAAGGCTGCGGGGTAGAACGCAAGGACGACTCGACCACCTGCGTGATCGCTAAGGCTGACCTTGCTCTTGTCGGTGGCGGTGAGGGTGAAGGCGGGTGCGATGTCTCCTACGGTGACCATGATTGCGGCTGCCGGCTGCACCCCTTAACCTTCTCGCACGGGAGCTTTGCACCGTGATTCGGTTCGGTTAAACCAGGTGTTTCCGGGATCGGTGTGCCAGATGGCGCCTTCAATCTCCATGTCGTTGAGTGCCTGTTGAAGCTGCCCGTTTCGAATGAAATCGCGAATCTGGGTGCCGCTGTTGAAACCGTGACAGAACTGGACCGTCTGGTCCTTTCCGGCGTATTTGCACTCTTCTTTGATCCGTTTTTTCGCTTGGTGCAACCCGTGGTTGTGAAGGTCCACCTTGTTGATGTCGGAACGCTTGACGTGGTGCTGGTTCATGGTTTGAACGGGGACAGCATGTCGCTGCTGATTCGATTTGGAGCCTTTCGTTTTCCAACCCTTTCCGTTGCCGTGCATGAAGCGGCGCATCTTCCGTTCCTGTTGATTGGACATGGTTGATTTCGGACTGCGAGACGGTATAAAGGCTCTTCCAGAATTGGAAAAACGCTTTGCTGCAAGCCTAGAATGCTAGTGCCGGGATTCGAACCCGGGTCGACGGGATGAAAACCCGTAATGATGGACCTGACTACACCACACCAGCGGTAATGTGCCCATCCGTGGCCCGTTGATAACCGTTCCCGTTTCAGCGGCTCAGGCGGGGTTCTCATTGTGATGACCCAACTTGGCCCACCACTGCCACATCACGAACACGACGGCGCCGGAGGCGAGAAGGCCAACGCCAAGAAGAATCTCGTTGTCCAAGAACCACGCCATGGCGTCAAGCGCTTGCTGGCCGTACAGGCCGATCAGCAACGCTTCAAGCCCGAAACGCAAGCCTCGCCCGAACAAGCCGGCCACAATGAAGGGTTTCTTGGCCATGTGGCCCATGCCAGCCATCCAACCGAGCACCTTGTAGGGGATGGGTGAGAAGGCGGCGATGAAAATGCCCCACGAACCAAAGCGTTGGGTCAACGTCTCCAATTTGACCAACTGCCGTTCCTGACCAAACCGATGCATCAACGATGTCCCCCATCGCTCCCCGATGGCGTAGCCGACCAGCGAACCCAACACCGAGGCCACCGTCACCACCAGCCAGAGCCATAGCACCAGCGGGACATCACCAATGGCGTTGGCGAGCATCGGGATGTACATGAGGTCGGGTGGAATGGGTTGAACAATCGCTTCGGTGAACGACAAGAGAAACAGGCTGGCGGGACCGAAGACCTCGAAGGCTTCGAGCACGGTCTCCTTCCAACTCATGGCCTCGGGTCGCCTTGGCCTTTCATGAAGATAGGGGTGGGCGGTGCCTTCTTGATGAGGGTTCTGCTGTCAACGGCATGGAGCGGGTCCTCGACACGGCGGCGTTGCTTCACTGGCCGGTCGAACGCCTTGGCGGCGGCGTCTGTGCCCTCTCTCAACAGGAGGAGCTTCGCAACCTGAACGAATCGCGTTCCTTGCTCATGGAAACCGTAGCCTTGGATTGGCGGATTGTGCCTCCAGAATGGCGTGTGCTCGCCACCCAACGGGCGAGCGAGACAGGCGATTTACCCCGTTTGTCCGATGTCGATCTTGACGTGTTAGCGCTCGCTTTGGGTTTGCAGGCGAACCTGGTCACCGATGACTATCGGCTGCAAAACACATACAAACACGCCGGAGGAACCGTGGAGCCCGTTGCGAACAAGGTCTCCAAAGCGGTTTGGTTGTGGGAATTACGTTGCACGGGTTGTCGCGACGTCGCTGCCGTCCCGCCCGACGTTAAGCGCTCAAAGGACGAACCTGCCGGAGAATGCTCACGATGCGGCTCGCCCATGGTTGTGAAGCGGCGCCGAGGATAGGTTCATTCCGACGCTTCGGGATTCTTGAGGGCTTCAAGGGCGTCGACTTTGGATTGAAGTTCATCGACGTCCATGCCTACCGGGTCAAGACCAACAGATTTCGCACGCCCCATGAGTTGCTGGTCCGGCGTTCGGCCACCGGCTTCGAGGTCGGCAACGGTGCTGGCCACTTTGGCTGCGGAGGTGGCTTCGCTCAAGCCTTTCTGAAACTCGCCCTTTGAACGGCCGAGAGCGTTCGCCAATTCGGGCAAGCGTTGCGCTCCGAACAACACGAAAAACAGGCCAAGCAAAATCGTGAGTTCAAGCGGGCCGATTCCACCGATCATGGTCCTTCCTCATCCCCCGGTGGCGTTCCCCGTTGTTCAAGCCTTTCCTTTCCAAAGGTCCATCACGCCCAATCATCCGCCGCTTACGGGGGGGAGCAACGCCAATTCAACATCGCTGCTGAGCGGCGTGTCAAGGTCACATCGGCTGCCGTTCACGGCCACGGAAAGCCCAAATTGAATCCAGGATTCAAGGCCGAGGGTCATCACGAAGTCGCGTATGGTCGTGCCGTCCTCCACCTCGTGTTCGTGGTGGCGTCCTCCGAGTTGCTCGCCGACTTGGCCAAAGGCCAACACACGGACGGTGTGATTGGAGGTCGTGGAGTCCATGAGGGGCGCTCGGTGCAGGGATTTATCAATGCAATTCCCTTTCGTGAGGTCATGGTCCCCGCTCTGCAGGCCTCCGGCCTTTGGAAACTCTACCAGGCAGGCGACTCGACGGTTGAGGCCGTTCGCGGGGTTGACTTAACCATCACTGCGGGGGACATGGTTGCTGTGATGGGTCCGTCAGGGTGCGGGAAGACCACCTTGCTCAACATCCTTTCCGGGATTGACGAGCCCACCTCCGGAGCGGTTCTCGTTAACGGCGAGGCCCTGTACGGCATCTCCGACAACGCACGCACCGACCTTCGCGGAAGAGCGTTTGGCTTCATTTTCCAAGATTTCAACCTGCTCCCGGTCCTCTCGGCAGTGGAAAATGTCGAACTCCCATTGTTGCTTTTGGGCAGTTCGGCCAACCATGCACGTCAAGAAGCGCTCGAAGCGTTGGGGCGCGTTGGGCTTTCTGACCGAGCCGACCATCGCCCCAGCGAACTTTCCGGAGGTCAACAACAGCGTGTGGCCGTCGCTCGGTCCATTGTTCATCGCCCTTCCATCATCCTGTGCGATGAACCGACGGGAAACCTCGATACGGGTACCTCTCGCAACGTTATGGATTTGCTTCGAAGCATGAACGAAACTGAGGGCACCACGTTCCTCATCGTGACGCACGACGAGGCGATTGCCGCACAATGTCAGCGCACCATCGTCATGAACGACGGCTTGGTCGTCAAAGAGCAGTTGGCTGAAATGAACGAGGAGGAATGATTCTGTTTTCCCTCCTCGTCGTTCTTGGCGGGGTCCTGTTGACCTTGGGCGTGGGCGCCCTGCTTCTCTCCAACCATGCATGGGGCTTGCAACGGTCGCATCAGTTCTTGCTTGTCGTGGCAGGACCGGTTGACGGCGTGTTGTCGGCCTTGCTTCTCGACCTGCTGGGCGTTTCCGCCACAACCGCCGTCGTAGGGGGTTTCGTTGGAGGGGTGCTTTCCATGCTGTTCATGCAGCCGATGTTCATGCCTCAACGGCTCATGGTGTGGCGTTTGGCTCGTGAAAACCTTCGGCGTCGCAAACGCCAAACCGCGCTTCTCATCGCCGGTCTTGTGATCGCATCGGCCATCATCACCTCCTCGTTGGTGGTGGGCGATTCCCTTGACGCCACGGTGGCGTCTGAGGTCGAAGCCGCATGGGGAGAAACCGATGTTTCCATTTCGGGTCTCGACCCGATGACCGGGTCGATGGTTCGGTTTGAAGAGGGTTTAGCCGAGCGAGTTTGGCGTTCCGCTCTGATTGATGATGCATTGGGTTCTGCGCTTGAAGGTCGACAATACGGTATTACGGCCACCGTGAGTCTGACCGCACCCAGCGGGCTTGCCGAACCCTCTGTTGGGTTCTTTGCTCGCAACGCTTCGGTCGATCAGGAGGGCGTTTGGGCACCCCTTGACCTCAACGACGGCTATCGGTTCTCAACACTGGCGGCACTGAACGGCGTGGAGGGGACACCATCGCTGGTCATTAACGAAGTTGCAGCGGAGCAACTCGAACTTCGTACCGGAGAGAAGGTTGAACTCGGGTTCTTCGTTCCAAGAGATGGAGGGATGGTACGGACGTCAGCGTCCTTCATCGTCGACCGCATCACGCCCAACACCGGCCAGGGCGCGATGGCGGGTTCCCTCTCACCCGCCGTTTTTCTTGACCTTGGCACCGCGCAGAGCATCATGGAAATGGAGGGCGAAATCAACTCGCTTTCCTTCGCTTTTGCGTCAGGAATCGATGACGATGAACTTCGCTCGTTGGTGGGCCGGGTGGACGCGCTGCTCAACACTTCCATGACGGCCGAAGATGCCGGCATGCTCTTTACCGCCGAACCCTCAACATCCTCGTTATCCATCTCTTCGCAAAGAGGCCTCCAACGCATCGCAGGAGATGATGTGGTTGCCCTGCGGGAGAACCTCAGCGACCTTGCTCCGGGTCTCGCCATGCTGGAGGTGATGCAAGCTCCCCTGGTCGATGTGAACCTTGGGAACGAGTCCTTGCTGACCCTTGCCGACGCCGAGGTCCGAATGCTCCGCGTGGGGGAAGCCGCTTTGTGGCATGTCGCTCCAAGCGGATTTGGCTTTGAACCACTTGAAGGAGGGGATGCATGGCTCTGGCAGGCCCAAGAAGGTGACCTTGTGAGGGATGTTGCATGGACCGCTTCGGGCTTCTCTGCACTCGTTGCCCATCGTGACGGGCTTCTGCTCGTGGATGAAGCCCTCGACGGCACGGAGGTTCGGGAAGTGCACGAAACGGGCTTTCCGACGGTTGCTGTCACCTCAACTCCAGGGGGTTGGCTGGCGCTGGAAGAGGGTGATGGCGCGCTGCACCTCCACCGATTTGACGCCACTCTCAGCCTTCTGAGCACCGTCGAAGTTGACCTTCAACGTCCTTCGACCGTCCTCGGTTACGAATTGGCTTTTGACGGCGAGGTGCACCTTTCCATCGAAGGTTTGCTCTCCACCACGTACCATGTCGCACCGCTTGACTCCGGTGCATTCGCTGCAGCCGATTTCACGCAATGGCCGACGGCGCAGGATGACCATGATGGCTCTGCAACCGACACGTTGGCTTCATCGCTGTGCAACGGCGTCGCTGCGGTGAACGTTCTTGGCGGCCAATGGTGCACAACGACGGGAGGTCTCGCTCGCATCAATTTGAGCAACGGTGAGGTAGAAAGCCTCCGTTTGCCGGTGCTCTCAGATGCAGAAGGATTCGGAAGATTTCCTCAGATGGTGCTCGCTTTTGGCGGAGAGAACGCGAGCTTGTCGGTGGCTCCTGGGGAGATGTTAACCTCGCAACGGCTGGCTCCGCTGGAAGTTGACGGAATCCTCCCGCCGCTGGAGGCGACGGGTGCGCTGCCCTATGCTTACGGAAACGCCTCATCGCTGCCGTTGATACCTTCCGGACGGTACACCTCGCTCGCCGGTTTTGAACAACTTGCGGATTTGGACGCCGTGGTGCTCGGGTTGGTGAGCCTTGAGGATGCTGAGGTGCTCGCTCTCGCCGGCGAGGACGACCGTTCGCTGCTGATGTTCTCAGGTCCGGGCTTGAACGGAACGGAAACCGCTTCACTTGATGCGTTGAAGGCATGGTTTGACGAGCGAAGCACCGGTGACGACATCCACCTTGAAGTTCGTGCCGTCAAACTTGATGCAAAAGCGCAGGCTGAAGCCTCTTCAGGCGTGCTATCGGCCATGTTCTTGGTCTTTGGGACGTTCACCATCGCTGCCGGTGTGTTGCTCTCGCTCACCATCATCATGCTCTTGGCCGACGTCCGTCGAAGTGAATTGGCCACGGCCCGGGCGCTCGGTTTACGACGAAGCGACGCTCGGGCCATGTTCGTTTACGAGGGTGCTCTTGCTGCCGTCGTTGCCGGTGGCCTTGGTTCCATCCTGGGCTTGGTGTTGGCGTGGCTGATCTCCGTCGGCTTTTCCTCCATTTTCCAAAGCGTTGGAGCCCAACGATTCAGCTTTTCATGGACGTTGGACTCCTTCGTGGCAGGCTGGGTTTGGGGCGCTCTTCTCTCGTTGCTGCTGTTGCTTGGTGCTGCTGCTTACAACGCTCAACTCAACATCGTCCGGGCGCTGAAAGGTGGCCGAACACCCGTCCCAGTTGGTGTTCCTTGGGGCCTTTTCATCGTGCAAATTGTTGGCTTCGGGGGTGCATTTGTTTGTGGAGCAGGGCTGTTCTTGTTCGGCTTTGAAAGCGCCCTTGCTTATTCGGCCTACATCGGCGCCGGTGTTGGGCTTCTCCTCGCCTTTGTTCCCTTGTTCACATGGGAGGTTCCCGTATGGATGGCCCGTGGGGTTCGAACCTCCGCCGTACGCCACGCAGCACGCAACACCCTCGGAGCGCTTGGGGTCCTGTTCTTGCTTTGGACCTCGGTGCTTGATTCGGTGGATCCGTTTCGGGCAAGCATGGAAGCCAACGAGTTAGCGTTCATCGCCATCGGATTGCTTCAGGTGCTGGCTGGCGTGATGGTGTTGACGAGCTGGGCGCCCATGCTCGTTCAATTTGTGAGCAAACGGGCTATGTTTGGCGGCGGCCCCGTTCGTGCCGTCGCCCTTGCACATCCCTTGGCGCATCCCGTACGCACCGCCGTGGTGATGGGCATGTTCTCCATCACGATGTTCTCCGTGGTGGTTCTTGCCGGTTATACCGAACAATTCGACACCTATTCCGCTGACTTTGTTGAAGAGGCGGAGGGCGAGTTTGAATTGTTGCTCACCTCAAGTCGTTCTCGTCCCATCACCTTGGGCGAAGACCCCGATGAATGGGGGGTGAATGCATCCATCATGGCGTCCATCGACGCTGTGGGAGCGGTTCACCGGGCGCCGGTTCATTTGGAGGATAAGGATGGGGAACGGATGCCGTACATCTTACGTGGCGTCGATGAGGGCTTCATCGCTCACGGCGGGTTGCCCCTCCATCTTTGGGACGAATCGTTGGGCCCGACCTCTCAAGAGGCGTGGCAGTCTCTGGGGCGCTTCGATGATGTGGTCTTCCTTGACGCCTCGTTTGGCTTGGAATCTGCAGCTGATGGCACGACGCTTGTCCCCCTTCAATTTTCAATTGGAGATTCGATTTTACTTATTGATTTCTCAAACCCTCAAAACACCAAATCGGTCAAGGTTGGCGGGTTCCTCAAACAGTCCTCATACATCTTTTCTCCTGGGGTTTGGATGGGGGGTGAAGTGGTTGAGCATCGGTTCGGCGGCGAGGTCACGAGAATGTACGTGAGCGTGGCTCCAACCGCCCAAGCCACCGACCCCACGTTCCTTGAAATGGACCTCTCTGCTCAGGGCAAAACGGTCCAGGAACGACAGGCTGCTGCTGAACTTGAGGAGGTACTCGCCCGTGAACTTGCCCGAAGCAACGTTAACGTCCAAACGGTCGCCGATGAGATCCTCGTCATCCAATCCCTTGTTCTGGCTATTCTTTCGCTCTTTGAGGGCTATTTGGCCTTGGGCCTCATTGTTGGCGTCGCCGGGATTGGTGTGGTCACGGTTCGCAACGTGAGCGAACGGCGACGCACGGTTGGCATGTTGAGGGCCATCGGCTTCCGGCAAAGCCATGTTCACCGCATGTTTTCCACAGAGGTCTCTTGGGTGGCGGTCTTGGGTATGCTCAACGGTTTGCTCGTAGGGTACGGCTTTCACATGATGTTGTACAACGCTCTGTGGGCGGGAGAGGGTGTTGCTTTTTCTTTCCCGTGGCGTTCAACCATCGGGGTGTTTGTCTTCGGGTGGTTGGTCGTTCTCGCGACTACCGCCGCACCCGTGCGCCAGGCTGCGAAGATTCCTCCATCCGCTGCTCTTCGAACTCGATAAACGCCCTTTTCACTTTCCGCCTGTTTTGATGTCGGGTTTTCCTCTCTCTCTCTCTCTCTTCGCGCTCAAAAGTGAGGAATTAGGCGCCGAATGTGCCGAAAAACTTCCATTTGGCCTTTTTTTGGGGGTTTTTCAGAGGATGAATCAACCTTCCTATAGTATAAATACCACGCATGCCGTGGGGAGGGATACCGAACAATCGGGGGTAGACGCATGAATAAAATGACACCTGTACTTCTCGGAATGCTCTTGCTGACCAGTTACTTTGCCGGCATGAACTTTACCGAACTCGAAAGCCAAGGAACGATTGAAGAGACGGGTGCCCGCGCTGGCGCTGACCCGTCGCTGGTGGCCATCACCTCGCCAAAGGAAACCTCTTGCGACAACCAGAACGGCTGCCGCAACACCATTCAAGTGGGACAAGCAACCACGTTTTCGGCCTTCATCGCGAACAGCGGAGATGCCGACATTACCGAACTCACCTACTCCGTTACGGTTTACCTTGCTGACTCGAACGGCAACCCCGGAAACATCGCCAAGGACAGCTCTGGCAACGACCTTTCGTGGGCCAACAACGATGCCATGTGCGACGACGGAGCCGTTTGTGACTACGATTCCTCAGTTACGCCACTTGCCCAAGGAGCCTACCTCGGTGGCGGCAAAATCACGCTCCAACTCCAAGGCGGTGCCGGCGACATCACGTGGACGCCAACCCAAGGAGACTACGTGGTCGAAGTTGAGGTCGGCGGCCCCGAAGATGCCGACGTGTCCAACAACAACAAACTCATCTACGTGGTTGTTGAAGACTGGTATGACATCGAGGTCGACCTGTCATGGACCAACGACCCGAACGGAAACGAGGATTCCATCAACATGGCCAACCTCCAATCCGGTGAGTTCACGCTCAGCGTGACGGCCAACGGATCGTCAACCTTCTCGCCTCGAGAAGTTGAGGTCCTCATCATCGTTTCCGGCGATTACGATTCAGCCACCCTTGACGGTGTCGACCTCCTGCTGGACGGCCAAGGAAACCCCACCGACCGATCCACGATCACGGTCGGAACGGATGCAACGGTGCGTACGTTCGAGCACCAAGACGACCCCACCAACTTCACGGAAGAGACCCGATCGGTGCTGACCTACCAGAACACCGAGGTCCTCAACGGGGAATTCGTGCCGAACAGCAACAGCAATGCCCGCTTCCAAATCACGGCAGAGATCATCGGTTACACGAACTACGGCCAATTCACTGATTGTGAGGAGATTATCGACGGTGGAGAAGGCAACGAGACCAACTCGACCACGCTCCGCCACTTCTGTGAGGTTTCGGCTTCTTCCGACGACCGCCCCAAGACCGATTTCGACGAACTCACGGGCAGCTCGTCAGTTTTCGACGACATCCGTATCTCTCGGATGGGCGTTTACCAAGGCTACAACTACGACGAAGAGTGTAGCGGCCTTCCCGCCAGTTTCACTCAGGAAGGTACGGGCGCTGACTTGAGCGTCGGTTGTGCCCTCGTCTATGCAGACGTTGAACACCGCGGTAGCAACCTCCAGAAGAACTACAATTGGTGGGTCAATTACACGATTTCCCACGAGGACGCTGAAATCCCAACCGTAACGGGCACCATCAACGAGTGCACCACCGGCTTGGAGACGCCCTATTCCTTCACACCGCTCGGTGGTGGAATGGGGGCCTCTTTGGTCGGTATGGCGTGCACCTTCGTCAAACTCGTTCCCGGAGAATACACCTTCACCTTTGAGCTCGTGATGGACACCAAGGGCAACGCTACGGCCCCTGTTCCATGGGAGGGTGCTGTGGACGGAGACGCACGACCCAGCAACAACGACGTGACCATGGTCGCTGATGTCTTGAACAACCTCCCAATTGTGACGGCTTTCGAGCTCGTGACTGAAGGCGACATCGTCCTGAACCAGAACGAATTACTGCAACTCTCGGTGAACGCCTTCGATGTTGATGACCCGTCCGGCGCTGGTCTGAATTTCACCTATAACTACCAAGGCGGCTCGCTTCTCAACTGCGGCGGCACCCAAGCCGAAGGCGGCACGAGTTGTGTAACGCCGTTGCTCCAAAGTTACATCGGCAACCTCGTGGTGACCGTCATCGTCACAGACGCCCACGGCGGCGAGGTTTCGCAAGAAATGAGCATCGATGTGTGGAACGACGCCACGGCGTCGGCCTCGACGGCCACCGGTGTCTCGATCGAATACCCGCTTCAATATTTCGCTTTAAGCAACTTTACCATCGCCACCTTCGAAGACTTGGACGTCTCGGCCTACAGCGGCCAGCAACTCGAGGGTTTCTCCGGTACATACGACGCTGTGGCTGCCGTTGATTACGCTCCCAGCACAACCTTCCCCGCAAACGACATCCTCGGCCAGTCCCTGTCCGTGTTGGTTCCAACCAGCCTCGAGGCCACCTCGCTGTGGTACATTGACGGCTCTGGAAAGTGGATCCTCTTCTCGGATGCCGCTGAGGAGGTTGACGCTACCACGGAAATGTTCACCTACGACGTGCCAGCCAACAACCCTGTTGTCCCGGCTGGGAAACTCATTCTCATGGGTGGCGAACTCGCCCAAGCCAGCATCCCCGATGCCTCCGTCAGCGGATTCTCTGCTACGGCACAGAAGGGTGGAGCCATCGCTCTTGCTTGGGACATCACCGGTACGCTACTTTCCTCGGACAGCATCACCGTGCACATCTGCGAAGCCGTTGAGGAATGCGACGACGCCTTCATGCAAAACGTGGCTGACGAGGACCGCTCCTTCACCTACAGCGGTGCATCGACCACCCACGGAGAGA
>Ga0181560_10004649_pt1 | contig 12371 bp, 6 predicted proteins | sample 011ome_20_FD_133751 | JGI IMG/M metagenome (GOLD analysis project Ga0181560, IMG submission 133751) | Coastal salt marsh microbial communities from the Groves Creek Marsh, Skidaway Island, Georgia - 011509CT metaG (megahit assembly) | ecosystem: Environmental > Aquatic > Marine > Intertidal zone...
AGTGGCGACGATCACGAACTTACCCGCGATGTTGCACTTGGTGATCATCATCTTCTGCGCGAGCGCCACCTTCTCGGAGGGGATCTCCATGCCGAGGTCGCCGCGAGCCACCATGACGCCGTCAGTGACCTTGAGGATCTCGTCGAAGTTGCGCATGCCCTCCTCGTTCTCGATCTTGGAAATGATCTGGATAGCCTCGCCACCGTTCTCGTCGAGAATCTTGCGCACGTTCTGCACATCCTCGCCGGTCTGCACGAAGGACACGGCGATGAAGTCCATCTTGTTCTTGCACGCGAAGTTCTTGATGTCGTCAACGTCCTTGGGCTGGAGCACGTCAAGCTCCACCTTGACGCCGGGGAGGTTGCCGTTCTTGCGCTCGCCGAGCGTTTTGTCGTTGAGCACCCTGCCCTTCAAGTTCCGGTCGTCGAGAATCTCGAGCACCTCGATGCACAGGGAACCGTCCGCGAACAGCAGCTTGTTGCCCGGCTTCACGGACTGGCACAGCTTGGCGTACGAGCACCCGATCTTGGTCTCCTCGTCCGTTTTGTACCCCTCGAAGGTGGTGTACTCGTCGGGACCGGCGGCGTAAACGATTATCTCCTGGTCCTTCTCGAGCTGGATGGGCTCGTGGTTCCTCAGCATCGCCGTGCGCACTTCCGGGCCCTTGGTGTCCAGGAGCACGGCGCAGTCGGACTCCTTCTCCTTGCACACCTTGCGGAAGCGGTCCAGCACGCCCTGGTGCGCCTCGTGGTCGCCGTGGGAGAAGTTGAAGCGCGCGACGCCCATGCCGGCGTCGATGAGCTCGGCCATGGTCTCCTCGTCCCAGCACTTGGGGCCCATGGTGCAGACGATCTTGGTCTTCCTCACCATGGGCTGGTCCTTCATGATCATCGCGGTGGAGATGCCGGTGGAGCGCACTGTGAGCACGTTGATGTCCGTCTCTGCGCTATCGGGCGGCATGATGGTCTCCGGGTGGTAATCAGGCGTCCAGAACGCCGACGCTGTCGCCGTCCCCTGGTCGAGCGTCAGGGAGGACATCGGCGCGCGGGCAACCGCCTCGGACATGGCGGCCATGTTCGCGCCTGGGTCTTAGGTTCCCCGCGGGTACGTCTGTTCAATATATGAGGGTAGGTGTGTCAGCCGAGTCACGACGCGTCTGAAGAATCGCGCGGCTCTTCTAGGCCGATCGTCGTCGTCGGTTATCCGATGGGTATCAAAAGGGTCTGCGTGCGGGTCGGGTGAACTTTTTCCGGGCGATCCGCGCGTCGCGCACCTTTCGTGCCGCGTGGGGCGCGCCTCGCTGTTCAGAAAACACGGGCGAATGCGTTCTCGCGCGCGTGTGTCCTCCGATGTGGAGCCCGGGCGTGTCAAAGGAGAGAGACGCGTTCGCGTGCTCTCGGCTCTGTTGGAATTCGGCCCCGGAACGTCGCTTTTGGATATCCTTAACGAGGCCTGTGACGCGGATTCGGCGCTTTTTTCTTTTTGGGTTTTTTCGTGACTGCGTATGCATGGTGCGGGACGCGTTTTTCAGCCGCCGCTCACTGAGAGGAATCAACCCTACAGCCTACACTTCGCGATTTTCGGGTCGAGACGCGTGTGCAACACCGTGCTTGATGACTCGTCGAGATGCTCTGTCGGTTTTCGCGCACACTCGCGCGCGCGTGAGAATCCTCGTCATGGGGGCGTCCGACTGGGGCATCGGCCACGAGGTGAGCGGCACGACCGCTTCCGGCGAGGCGTTCAGCGGGTCTGTGTTCACGTACGACGAGGGCACGAAGATCGCGGTGCTGCGCACGGAGGGCGAGATCATCAACACGCACGACGTGCGCGTGCTCAACACCGAGGGATGCGCGAACGTGCGTTCGAAGCCCCCCGCGTCTGCGGTGGCGATGGATGCGCTGCCCGTGGTGGACCGCGCGCGATCGGAGCGCAGGGAGGAGGCCAACGTCAAGGCCGCGCTCACCTCCGCGGCGAACATCGGCGTGGGCGTCACGCAGGAGGCGCAGGACATCTTCGACGCGATCGCCAGGACGTTGCCCTGCTCGTGGGAGGGGAAGGTGATCAAGGTGATGGACGAAGTCACCATCGCGCCGCCCTACGCGGTTTGCGCGGGCGTGCCCGGGGGCGACGCGCGTGCCATCGAGCGCGTGCAGAAGGTGCTCGTGCATGAGAAGACCAAGCTTGGGCTCAAGTGATGAAGAAGCGCGGGTCGGGAACGCGCGTTCGTTCGAGGCGTACGAGAGAGACGACGAGCGACGACGAGCGACGACGAGCGCGGCGATTCGTTCGCGCTCTTCGAAGCGTCGCGTTTGGGAACATTCTTATGTCGATCCACGCGTTGTACTACAGCCGCGCGTCGCGCCTCCCGCCGCCAACCTGACGACCGCTACCTCCGCTTGGCCTTCCCGCCCGCCTGCCTCTCCCTCGCGTCCGCCCTCAGCCACCTCTGCGGGTGCTGGTTGAAGTATTTCCAGTCCGGCACCGCGATGACGACGGCGATCACCACCCCCGCGCCGAAGCACATCATCATCGCGCGGAACGACCCGGTGCCGTACCCCACCACGAACCCGAGGATGGCGAACAGCACGATGCAGATCTGGTGCATGCGCTCGCTCAGGCGCTGGCCCTGGAAGTCCATGTCGCTGTCCGAGACGAGTCGACCGGACGCGGCGCGGTGCCAAGCGCGCGCGAAGGTGATGCCCCCGAGGCAGCTTGCGGTGCGTCGTTGTGAGAAATCGAAGGGAAAAAGTCAAACAACTTGACGAACGTTGAGTTTCCGTCGCCCGATTAGGCGCGCGACCGAGCCACAACCACGCGCGTGGCTCGTCGCGACCCGCCGCGGCAACTTCGAGGCGCACGGCGTCGCGCGAGTCGTCGCCCGGGGCGTTCGTTCGCCCGCCCCCGCGCGCGCGCTCCCGCGCGCCCCTCGCCGCGCGCGAGTCAGGCGCGCCTGGTTCGCGAGCGATGTCGCGTCCTCGCGGCGTGGTGGAGCCGAGCATGGCGTCCGTGTCCGTGGCGGAGTACCACGGCGCGGTGTCGGCCGCGGGGTGGTACGAAGCCGCGAGCGCGACCGCGGTGTTCAAGTCCGGGCACACGTACGTGGGCGCGTGGAAGGCGGGCAAGATGCACGGCCGCGGGCGGTACGAGTGGGTGGACGGCGTCGTCTTCGAGGGCTACTTCACGGAAAACGTCGCGCAGGGCCACGGGAGGTACGACTGGCCCGACGGCGGCCGGTACGAGGGCCAGATCCGGAAGGGCAAGCGGCACGGGCCGGGCGTCATGTTCTTCGCGGACGGCGCGACGCGGTACGAGGGCGACTGGGTGGAGGGCAAGAGGCACGGACGCGGTCGCCTGACCTTCTCCGAGCCCGACGACGACGAGACGCCGCACTTTTACGACGGCGAGTGGAAAAACGACGCGAAGCACGGCTTCGGCGTCTTCCGGTACCCGAACGGCGACAAATACGAGGGCGAATGGTGTCGCGACGCGAAGCACGGCCGGGGTACGATGCGATGGGTCGGGGATGGGAGGAACGAGATGTACAAAGGGGAGTGGCGGGACGGAAAGGCGCACGGCCGCGGCGCGCACGTCTGGTTCCGCGACGTCGACCGTTCCGCCGACGAAGCGAGCGACGTCGCTCCGTCGCGCTTCAGCGCCTCCGCGAACAAGTACGTGGGCGCCTTCGTGGACGGTAAGAGGCACGGCCACGGCGTCTTCTCCTACGCGGACGGCGCGAAGTACGTCGGGGCGTTCTTCGAGGACGAAAAGCACGGGCAGGGCGTGTACGCGTTCGAGGACGGCTCGGCGTTTCGCGGCGCGTTCGAGCGCGATAAGCCGGTGACGCCGCCGGGCGACCCGCCGTTCGCGCCCACCGCGTTCCTGAACCTGGACGTGCACGACCTGCTGGACGAGATTTCGAACGAAGACGCGGACGCGCGCGCGGCGGCGGCGGCGGCGCTGGACAAGGTTCTGCTCCGGTCCATGTCCGAGCTGCGCGCGGCGTACAAGAGCGCCGTCTCGCGAAGTCCCCCGAGCGCGGCGGAGTTCGCCGACCCGTCGTCGCTCTCGGTGCCGGGCTTCGCCGCCTTCGCGCGGCGCCGGGGCATCTGCGGCGCGGACCTCACCGTCGCGCAGATGGCGCGCGCGATCAAGCCAGCTTGGTGCGGAGAGGAACGGCGCGAGACGCACGCGACGGAGACCAAGCGGTACCCGCTCGAGGCTCGAACGAACCAGGAGCCGGCGCCGCCGGACCCGGAGATCTCCGTCGCGACCACCGCCGCGGCGGACGCCGCCGAGAAGTTTTTCCTGGACCCGCGGTACGCGGCGGCGGCGGAGAAGGACGATTCGAAGGGCGGACGCCCTCTGGACGCCGCGGACCCTCGCGAAACGCCCGACGCGCTGTCGCCGAACGCCACGCTCGCGTTCCGCGAGTTCGTGGAGTGCCTGGTGCGGTGTGCGCACGCCAAGTTCCTGGCGACGCCCGGTCTGCACCGCCGCGTCGAGACGCTGTTTCGCGAAAACGCCTTCGTCGACGACGCCGACGCGATGCCTTGGGACGCCGCGATGGCCTCGGAGGACGTGCAGACCGTCCTCCGCGGAGACTGGAAGGATGGCGACCGCGAGGACGGCGACGTGTCGACGGAAAGCGCGCCGGCGCCGCCGCCTCGAGGGCGTCTCCACTCGTGCTTCGTGGCTGCTTCCCGGATCCGCCCGGTCGACGTCACGCGCCGCCGCGACCCGCCGGCGGTGGACGGGCGCGCGTTTCTGGCGTTTCTTGTCTCTCGATCCGTCGTCGCCGACGCCGATGACGACGGCGAGGAGGTGACGTACCCCCCTCCAGAGCCGAGTCGAGACTCGGAGCCGGATTCGGAGAACGAACCGCCGACGACCGCCGACGAGAACGCGGTTCAGGAACCCGCCGAACCCCCCAACGAAGCTGATGAAGCCTCTGATGAGACCGCGCTTGACGCGAGCGGCGCAGAACCGGAGGCGGCGGTTCCCGAAGCCGTCGTCCTGACGGCTTCGCGCGCGCTGGCGGCGTTCGCCGCGGCGGTTGCCCCGCTGGACGCGCTCGCGGAGGCGCGCGCGCGTGACGAGGCGGACGAGGCGGAGGCCGAGGCGGCCGCGCTCGCGGCGTATGAGGCGGCGGCCGAGCGCGAGGCCAGGCGGGAGGCGGTGGCGGCGAGGAGGGCGGAACGCGAAGCCGCGCGCGCGGCGAAGCGAGAAGCCGCCGACGCCTCCGGCGAGGACGTCGCCGCGGCTTCGGACGAAGAGGGAGGCGCGGATGACGACGACGAAGACGCGGGTCCCTCGGACGCAGAGTTGGCGGCGGCGGCCGAGGCTGAGGCTAAGGCGAAGGCTACGAAGAAGCTGGATGTCGAGACGCAGGCGTTAACGCGCGTCTTGGACTGCGAGGCGACGTTCGCCGAGTTCGCCGAGGCGCTGGCGCGCTGCGCGGATGTCGCCGTCTCTGACGTCTCTCGCGACGAAGCGCGCACGCTCGCCGAAAAGCTCGACGCGTTTCTCTCCAGCGAGTACCTAGACGCTTGATACCGCGGTCGCGGGAGACTTTTCGTGACCGTCTGTCTTGCTTCGCCGCCGCGCTCGTACGACGCCCGCGACCTTCATCCCCGACAACATACCTACATGAAGTGTGCTTTTCACAGCGCTACAACTCCCGCTACAACTCCCGCTACAACTCCGCCGCGCGCCATCTCTCGACTCGTCTCGCGACGAGCGCGCCGGCTCCGTCGACGAAGCCGAAGAGCTCGGCGGCGACGAGAACGGCCAAGCCGAGCACGCCGAGGACGATCCAGAAAACGAACGCGTCGAACGTGCGTCGGAGCTCGCGTTCTTGGTCGGTGAGCGTCTCGACGTGCGCCTCAATCAACCTGTTCTTCTGAAGGAGCCCGTTCACCTCCTTCGTCAACCTGTCGATCGTGTCGCGCTGCGCGCGCTGCGTGTCCATCGCCTTCGTGACCGCCTCGTCCACGGATTTAGCACCAGCCCCTGCTGAGATGCGCGCGTTCGCCTCCTGCAGCTGCTTGGTCAGGTCGTGCACCAGGAGCTTGGTCTCCGCCAGGTCCGCGCGGAGCGCGTCGCGGGACGCCACGTGCGTCGCGTCGCCAGACACCATCGGAGGCGGTCGGGGAAGCCCGCGCCCTGTGGAGTGACTCGACCGCAGTCACGAGCCCCACTCTGACAAGGCCGAAGGCGTTTTCGTCCGGGAGCGATCTACGCGACGTTTCTCAGATCTGTCGACGGCGACAGAAGAAACTTTTGGAAGGGTGCCGTTCGGACGCGCACAGCGCCGAGCGCGGGCAGACCACGGTAGGCGTGGATCGGATTTCCCGCCTCCGCACGTGTCGTTCTGAGACACTCGGGGAACGGCGTAGCGCGTCCATCTCGGGCGGTGGTGACGTAGCGCGTCGACGAAGGACTCGCGTGGCGACTGGAATTTCGTCCCGAAATCGCATCTGCACACGTGGCCTCTGCAGGGGGATCGATGTCGTCGCCGTTCAGGCAGGCCGCGCGCGCGGTCGCGCGCTGCGCCTCCGCGTCGCAGCGGCGCGCGCCCGCGCCCGGGCAGACGGATTCGTTCGTGCCCTTCTCCAGCGCGACGCGAAGGGGCCTCGCGAGCGACGCGCACGTCGCTTCCGGCGCGCGTCCCTCGCACTTCCGCGACGCGAGATCTCGGGCGCGTCGTCGCTTGCGTGGGTTCGCGTCCGCGGCGGAGGGCGAAACCGCGGGCGGCGGCGTTTTGGTCACCAGCGGCCACCCGAGCAGCCACCCGCAGGTGCTGGTCGTGCCTCTGAACCGGCGGCCGCTGATGCCCGGCGTGATCATGCCCGTGCGCGTGACGGACGAGCGCCTCATCGCCGAGGTGGAGGAGATGAAGCAAAGAGGCCAGGCATACGTGGGCGCGTTTCTTCGGCGCCGGGGCGACTCCGCGGCTGCGGCGGCGGCGGGCGACTCGGACGAAGGCTCCGCGACCGACGACGCGAACGTGAACTGGGACCCCTCGGACGACATGCACGACATGGGCACGTTCGCGCAGGTGCAGTCCGTCATCCGCATCCCCGACATCGGCGAGGCGGACGAGGACGGCGACAAGACGATGCCGGACGCGGGAGCGCCTGGCGGGAAGAAAAAAGTCGAACCCGACGAGGACACCGGCGGCGGCGCGACGCTCCTGTTGCTTGGGCACCGCCGGCTGCGGAAGACGCACACCGTGCGCGGAGACCCGATGGTGGTTCGCGTCGAGCACTTGCCCGATAAGAACTCGCACGACCTGAAAGACGACGACGACGTCTTGAAAGCCACCGCGAACGAGGTGGTGGCGACGATCAAAGACCTGCTGAAAGTGAACCCGCTCGCCAAGGAGACGCTGCAGTACTTCGCGCAGCGGTTCCAGGATTTCCAGGACCCGGCGAAGCTCGCGGACCTCGCCGCGAGCATGTGCAGCGCGGACGACCACGCGCTGCAGGAGATCCTGGACACCGTGGACGTGCGCGAGCGCCTGAGCGCCGCGCTGGTGCTGCTGAAGAAGGAGGTGGAGCTCGGCAAGCTGCAGGCGGACATCGGCCGCCGCGTTGAGGAGAAGATCTCGGGCGACCAGCGCCGGTACTTCCTCACGGAGCAGCTGAAGAGCATCAAGAAGGAGCTGGGTATGGAGCGCGACGACAAGACCGCGCTGGCGGAGAAGTTCATGGACAAGTTCGCGCCCTTCCGCGACCGCGCGCCCGCGCACGCGGTGAAGACCATCGAGGAGGAGCTCCAAAAGCTCGCCGGCCTCGAGCCGAGTTCCTCCGAGTTCAATGTCACGCGCAACTACCTGGAGTGGCTCACGTCCGTTCCGTGGGGGCACTCCTCCGAGGAGCGCCTGGACATCGCGCAGGCGCGCGAGGTGCTGGACGCGGACCACTACGGCTTGGACGACGTCAAGGAGCGCATCCTGGAGTTCATCGCCGTCGGCCAGCTGCGCGGCACCACGCAGGGCAAGATCATCACCATGGTGGGCCCGCCGGGCGTCGGCAAGACGAGCATCGGCCAGAGCATCGCGCGCGCGCTGGACCGCAAGTTTTTCCGCTTCTCCGTCGGCGGTTTGAGCGACGTCGCGGAAATAAAGGGGCACAGGCGCACGTACGTGGGCGCGATGCCTGGTAAACTGGTGCAGTGTCTGAAAACGACGGGCGTGAACAACCCGGTGGTGCTCATCGACGAGGTGGACAAACTCGGCCGCGGTTTCCAGGGCGACCCCGCGTCGGCGCTCCTCGAGCTTCTGGACCCGGAACAGAACGGCGCGTTTCTGGACCACTACCTGGACGTCCCGGTGGACCTCTCCAAAGTGTTGTTCGTGTGCACGGCGAACGTGCTGGACACCATCCCCGCGCCGCTGCTGGACCGGATGGAGGTGGTGCGGCTCAGCGGGTACATCGCGGACGAGAAGCGCGCCATCGCGCGGACGTACCTGGAGAAGGTGGCCAAAGAGCGCAGCGGCATCGGCGACGGCGAGGCGACGGTGAGCGACGGCGCCATGGACGCGCTCATCGAGGACTACTGCCGTGAAGCTGGCGTGCGCAACCTGCAGAAGCACCTCGAGAAGATCTACCGCAAGGTGGCGCTCAAGCTGGCCACCGCGAAGGGCCCGGAGGCGTCCAAGAAGGTGGGCGACGCGCGCGCGCGCTTCGCCGACGCAGAGAAGGCGGTGGATACCAAGAAGGAGGAGCTGCGCAAGGCGCGGCTCGCCGAGGACTCGAAAGCCGCCGCGAAAGCGAAAGCGTCCGCGCCGGGGAAAGATCACGAGAAGAAGAAGGAGACGTCATCTCGCGTCTCGACGCTCGAGGCTGAGCTCGTCGTCGCCGAGGCGGCGCTGGCGACGGAGCGCGACGGTATCCAGGCGGCGCTGGCGTCGACCGCCGCGCGGGACCAAGTGGTGGTCACCGCGGGCGACGACCTGGTGGAGTACGTGGGCCAACCCCCGTTCCAGACGGACCGCATCTACGACACGACGCCGCCGGGCGTGGTGACGGGGCTCGCCTGGACCTCCATGGGCGGGAGCACGCTGTACATCGAATGCACGGCGATTCACCGGAACCGAGACAAAGAAGAGGCGCGCGACGACGGCGAGAACGCTCGAACGTTGCAGTCGCAGCACGGAGGCACGCTCAAGACCACGGGCCAGCTCGGAGACGTGATGCGCGAGTCCTCCACGATCGCGCACACCTTCGCGCGCCGCTTCGTGTTCGAGAAAGCCGCGGAGGGGAGCGACGCCCAAGCCTTTTTCGACGCCAACGCGCTGCACCTGCACGTGCCGGCGGGGTCCACGCCCAAGGACGGGCCGAGCGCGGGGTGCACGATGGTCACGGCGATGGTGTCGCTCGCCATGGGAAAGGCGGTGCGGCCGAACCTGGCGATGACCGGCGAGGTGACGCTCACGGGCATCGTGATGCCCATCGGGGGCGTCAAGGAGAAGACCATCGCCGCGCGGCGCAGCGGCGTGACGACGATTCTGTTCCCGGAGGGCAACCGCAAGGACTTCGCCGAGCTCTCGGACGACGTAAAGGAGGGCCTGGAGGTGCACTTCGTGCGCACGTACGACGACGTGTACAAGCACGCGCTGGACTGGGAGGTGTGAGTATAGTCTCTATTTTTTGAGGTGATACGTATCGGAGGTATTCGTCGTTTCATCCGTCGTTCGCTCGCGTCCGCGGCGTCGGCTCTTTCTCGGCTCGTTCGCGCGAACGAATCGGCGCCTCGTCCGCCTCCGCGCCCGTCGCGGGAGCCGGCGAGACGTCTTTCTGTTTCGTAGGCGTCGGAAGCACTGCGCCGTGTCTCGCGCAGAACGCGCCGTAGACCGCCCGGAACGTGCACTGCGTTCCCGTCTTCGTCGTCGCGCGACACGTCGCGGCGCCCGGCGGCCGGGAGCGGACGCGCCGCGCCGACGCGCGTCGCGGCGCCGACTCCGCGACGCCCTCCGCTTTCGCGTCGGGTCGAGGTCGCTTCTTCGGCGGCTCTCGCGGCTCTCGCGGCTCTCGCGGGTCTCGCGGCTCGAGGTTCGATCCAGGGCGCTCGGCTCGCGCGTTCGAAAACGCCCCTTCTTTCGGCGGAGGCACCGGCCGCCGCGTCGCCGGCGCGCGCGCCTTCGAAGCGCCCCGCGGGGGAGCGGCGCGCGGCGCGTCCGGCGCCCGCGTCGGTGCGTACGGAAAACAGTCTCCGGCGGCGGGCGCGACGAGCGGCGCCACGGGCACCGCCGACGCGAACGTCGGCGCGGCATGAATCCCGCCGATGAGACCGCCCGCGAACGAACCCGAGAACGCGATCGCCGAGCCCAGAGGCCACCGATTCGGCAGATGGTGCGCCGGAGACAAAGCCGCGCCGACGCCGCCGCCGCCGAACGGAACAGCCTCCCACGCCATCCGCAACTCGGCGCGCGCCTCGCAGTCCACCGCCTCCATCAGGCACGCCAGGGCCCCTTTCAGGTCGAACGCGGTCTCGCGCGCGCTCCGCGCGAACGACTCCAGACGAGCCACATCTGCAATCAGCCGGTGCTTGTCAGTGACGTCAGTGACGTTTCTTCCTGAAGTCGACCCGGGGCACGTCGTCTCGACCGCCGGACTCAGAGTGTCGGCGGCGGCGGCGGCGGCGGCGGTGACCAACGCGTTCGGCGTCTTCTCGCCGCCTTCGGTTTCGCGCTCGTCCGCCCGGGAAAGAACCTCGGCGCGCGCGGCGCCGACGCGCTCGTCCGCGCGCGCCGCCTCCACGAACGCCAGGTGGGCGCGCTCGTGGAGCGTGGACACCGCGCCCAGCCGCGACGTGACCGCCTGCGCCGGCCAAGCCTCGGCGAGCGCGAAAAGCCTCTGCCAAATTCTTTTCACCTCGCGCGTCGCCTCGAGGTGCGCGTCCTGTTCCGCGGGTGTCTCGTTTTGCGCCACCGCCTCTGCCGCAGCCGGGGTCGAGGGTGCCTTGGACATGACCTCCGGCTTCGCGTCGACGTCGTCGACGACGTCCTCGCGTGCGATCTGTCGAGCGCCGCGCACGCGCCGGGACATGGGCGTGCCGGTCGTCTCGGCCACCTGAGGGGTCGCCGCCTCGCGCGCTCGGCGTTGTCGTAGTACCCGGCGTTGCGCCTGAATACGCTGCGCGATGTCGACCCGGAGGTTCACCATGTCGCAGTGGGCGCGCTCGGCGTCGCTCATCTCGCGACCCGTCGCCGCGCCCGCCGCCGCGGTCGGCGGCGCGACGGACATGGTCGCGACCGCGTTGCGGGGACGCGTCGCGCTATGTCGCGGGGAGAAGGTGGCTCTCGCGCGAGACCGGCACGAGCACGCACGCGAAACGTGCGCTAGGGTTTTCGACCGACAGCGTGTCGCCGCCGCGCGAAGACGCGTTCGTCGCGTCCGAGAAGACGCCAGGAAGCGCTCTTCGACGCCTGCGAAACACAGGCACCTGTGATAAGAGACCCTTAAAAACTTTTTGCACAACGAACACACTGACACACAGCTCTTTCGGTATTTCGCGTCGTCGCTACCCGACGACGTGCGCGGCGAGCTTCTCCCCCAGGCTCTTCTTCGCGCCCGGCACCACCGGGTTTTTCCCCAGGTACGCGTCGAAGAGCGCGACGCACATCTCCGCGTCGTCGATGACCCCGACCCGCTTCCCCCGGATGGACGTCGTCAGCGCGCCGCCGTCGGCGGAGAACGTCAGCGACTGCCCCTTGAGGAAGGTGACGCCGTCGAAGTACGCCTCGAACGTCCGCAGGCTCTTCGAGTCCTTCCCCAGCGCGGGCCGCAGGCGCTCGCTCAGCGCGTCCGCGATCTTCGCGCTGTCCAGGTTCCTGGCGAACGTCAGGCGCACGGTCTTCGTGACGCGCGCGTCGCGCAGCAGCGCGTCGAAAACCGCCTGGTCCCCGGCCACCTCGGCGACGCCGCGGCCGACGTGCGCGTCCCCGAGCGCGTCCCGCGCCTGCTTCGGGTGCACGTACAGGCCGCAAGCGTACACCTTGACGCCGACGCCGGCGATGCGCTTGACGCGGACGCCCATGCCCGCCAAAGGCGCGCAGTCTGAGGTCTGCCCGCGCACGCAGAACTCGCCGGGCAGCCGCAGGCCCGTCTTGGGCTCCGTCACGAACTTCACCGCGTCGGGCACGCCGAGAGCACCATTCACGTTCGCCGCGAGCGCGCGCGCCTGGCGCAGGGGCCGGACGCGAGCTTCGAACGCGGGCTCGGCGGAGGCATCGCGCCGGGACGCCTCGATGCGCTCGCGGGCCGCGCTCTGCATGCGCTCGCCGAAACCGCTCATGGTCGCGCGTCGCGGTGCGTCGCGCGCGACGATCTGCTCGATATCCACTTCCAGCTGGCGTCTTCGGACGA
>Ga0181560_10004653_pt1 | contig 12365 bp, 8 predicted proteins | sample 011ome_20_FD_133751 | JGI IMG/M metagenome (GOLD analysis project Ga0181560, IMG submission 133751) | Coastal salt marsh microbial communities from the Groves Creek Marsh, Skidaway Island, Georgia - 011509CT metaG (megahit assembly) | ecosystem: Environmental > Aquatic > Marine > Intertidal zone...
CGACGACGACGACGACGACGACGACGACGCGCGCGCGGACGAGGCGCGACGCGCGGACGCGCGCGCGGCGATGGAGCGCGACGGAGCGCGTCGCGGCGCGGCCGTCGTCGCCGCGAGCGCCGTCGCCGAGGACGCCATGACGACCGCCTGCCGCGCGCTTCTCGAAGTGGATAACGGAGCGCGAACTTCCCGTCCTGTCGTTTTTACTGTCCTGGCACCCCCTCGGACGCGACGACATTGACGGGGCGACGACGACGCAGAGGCGACCGCGCGGGGTCTGCGCCGCGACGCCGCATGGACCGATTCGCGTTCCTCGCCGCGCAGCCGTGGCTGTACCCGACGCGGCGCGAGGACGCGCGCGAGGACGCGCGCGAGGACGACGACGCGACGAACGACGGACGCGATGAGCAGGGTGCCATCAATTCCGACGCGCGCGACGGCGGACGCCATCGTAGTCTCCTCCCGCCGCGCCTCGTCCTCGAGACGTCCCTCCCCGCGCGGACGATACACGACGGCGTCTGCAGCTTCCACTTCAGCGAGGAGCAGTACCTCCCGCCGTCGTCTCCGCGATCGATGACGAGCGGCGACGCCGGCGGCGCCGCGTCGACGACCGTCGCCGTCGTCGGCGCCGCGACCGCGGACGCCATCCACATGGCGTTTTCGGCGACGAGAGACCTCCCGGACATGGCGCAGTTCCGATGCGTCCTCCGCGCGAGGGAGGTCCGCGACGCGTCGCGCGACAGCGACGGCAGCGCCGTCGCGCGCGAGGCGTCGCCCGACGCGGACGGCGGCGCGCGGAGGAGGACGAGGGCGTGGCTGGAGCTCCGCGTGGACGGGAGAGCGTACGCGATGGACGTGTCTCAGGTGCGTTATTCTATACAAAAGTTTTTCACCCACCGCCCGGTTTCAACATTTGATCGCGTCTCATTTCAACTGACCGGTGAACTTTTTTTGCTCAGGCGCGGCACGTCGCGCGAGGGCCGCCGCCGCCGTCGCCGGCGACGCCGTCGCCGGCGAGGGCGAGGGCGAGGGCGACCGCGACCGCGACCGCGACCGCGACGCGGCCGTACGTCAGCGTACTGTTCACACACGTCACGCTGAACTTGTACGACGACGACGGCGCGGCGCGAGCGACGGAGACGGAGCGTCTGAGGGAGACGATCGAGGCGTACAGAGCCGCCGCGTTCGACGCGTTTCGACGCGACGGGTCCCTCGACGCGGCGAGCGGCGACTCGCCGGCGCCGGGCGGGTCGCTCGAGAATTTCGAGCGGGGAGAAGAGCGACGCGGCGGCGGCGCGTCGTCGCGCGACCGCGAGCGCGCGATGCGCGGCGTCTACGCCGCCGTCGCGACGCGGCCGCGCGACGCGGCGCGCGCGACGGTCGCCGCCGCGGGCGCCAAACGCGGGCGCCGCGGCGCGGCGGCGAGCGACACGGACGACGACGACGACGACGACGACGACGAGCTATCGTCCGAGGAGCTCGTCCCGTTGTGCGGCGGCGTCGAAATCGAGAATCGTTGGTGTCGTCGTCGCGGCGTTTTCCGCGGCGGCGCGCCCAGCAGCGGGATCGGCGGGTTGGGCCACGCGGATGACGACGGCGGCGGGACCATGTGCTGGTGCGGCGCGCTGGACGCGTCCCGTTGTAAGGTGCCGCGGCGGCTCACCGCGGCTGCCAACGCGGTCGCGAGCGCACTGCGCTCGAGCCGCGCGCTCGCGGGGTGTCGCGCCGTCGTTCGCGAGCTCGCGCGATCGAAGGCGTCAGAGCGCGCGGCGTTGGAGGCGGACGGCGTGCCGAGCTCGAGGAGCCCGGAGCGTCTGAGGGCGTGGCGCGATGTCGTCGAGGAGGAGGCGGCGTTAACGCACGCGGCGGCGATAGCGGAGCTCGCGCCCGTCGTGGACGACGTCTGCGAGGCTCGACTGTGATTAATAATGTGATTAATTACACGTCATGAATGACGTTCTAAGGTTATGTTATACCCGCCGAGCGCGTCCGTCGCCGTCCGTCACAAAACCCCCACGGCTTCGAGGAGGTCTTTGATTCGCACGTACTCGCCGTTGAGCTCCGCCTCCGTCGCCAGTTTCGGCGCGCGCGTCGCCGCGGGGTCGAAGGCCACCTTCGGTAACGACCGCCACAGCGTCAAGAGACTCTGCGCGTCGAAGAAATCGCCGCCGCCGCTCTCTATGCCCGGGCACGCCAGCATCACGGCGACGAACGACTCGAACGACAGCGCGAACCCGCCGCCGCCGCACAACTTGCCATCCTCCGCCGCTGCCGCGGCTCTCAACGCGTCCGTCGCGTCTTTCCCCAACGCCCCCACGACGCTCCGCGCGCCCGCGATGACCTTCGCGGAGTCGCTCTTCGGGAACTCGCTCGGTTTGGATTCCATCACCGCGAGCGTCCACTCGTCCGCGGCGTTCAGAGTCACCGCCCTGCCGCTCAACTCCAACGTCGCGCCGACGTAAAAGTCGCGCGCGCGGAGCCACGGGCCGTCCTTGTCGCCGTTCTTCTTCACCGGCCGCCGTTTCATGAACACCCCGCCCGGTAAGCCGCTGTTCTTCACCGGCGGCTCGTACACGCTCACGCTGTGGTCCTCGAGGAAGTACGACACCACGAGCGCGCGGTCCAGAGGCTTGGACGGGTTCCCAAACTCGGGCTTCTCCCCGGTCGAGTCCGAAAAGCTCGCGGTGAACCGCATGACTTGCCCTTGGTTGAGCGCCCACTCGTTGAAGTCGACCGTCTTCTGCGGCTTCGGGACGAGGTGGAAGCACGACTGCAGGGAGTCCTCCTCGGAGCCGATCCCGGAGAGGTTCGGCGGCGGGGGCATGCGCGGCACCGGCGGCGGTCCCGGCGGCGGCGGCATCGCGGAGAAGTCCGCCGCAGTCAGACCGAGTCTCTCCTCGTACCAACCCCGCGTGTGCTCGTCGCAGTCCCTCAGCGTGAGCTCTCTGCCGAACACGTTCACGACGTCGCCGACGCGGAGTTCGCTCCAGTGGTAGGTGTTATCCGAGCGCTTCCGGAGCGTGTCCTCGGACGCGGGGCGGATGCCGACGCCGTAACTCCCGTGCTTGGGGAGTTTTTGTCGCCGTAAAAGTTTGGGAAACGGCTCGCGGCCGCTGTTCCGGCCCATGACTTCCAACACCTCCACGGTGTCGTCCGCGAGGAAGTAGTGGAAGATGAACGTCCTCAAGCCGGTGTCGCCGGTCGTGTCGTCGCTCCCCGCGGGCGGCTGCGCGGTCGCGAAGAAGCGAAGGACGTTCCGGTCGAGCTCCAAGAACTGCCGCCCCGCGGATTCCTTCAGATGTTCGCTCTCCTTGAGCCCCCAGCTCTGATGCATCTTCTTCGCGACGGCGTCCGCGTCCTTCTTCGTCTTATTCGTCTCCTGCCCGGCGTAGGATAACGGCGCTGACGCGGCAGTTATCGACGGCGCGGACGGGAACGCCTCCCGCGGCGGCGGCGGGTCCCTCTCCTCTGGGAACGCGAGCTCCGGGCCGAGCTCGACGCCAAACTCCTTCCAGACGAACCCGCGCGTGAACGCGTCGCATCCCAACACGTGGTACGTCCGCGAGAAAATCTCGATCGGCTTCCCGACGACAAAGTCCAACGGGCTCAGCGCGACGCCCTCGCGACTCGTCGCCTTGATCCTGTGCAGAATCTGACCCTGCACGATCCCGGAGTTGACCCCTTTGGGCTCGCGGACGTCCACGGTGTCGTCCTCGAGGTGATACGTGATGTGGCAGCGTCGGATCCGCCGCATGCCCGTGCGCACCGTGCTCTCGAGGTCTTCGAAGTACCCGTGGAAGCCGAGCTTGAGGCTGTCGTACTTGAGCCACGCGGGCTGGCGCGACGGCGTCGCGGTCGTCGTCGTCGTCGTCGTCGTCGTCGTCGTCGTCGTCGCGCGGTTCTCGCGACCCGCCCACCTCGGGTCCGGCCGCCGCGCGAGGTCGGCGACGCGCTCGGACGGCGACGACGGCTTCCCCGCGCCCGGGCGGTTCTCGAACGGGCCGGCGACGCCGCAGACGTATCGCAGGCCTTGCGTGCGCGGACGCGCGGTCGGCTGCGAGAGCGCGCGGAGGGAGGAGGAGGAGGACGGGGGGAGCGTCGGTCGGCGGACGGGATTCGGTCAACAACGAGAGAGCGTCGAAAATCAAATTCGAGATGCCACGACGACGACGCGCGCGGGGGGGCACGCACGAGCTCGCTCGGGACGCCCAGGCCGGGAACCATGGGCATCGGGATCTTTTTGTAATCGTCGAGGTTCGCGTCGAGCCCCATCGCGGACGGAGTGCGCGGGAAGCGTGGTGCCGCGCGGTCTGCGCGCGCTTCGAGTCAACAACAATCTCAACGGCTGTCTCGTGCGTCACTCATCAGCATCGCCGCGCCGTCGCCCGTCACCAACCGCGCGCGCGAATTTAACGCGCGTCCGCCCGAGCGCGCGCCCGCCCAGAAGTCCCCGCGCGCGGTCTTCTCGTCGACGCGACGCGATGCCGAAACGCAAAGCCCCGGCCGCGGCCGCGGTCGAGGTCAAGCCCGAACCCGACGTCAAGCCCGAGCTCGAGGTGCGCGCGACGGCTTCCGTTCGATCGATCGGTTGTTGCCCTAGCCAGCCAGATCCGATCGATCGGTTCCTCGATCTCGACGCCCACCCCTTATCATACGCGTCGACGCTCACGCTCGCCACTTCGCGCGCTCGCGTCCCTCCCGCCGCCGCGCAGGACGCCCACGAGGCCCCGCCGACGGGCTCGGAGCAGGTGGAGTCCGCGCTCCGAGACTTCCTCGCGTCGAAGAAGCAGTCGATGACGCACCTGCCGCGCCTGCTCTCGCTCCTGGACCCGCTGAACCTGCGCGCGGGCGCGATCAAGGGGAAGTACAACACCGCGCCCAAGTGGAGCGACGAGAACACGACGCCGCAGCAGCTGCGCGCGCACTGGCGCGCGCAGTGCGCGGCGATCACGAAGACGAAGGAGGACGCGCTCCCCGATGCCCTCTCCGACGCGTTGCGGCGGTTCCATTGGCCCGCGTCGTTGGACACCGCGCGCGCGGAATCGCTCTCCTGGCTCGTGAAGGTGCCCGCGTTCGTCACGAGGGCGTGGAGAGCGACCGCGGAGGCGCTCGCGAACGCGGACGAGATCGACGACGTCGATGCGATGGACGCGGAGGGAGGGGCGGAGGGGAAGGATGGGGGGGGGGACGACGGCGACGCGCTCGGAGAGATGAAGATCGCGGTTGATCCGTTCGCGCCGCCGGAGAAGCGGCAGCGGCACTTCCTGACGCTGTCGAACCGCGTGTCGGAGACGCACAGGGTCCCCGCGGCGTACGACATGTTGATCAACCCGGAGGAGCAGCCGATACACGTCTTCTCGGGCGCGCGGGAGGACACGGCGGCGGCGGCGGCGGCGGCGGCGGCGGCGACGGCGCGCGCCGCCGCCGTCGCCGCCGCGTCCGGGATCCCCGGCCCCGTCGTCGAGCTCCCTCGCGACGACTTCATCTTAGAGGGCACGGTCTCCGAGAAGTTCGACGTGCGCCCCGCGGACGTGGACGACAGCTTATATCGCGAGGTGAGCGCGCGACGCATCGCGGAGGCGACGCGAAAGACCCGCGTCGTGCAGGCGTCCAAGGGCCCCTCGCGAGTCGCGCCTCTCCCGACGGCTCGGAACATCGTCAAGAGGGAGGACGGGAAGGAGGACACGAGAGAGCGCGCGGAGAGGATGGAGCGGGGCGCGCTGGAGGACAAGCTCATGGGTCTGTACGAGCGGCGGAGCTTGTGGTCGTTTAAGCAGCTCAAGGAGGAGACGCGGCAGCCGGCGATGTTTTTGAAGGAGACGTTGGACGGGCTCGCGACGTTGAATCGCCGCGGGCCGAACGTGGGGATGTACTCTCTGAAGGACATGTACAAGAGGAGAGGCGCGGGAGGGGTGGGGGAGGGCGGCGGCGGCGCGGGGGGAACCTCTTAGAGATAGCAGGCGGCGAAACGACCAGACCCTCGGACCTCCGTACTCAGAAGTCGTGCGTCATCAGTAGCTCGTTTCTGCTTCTGTTCGGTGAAAGCGACGAGCGACGCGCGCGCGTACACACATTGTACTGTATCGTATACGTACCCACATCGAATAATCACAAAATATACATAAAATCACGGGCAGTTCACAGCTGTACATCACGCGCGACGCGCGCTTCATCGAAGACGCGCGCGATGACGCGATGCGACGCGATCGGACGCGGACGCGGACGATCGATCGATCAATACATCCCCCCCTTCTCCATGTTGTAGGCGGAGCCTCCGTGCTTGCTCGTGTCGAGGCCTTCCATCTCCTCCGACCCCGAGATGCGAAGAAGCCCTAGCTTTCTCAGGATGAAGAAGAAGACGCCGAGGGTGACCGAGGTCCACGCCGCGATCGCGAGGACGCCGGTGATCTGGACCCCGATGAGATCGCCGCCGCCGCCCAACACGAGGCCGTAGTTTTCGTTACCGAGGAACTTTTTCTTCGCGAACAAGCCGACGGCGAGGCACCCCCACACGCCGCACGCGCCGTGAATGGGGAACGCCTCCAGCGGATCGTCGATCCTGAGCTTGAGGAGAAGCTTCGCGGAGCCGCGAAGGATGAGCGCGGAGACGAAGGCCGTGAAGATCGTCCAATGCGTGTCCATCACGTGGCAGCCCGCGGTGATGGACACGAGGCCGGCGAGGATGCCGTTGCACACGGCGACGAGGTCCCACACCTTGTTGAAGGCGCGGTGAAGGAACAAGGTCGCGACGCCGCCGGTCGCGGCGGCGAGCGTGGTCATGACCGCGGATCGCCCCACCTGTTCCGCGGAGCCGAGGTCCTTGAGCGCGTATACGGACCCAGGGTTGAACCCGTACCATCCGACCCACAACACGAAAGTGCCGAGGACGGTGAGCGTGGCGTTGTGCCCGGGCATCGGGACCGGCCGGCCGTTCATCCCGAAGCGGCCGGTTCTGGGACCGAGCATGATCGCGCCCATGAGACCGGCGAACCCGCCGACCATGTGGACGACGCCGGATCCGGCGAGGTCGATGAAGCCGACGTCGCTCCACTTGGAGGAGTTGAAAGAGGAGATCCAACCGTCCGATGACCAGCACCAGTGGACGACGACGGGGTAGACGAAGCCGGTGAGGAGCGCGGAGTAGCCGAGGTAGGCCACGAACTGGGTCCGCTCCGCCATCGCTCCGGAGCAGATCGTCGCGGCGGCCGCGGCGAACGCCCAGTTGAAGAGGAAATGGGTCCATCCCTCGCCGGTGAGAGTGGCTGAGTTGGAGAGGAAAAAGTTCCCTTCGCCGATGTAGTCGCCCGCGGTGTCCTTGTTGGTCTTCCTGCCGTAGGCTAACCCGTAGCCGACGGCGAAGAATGCGAGCGCGCCGACGCACGCGTCCAGCACGTTCTTGATGAGGATGTTCATGACGTTCTTCGAGCGGATGCTGCCGGCGCAGAGCATCGCGAAGCCGGCTTGCATGAAAAAAACGAGCGCGGAACAGAACAACAGCAAGTTCGTGTTGGCTGCCCCTTGAAGCCCCGTGATGGCGAGTTCGTTCGCGGCCACGGTGAGCGAGCGTCGCTCGATCGCGGTCGCGCCGGTTTCGCATATGACGTCGACTGCGAGACGAGGGAGGGGCGCGCGGACGTCAGCGCGCGGCGATCGCGTGTACACGCGTACACGTACAGTACACATACAGTAAGGTGCCCAGCCCAGGCCAGGTACCAGCCAGGACGAGGTGTGCCCACGCAGGTTTGTTCCGAAAGGTCGCGACGATACAACTCGAAAGGTCGCGGCGCGTGACGCCGTTCCGTAAACGACGCGGGAGCGCCGCGCGCGAGGCCGAGGAGTCCCGCAGAGCCGGCTGAGAGATGTGGTCGCGCGCGACGCGATACGATTTCTCGACGGGCGCGAGAGTTCGCGCGGAGGTCGCGTCCGCGCGGCGCGCGAGGCCGTCGAAATCTCCAGAATGCGAGACACGTGCACGTGAAATCTCGATTGAAGAATGCGCGCGGGAAAGCGCGCGCGCGCTCGCGGGGGTCAGGACGCACCGACTGCTTGCGTCATGCCTGACGCCGTGAGGGTCGCGACATCGGCGGCGGAGCACGGAGACATTTTGGGAAGTCGCGCGAGACGCCGTGGAGCCGGAAGCGCGCGCAGAGATGTGGATGCTTTTTGGCGCTTTTTTTCGTCTTTTTCGTTGTTTTTTTCGTTTTTTCGGTGATTATTTTTCATCGAGGCTGACCGGAGATTCACGATCAAGGGGCGAAAATTTTGAAAGGCAAATCGGCCCACGCGCGCGCCGTTAAACGTGCCCGTAAGGGCGACCCGCGAACAGCATAGGAGTTAGTTAGATCATCGTGCGGCCCGTGCAAAAATGCTCGGTCAGTTGAAAGGGAACGCGATCAAATGCTGAAACCGAGCGGTGGGTGAAAATGTTTTGATTGAACGCCCTGAGCGTTTTTCCCGAAGCGCATTCTTCGTCAGTCCCGAGGGGAACTGAACAGAAAGTGACGACGAGGACGGCGTCGGCCGACGCCGGCGTCGTCGCACAGGCACGCGCGCGCGACACGAGACCCGGCGCCGCTTCGCCGACTCGCGCGCGCGCATCGAGCGAGCGCATCGACGCGCGAACGCGCACGCATCGCGCGCGGACGTCGTCGCGTCGCGCGTCCGACCGTCCGGCGCGGAGTCAACGGTTTTCATCCGTCCGTCGGCGCGGCGCTCAAGTGCTTTTTCCCCCTCACTCATCGCGCGCTGACATCGTCCGTCCGCGCGCGATGGGGTGCGGCGCGTCCACGCCGCGGTCGATGCTGTACCCGCGCGCGCCGCGACGACGACCGGTTCGCAGGAAACCCACCAAGGCGGAACTCCTGAAGGAGCGCGCGGACGTCAACTTCTTCGACGCGTCCAAGGCGCACCATCACGGCGAGCACGAACGCGCGCTCGAGCAGCTGACGCTCGCGCTCAAGCTCGACCCGAAGCACAAGCGCGCGCGTCTGACGCGCGCGGAGGTGTGCCTCGCGCTGAAGAAGTACGACGACGCGTTGGAGGACGCGTCGCAGGCGATCGCGCTCGGGCATCCGGACGCGTACCGCGTGCGAGGCGACGTCCACCTCGCGCGGAAGCGGTTCCGAGACGCGCTCGCGGATCTGACGATCGCCGTGAAGGTGGAGCCGAACGATCGAAGAGCGTGGGCGTCGCGCGCCGCCGCGCACGCGGGCCTCGGGAACGACGCGAAGGCGAAGGAGGACGTCGCGGAGGCGGCGAAGCGCGAGGCGGCGAAAGAAGACGCGGGCCTGTGCGTCGTCTGCATCGACGAGCCGCGCGCGACGCGGCTGAATCCGTGCGAACACTCCGCGCTGTGCGAAGCGTGCGCGACGGAGTGCCGGGAGACGCTGGGGTGCTGCCCGATATGCAACACGATGATCAAGGCGATCGAGTACGGGATGTTCATGAACACGTTCGCGCCGACGAACACGGCCGCGCTGGGGGGGCTCGCGAGCGCGATCAAGAGGGCGCGCGAAGAAAACGCGCAGATGGCGACGCTGTCGAGGATCGGCGAGGGCTCGCCGCTGATGGACGAGTCGGACGACGACGGCGAGATCACGGAGAGCAGCGAGGGCGGCAGCTTAGTCGGCGTCGGCGTCGGCGACGCGAACGCGAACGCGAGAGCGGCGAGGGGCGACGACGCGGCGGCGGCGGGGAGGGGCGACGGGGGCGAGCGCGCGGCGACGCCGCCGCCGCACCGCGACTACTCGCAGTACACCGTCGGCGAGGACATGCGCGTGGAGAGCGCGCCGTGTACGCCCGCGGTGTTGAGAGGCGGTCTCGCCGCCGCGGACGGGAACGGGCTGAGCGATCTGCTCGCGGCGACGCCGGCGGCGATGGGGGGCGAGGCGGTCGTCGAGGACGCCGAGGACGGGGAAGGGGAGGAGGAGGAGGAGGAAGACGCGGACGGGCCGACGCCGTTGATTGGGGGGGTGGAGACGATCACGCCGCAGGGGACGATGCTCGCCGCGGGGGCGTGATGCGAGATAAACGCACGACGGATGGTCGTCACTGACTGTAGCATCTTCGTGTTTCGTGATCGAAATCGAGAGGAGAGAAAGCCGAGGGAGGGAGAACCGACGCCGCGCGCCGTCGTCATCCGCGTCGCGTCGGGTACGTTCGCCCGCCCGCGACGGGCGTCGTCGCGCGCGCGTCATCGTCGCCGCCGCCGCCGCCGCCGCACCGGTCGCCCAACCGCACGCGAACGTCCGGGACGCCCTTCAAGTTCAACGTCGCGATCCCGCGTTGAAACGCGGACCAGAACCGCTGATAAAACGACACCTTCCCGAGCGTGACCGCGCACCCGGGACACAAGACGACGGGCGCGCCGTCCACGCCGTCGCCGCGCTCCGCGCCGCCGAACGTCAGCGAGACCGAGCGGTTTGAAAACGTCGCGTAGACCTGCATCGCGACCGGCGGCTCGGATCCACCGGCTCGGGTCGACCGGCGGCTCGGTCCGGTCACCGCCGCCGTCGCCGTGCAGTTCGACGCGACGTCAAAGTCCGCGCGCGGCGCGTCGTCCGCGCTCGCGACGCTCTCCGCGTCGTCCCCGCCGCCGTGCGCCGAGCTCCAACACCCGACGCGAAACTCGTTCGGCCACGCCGCGTACGACCCGCCGGTGAACGTCACGCTCGGGTCGAACCCGAACGTGAACGTCGGTCGGACGACCGTTACTCTCGTTCGAACGCGCGGGTCGTCGCGATCGACGACGACGACGCGATCGCCTCGGCGGCCGAGCCCGAGCGCGATCGGGTCGTCGCCGACGTTCGTCAGCGTCAGGTCGTGGAACACGAGCTCCTGGACGCCGCCCGCGTCGTATTCGTACTCGGCCACGTTGACGGTGACGCGAATCGTCGGCGGCGGCGGCGGCGGCGGCGGCGCGGCTGCGGCGTCTTTTTCTTCATCGTCGTCCTCCTCCTCCTCTGCGCCGCAGCCCGGCGGCGGCGTCGACGCGACGATCTCCCGCGTCGCGTACGTCTTCGCGAACCTCGCGCCGTCGCCACCGCTGCCCTCGTTCTTCTTCTTCTTCTCCGCGGCGTCCTTCTCGCGGCGATACGCGGCGATCCGACGGAGTAACGTCCGCCGCCGAGTCTCGACGAGACCGACGTACCACCCCGCGCTGGCTTCGATGTCCTCGCGCGCCGCGGCGACGTCTCTCGCCGCGGGGTTCGCCGCGAGCAGCTCGAGCAGCCCGGACGCGGTGTCGTCGTCGGACAACACGCGGAACATGTCTCGCAGCTGCGCGCTCGCGATCCTCGCGACCGCGCTCGCGTTCATCCCGACGCGAAGCGTCCACTCGAGCTGAGGGTCGAGGGTCCATACGAAGCGACGTCGGGGTGGAGTTGAAAGGCATCAGGTGGAGCTCAAAGGCGTCGAGGGCGGGCGTTGAAAGCGAGGGGTGGGCGGAGAGACACGCCGGGAAAAATCCTTAAGGATCGGCGTTCACCACGCGAACGCGGTCGTATGGGGACCAGTTTAAGGAAATCGCACCTGATCTACGAAGCTCGAGTACACGTCCGGGTCTCGAATCAAAGCGCGGTCCAAATCCCCCTCCGCGCAGTACAACAACCCGACCGGATCGCGCAGCGCGTTCACGCCGCCGTGATGGCAGCTCTGGAACGAGTCGTCCGGGTCCCACGCGTGCACCCTGAACCGCAGCGGCGACGAGGCGTCCCCCGTCTCGCTCGCGTAGAACCACGCCTCGTCGACGTAATCGCCGCTCTGCACGAGGGTCATGAGCGACATCCACCGCAGGTATTGCTCGACGTCCACCCTTCGGTCGAGCGCGTCGCGGCACGTCCCGGGGAGGCACGAGGACGCGACGAACGCGATCTCGTCGTACCGCGCGCGCGTCGCGTTCTCCGCGTTCCATCTGGAGTGCGCGCCCTCGAGCTTCTTGGACGCCTCGGGGAATTTCACGTCGGGCGTGCCTTTGATCGGGTCGGCGGCGCGCTTGGCGTCGTTGCGTCGTCGGACGACGGCGGCGGGGCGCGCGAACGACCCGACGAGCGCGCTCGTGGGGTCCTCCACGAGGAGGTACAGCCCCTCGTTCTCCCAACGGCGCGGCGAGGACGCGGACGCGGCGACGACGCCGCCGCTGACGTTACCCTTATTTTTTCCGCCGCCGGCGTCGACGTCGCCGCCGTCAGGGCCGTTCTATACGAGCGAACGTCGGGGTGGAGTTGAAAGGCGTCAGTTGAAGTTGAAAGGCGCCGAGGGCAGGGATTGAAAGCGAGGGATGGGCGGAGAGATGCGCCGGGCAAAGTCCTTAAGGATCGGCGTTCACCACGCCAACGCGGTCGTATGGGGACCAGTGTATAGAACGC
>Ga0181560_10004661_pt1 | contig 12349 bp, 8 predicted proteins | sample 011ome_20_FD_133751 | JGI IMG/M metagenome (GOLD analysis project Ga0181560, IMG submission 133751) | Coastal salt marsh microbial communities from the Groves Creek Marsh, Skidaway Island, Georgia - 011509CT metaG (megahit assembly) | ecosystem: Environmental > Aquatic > Marine > Intertidal zone...
AAGAGAGAAAATTTCTATTCGCGTTTTACCTATTCTTTTTTATTTTTCACGCAATTGCATTTGGACAGTCTATAACTGTCAGTGGTATTATTGTTGATTCTGAAACCAATCAACCCATTCCAGGTGCTACCGTTCTCGTTTTGGGATCAAATCAAGGAGTAAGCTCAGATTTTGATGGATACTATTCAATAGACACTAAGAAAGGGGCGAGACTTTCTTTTGGATCTATTGGCTATCAATCTTATTTGTTTACTGTTGCAAATCAAGGGGAGTTCAACATAAGTTTGACTCCAGACAACGAATTGGACGAGATTGTGGTAGTGGGTTATGGATCTCAAAAGAGAAGTAATATTGTGGGTTCTGTTGCAACAGTTAATGTCGACAAAGCAACCCAAAACCCAACAACCAACGTCTCAGAATTGTTAAGAGGAAGAGCGGCTGGTGTTCAAGTGAACCTAGGCGATGCACGTCCTGGAGGAAATTCAAATATTGTAATTCGCGGAAATGTTTCTGTAGCAGGAGGGAACAATCCCTTGATCATTGTCGATGGTTTACCCTACGACAGTCTCAACGATATAGCTCCAGAAGACATTGCGAATATCGAAATACTAAAAGATGCAGCTTCTACATCTATCTACGGAGCAAGAGCTTCTAATGGAGTCATTTTAGTCACCACTAAAAAAGCTCGAAAAGGCTATACTTCTTTCAACTACTCGGGTTACGTTACCTCTCAAACCCTTACACGAAATTTTGAAATTTATGACGGTCAAGGCTTTTTTGATTTTAAGATGGATGCATGGCGCGCCCGCTTAGGAGTGAACAAGCCTCCTTTAAAATTTGTGTGGAACGAATATGAATTGGATCTTATAAACAACAATAATATTGTGGACTGGGAAGACCTGGCGCTCAATGATGCCTTACTTACCAGTCACTCATTAAGCTATTCCTCTGGTTCTGAAAAGGCGACTGTGTATTCTAGTTTAAATTATTTTACTCAAGACGGGATCATCCCAAATTCAGGATTCGATCGGCTCCAGTTTAAATTGAATTACAGCAATCAACTTACAGAAAAGCTCAGTTTGGATGGAATTATAAACGTTCAAAACGCAAATCAAAACAGGGAAACAGGGGGTCTTTTTCTCGCAAATTTAAGTCCTATTGCCAAGCCCTACGACGACACGGGGAATCTTGTAAAATATTTTCTTGGAACAGAAAATACGGGTGCCATCAATCCTTTATGGGATCAGAGGGAATCTGTAGATGAAACAGAAACAAATTTAACAGACCTCAGTTTAAGATTCAATTACGACCTGTTGCCTCAGCTCACCTACTCCCTAAAAACATTCTTTAGAAACAGAAATACGGATCAGGGGACATACCGGTCGTCTTTACATTCCGCTGGTGATGAAGGAAACAATGGAATTGGCGTTTTGATTGATACCCAATACAAACAATTACTTGTCGAGCACATTCTAAATTACCAAGTACTGGATCTAGAACAGCACAAATTGGATTTTACAGGGGTTCATTCCTTCGACGAACAGAATTTCAAATACAACCAATTGGATAAATCGGATTTTGTCAACGATGCTTTAGGCTACAATGGTCTCGCATCAAAACTGCTCAACAACAGTAGAGACGTATGGAGGCGTAGGGTGCTTTCCTTCATGGGAAGAGTTCGTTATTCTTTTAAAGACAAATATTTATTAGAAATGACCACTCGAGCTGATGGAGCATCAGTCTTTTCAGAAAACAATAAATGGGGTTGGTTTCCAGCACTTTCTGCTGCCTACAAACTGGACCAAGATTTAGATTTAGATAATATTGATCAATTGAAGGTGCGATTGAGTTATGGTGCTACTGGGAACCAAGGGATCAATCCTTTGGAGTCTTTAGGAGTTGCAGATTACAATCCGTATACTTTTGGTGACCTTACGATCAGTGGCTCATCAGCCTCCTCTCGATTGAGAAATCCAAATTTACAGTGGGAAACAACAACGACACTAAACGCAGGGGTAGATTTTGGTCTGTTCACAAATCGTATCCGGGGAACGGTAGAATACTATCAATCCAACACCACAGACCTACTCTTAGATCGCCAGTTGGCCTCTTCTTCAGGCTATACTGTGACTCGATTTAATGTGGGTGAACTACAAAACACAGGGATAGAATTTACCTTGAACAATTCACTAATCAGTACCCCAGATTTTGGCTTTGATTTGGGCTTGATTTGGTCTACGAACAAAAACGAGATCATATCTCTCACGGGAGAAACCCAAATAGATCCTCAAACGGGACAAGAATATTTCATCGACATCACGGATACTTCTGGCAGAAGACTCTCGATAGGTCAATCTATTAACAGCCTGTGGATGCCCGAATACGGAGGAATTTATCAAGAAGCTGACTTTTTAGAAGGAAGTCCAATTACCCCCAGAGTCGGTGCTAAACCTGGACATATCCGGGTTATTGATCAAAATAAGGATGGAATATTAGATATAAAGGACAATATTTTTATCAATGCAGATCCAGACTGGTACGGTTCTATAAACGCATCGCTCCGATTCAAAAACTTTGATTTATTTATGGATTGGTACTTTGTTCAAGGAGTAACTCAAGTAAACTCCATCCTTGCGAATGGGGAATTTTGGAAAGCCTCCTTTAACGGTCCAGTTGTTCCGTATTACACCCCAGAGTCTCCCTCTACGCAATGGCCTATGGCTAACGCTAACGCAGCTTGGCTTAAATATCTCAATTCTTTTGCTGCTCAAGACGCTTCTTACCAGCGCTTGAGAACGCTAACTGTGGGCTACAATTTTGGAGAGGAATTAAACCAGTTGCTCAAAACCAAATCGGGGAGAGTGTATTTCACAGGAACCAATTTATTGACCTTTACAGATTTCTTATCCTATTCTCCGGAGCAGGATTTAGTAGCAGGAGTCTTCCCCGAAACATTGAATATGACCTTAGGAATTAAACTAACGTTTTAAAAGCATTGTCATGAAAAAAACAAAATACTTCTTTTTGATATTACTTTTAGGATCAATTACTTCCTGCTACCAAGAAGATTTTTTAAAAGACGAATTACTGGCTAATAATTCTGTTGAATTTCTCTACTCCAGTCCTCAGGGAATTGCGAATGCTGTAGTGGGACTTTACGCGTTAAATCGAGAACCGTATCAACGGGACTGGTTCAACGGAGCAATTCCACTTATTCTTCAAGCGAAAAGTGACCTTTCTGCCGGAGTGGATGGAGAGATATCTCTTTTCAGCAATTGTTTTTGGGGCTGTGGGATTGATGATGACTACGGAACAGAGGCCGCCTATGGCTATTTTTGGGGGCACAACTACAGAATCATAGACATCACAAATAACATCATCTCTGGAGGGGAATTGCTGCTCGCAGAAGGAAATACAGACCCCACTTTAAAAAGAAATCTCTCCGAGGCAAAAACATTCAGAGCTCATGCTTATTTTACTCTGTACAGACTGTTTAAAAACATTTACATCAAAACAGAGCCCACAACACCCGATACTGCTTTTGAACGACCTCAAAGCAACTCTTCAAAAGAAGAGATTTTTACACTGATTCGTGAGGACCTAGATTTTGCAAGTGAAAATCTGTCTTATTCCACGATGGAATTTGGAAGATGGACCAAAGCAGCGGTAGACCACGTAAGAGCTAAGGTTGAGATGTGGGATCAAAATTATGCAAAGGCTGCAGAAATCGTTGATGATATCCTAGCAAACAGCCCCCATAGCTTGGTTCCTGTAAATCAAGTGTTTCAAGGCGACCTTCAGCACAGCGAGACTCTCTTTGCGGTCAATTTTAAGAAAAATGCCATCGGCGGAGGAGCTTGGCATCAATTGAACTGGCAGACCGTGGCGCATTACGCTGCCGTACCGGGCTTAGTTCAATCTATTGAGAATGGAGGAGATGGCTTTGGTTTTATTACATTAAATCCCTATGCTGTGGCGCTCTTAAACGAGAATGCAAATGACCAACGTATTGGGAATTATTACATTTTTGAATACCTCTACAACGATGAAAAAACCCTACCTACGAATAAAAACATTGGAGACCCTCTTGATCTTTACAAAAATGTGGCAGATGGGGATGACTTTTTTATGTACTTCAAAAGACAAAGTCCAGGAGTCATCAAATTTTTTGATGACAGTGTAGATCCAACGGACAGAATGCATTTTAAAAACATCATGGTCTACAGACTGGCTGAAACCTATTTAATAGGTGCTGAGGCACATCTTGAAAGTGGAAACACCGCTAAAGCGAGAACCTACCTCAATGCAGTTCGTGAGCGTGCCGGCGTCCAGCCCATAGCAACGCCCTCATTAGAAAGGATACTAGAAGAAAGAGCACGAGAACTTGCCTTTGAAGGGCAACGATGGTATAGCCTGAAACGAAGAGGTCTTTTGTTTGACTATCTCATGGACCATATGAATTCGGATCTATTGAACAGCTATTATGCTCGGAACCATGTAAATCCAAAAGAAGTGTATCAACCACATATGGTGAACCTTCCTATTCCGCAAGGCGTATTGGACTTATTAGGATCCAGTTATCCACAAAACGAAGGGTACTTTAAAAAATAATTTGCAATAAATAAACCAACCAATTAAATACTAAACTATGAAATACAATCACTATTTAATTTTGATGTTTTCTTTTCTCGCACTGACTCTGTCTTGTGAAAAAGAAGTGGAAGAGCCACCGATTATCAACGTCGAAGAACCGGAAGAACCTTCGAAACCGGATGACTCAGGGAGTGATAACTCTGGAAACAACAATTCAGGGTCTGACTTTGTACAAGGGATTGACCCAAATTTAAACGAAGAGCCAATAACTTTTGAAGAGTATGGCCCAAGTTTTGATCTTGAAAACGCTCAGCCGGCAGACAGATCAGCAGGAAATTGGGGCTTCTTTGGAAGTGTAGGTGACACTCAAATCACAGTAGGCTATTCTGAAAACCCAGATCCAGATAGTGAAGTAAACAACTCTGAACGCGTTGTTAAAGTAACCGAGCCTGTTGGAGTAGAATCTTGGGCAGGGTTTTATTTTATGCTAGAAGAAAAAATAAACTTCCCTGCTGGAGAAGAAGCGATTTCAGTCCAATTTTTCTCTCCAGGGCCGGATCACGTTGTCCTGTTAAAACTAGAAGACGAATTGGCTAATGGAACAGAAGGTAAAAAATCAACCGGAGATTTATTTGCTGAAACCACAGGAACTGGATGGGAGACTTTGGTGTTTAACATTCCAGATAAAGACGGTCGCGATGGTTTTTACAACACCATCACTATGATCTTAGGATACGGTTTAACTAACGATGCAGAGGTGAGTTATTATATTGATAATTTTAATTTTGCGACACCGGTAGAAGTCATTGCAGCAGCAGCACCAACAACTGCTCCAGACGCACCAACCTATGCTGCAGAAGAAGTAATTTCCATTTTTAGTGATGCCTATACTGCGGTTGAAGGGATTAATTTAAACCCAAATTGGGGACAAAACACGGTTGTTACAGAAGAGGTAATCGCTGGGAATACGGTCTTAAAATATGAAAACTTAAATTACCAAGGGACTACCTTTGAAACCGCTATTGATGTGTCCTCAAAGACAAGATTGAATATAGATTACTTTACAGGAGATGCAGCAACACTTAAGTTTTTCTTAATCAGTCCTGATGGTGATGATGCTGACGAAGCAGCAGATGAAAAAGCGTACGAACTCGATCTCACAAATCTAGGACAATGGAACAGAGCGATAATCGATCTCACCCACTTTGCAGACGTAGTGGATCTCTCTCAAGTATTCCAGCTTAAAGTCGAAGGAACAGGAACGGTATATTTTGACAATATCTTCTTCTATGGAGGAGGTTCTGGTTCTGGAGACAACTACTCCAATACTTACGGAGGCGCATTTGGAGGCGCATCGGTTTCTGATAACAAGTTCAACTTCCCATCTTCTGCCGAAGCTTGGGCAGGATTCGCTGAATTGTCACCGGCTACACTTTCTTTCCCTAACGGAGGAAAAATCACCTTTAAAGGGGCAACAGCTGGAACGGATGTAGATTTGAACTTCAAGTTTGAGCGTTTGGCCTATGACGCCACAGGAAACGGTGCCGCAGACACGGAGCCGAGCTTCTCTACGGCTAATGTGACTGTTTCTGGAACGGATGAGACAACCTATACGGTCGCGATTCCTGCTCAGGATGCAGACAATACTTACGCTTCTCATTTGTTGTATCTCGTTACTCGTGATGCTGAAGTAACGCTTACAGATATTGTCATCACTGCTTATCACAGCGAACAATAATAATAAAAGAAACAAGCTATTTAAAAACCATCCCATAACTTTGGGATGGTTTTTTTTAAATTTAAAACATGCGATCAAATCCATTCAAAGCGTTTTCACTCCTTTTGATTTTATTGGTATTATCTTGTACTAAGGATGAAATGGGAGAATTGACGGTAAATTTGACTTATGGTGAAGAAGGCTTGGTAGAAGTTACAGCTTCAGCCTCTAAAGCGGTCCTTTATCGATTTTCGTTTGGTCCAGATGCTGTTTTTGAGAACATATCGGGTGTAATCAGTTATTCATACCAAAATAAGGGAAGTTACACCTTGGGTGTTTGGAGTTTTTTTGATGAGGAATTAAGCAATTACAGTTATAAAACCATAGAAATTGAAATTGTAAATGCTCCGGGAGAAGGTATGGATGCGATTGACCCTTCTCTTATCGACACCTCTGAGGAAGCTACGGTTTACAGCGGTTTTGAATTGGCGTGGAGCGATGAGTTCAATTATGAAGGAAGCCCCGCAGAGGAAAAATGGCACCACCAGATCATCCCCATTTTTGGCGGAGGATGGGCCAACAACGAGAAGCAGCACTATACTGCTCGTCTCGACAATTCTTTTGTAAGTAATGGAACCTTAAAAATCGTCGCAAAAAGGGAGAATTACAGCTATCAAGGAAGCCAAAAAGCCTATACCTCTGCACGATTAAATTCCAAGTTTGATTTTCAATACGGAAGGATTGATGTCCGCGCAAAACTCCCTGCTTCTGAAGGGACATGGCCTGCAATATGGACTCTGGGATCAAATATCGGTGAAAAAGGAAATTATTTTGGAACCGAATTCGGAAATGTAGGATGGCCAGAATGTGGTGAAATTGACATTGTAGAACAAAGAGGAGGAAACAAAGAAGAACTGTTAGGAACATTTCATTGGCTAGACAGGGGTTCCAATCAAAATGCCTCTTACGGTTTAACTAAAACTACTGCCAATTTAAAAATCTCTGATGTTACTGAGGACTTTCATATTTATTCTATGGTATGGTCTGCATCGAAGATTACGTTATACGTGGATGGAAATGTACTTTCAGAGCTTGCTATTGGTAGTGTGGGGCTGTTTGACAACCCGCATTATTTATTATTAAACTTGGCCATGGGAGGTACTCTTGGGGGCAATATCCCCAATTCTTTTGAGCAAGACACTTTGGAAATTGATTACGTTCGTTATTATCGCTAGACCCTTTTTTAAGTGACAAAAAGCGTCATTTCAGGAATTCAAAATCTTTTCAACAACTTCCTTGGCAGTGAGCAGCTTGATTTTATGTACACTGTCTTTGTAATTGCCTTCATTCAGGTCTTTTTGAATTCTCTCCAGTAGTTCTTGAGCACTTAAATGCATGCGTTTTATTCGTTTAGGGGAACCTCTATAGTTAATACTCTAGTATCGGGAGTAACATTCAAAACAAATTGATCGGTTTCCCATATTCCAATTGCATCTCTTTTTTCCAGTTTATGACCGGCCACTTCAGCCGCACCTTCAATAAGAAAGACATAGACTCCACTTCCTTTTTTTTTGACAGTGTAGTCTGTCTTTAAAGCGCGATCAAATTCACCTAAGTGAAACCAAGCGTCTTGATGAATCCATAAAGCAGCTTCTTCTGAATCCGGCCCCACAACGGCATAAAGTGAGTTGGCTTTTTTTAGGTCTTTGATGTTTTTTTGATCATAGCGTGGAGTTACATTCTGTGTTTTTGGAAAGATCCAAATTTGAAGTAAGCTTACCGATTGGTCTTTGTTTTTGTTGTATTCGCTGTGGTAGATCCCTGTTCCCGCGCTCATCACCTGAATTTCGTCTGCTTCAATTACACCAGTATTGTCCATGCTGTCTTTGTGTTCCAAAGCCCCCTGTAAAGGAATGGTAATGATTTCCATATTGTCGTGAGGATGTGTGCCAAAACCCATTCCAGGTGCTATGGTATCGTCGTTAAGCACACGGAGTGCACCAAACTGAATGCGTTCGGGATTGTACCAGCTTGCGAAACTAAAGGAGTGTTTGGCTTGCAACCACCCATGGTTTGCTGCCCCCCTAGATTCAGCAGAATGAAACACTTTTTTCATAACCAACTTTATTCAACTGTTGTAGGTACAAATGTACTATTTATTTTCTTTCTTTTTTTCTTCTAAAACGCTCTTGGTTTGGGAGAGCGTATCGAAGAGCTTTTTTTTAGCCTTGAAATAAGCGATGAGTATTTTTATTTTAGCCTCGTTTGCTCTTTTTTCATTTCGTCTTTGTATTTGTTCGGCTTTGAGATTTTGGATTTCTTGATACGTATTCAAACCAAACCCAATAATAAGCCCAAGGCAGAGTATTAAGGCAATATATTCTTCAGCTTTGGAGAGGTACATAATTGATTATCTTAGCACAAATTTAAAGAACAGTAGGAAGAATGATCTTTTTGAGCAGAAGAAAATGGAGCGTAATCGGGACCGTGGGCTGTCTTTTTTTTTCACTTCAGTTGTTGAGTCAAGGAGGGTCTGCCACCGCAACGGTAACTCTTGACGAAATTGCGCTTTCAGCTCCCAAGTCAGCAACACCAGCCCATCAACTCCCTCTTTCCATCAGCGTACAAGATCTTTTACCCATTCAAGCAAGTTCACAACAACTTTCTCTGCAAGAATATATAGAAGGGGTTCCTGGCCTCTTTGCACAAAATGCCAACAATTATGCTCAGGATTTAAGGATTTCGATAAGAGGATTTGGAGCAAGAGCAGCTTTTGGGATACGAGGGGTTAAGATCATTGTTGATGGCATTCCAGAAACCACTCCAGACGGGCAAGGCCAGTTGGACAATGTACCTCTGGGAATACTTAGAAATTTAGAAGTGTTGCGGGGACCTTCTGCCAGTCTTTACGGTAATGCCTCTGGGGGAGTACTCTACCTCAACACCTTGGATACTTTAGAGAACCAAAGAATTCAATTCCAAAGCCGATGGGGTTCTTACGGATTTCAATCCTATCAATTGAACACGGGGATAAAAAAGAAAAACACCTTTGCCATAGCGCACGCAAGCCACCTAAGGACCAATGGATTCAGAACCTTTAGTGGGTTTGAACAGAGCGTTTTTAATTTTAAAGTCAACCACCAGTTCACACCACAATCCAAAGTGCTTTTTCAAGCAAACTACACCCAAAGCCCTAGAGCTGAAGATGCTGGAGGCCTGACCTTAGAAGAGACTTTGGCAGAAAGAAGTCAAGGGCGAAAACGCAACATTGACTTTGACACCTACGAAAGTATTGACCAAATAAAAACAGGAATTCGCTGGCAACAAGCATGGCGCAATTTATGGCGTTTAGACACCTATGCGTTTTACAATTACCGCACCTTTTACGGGAAGCTCCCTTTTGAAGAAGGGGGGATCGTTGATTTGAACCGCAATTATTACGGCTTGGGAAGCCGTTTGAATTACCAACAAGGAGTTCACCATTGGCAGTTGGCCTTAGAGACCGCACAACAGGCCGACCAGAGGGATCGTTATAACAATCTGTTGGGTGTTCAAGGGGCTTTGAATTTTTCACAATTGGAGCGTTTTGGGAGCACAGGGCTTTCGGTTTTGGATGAAATCCAATGGAAGCAGTTCCTTTTCAGAACGAGCATCCGTTATGACGCACTTCGTTTAGGGGCAGATACCGTCTCCCAACAGCAGCACTATCAGGTTTTAAACCCGAGTATTGGAATCCGTTTTCAAACAGGACCTTTTCAGCAATTATTTATACGATATGCGAGTAGCTTTGAAACCCCCGCACTTTCAGAACTTTCTGCTGATCCAAGCGGAGCTGAAGGCCTTAACTTGGAGTTAGAACCTTCTAAAGCAGACAATTATGAACTGGGATGGAAAGGACGCTGGCAATCACTCAAGCTGGAGGCCTCTGGTTTTTTAATTAAAAGTTCTAATGAAATTCTGCCCTATGAATTGGAAGCCTTTCCCGGGCGTTCATTCTACCGCAATGCAGGAGCCACGGGGCGTATTGGGATAGAACTTTTTGGAAGTTATCAAAGTAAGATTTGGGGCGTTCAGGCAAGCCTCACTCAAGCAAATTATTATTTTTTAGAGGCAAATGGAAAAAAGGGGAATGCTCTGCCTGGACTTCCCAAAAGTCAACTTTTTGTTCAGTTCAATTACCAAACCCCAAACCACTGGCAGGTATTGGTCACGGGAGTGCATTACGGGGCCTTTTATGCAGACACAGCGAATCTTACGCTCATTGATCCCTATCAAAAAGTTCGAATCCAAGCAAATAAAAAGTTTGATTGGAAAGGGTCGGAATTACATCTTTTAGGGGGGATCAACAATTTGTTTGACACCTACTACTTCGACAATATCCGAATCAATGCCTTTGGTAAAAGGTACTACGAGCCGGCCCCTGGCAGAACCTTTTTTGTGGGGCTGCAGTTGGGAATTTAAAATGCTTTGCCTTCAAAAGGAGAGGCTCCATTTTAACTTGAGAAAACAAAAAGAAGGCGCATAAAACCCAGGTTCAATTTATTTTAAAGCCCAGCTCATTTTTACTGCTTCTTTCCAACCTATATTTAGGGTTTAAATAGAAAACTCTTGGTATCTTTACTCTTATGGGAAAATACCTCTTTGTTTTACTTCTTTCTTTTTCCTTTTCTAATGCACAAAGTCTTTTGGAATATCGCCTAAAAAGGCAATTGCGTAAAATCCCTGCCTTTAAAGAAGCCTTCGTTGGGATTAGTGTCTCCCCACTTGAAAACCCCAAGGCCATCATCGCTATTAATGACCAGAAATACATGACCCCGGCCTCCAATACCAAACTATTAACCTATCTAGGAGCAATTCAAAATTTTGATTCCCTTCCCAGTCTGTATTATACGGTTAAAAACGATTCCGTCATTCAGTTTACTTCCTCAGGCTATCCCCTCTTACTCCACCCTTTTTATCCGGATAAAAAGCTGACCGCCTTTTTTAAACAAGGGTTTAATTTTGAGTACGTTGTCCCTTCTTTTACCCCAAAACCACAAGGACCCGGTTGGTCTTGGGACGACTATTCCTATTATTACGCTTCGGAGCGCAGTCCCTTTCCCATTTACGGGAATGCCGTTGGGCTTACCAAGGGGAACGACACGGTCAAGACCATTCCCCCTGGCTTTGAATACACTGAAAAACCAGGAGACACCATTCCTTCAGCTTTGAGAGCGCGAAACACCAACAGCTTTACCCTAAACCCTTTAAAAATTGAAGAGAACGACACCTTGTACAGGCCATTCATTACTTCAGATTCTTTATTTGTTCGCCTTTTGGGTCAGGCTGTAGGCAAACGGATTCCTTTAGTAGAGGGCAGTCAAGATGGGGATTGGACACCTTTGTACACCCACGCAGAGGAGGCTTTATACAAAGGACTGCTTCAAGACAGCGATAACGGTATTGCAGAGGCTCTTCTGCTTATGATCGCTCACAAAAACGACAGGGTCTTCTCCGCTGAAAAGGCAATCGATTCCTTGCAATCCCAATGGAGCTATTGGGCACCGGATCCTTTTATTTGGGTTGATGGATCGGGGGTTTCTCGCTACAATATGTTTACACCTAGGGCACTGGTTTCGGTTTTAAAACAAATACACAAAGAATCCTCCTGGCAACAAATCACTGCGCGTTTTCCAAAAGGAGGCGAATCCGGAACACTAAAGGCCTATGATGTGCAGCAGGTCTACGGAAAAACAGGAACCCTAAGGCACAACCACAACCTCTCGGGATACCTCATCACAAAAAGAGGGGAGACCCTAGTTTTTTCAATTCTGGTGAATCATTTTACCTCTCCCACTTCTGAAATCAGAGCCGGAATAGGGAACGTCCTCAAGTGGTTACAGAAAAAAGCCAAGTAAATTTTTCTTACCCAAACCCTAGGGATCCAAAAACGAGCTTGCTTTTCCCCTTCTTCTTCGTTTTGGAGAAGCAAAGAAAAGGAAGAGCAGAAACCCGTTTTTCTGTTCGGTATTCACAAGCCAGCACATTGCAGTACTTTTA
>Ga0181560_10004665_pt1 | contig 12342 bp, 14 predicted proteins | sample 011ome_20_FD_133751 | JGI IMG/M metagenome (GOLD analysis project Ga0181560, IMG submission 133751) | Coastal salt marsh microbial communities from the Groves Creek Marsh, Skidaway Island, Georgia - 011509CT metaG (megahit assembly) | ecosystem: Environmental > Aquatic > Marine > Intertidal...
GGCGATCCCCATGGCGGCCGCGGGGGCGTAGAGGCGATCGGGGTCGATCAGCTCCATGGCCTGGCGGTATGCCTTGCTGCGCTTCATTACTGCTCCCATCGTGGTGGAGGTTGTGGTCGGCGGGCCGCGCTCGGCCCTCCCACGCCCGCCGCGGTGCGGCGGGAATCATGGCGACTAGTCGCTGACGGTGACGCCCATCTGACGTGCGGTGCCCTCGATGATCTTCATCGCGGCGTCGACGTCATTGGCGTTGAGGTCGGGCATCTTGGTCTCGGCGATCTCGCGCACCTGGGCGCGGGTGATCGAGCCGGCGACCTTGGGCGGAGCGCCCGAGCCCTTCTCGAGGCCCGCGGCCTTGAGGATGAGGCGCGAGGCCGGGGGTGTCTTGAGGGTGAAGTCGAAGGTGCGGTCCTCGTAGACCGTGATCTCGACGGGGATCACCTGGCCGCGCTGGTTCTCCGTCGCGGCGTTGTAGGCCTTGCAGAAGTCCATGATGTTGACGCCGTGCTGGCCGAGGGCAGGACCCACCGGAGGCGCAGGGTTCGCCTGGCCGGCCTGGATCTGGAGCTTGATCATGCCGGCGATCTTCTTCTTGGGTGCCATGGTGTCCTCGCTGCTATCAGTTCTTCTGGATCTGGCCGAACGCCAGCTCGACGGGGGTCTCGCGACCGAAGATCTCGACCAGGCCGGTCACCTTCTGGGCCTCGATGTTGATCTCGGAGATGGTGGCGTGCAGGGTGGCGAACGGACCGTCGACCACGGTGACCGAATCGCCCACGGAGAAGTCGACGACGCGCACCTCGGTCGGGGCCGCACCGGCAGCCGCCCCTGCTGCCGCGGGAGCACCCGGCTTGCGCTCCGGAGTCGGAGCCAGGATCGCCACGACCTCGTCGAGCGAGAGCGGCGAAGGCTGATGACCGTGGCCCACGAAGCCGGTCACGCCCGGTGTGTGGCGCACGGCGCCCCAGGACTCGTCCGTGAGATCCATGCGCACCAGGACGTATCCGGGGAACTTGGTGCGTCGGACCAGCTTGCGCTGACCCTGCTTGATCTCGGTGACCTCCTCCATCGGCACCTCGACCTGGAAGATGTAGTCCTCCATGTTGAGGGACGTGATGCGGGTCTCGAGATTGGACTTCACGCGGTTCTCGTAGCCGGCGTACGAGTGCACGACGAACCACTCGCCCGCGGCCATGCGCATCTGCTCGCGGAAGGCCTCGACGGGGTCTTCTTCCTCGGCGGCTTCCTCCGCGGCGACGACCTCTTCGAGGACCTCGACCGCCACTGCCTCGGCGACGATCTCGTCGGCGATCACCTCGTCCACCGCGGCCTCTTCCGCAGCCACGACGTCCTCGATGACGGCGGCATCGCCGACGTAGGCCTCGGGTGCCACGTCGGCACCTTCGGTCTGGAAGACGAGCGCGGGCGCCGGGGCGGCGTCAGCGGACTCGGTGGCGGGGAAGTCGGTCACGGGTTCAGGGCTCCTGCTGCTGGGGCTCGTCGAGAAGCGGTGCTCATCCGAAGATGAAGAGCACCCCTCGGGTGAAGACGTAGTCGTACGCGGCCACGATCGCAGCCATCACGGCGACGAAGACGATGACGACGATGGTGTAGGTGACCAACTCCTTGCGGGTTGGCCAGATCACCTTGCGGAGCTCGGCGACCACCTGGCGCAGGAAGAGCGCCAGCCGCCCAAAGAGGGACAGCTTGGTGTCGCCGCGCGCTTCGCTGCTCACGTGATCTTCCTGTCGTCGTGCGGGTGGATCGTGGATCTGGTGCTGTGGAGCGTCGAGCAGGGCCGGAGGGACTCGAACCCCCAACCACCGGTTTTGGAGACCGGGACTCTACCAATTGAGCTACGGCCCTCAGGCGACCATCGCTCCCGAAGGCGCCTGCGGGCAGGCGTCGACAGGGTGGGAAAGCCACCGGCTACGGGAGTCTACGTGGCCCGATGTCGACCGGTCCAATCACCCTCCTCCTGGCCTCGTGGAGACCTCCCCGCACCCCGCCTCCGCGGCCACGAGCGGGCTGGTTGGATTCCCCCATGGCCTCCCGTGTCTCCCGGCGTCTCGCCGCCATCACCGAGTCCGCAACGCTTGCCGTCGACGCGAAGGCCAAGGCCCTCAAGGCCGCGGGCCGTCCCGTGATCGGCTTCGGCGCGGGCGAGCCGGACTTCCCCACGCCGGACTACATCGTCGAGGCCGCGGTCGCGGCCTGCCGCGACGCAAGGTGGCACCGCTACACGCCCGCGGCCGGTCTGCCCGAGCTCCGCGAGGCCGTGGCCGCCAAGACGCTCCGGGACAGCGGCTACGAGGCCAAGGCGAGCCAGGTCCTCATCACCAACGGGGGCAAGCAGGCCCTCTACAACACCTTCGCGGCCCTCCTGGACCCCGGCGACGAGGCCATCCTCCCCGCGCCGTACTGGACGACGTACCCCGAGGCCATCAAGCTCGCCGGGGGGACGCCGGTCATCGTCGACACGGACGAGGCCAGCGGCTACCGGGCCACGGTCGAGCAGCTCGAGGCCGCGCGCACGCCGCGCACCAAGCTCCTCGTCTTCGTCTCGCCGTCCAATCCCACGGGTGCCGTCTACACGCCGGAGCAGGTCGCCGCGATCGGGCGCTGGGCCGCGGAACACGGCATCTGGGTCGTCACGGACGAGATCTACGAGCACCTCGTGTACGGCGATGCGCAGTTCGCCTCCATGCCCGTGCTGGTCCCGGAGATCGCCGACACGTGCGTCATCGTCAACGGCGTCGCCAAGACCTACGCGATGACGGGGTGGCGTGTGGGCTGGATGATCGGCCCCGACGACGTCATCAAGGCGGCCGGCAATCTGCAGTCGCACGCGACGTCCAACGTCGCCAATGTCTCCCAGGTGGCCGCCCTTGCAGCCGTGTCCGGAGACCTCGCCGCGGTCGACGAGATGAAGGTCGCCTTCGACCGTCGGCGTCGACTCATCGTCGATCTGCTGTCGGCGATCCCCGGCGTCGACTGCCCCACGCCCGAGGGTGCGTTCTACGTCTATCCGTCGGTCAAGGGCGTGCTGGGCAAGGAGATTCGCGGTCAGCGCCCCGCCTCTTCCGCCGACCTCGCCGGCCTCATCCTCGACGAGGCCGAGGTCGCGGTGGTGCCAGGCGAGGCCTTCGGGACACCCGGATATCTCCGGCTGTCCTACGCGACGAGCGATGCCGACATCGTGGAGGGCGTGGGCCGCATCGCCGCACTCCTCGGCGAGGCCCGCTGACGTCACCCTGGCGGACAGCTCGCGGCGTCGACAGGGAATTCGCGGCTGAGTGCGCGTGAGACCCACACTGAGCCGCGAGTTGCCGAGAGTAGACGACATGAGGTGTGAGTTGTGCGGCTCACTGGTCGCGAAACGACCACTCGCCCGCACAATCCGGGAACCCTGAGCAGCTGCTAGTCCAGGGTGCAGCCGCGCAGCACCGGCTCGGGCACGAGCGTGATGCCGAAGCGCCTGCGTACGCCGTCACGGATCTCGCGCGCGAGCGCGAGCACATCGGACGTCGATGCTGATCCGCGATTGGTGATCGCGAGTGCGTGCTTGGTCGACAGTCGAGCGGGGCCGTGATCGGGATATCCCCGCGGGTAGCCGGCGTGCTCGACCAGCCACGCGGCGCTCGTCTTGACCGAGCCATCGGGCTGCGGCCATGCGGGCGCGCCCTCGGGCACCTGGTCGGGCGCCACGATCGGGTTGGTGAAGAAGGAGCCCACGCTCCACGTGTCGTGATCGGCGGGGTCGAGCACCATGCCCTTGGCCCAACGCAGGTCGAGTACGGCGTCGCGCACCTCCGTGGCGGGAGCGCGCTCCCCCACGGCGATCCCAAGCCGGGCAGCGAGTTCGGCGTACCTCACGGGCGCCGACATCGACCCCAGCGAGAGTTGGAAGGTCACCGACAGGATCACGTGGCGCTGGCCGCCCTCGGCCTTGAACCGGGAGGTCCGGTAGCCGAAGCCGCAGTCCCCCGCGGGGATCACCTCGGTGCGCTGGGTGACCCTGTCGTACGCCGTGACGCGCGCGATGGTGTCGGCGACCTCCTGGCCGTAGGCGCCGACGTTCTGGATCGGGGTGGCACCGGTGAGTCCGGGGATGCCCGCGAGTGCCTCGATGCCCGACCACTCCTCGGCGACGGCGTGCGCGACCAGGGCGTCCCACGGCTCCCCCGCGGCGACGGTCACCCACGCGCCCGCGCAGCCGTCGACGGTTGCGTCGATGCCGCGGGTGCGCACCAGGACGACGGTGCCGGGCAGTCCTGCATCGGAGACGACGACATTGCTGCCCCCGCCCAGGATCGTGAGCGGCTCCCCCGCGGCATCGGCCGCCCTGACGGCCTCGAGGAGGTCGGCCTCGGTTTCCGCGACGACCATGTACGTGGCAGGACCGCCGGTCCGCAGGGTCGTGAATCCCGACAGGGGTGGGTCCGCAGCCCCGAGGGGCCCCTGGGCGCTCACGGCAGCCGGACGACGGCCCAGGCGTTGCCGAGGACCTTCTGGCCCTCGTGGGTCGCCGTGAGCATGACCTTGGCGCGGCCTCCGTCGAGGAGTTCGGTCACCTCGCCGGAGACCTCGATCACCGATCCGGTGTCGTCGTCGGCGACGGGGACAGGTCGCGTGAAGCGCACGGAGTATTCCTCGAGGCGCCCCGGATCGCCGAGCCAGTCGGTGACCACGCGAGCAGCCTCGGCCATCGTGAACATGCCGTGCGCGATGACGTTGGGCAGTCCCACGGACGTGGCGAAGCGCTCATTCCAGTGGATGAGATTGAAGTCGCCGGATGCACCGGCATAGCGGACGAGATCGAAGCGCGTGACGCGGAAGGTCTGCGCGGGAAGCGCAGTGCCCACGGTGATCTCGCTCATGCGGACTCCTCCGCCGTGCCGCGCGCGACGATCACGGTCGTCGTCGTCACCACGTGCTCGCCCGACTCGGTCGCAAGGTTGACGCGCGTGGTGAGGATGTCATTGCCCGCCACGGCGCGGATCGCCTCGATGGTGGCTGTCGCCACGAGGGCATCGCCCGCGACGATGGGGCGGGAGTAGGCAAAACGCTGCTCGCCGTGGACGACTCGGGAGTAGTCCAGGCCGAGGTCGGGGTCCATCGCCGCCTGGCTGGAGCCGGCGTAGGCGATCACAAAGGCAAAGGTGGGCGGTGCGACGACATCGGAGTAGCCGAGGGCCTGGGCCGCTGCGACATCGTGGTACGCCGGGTTGGCATCGCCGATCGCGGTGGCGAACTCGCGCACCTTCTCGCGACCGACGACGTACGGACTCGTCGGCGGGTAGGTCCGGCCGACGAGTGCCGCATTGAGCGTCAGCGCGTCTCCTTGTGCATGGTGTGCTTGTTGCACGTGGGGCAGAACTTCGACACCTCGAGGCGATCCGGGTCGTTGCGCCGGTTCTTCTTCGTGATGTAGTTGCGGTTCTTGCACTCCTCGCAGGCCATGGTGATCTTCGGCCGTACGTCGGATGACTTGCTAGCCACGGGGTCCTCCTGTTGTTCGGACGCCGGGGCGCCCTCGGTGCGGCGTGCGCCGCGGGTGCGGCCGGAGCCGCGGGTGCGGCGTGCGCCGCGTCGTAGCGGAGGCCGGACTTGAACCGGCGACACAGCGATTATGAGCCGCTTGCTCTACCAGGCTGAGCTACTCCGCCCCTGGTGGATCGGGTCCTAGGACGGACCCGGCCGAGCCCCTTTACGGAATCGAACCGTAGACCTTCTCCTTACCATGGAGACGCTCTGCCGACTGAGCTAAAGGGGCGCGCGAGCGTGAGCCCGCAGCCCGGGAAGCGTACACGCCACCCCGTCCCACCCCCCAATCGAGGTCCGGCTGGCGACCCGGGGGCGGGCCCGATTCACTGGAGCCATGAGCGACAAGTGGACCGCGGCCGATATCCCCGATCAGTCCGGGCGACGGGCGATCGTCACGGGCGCCAACTCCGGGCTCGGCTTCGAGACGGCCCTCGCCCTGGCCTCCCACGGGGCCGAGGTCACCCTCGCGGTGCGCGACACCGCCAAGGGGGAAGCGGCGGCCGCCCAGATCCGGTCCCGGGTCCCCCAGGCGTCCCTCGAGGTGCGCCGTCTCGACCTCGCCGATCTCGCCTCCATCGACGACTTCGCCTGGCTGTGGCGGGAGGCCCACCCCGAGGGCGTGGGCCTGCTCAGCAACAACGCGGGGATCATGGCGATCCCGCGGCGCGAGACGGCCAACGGCTTCGAGATGCAACTGGGCACCAACCACCTCGGCCACTTCGCACTCACCGGTCGCCTCATCGATGCGATGCGGCCCGACGGACGGATCGTCACCGTCTCGTCGCAGGCGCACCGCATGGGGCGCATGGACTTCGACGACCTCATGGGCGAGCGCAAGTACGGCGCATGGCGCGCATACGGCCAGAGCAAACTCGCCAACCTGCTCTTCATGCGCGGTCTCGCCGAGCGGCTCGAGCGCGCGGGCTCCACGGTCATCTCCGCTGCAGCGCACCCGGGCTACGCGAGCACGCACCTGCAGGCCGTCGGTCCGGAGATGCGCGGCCAGGGCTGGATGAACTCGATCATGGGCGCGGCCAACAAGGTGCTCGCCCAGAGCGCAGCGATGGGTGCCCTGCCCACGCTCTATGCCGCCACCTTCCCTGCGATCCGCAGCGGTGACTACGTGGGACCTGACGGCTTCGGCGAGCAGCGCGGACACCCCAAGCTCGTGGGGATGACAGCGTCCGCCCGGGACGACGAGGCCGCCGATCGCCTGTGGTCGGTGAGCGAGGACCTCACCGGGGTGCGCTACCTGGACGCGCCTACTTCTTCTTCGTGAGCTTGAAGTACAGCGTGCCGCCTACCTCGTCAGGAGACATGAAGGACATCTCGAGGACGCCGGTCCACGGGGTGTAGACCCCGTCGTAGACACCGCCGACATGGGATCCGGACACCGACCACGTGCCATCGACTCCCGCCCAGACCACGAAGGTCACGGGCGCAGGCGCCGACCAACCACCCCCGCTGTTGTACTGCCAGGTGCCCTTGGCCGCATGGCCCTTCACCTTGGTGATGGTGATCTTCTCCTTGCCCGTGCAGTGGGTGTAGCCCCCGCAGAAGTCCGGATCCGTGAAGCCGGACATCGGCCCGACCCAGGTGCCCTTAAGGAAGGCGGCGGAGGAGGCCGCATGTGCGGGCGTGGCCGCGAGCACGGGGGCAGCCAGCAGGCATGCGCTCGCCAGGACGGTCAGGGCGCGCTTGGGCATCGACTTCATCTGTCCTCATTTCACGGGGGGGGCGTGCGACACGTGCGGGTGCGCCTCAGGGGAGAGCCGGATTGATCACGACCTTGAGGCTCTCGGGGCTCATCGAGGTGTGCAGGGCCAGGTCCGCGTCGGCGAGCCCGAACTCGTGGCTCACGAACTCCTCGAAGGGGTAACGGTCCGCGTAGCGCTCGAGCAGGCGAAGGGCCGGGCCATAGCCGACCGAAGGATGGTTGGTGAGCCCGATGAGCCGGATGTTCTTGCTGCAGATGTGCCGGTGCACGTTGAGGGTGATCTCGCCCGTGTCCGCGAAGTTGCCCATCTCGACCATCATGCCGCCGCGCTTGAGCATCTCGATGCCCTCGACGAAGGAGGCCGGGGTGTTGGCCATGTAGAGCACGAGGTCGGCGCCACGACCGTGCGTGAGCCGCTTGACCTCCGCGATGCGCTCCTCCGGGGATGATGTCGCGACGTTGAGGGTCACCTCGGCACCGCAGCGCTTGGCGAAGGCGAGCCGGTGCTCGGACATGTCGGTCGCGATGATCTGGCCGGCACCCATCATGTCGGCCTTGGCGATGTGCAACAGCCCGAGCGGACCGGCACCGATGACGACGACGGTGTCGGCGCTGTTGAATCCCTCCATGGCGTAGGAGGAGAACTCCTTGACCTTGTCGAGGGATGCTGTGCAGGCCATGAGCTCCGCGAGCACGGCGACGCGCGGGGACAGCCCGCTAGGGACCTTGTAGACGAAGGTGTCGGGGCGCAGGTACATCTGCTCGGCCATGCCGCCGAAGAGGTGCGGGGCCACGGCCGAGCTGAGGGAGTTGCCGTAGGCGACGCTGTTCTCGCACCAGACGTAGCCCATGACGTGCTTGCACTCGTAGCACTGACCGCAGACGACGTCGGGGCACATCGTGACGCGATCGCCTACCTTGAGCGGCTGGCCGTAGAACTCCAGCGTCTCCGCAGAGCCCGGTCCGAGCTCGGAGATCACCCCGACGTTCTCGTGCCCCTGGATGATCGGGAACGGCGTATCGCACTCCGCGGGCGTGCCGACGTACTGCTTCGTCTCGCCCATGTAGGTGTGCTTGTCCGTGCCGCAGATGCCCGCCATCTCCATCTGCATGAGCGCGGACCCCTCGGGCAGGACGGGCCAGGGGAAGGTCTGGACCTCGTAGCGGCCGGGTGCGGTGAGTACGGCGGCGCGGATATCGGTCATGTCGGGCAGGCTACGGCGGAATCCGGAGTGGGGGAAGGCCCATGCACTGGGCCGGCGGCCTAGTCCATCTCCTGCAGATAGGCGAGCTCCCACGTCCCATCAGCCAAGCGAGCGAAGCCAGCATCGGGGAGTGCCGAGGAAGGCAGCATCGACGGACCGTCCTCGATGAAGCCGGCGACATCACCGAGGAAGGGCAGGCCCGCTGAGGCCCCTCGCGAGGCGAGCAATCGCGTCCGGCCATCCGGCAAGCAGGCGGCGCTCCAGGGGAACGACGCGCCGAGCCCAGGAGGTGCCGCCCGCTCGACGAACACCAGCCCATCGGTGGACGTGGCGAAGACAACCTCCTCGGGAGCGTTGACCCACATCAGCCATGCGCCGCCGCAGTGAGCCACGGTCGGGTCGTAGACCATCGTCCCTCGATCCAGGCGAGCTCCCGGGTCGATGACGAACCGTACGCCGAGTGCGGATCCGGGAGGTGAGGTCGCCGAGTAGATCTGGGAACGATTCTTGGCACCGACGGGCTGCATCCAAAACAGTCGGATGCTGCCGTCGGCAAGCAGCACGGCGCTGGGATCGACACCGTTGGCGCCGCCAGGACGGATGTCGAATCCCTCCACGGCGACGCGGTAGAACGACCAGGTGCCCGCATCGCGGATTGCGACCGCCATGACGTTGCCCTGCGCCCAACTGACGAAGTACGCCAAGAGACGCCCGTCGGGCAAGGCCAGCAGATTCGGCACGCCCGCCTGATCGGTGATCGCCCCTGAGGCAGGGAACGACGCGCCATCCGGCGAGGAACTCACGGCCATGCCCGTGGCCCACGGGCCCAGTCCGCCGGCGTCCGGCGGTGCGGGGCGCTGCGCGCCGCGCGTGGCCGCGAAGGCAAGCGAAGCGATCTCCCCGTCATTGGACGGCGATGGTGCGGGGCTTGGCGTCGGAGTCGGGGTCGGCGTGGGGGCAGGCTTCGCGCGACGGACCCACACCGGGCGCTGACCCTTCTTGGCGGTGCACACGTATACCCACCGCGCCGTCGTCACCTTCTTGCCGACCTTCGCGCACGACGCACCGGGCTGGGGTGCGGCGGACGCGGGGTCCACCCGCGTGAGGCCAATCCCCAGCGCAAGGGCAAGAGCCAAGGCCAGGAGGACTGGCAGGGTCTTGCGCACGCGTGGAGCCTAGGGGCGGACCACTGTCCATGCTGGGCAATTCCGATCCCCGCAATGCGAGGGGCCCCCGGATCCCTCCGGGGGCCCCTCAGCACGTGGCAGGTAGAGGATTCGAACCTCTGTAGCTTTCGCGACGGATTTACAGTCCGCTCCCATTGGCCGCTCGGGCAACCTGCCAGGGCGACCTATCGTAGACGGGCCTCGCCGAGGCCGGACGCGGGCCTCAGCGCCGGGTGAGCACCAGGCGCAGGGCCTGGCCGGTGCTCACGCTCACGTATGCGAAGACCAGTCGGTCGCCACCGACCAGTTCGCCGTCGTAGTAGCCCTCGCTGTCCTGGCCCCATACGTCCACATCGTCCTCGACGTTGATGACGAACTGCACGGGCTGAGGAGAGGACCAGGCGCCGCCGTCCTCCCGGAACTGCCACGTCCCCTTAGCCGAGTACCCCTTGGCCTTGGTGATCACGATCTTCTCCGCACCGCGGATGTACTGACCATCGTCGAAGCCCGAGTAGGTGCCGACCCAGCGCCCCACGAGGACCTGGGCCGGGTCGCCCTGCGCGCGATCCGCGGGCGCTGCCTGAGCAGCGGTGGGAATGACGAGCGCCAACGACCCCATAAGGACGACGAGCGATCGAGCGATACGTGACATACGAGCCTCCCCGGTTGCCGTGCGTCGAGCCTAGACCCGGGACGAGTCAGCCGGATGAAGTCGCGAGCATCCGGGCCATCGCACGCTCGGCGAGCGCCGTGATCGTGAGGCTGGGATTGACCCCAAGGTTGCCTGGGACGGCGGAGCCGTCCACGACGTACATCCCCGGGTAGCCGAAGACCTCATGCTCCGCCGAGATGACGCCCTCCTCGGGGGTGGCGCCGATCGGCGAGCCACCGAGGATGTGCGCGGTCGTCGACAGGTCGAAGAGCGTCTCCTGCAGCGAGCCGTACGCGCGGCCGCCACTCGCCCGGGCCACCGCGCGTGCGGTCGCACTCGCCTGCGGCAGGCAAGTCGGCGTGCGCTCCTGACCGGGGGCGAGGGCGGAGCGCAAGCGCCAGCCCAGGGCGGTGGAGGTGTACTCGAGCCTCAGCTCGGACTCCGCATGCTGCATGACCGTGAGGATCGTCGCGCGACGATTCCACCCGCGGTCGATGACCTGTCGCGCGATGTCCGGGAGCGCTCGCGCATAGGCGCCCGGCAGAACGCGGCGACGGCGACTCGGGTCGGGATCATCGACGAGCGGACTGACGAAGAAACGCATGAAGGCGTAGGAGTCGGGGAAGCGGTTATTGGTCACGTGCGTCTGGGCGTCGGGCCACAGGTCGCTGGAGATCGTCGGGCCGTCCATGAGGTCGGGTCCGCCGGGCGGCTGGACGATCACGGCGAAGGACTCGCTGTTGGTGCGCACGCCCGATCCCAGCGTGGGCGATAGGGCGGGGAGCGTGCCGTGGCGGTCTCGGCACGCCAGGAGGAGCTCCGTCGTGCCCAGCACGCCCACCCCGAGGATCACGCGCCGGGCGAGGACGTCGCGGCGTGCCGAGCGGCCCAGGGTCGGACCCACCGTCACGCGATAGCCGCCGCCAGCGACGGGCTCGATCCCATGCGCTCGGGTGAGCGGCCATATGCGCGCGCCGTGGCGCTCGGCCGCGGCCAGATAGGTGGCACCGGTCGTGAACTTCGCCGCCGTCGGACAGCCGCTGATGCACTGCCCGCAGCGCGTGCACGCCTCGAAGTCGATGCCCTGACGCGCGGGGCCGAAGCTCGGACTCACCCCCAGCTCACGGGCCGCCTCGCGGAGCCAGTCGTCTTGGAGACCATGCACCGGGCTGCGGGTCGCACCGAGCCAGGATTCGGCGGCCGCGTAGTAGTCGGCGAGATCCGCGGCGCTGCTGACACCGGCTGCCCGCCAGCCCGGTGCACGGAAGGTCTCGTCCGGAGCGCGCAGGTGGACCGCGGCGTACACGAGACTGCCCCCGCCCACGCCGACCCCGGAGGCGATGAAGGCATGGCGCAGCACGGTCTGCCGGAGGGGTCCGGTGCGGCCCAGCGCCGGCGCCCACAGCAGGGACGAGGTACGCCGACCGGCGTCATCGAGGTCGTCCGGGGCGAAGCGCCGACCCTGCTCGACGACAAGGACGCTCGCGCCCGTCTCGGCCAGGCGCAGGGCAGCCACCGAGGCCCCGAAACCACTGCCGATGATGACGGCATCCCACCAGCGCACGGCCCGACCCTAAGCCGCACCCTGGGCGCGCGCCGCCGCGACGGCGGCGAGGAGTCCCTCGGTGACCGGCACCGTGTCGTCGAACGCCGAGGCTGACACGGGTACGCCGATGAAGGCCGCACCGGCATCCACCGCGGCGGCGTGATCCCAGGACGAGTCGCCGATCATCACCGTGGAGGACACCGGCACACCCATGCGCTGCGCGGCGACGACGAGTCCCGCGCCCGACGGCTTCGCCGGGATGAGCGGATCGCGCCCGATGACGATGTCGACGTGCACACCATGGTGGGCGAGCACGTCCCGCGCGACATCCTCGGGGAGCAGCGTGACCACCGCGCGGGGAGCGCCCGCGAGGGCAGCATCGAGTGCTTCGAGTCCCGGCATCGCCGTCGAGCGCGGGATCGCAGCACGCTCGTGCCGCGCCACGGCGCGTGACGCGGGCTCCCATCGTGGGTCTCCCGCGAGAGCCACGAGGATCGCCATCGTCGACA
>Ga0181560_10004673_pt1 | contig 12330 bp, 10 predicted proteins | sample 011ome_20_FD_133751 | JGI IMG/M metagenome (GOLD analysis project Ga0181560, IMG submission 133751) | Coastal salt marsh microbial communities from the Groves Creek Marsh, Skidaway Island, Georgia - 011509CT metaG (megahit assembly) | ecosystem: Environmental > Aquatic > Marine > Intertidal...
AAGTGTCATTTATTTCAAAAGGTGCAAAGATAGACTTCCCCCTCAGAAATGGATTTCGGTAAAGCAGGAATAAAGTGGATTAATGCGCTGTATTGTAGGAATATTCATCACTTTTGCACTTATGTTCAGAAGCTTGTTGAAAACGCAGAAGGAGAATGAATGGAATGGGTATATCAAATTCTAAATTTGGTCATACTGCTTAGATATGGAAGAATTTGACGATAATTTCTTTAGTGCAAGCGATCTAACCGATTTGGTAAATCGATTTGAACAAATGGTGAAAGAGGGATCTTCATCATACTATGAAGTGGATGATTTAGAAACATTACTCGAGCACTTCATGGTGCACCATCACCTTGACTTAGCGTTTAAAGTAGTGGAGACAGCCCACTCACAACATCCCAATAACCATCAGCTAAGCATCAAAGAAGCTGAGCTTTTGTCGCTGGCTGAAAAGCATAGCGAAGCTTTGGATCTGCTGAATGAAGTTGAAACGCTCGAAAGCTTCAATCCCGATTTCCACATCACTCGAGCAAGCATTCTGAGCCAAACTGGACATTACGACAAAGCCATTCGAAGCTTGCACGAAGCCCTCAAATGCTCCAATGACGATCCAGACGTTATTTACATGAACTTAGCCATTGAGCACCAAAATTTGGAGCAATATGACCAAGCCATAGGTTTTCTGCAGAAAGCACTCGAAATAAATGCTCAAAATGAGGATGCACTTTATGAGCTGGCCTACTGCTACGAACTCACAAAATCATATCCGGCTGCCGTATCTTATTTCAAAACCATCATCGACAAGCATCCTTACAATGCTCACGCATGGTTTAATTTGGGAGCAGCTTATCAAGCCATTGGCGAATTTGAGAAAGCGCTTACAGCATTTGATTATGTTATTATCATCGATGAGGAGTTTCATGCGGCTTACTTCAATAAAGCGAACGTATTGATTCGTTTGGAACGTCATGGTGATGCCATCGAACTGTATAAGAAAGCATTGGCCTTTGAAATATTGGATTCGCTGATCTATTTCTACATTGGTGATTGTTATGATCACATTGAAGACTCAAAATCAGCCCTGGTGTATTTTGAGAAAGCACTAAAAAAGGACGACAGTATGGCTGAGGCTTGGATTGGCGCGAGCAGCTCACTGGACGATCTTGGGCGTGAAATTGAAGCTTTGGAATACGCCAATAAAGCCGTTAAACTCGAACCAGATAATGGCGACTATTACTGCTTCTTGGCAGGTTTACAAATGAAGTATGACCTACTGATCGATAGTGCCGCATCGTTTGAAAAAGCCATTGAATACGGATACGTGGAAGAAGACCTCTGGGAAGACTACAGTCAATTGGCGTTGACATTGAAAAACACCGAACTCATTGGTGAATTAGTATGCAAGGGATTGGATCGCTACCCCGAAAATCACTTACTCCAACTCTATCAATGCATCTACAGATACAGCATAGGAAAGGATGAAGAGGCTTTTGAAAAGCTCGTTGAACTGTTAATTCAAGAACCTGCGCTTATTGAAGAGTTTGTTCTCTACTACCCCAAGGCAGTTGAAAGTAAGGATGTACAATTCTTAATTCAATCGCTCAGCCAAAAGCACTAAACACCTCTGCGTTCCTCATTCGTAAGTTCCAAAACCAATCATTCATGAAAGAAATTACCGTTCAAGAATTAAAATCAAAACTGGATGCCGGAGAAGACATTCAAGTGATTGATGTGAGAGAGACCGATGAATACCAGTATTGCAATATTGGTGCGCTGCATATTCCTATGGGCGAAATCATCATGAAAGCAGATCAGCTGGCACGCGACAAGCAAGTGGTGATTCATTGCAAGTCAGGCGGGCGCTCGGGCAACGTAGTGAATGCACTGACGGCAAGAGGATTTAATAACGTAGTAAACCTGCGCGGAGGCATTTTGGCTTGGGCAGAACAAATTGACCCTAGCCTACCAACGTATTGATGAAAGACAGTAAGTTGATAATATTGAATGCCGCCAAGGGAGCAGCAATGGGAATTGCAGAAGTTATTCCCGGTGTTTCAGGAGGCACCATTGCATTTATCACAGGCATTTACGAGCGTCTGCTCAATGTGATCAAATCTATTGGCCTAGACCTTTGGACGAGTTATAGAAAAGACGGAATCAAAGGCATTTGGAAAACGCTAGACGGAGTATTTCTGAGCTCATTGATTGGTGGAATGGTAGTCGGAATTGTGATTGGTGTTTTTCTGATCACCTATTTGCTTGAAACATATCCATTGCTCGTTTGGTCCTATTTCTTTGGACTTATTGTCGTAAGCGCCTTATTTGTAGCCAAAGAAATTCATTCATGGGATGGCCAAAAGATTTTTGCGATTGTTTTGGGCGCGGCCGTGGCCTATTTGATAACCGTAGGTGTTCCTGCACCTGGCAATCCAGCCTTGTATTATGTATTTATATCTGGGGCCATTGCCGTTAGCGCCTTGCTCCTGCCAGGTATTTCAGGTAGTTTTATTTTGCTGTTGATGGGAATGTATTCCTACGTCATCCCCACGGTTAAGGAGGCTCTGAAAACCTTTGAAATCGATAAGCTGATCATCTTAGTCACCTTTGGATCAGGTATGCTGGCAGGAATGGTCGTTTTTTCGCGGGTGTTGAGTTGGACGTTTAAAAACTACCACGACATGACACTCTCCGTGCTTACAGGCTTCTTGATTGGTTCATTGAACAAGATTTGGCCATGGCAAGAAGTATTGCAAACCATGGTGAAAGAAGACGGTGAAGAGAAGATCATTTTCAGCAAAAGCGTGCTACCGAGCACTTTTTCTGGATTGGAAGACAATCTCTTGTATGGAAACGATCCTCAAATCATCGCTTGCATTGTGCTTATGGTTTTGGGCTTCTTTACGGTGTTCGGTGCAGAATTGCTATCCAAAAAACTTCAAGCAAAGTGAGGCATTTTGGATTGATCGGTTATCCACTCACCCACTCATTTTCCCCGGATTATTTCAAGAATAAGTTTCAAGTACTAGATATTCAAAATATTGATTATAAAGCATTTGAGATTTCCAACCTCAACCATTTAAAGAAGCTGATTAAAACCCACAACTTGTTAGGTTTTAACGTCACCATCCCACACAAGCAAAGCATCATCCCCTGCTTGGATGAACTCACAACAGAAGCAAAAGCGATAGGCTCTGTGAACTGTGTAAAAGTGATTGATGACCAATTGATCGGCTTCAACACCGATGCCTATGGATTCATGACTTCGCTGTCTCAATTCATTGGTGATAAATTGATAGAAAAGGCATTGATCTTAGGCAATGGCGGCAGCGCAATGGCCGTTCAATACGTTTTGAAGCAGATGGGCATTGACTACAGCATCGTTTCCAGAACTGGAGATTTGAACTACAACAACCTCTCACCTTCATTGATCAGAACCTGTCAGCTCATCATCAACACAACGCCTTTGGGAATGTTTCCCAACGTGGATGAACATCCAGACATACCCTACGAAGCAATCACCAGCGAGCATTTTGCCTTTGACCTTATCTACAATCCAGCAGAAACGACCTTTCTAAGAAAGTGCCGTCTGGCAGGCGCATCGATAAAGAACGGCCAAGAGATGCTCGAATTTCAAGCCGATAAGAGTTGGGAGATTTGGAACGAACAACAAACATAGATGGTGCAATGCTCTTTAATGAGACCTCCTATAGTATTCTTGGTGTCTCAATTTTCCATATTTTAACCACATAATTTTCAAAGCTTAGTTCGAAGTAGCTTAGAATTAAAGATGACAAACCTAAATTGACAAACAATGAACTTATTGAATAAAATACGTTGGTTTCTGGCAGTATCAGTAGTCTTTGTGGTGGTTTTAGCAACTAACCTTATCGATAAAAACAACTTCGAAAAGGTAGAGCAATCGGTAGACAACATTTACAACGAGAGGATTTTGGCAAAAGAAATTCTGCTAGAATTAGCAACGAAATTTCATTAGAATGAATTGGCTTACGCACTCAATGACACAACTTATTTGGAATCTGAGAATGCACGCATCAATGATGAAATCACCAACTCGCTGCAACTATTTAATCGCGTTGGGACAACCCATCAAGAGCAACTTGCCTTTAATAACCTCAAGAAGAACCACGATCGATTGATTCGGTACGAATCACAATCACAAAATGATGGGGTGCTTTACACTTCAGAGTGCGCAGAAATATTCTCAGCCATCAATAAGAATATCAACGATTTAGCTGAAGAACAAATAAAGGAAGGTGAAAATCAAAAAAGACTTGCAGCCAATGCTGTCAACAGCGTCAAGGTATTTTCTCAGATTGAAATCTACTTCTTGATTCTATTGGTGCTCGTTTTGCAGTTTATCATTCTGTATAAGCCCAAAACCACTTCAGAATAACAAGTGATTAGGGTAAAATCCAAGAGATGATAAAACTGCAATCCTGAACGAGCTCAGATTTTTGGAGTAAAAAAGCTGTAGCGCTTAATCCAAATCAATTGTAATTGCATGTACAACCATCTTTGGTCTCGTAATTGGTTTTCGCTGCTTCCCAATCTTCGCAATTATCAAAGCCGTCTTCACAATACTCACCATTGATTTAAGAGTAGTGTTATTATGCCATAAAAATCCGCAACACCAACACCGCATCGAAATATAGAACTAAAAAAGTATTAGGGAGCAAACGTGGGGTAAATTAGACTACACCTCTACCCGCTTACCCTTGAGGAATGTAGGTCGTTTGCAAGATGCGCTGAGTCTTCATCTCCTCACCATCGGCTGGCCATCTTTGGTTGTATTTCCATCCGGTTTCGGGCGGCAAGCTCATCAAGATGGAATCGATTCGGCCATCGGTATCTAACCCAAACTTGGTGCCTTTGTCGAGCACGAGGTTGAACTCTACATAACGACTCCTGCGGTGCATTTGCCAAGCTTTGTTCAATTCATTGAAGGGTTTGCCGGCATTGAGGCGCATAAGGTGCGTGTATATGGGCGCAAAGGCATTGCCCACTTCTTGCACAAAGGCAAACAATTCTTCTTTTGACTTTCCTTCGCTTTTTTCGTTCAATCGGTCGAAGAAAATTCCGCTCACTCCGCGCGATTCTTTTCTGTGCTTGATATAGAAGTATTCATTCGCCCATTTCGCAAAGCGCGGTTGGTAGTTCACATCGTGCGCATCGCAAGCATTCTTCAATTGTGCGTGAAACCATGCGGCTTGTTCTTCATCCACATAATGGGGTGTCAAGTCAATGCCTCCACCAAACCACCACACATCATCGTTCATCTCAAAATAGCGCACATTCATGTGAATGATCGGCACAAAAGGATTGTCAGGATGCATCACGATCGAAACGCCTGTAGCAAAAAATGAATTGGAATCAACCTTGAGCGCTGCCTTAATGTTGTCAGGCAATTCGCCATGCACGGCAGAAAAGTTAACTCCGCCTTTGGCTATGATGTTTCCATTTTGAATAACACGCGTGTCGCCTCCACCTCCGCCCGGTCGCTCCCAAGTTTCAGAGGTAAAAGAAGCGCCACCATCTGTTGCTGAAACTTCCGCACAAATGCGGTCTTGCAATGCTTTGAACCAATTGGCTATTTCATCTTTTGTATAGGCCATCGCGCTAATTCCTTCAATCTATAATTCTTGTATTCATACAGGTGAATACTTTGATTCTCAATGCCACTCTCGGCCAACACACGGTGAAAATGATAGTCCATCAACACGCCCGAAAACTGAAACTTCTCTGGTGTTTCAAACCATTCAGCTCTGTTGTAGGAAGCTTGGGTAATGATGTAATGCGACAAATCGAAACCGACCAACGTAAAGCGATCGGGTTCGTATCCCTTAACTGTGTGGTAGTGCTTAAAGAAATTCTTCACCTTATAGTCGAAGAAATCAAGGTAACCCACAATTGGCATGGTCACGTGCAGTTCATGCAGTTGCTTCACATCCAAATCATTCTCATAGCGCTGCCACTCTTCCAGCCCAATCACTCTGAAATTGAACTTTCCATTCGATTCAAACTTCAAATCGTAGAGTTCACCCAAAAGCTTTGTTACGAATACTTTGTTGGTAGACGGCACAAACAAGGTGAAACTTCCAGAATCACCCAAGCGCATTCTCAACGTTTCTTCATTGATGTCCCACAACTTGATTTCGCGCACGACCTCCTTGCTCGATGTGTCTGGCAGATGAATAGCTTCGGCATAGCGCGCCTTGAAAAATTCGATGTTGGTTACATCTTGAAACTTGTTGCTGTTGACTAAAATTAGGTTTGAATCGGCATACTTATCTGCCAGAAGCTCAGCAATGGCGTCAATTTGCATCGACTCACTTGGAGTGGTCTTTATGGCATTGGGGCGCTTAAATAAGATCTTAGATGGTTTTGGGATGGGGCAAAAGGTCGGAATGCCAAATTGCTTCGTGTAATCGGCAATGAGCTCAAACTGATCCGTATAGAACGGACCTACCAAAATATCGAATGCCTTGAGCTTTCCGCTTTTAACGAGCTGATGTACCTTAAAGGTGTCTTGCCCTACGTCAAACAACTCCAGTTTCAATACCACTCCGCTCCTCTTGGCCAATGAATCAATGGCAAACTCAAACCCGCGATAAAAACTCAATGCTACGCGTTTAGCCTCATTGATTTGAAACAATGTGGGATTGGCTGAATCCGGAAAACTGGGCGAAAGCGGCAACAACAAACCAATGGAAAGCGGTTTTCCAGCCTTGGGTTGATGCGTCTCAATCAGCTCCGGAAGGGTTTGTGTGAGCTTGTCTTTTGTGGTATCGGTTTTCACAGGAACTCGTGTTCCAGATATTCTGATCGCCATTCCTTCTCTCAGTGAAACATTTGGATTGGCTTTCACCAACTCGTCTACCGTGGTGTTATACAACTTGCTCAAGCTGTAAAACGTTTCTCCTTTCAAGATGACGTGGCTTTGGAGCGAATCTTCTTTTGCCAGCGTTACGTTCTCTTCTTTGGTCTCTACCTTCTTGATGGGAATGCGCACTTGATCGCCCACTTTCAGACCGTTGAGCTTGATCGAATCGTTTGCTTTGAGCAACTCAGCTACCGTAGTGTTATACTGCTTGCTTATGGCATAAAGCGTCTCCTTGGGTTGCGCTTCATGGGTGATGAACTCTTCTGTTTGGTTGACCACCGCACCCAAGTCTTTCTTGTTGTCGCTGGTTACAGGAATCAGCAGCGTTTGATTGACTTTTAAGCCTTCTTCCGCAAGAATGGGATTCTCTTTTTGAATTTCATCAATGCTCAGGTTATACATTTTTGAAATTCCGTAGAGTGTGTTTCCTGCTTCTACCACATGCAGGTAATACTTATTGCCATTGATTTTGTGTACCGTGGGTGTTTCTTGAGCAAACACCGACATACTGACCAAAAGCACTAACGACAGCGATATGTAGAACTTTATTATTCCCATTCGATGGTAGCAGGTGGCTTTGAACTGATGTCATACACTACCCTGTTTACTCCTTTAACGTTGTTGATAATCTTGTTCGAAATCATGGCTAGAAATTCGTGTGGGAAATGGAACCAATCAGCCGTCATTCCATCGGTAGAAGTTACCGCGCGCAATGCAACCGCATTCTCGTATGTGCGCTCATCGCCCATCACACCAACCGACTGCACGGGAAGCAAAATGGCGCCTGCTTGCCAAATTTGATCGTATAGGCCTGCTTCTTTCAAGCCTTCAGTGTATATGTAGTCCACTTCTTGAAGCACGCGAACGTTTTCTTCTGTGATATCACCTAAGATACGAATGCCTAAACCTGGACCTGGAAAGGGATGTCGACCGAGAATGCTCGCAGGCAAACCTAAGGTTGCACCTACTTCCCTTACCTCGTCTTTGAACAAAGAATTCAACGGTTCCACAATCTTTAATTTCATAAAATCAGGCAATCCACCCACGTTATGGTGCGATTTTATGGTGGCCGATGGACCCTTCACCGATTTAGATTCAATGACATCAGGATAGATGGTGCCTTGCCCCAACCATTTCACATCCTCAATGCGGTGCGATTCTTCATCAAACACCTCAATGAAAACACGACCAATCACTTTTCGCTTTTGTTCCGGATCCGAAATGCCTTTCAATTCTCTGTAAAATGCGGCAGAAGCATCAACACCTTTCACATTCAGTCCTAAGTCTTCATATTGGTGCAATACACTCTCAAACTCATGTTTACGCAACAATCCGTTGTCTACAAAAATGCAGTACAGGTTTTTGCCTATGGCTCGGTGCAGCAACATGGCAGCAACAGAACTATCTACTCCTCCAGAAAGACCAAGAACCACTTTATCGTTACCCAATTGTTCTTTCAATTGAGCCACAGATGTCTCAACATATGATTCTGGTGTCCATGATTGTTCGCAACCACACACACCAACCACGAAGTTTCTCAACACCGTAAACCCATCCGTTGAGTGATAAACTTCTGGGTGAAATTGAAGCGCATAAGTTTCCTCATTATCAAAACGATAACCACCCACAGATATATCTTTAGTACTGCAAATGATGGTGGTGTTTTCAGGCAAAGAATGAATCGTATCTCCATGCGACATCCATACTTGAGAGTCTTCGGCTACACCCTTCATCAATGGCGCTTTATGATCTACAAAGCTCAAATGCGCTCGACCGTATTCGCGCTTTGAAGAAGCTTGCACTTCACCGCCAAAGTTTTGCGCCAAAAACTGCGCCCCATAACACACACCCAATAATGGAAGTTTCGATTTAATTGCTGATAAGTCGGGCACTGGATGATCTTTCTGACGAACAGAAAAAGGGCTGCCACTTAGGATAACGCCTTTAATGTGCTCACCTAGCTCTGGAATCTCGTTGAAGGGATGGATCTCACAATATACATTCAGTTCTCTCACTCTGCGGGCAATCAGCTGCGTGTATTGAGAACCGAAATCGAGGATCAGTATCATTTCTTGCATGCGCAAATGTAGATGTTAGTGCACTTATCTAGCACCAATAATATGCTATTGTTACTAAAAGCTCATGTTGAAAAGATAAACTTTAGGGCAAAAAAAAAGTCCCGCCAAGGCGGGACTAAAATTGATCCATCTAAACGTGATGAATTATCCCTTCTTTGCAGCAAGGGTAATGTTCAATGTAATGTCGTCAGAAAGAACTACATCTTTCAAGTAGTGTGCCCAAGCTACATCATACTTTTGACGATCGAATACCAACGTTCCAGTAGCAGTCATTCCATCTTCAGCGATGTTCATGCTTTCTACGTTGATGGTTTCTTCGTTGGTCTTTCCTTTGATAGTTAAGTCACCAGTTACAACGTTTCCTTCGGCAGACTTCACTACGAATGTTGCAGTTGGATATGTCTCAATGCTGAAGAAATCATCGCTAGCTAAGTGGCCTACTAAGTCAGAAGCTGGATACTCCTCGCTGTAGTTTTCGTCTTGTGGATTGATGGTAGTCATGTCAATCGCAAACTTACCGTTCACCAATGAACCACCTTCAGTAACCACCATACCTTCTTGAATGGAAATATTTCCGAAGTGAGAGTAAACTTGTGCACCGGCTGTTCCGCCTTCCCAACGAATGTTAGAAGCAGCTGGATCTAAAGTCCAAGCAATGGTTTCAACAGTTTCTTCTGTAGTTGTGGTTTCTTCAGAAGCAGTTTCTCCTCCACCAGCACATGATGCTAGCGCTACAGAAACTGAAATTGCAGTGATCAATAGAATATTCTTTTTCATTTTTTAAAAGTGTTTGTGCAAATGTAATTAAAAGATGTAGATACACTTAATGTATCGATTTATTTTTTTTGACCAATTTTAAGAGAACACTTTTACCTTCCGTTCGAAAGGATCGAACTTCGATAATAGGCTCGTAACAAAAGCCAAGCGCTGTTGTTCATTGGTGAAGCGAAGAAAGTTTTCAATCCGCTCTTGTGGCGTGTTGTGCGGCCTGATATCCGTATATACTTCTTTCAATTGACGCTCGATTACTTCATTGTTTCTTCGGTCGCTGCGCATGACCTTCTTCTGCAGCACATTCAAGCGCTTTAAAATCCGTGCACGCTCAGTTTCAGCCGACCGCTCCAACGATGGATCGAATTCTCCAATCGAATCCGTCAGCGCTGACAGCATACGACCTATTTCAGAAGCCTTGTCATCTACCAAGTGTTCATGCGAACCTTCTCTGCGAACAAGGGTATTGAACAACTCATCAAAAGGTGAATGAACATCCTCCACCGAAATATCAAGCTGACCCAAGCGCTTTAGCGTCTTTTCGCTAAGGATGATGGCCATGTCGCGCAAGAGAATGGCGGGAAAAAATACATTATATGCATCAAAAACTCTTTTCAGTTGAAGCCAATAGCTCAATTCACCTAGCCCACCGATGTATGCTAAATTGGGCAGCAGCACTTCTTGATATACCGGACGTAGCACTACATTTGGACTGAAACACTCCGGATGCCGATCAAGCTGTTGGAAGAGCTCATCAGCACTCCAAGCATGCTGACCATCCACGGTTTGAAAACCACTTGCCGTTTTTTCGATGCGTTCGCGGTATCCATCCTGCATCCAAAATAAATTGATCTCACGCGGAGTCACCTGGCCGCCATAGCCTAAATCCACCAACTGCTGAGTCGAAGCATTGACCGCATTGAAGGATGTTGAAGATTGCAATTCTTGGCGAACCACATCAGAAAACAACCTTTTCAACGGTACTGAATCTGCGTCAATCACGATCACTCCACGATCGGCAAAGAGCCAGTAAACGAAGTCGCGAATGGCCTCGGCCAATGTTTTTGAAACATGGAATATTTCATCCATTTTCCTCAAAGCATCCAATTTCATCGGGTAATTGCCCATGACGCTGCTCAATTGCTGTTTAAAACCTTCTAATCCATTAAGTTTTAATCTACCTACGGGACCTTTTGCAGCAATATCCCAAGTTGCTTTTTGGGTGTTGTAAAATATGTGATTGATCTCTTCAAAATCGTGATCCTCTGAAGCCATCCAATACACTGGAACAGCCTGCACACCTTCCTCTTGAAGCATTTCACAGGCCTTAATGGCAGATATTATTTTGTAGATGAAAAACATCGGCCCACCGTAAACGCACAATTGGTGACCTGTGGTTATGGTAAACACATCTTCTGAAAGCAGCCGATCAATTTGACGCTGGGTTTCTTTTGAAGCATAGCTTGATTTAGCACTTTGCAATTTCAATTCGTTCACCAAAGCATTCCGATCTATGGGAAACGCGCTGCGTTCTTTGGCTGCTTTGATCACACCATCCAAAGTGGGGTTTCGTGCATAGAATGACCGAAGAGAATCAATACCGTTGAAGTAATCTTCAACGAGCTTAGGCAGCGAAGGCGCAATGGTGGAATGTAAATGCAATTCTATTTCTATTGTTATCTAATGAAATGAAGATGCGAAAGAATTGTTCAAAGAAAAGAACTTCATTCATATTAATCTTCACCAATCACCTCACCTTCTAAATCGAATGCTGTATTGCCAGTGATTTTCACATGGACAAAATCGCCCAATCTCAAATAGTTATCGGTGGCATCAATCACCACTTCATTGTCAACTTCGGGAGAATCATATTGCGTACGTCCAATAAAAAAGCCTCCTTCTTTGCGATCGATAAGTACTTTCTCAACGGTTCCAATCCGCGATTGATTGCGCTCAAAGCTGATCTCTTCCTGCAAATTCATGATGGCATTGGCCCTTTGTTGTTTCACCTCGTCTGGCACATCATCTTCATACTGAAAGGCGTGGGTATTTTCTTCATGGCTGTAGGTAAAAACGCCCAATCGGTCAAACTTTGTGGAAGCCACCCAATCGTACATTTCTTGAAACTGCTCATCCGTTTCGCCTGGAAAACCTGTGATGAGCGTGGTTCTGATCGCCATTTCAGGGTTCACCTTCCGCATTTCAGCCAAGATACGATCCGTTTTATCGCGTGTGGTTCCCCTGCGCATTCGTTTGAGCATTTCATCGTTGATGTGCTGCAAAGGCATGTCTAAGTAATTGCAAATCTTCGGATTACGAGCCATTTCCTCGATGGCATCCATCGGAAAACCTGCTGGATAAGCGTAATGCAATCGAATCCAGTCGATGCCTTCCACCTCGCTCAAAGCCTTGAGCAATTCGGCTAAATTGCGCTTTCCATAGATATCCAATCCATAATAGGTAGAATCTTGTGCAATAAGAATCAACTCCTTCGTGCCCTTCGCTGCCAAAGACTTTGCCTGCTTCACCAAATCCTCAATCGGAGTAGATATATGCTTGCCACGCATCAATGGAATG